>Ga0206930_1119_pt2 | contig 14594 bp, 12 predicted proteins | sample Alteio_BWOrgHeat_20_FD_152939 | JGI IMG/M metagenome (GOLD analysis project Ga0206930, IMG submission 152939) | Enriched cells from forest soil in Barre Woods Harvard Forest LTER site, Petersham, Massachusetts, United States -... | ecosystem: Environmental > Terrestrial > Soil > Temperate forest >... | reverse complement strand
GTGGGTCCTGGCTCAACTTCCCGTGATAAAATTACTATCCCCAAAACTATTACTATTATTAACCCTATGGTTATGTATCTGCTTTTATTACCTTTATGCATTCTAATTACCTAATTTTAGTAGTTATCCTATAGATATAATATACCTTATTATAAACTTGATATAGATTTTTTTTAAAAAATAATATATAGATATGGATAATTAATCAGAATTATATTAATGGAATTTATTTTACTTTCAATATCAACTATCTTTGCCCTTTCTGCCGTCTCTGGTTTTCTAGCAGGCGCAGAAACTGCTATTACCGGTATATCCCAAGCCACTATCTATCGCTTGAAACAAGAAGGCGATAAGCGAGCTAAGATAGTAAGCAAACTCAGGGCTAACAAAGAAAAACTTGTCAGCGCTTTATTACTTTGCACTTGCGCTTGCCACAGCTTTGTTATTACTAGGTGTGATGCCTTACTAACCCATACACTTGGTGAAGAGCTAGGTGAGATTCTAACTCCTATTATTATGACTATCTTTTTGTTCATTTTTGCCGAAATGGTTCCAAAAACCTATGCTTTTGAACATGCTGAAAAATATGCCCTTACTACAGCACCTATTTTGATTAGGCTTTTTAAATTACTTTACCCACTAGTCAGCTTTATCCAAATAATAGTTGATTATATCTTATCAAAATTTACTAAAAAAGATCTTAGTGGAGATGGTATAATTTCAGCGACTGAAGAGTTAAGAGGAACTATTGACCTACACCACCATGAGGGTAGTATGGTAAAAACTGACCGTGATATGCTTGGTAGTATTTTAGATTTAAAAGATACTGAAGTAGCGGAAGTTATGGTTCATAGAAGTAGTATTATCTCACTTAATATAGATCAGCCCATTTTGGATATTATGCAACAGGCATTAAATAGTAACCATACTAGATTACCAATGTGGCAAGGAACGCAGGATAATATTATTGGTATTTTAAATATTAAAGATTTACTTAAAGCTATCCATTCATTTGCTGGTAATTTATCTAAAATCAATGTTAAGGAGCTGCTTACCGCCCCTTGGTTTATTCCTGAAGCAACAGTACTCAGCGAACAATTGCATGAATTCCGATTAAAGCGCAATCATTTTGCACTAGTAATTGATGAATATGGCGGGCTACTCGGGCTTGTAACTTTAGAAGATATTTTGGAAGTAATTGTTGGTCAAATTGAAGATGAGCATGATAAAATAGATACTGGCATTATTACAATTGATGACGGATCATATATGATTGAAGGCACGGTTAGTATTCGCGATATAAACCGCGAGCTTGATTGGAACCTGCCGACTGAAGATGCTACCACACTAGCTGGTCTTATCATGCATGAAACAGAAAAAGTTCCAGCAGTTGGTGATGTATTTGAGTTCCATAGTATAAAATTTACTATCGTGGTAAAACATTACAATCAGATAAAAGTAGTTCAAGCTCAGTTATTAAATTCAGATTCTCTTTAATTAGAAGAGCAGATTAATCAGCGACTGTTCTAACTGTACAAACTCCCCCCGTGGTAGTTAAATTGTAATATCCCGTACCAGCAACGGCAGAGGGGCCGGCCGAGCAAGCTCCTACAGACACATACCACCCATCCGCACCAATCAAATTTCCTGTTTTAGCATTACCATCATCTAATTTTGTGTCGATGGCATATGCATCTAATGTTGGTATCAAAGCGGCATCACAGTGGTAACCCTCCCATGTACCTAGCTCTAATAATGTACTTGTTGATGTATTATTAAGTGCAAGAAATGTTGTTGGACCTGGAGATAAAAGATTATAACAACCACCAGCATAATATTTTGATGTATATTGATCAATTTGAGTGGCTGTACCATTATACGTACCATTAACATAGCCTGCTAGGGATAGATGCTGAAAAGCACGATAAAACTCATAGCCATTTATTCCACCAACTGCATCAACTATGCCATTTCCATTTCCATTACAACCGGTAGGAAAAAGCCCAGATGGACAAGTTGCACTCGGCCAAATAGTCGCAGCATTATTGAAATCACCTGGTAGGTAACCAAATTGAAGTTTAAAAGTAGTAATAGATGTCCTTAGGCCTGTAAATTCACTAATTGCACCTCTTACATTGGCTTGCTTAACCATGCCTTGGGCAACAGTAATTGCTGCTATAACCAGCCCAATAATTACCATTACAATCGACATCTCTATTAAAGTAAAACCTCGGTTCTTAGTGGTGCCAACCATAATTTACTACATCCTATTAGAATTTTGTACTCATATCAATCTTACCAACTATATTAGAATTACATTAAGAAATGATTAACTATTTAATTTTAGTGTGCACTGCTAGGCTTTTTTGAGACGGTGTATAAGTTCTATTACATGAAATTTTCAATCCACCACTTACGAATCCACACCAATGGTGGTATGTTTAAAATCGCGGTTGATGAGAGTGTCTTACCATTTTTGTTAAGATTAATTACAGGATCTGCACCATATACACTATACCAGGTCTTCAATGGAGAACTTGGGCCGCTCTTGCGATGAAACCAAGATAAATAGGCTTCCGTATCCTCAAACTCCAGCATTTTTACTCCCGTAGGGTTTTTAAAATATACTAAGCTTAGCACTGATTGATCGAAGTGGTGCCATGCAAACTCTGGATAATTAGCCTTAATCTGATAATTTTTATTCGATAAAATTCGAATATCTTCACTAGCCTTAAGCCACTTTTCAATAAATTGTCGCGCTGCTACGGTATTTTTAACCATTACCACAGCACTCCAAATATGCGGAGCTTGTCTACATTTCTCACTTACACAGCCCATTAGTGCAAAACTATCGCCCTTTACAAAAGCTCCATTCTTACGCTCACGATCATGCACCAGCACTACATCATTATGCTGTAAATACTGGGTCAATCCAAAAATTGGTTTTTTAAATATAAATGCTGAATCCAAACAAATTATTATAGCTCCAGGAGGTGCTGTTCTCATAGTTTGTAGGATAATATATGGCTTCCATAGGAACATTCCAGCCCCGAAAGGCTCGCTAAGTATTTCCTGGTTTTTAGCTATAAAATTATGATCTAACAGATTTTTGCGATAATTAAATATAACATCAAAACCTTTATTTACAGCGGAATTGGCCATTGTGTTTTGGTTCCGAAAAATATGTTCCTTTCCATCAGCATAAGATATTAAATAAATTGGAGTATTGCTTGTATCTTGCCTATTAATAGGAGGTTGCAACGAAACATCATGGATAAAGCCCTGCCTGGCATATTCCAATATAATTATAGCCAGTACAATCCCAATTATATATAAGCTGATTTTATATATACCCAAAGTATTTGGAGATACCAATTTATTTTTGAATGGTGAGCGCACGGAGTGTACACAAAAGTACATGAGTACGCGAATCCATGATAAAAATAAAGATGGTATCTTCAAAGACTTTGGGTATAGCTTCTTTACCATCATTTAAACCAAACACCCGATTGAACTTTCCGAATAAAATCCCAGAAATTATATCTCATTTCTCCATATATGCTATTATTATGTAGCGGTATTGAGAATTCATTATCTTTTAATTTTCGAAAATCTGGCTGTTTTAGCTCAAATTTCTGTAACGCAGCATATTCATTTAATACTAATGCTAGATCATCTAGTGAATCTTCTTTGCTGATACATTCTAAAACGAATTTTTTAGCATTAGAGGCCATTATTTGCGCATCTTTATCATGATCCCTCAACCAATAATATCTTTCTAATAAATCAGATAAATCTTCTTTTAGTGGAACATAATGTACCCATGGCCGCATAGCAGGATAAAACCATTGCACCCATTTGGTTTGAAATAACATCGTAGAATCACTATACATAATCCATGGCACCCTAGTATAAGCTGATGCACTACCATCTACAGAAGCCAAATATCTATATTTCAACATATCTTTTGGTGGAATAAAATCATTGGTACTAATATCCATCCCAGATAATGCTCTGACTATTGCCGATTTTTTTGGGTTAACGAATTTAGCATCAACACAAGTTGAGCAGAGATTTGAAAACAAGACTAATTTTAATCTGGGCAAATTCTGTATATTATTTAAGCGATATTTTCCATCTGAGGGAGCACCCCGCCAACCAATCACTTTTTTTCGCTCTTGCCAGGAAATTTTTACCAGGTCCAGTTCATCATAAATTTTTTTCATTTGATTAGTTATTGTGTAATCACCTGGCAGTAATATTACATTTTTATCAAATTGATTATCCCCTATCAGCTTATTTATATGAAAACTTGGTGCATTTTTGAGAACATCGTTATATTTATCTATGAGGCCTGGACTAACAGCATCTCCGCAAGTAAATATTGCATCAAAATTTTTGATAGGTTTTCTTTTGTGAGCTTCTTTTATAACAGTAAGCCAACTCCATGCTCCACCCCATGAGGCATGGATGTCGCCGTAAAATTCACCATCAATGAACTGAATTCTATTTATTTGATAAGATTCTAAGATATCATCAGGCATATTAGACACATTATCCAATAACTCTTTGGATATGCCTTTTTCCTTCCACGGAGCAAATTGATCAAGCAAAAACTTTTGTATGATCGGTCTGCACTCACCATATTGATGATGAGCTGTAGAATTATCTGCGTAAGATAGGCTGGTACAAAACAGAGAAAGTAGAATCAATACTACCCGACTTGTCATCCCGGAAATTAGTTGAGCTTGGCAAGCTTCATCGAGCCTAGCGAAACTTATTATCCGGGATCCATTTAAAATATAATTTTTTATTTTAAAAAAGATATTTATATCAAAATAGATCACGGATCGTAACTCCTTCTATAGCTCGCCACGGCTCGCCAAGAAGTCGTAACGTCCGATATGACAAGGGTTGTTCATTAATTATAACGCCTCTTCTAACTCAACTTCATCAGAATTACTAGTAATGTTATCAATCAAGACAGCAGAACTATTTTTACGAATTTGCTCTTCAATCTTAGCTGCAACTGCAGGATTTTCTTTCAAATATGTTTTAGCGTTTTCACGGCCTTGACCGATACGTACACTATCATATGAAAACCATGACCCTGATTTCTCAACTATATTTGCTTTTACACCCATATCGATTAATTCACCAAGTTTTGAAATACCTTCACCATACATAATATCAAAATCTACTACTTTAAATGGCGGAGCTACTTTATTTTTTACCACTTTTACCCGAGTCTGGTTCCCAGTAACTTCTTCTTTATCTTTGATCGCACCAATACGACGAATATCTAGACGCACGGAAGCATAGAATTTAAGCGCATTTCCACCAGTAGTAGTCTCTGGATTACCAAACATTACCCCTATCTTCATACGAATCTGATTAATGAATATAATCATACAGTTGGTTTTAGAAATTGAACCGGTAAGCTTCCTTAAAGCCTGACTCATAAGTCTTGCTTGTAACCCCATATGTGAGTCACCCATTTCTCCTTCAATCTCAGCCTTAGGAACGAGAGCTGCAACACTATCTATTACTAATACATCTATTGCACCAGAACGCACTAAAGTATCAGCGATTTCTAACGCTTGCTCACCAGTATCAGGCTGTGAAATAATAAGATCATTGACATTCACTCCGAGTTTTTTAGCATAAATCGGATCAAGCGCATGCTCAGCATCAATAAATGCACAAGTTCCACCTTTTTTCTGCGCTTCGGCAATAACATGTAGAGTAAGCGTAGTTTTACCAGAACTTTCTGGACCAAATATTTCAATTACTCTTCCTTTGGGCAAGCCCCCAACACCAAGCGCCATATCCAAACCAAGAGAACCTGTTGAAACCACATCAACATCAATGTTGTTCTTTTGTCCCAGCTTCATAATCGAACCTTTGCCGAATGATTTTTCAATTTGACTAAGTGCCGTATCTAATGCCTTCTGTTTATCCATGTTTATTCCCCAAAAAAGTTAATAGTTTATTTAATATTGCTTACGCTCGTTTTGCAACCTTTTTTATCTTTACTGACTTCTCCAAACAACGTTTGAGATAAATGCCAGTTACACTTTGCTCATTTTTTATAATTTGTTCAGGCGTACCTTGTGCCACCAAATATCCACCCTTATCTCCACCACCAGGTCCAATATCCAATATATAATCCGCAGTTTTTATTACATCTAAATTATGCTCAATCACCAACACAGTATTTCCCATATCCACCAGCTTATGTAATACTTTTAGTAACCTGCTTATATCTTCACTATGAAGCCCAGTAGTTGGCTCATCTAATATATAGAGGGTTTTACCTGTGGACCGCCTAGATAATTCTTTGGCTAGTTTTACCCGCTGTGCTTCGCCACCTGAAAGGGTAGTCGCTGATTGCCCAATCTTTATATAATCAAGGCCAACTTCAGACAAAGCAAACATTTTTTCTTTAATTGCTGGAACTTTATCAAAGAAAATCAGAGCTTCTTCTACTGTCATATCTAAAACATCAGCTATTGATTTGTCTTTATATTTAACTTCTAATGTTTCACGATTGTAACGTCTGCCATTACAACCATCACATTTAACATAGACATCTGGTAAAAAATGCATTTCGATTTTGATCATGCCGTCACCTTGACAAGCTTCACACCTACCGCCTTTTACATTAAATGAAAAACGCCCGGGTTTATATCCACGCGCTTTTGACTCTGGCATTTCAACATACCAATCGCGTATAGGTCCAAAAGCTCCAGTATAAGTAGCTGGATTTGATCTGGGTGTTCTACCAATTGGAGATTGGTCAATCTCTACTATTTTATCAATATATTCTAGCCCGGTTAATTTATCATATTCACCTGGAATAACTTTGCTATTTTCTAATTTTTTAATCGCCGCTTTATAAAGCGTATGAATAATAAGACTTGATTTACCACCACCTGATACTCCAGAAACGCATGTAAATGTACTAAGTGGAATAGAAATATCTACATTGTGTAAATTATTAGTCCTGGCTCCAGTTAATTGCAAAAATTTATCTGGTGCACCTTTGCGTCTTTTAGTTGGCACTTCAATATATCTTTCGCCTTTAAGATATTGGCCAGTAATACTATTCGCATTTTCCATTACTTCTTTAGGCGTACCTTCAGCTATGATATGCCCACCATGAACACCAGCACCAGGGCCAACATCAATTAAGTGGTCAGCTGCGAGCATAGTTTCTTCGTCATGCTCTACTACTATCACAGTATTGCCAAGATCACGCAAATTTTTGAGAGTTTTAATCAATCTTATATTATCACATTGATGCAACCCTATTGATGGCTCATCAAGCACATATAATACTCCACTTAAGCCTGATCCTATTTGTGAAGCTAAACGTATACGCTGACTTTCACCACCTGAAAGAGTGCCTGATTCACGCGACAGGGTGAGATAATCAAGACCTACATTATTTAAGAATCCTAAACGTTCTTTTAATTCTTTTAATACTCGTTCTGCAATTTTATTATGAGTAGGGGTAAGCTTTGCGCTCAAGGTATTAAACCATTCTTCGGCATGAGATATCGTCATCTCGCTAATTTTTCCGATATGGTGATCAGCAATTTTAATACACAAAGCCTCTGGCCGTAAACGATATCCACCACAAGAAGTACATCTGCGCTCACTTTGATATTTACCCAACTCTTCTTTCATCCAAACAGCATCAGCATCATTCCAGCGTTTCTCAAGATTTGGGATCACACCTTCAAATGGCTTAGTAACGGATTGCTTGCGCATACCATCGCTATAATTCATGATAATTTCTTCTTCACCTGACCCATATAAAATTACTTTCCTAGCTTCTTCTGGCAAATCTCTAAACGGGTAATGTGTACTGAATTTATAATGAGCAGCAATGCTTTCCAGCGTCTGCATTTGATATCTAGTTTGAGCTGCCGCCCAAGGAGCAATCGCATTTTCTTTGAGTGATAATCCATGATCTGGCACCACTAGATCTGGGTCAAAATACAATTCGTTACCCAAACCTTCGCAAGAATTACAAGCCCCAAATGGGCTGTTAAATGAAAACATACGCGGCTCAATTTCATTAATTTGGAATCCGGAAATTGGACAAGAAAATTTTTCTGAAAAAGTTAGACGTTTATTGGCTTTACTCTCATCCTCATTAAGAATCTCCGCAATTAGCAACCCATCACTAAGTTTAAGTGCTGTTTCTATACTATCGGCCAACCTGTTGCCTAATTCACCATTTATAACTAAACGATCAACTACAACCTCAATATCATGTTTCTTATTTTTATCTATAGTTGGCAGATCATCAAGTTCATATATTTCACCATCAATCTTAATCCTTTGATATCCTTGCTTTTTTAATGTGAGGAGCTCTTTTCGATGCTCGCCCTTCCCACCCCTTACTATCGGCGCTAATATATATAATTTAGTACCCTCTGGCAGAAGAACCAAGGCGTCAACCATTTGTGTTACAGTCTGGCTTTGAATTGGCAATCCCGTAGCTGGAGAAAATGGCACCCCAATACGTGCATATAAAAGCCGCAGATAATCATAAATCTCTGTAATTGTACCCACTGTTGACCGCGGATTGCGCGAAGTTGTCTTCTGATCAATGGCAATCGCAGGAGAAAGCCCAGTAATTGACTCAACGTCTGGTTTATTTTGTAATTGTAAAAACTGGCGAGCATAAGCTGAAAGACTTTCTACATATCTTCTTTGTCCCTCGGCATAAATAGTATCAAATGCAAGTGATGACTTGCCCGATCCACTAATACCTGTAATAACAACCAATTTATTGCGCGGTATCTCAACATTAACGTTTTTTAAATTATGCTCTTTTGCACCACGTACTCTAATAACTTCTTCCATTTTCCTACAATTTAGTATAAATAATTAACTAGTAAATAAAAATAACTCTTAAAAATCCTTGTCAAGTCGTGAAGTATATAATGTTTTTCATAGCTATTCAAAGGGTTTTTTGCTTTTTTAATAATTAAATCTAATAGAAGGTGTAAATTTATGGCCGGTAGCGTTAATAAAGTAATTTTAGTAGGAAATGTTGGTAAAGACCCAGAAATAAGGTCTACTCAAGATGGTAAAGAAATTGCCAGTTTTTCTATAGCAACATCTGAATCATGGAAAGATCGTAATACTGGGGAGCGGAAAGAAAGAACCGAATGGCATCGTATTTCGGTATTTAGTGAAGGACTAGTTAATGTGATAAAAAACTACGTCAAAAAAAGGTTCGAAGCTTTATATAGAAGGAGCTTTGCAAACTAGAAAATGGACAGATACTGCCGGCGCTGAACGCTATACTACCGAAGTAGTGTTACAGGGCTTTGGCGCAACATTAACCATGCTTGATAGTAAAAATAGCGCAGATACGAGCAGCTCATCTAACTTTAGTGAGGAAAGCTCAAGTAATAACTTTAAGCAACCTAGCTTCGCTGAAAATGAATTAGAAGACGAAATACCATTCTAAGCAATGCTGATTGTTATTTCTCCATCAAAAACGCAGGATTTCACCAATCAAGTAAGGCATGCTGAATATACGATCCCCGTCTTACTTGATGAATCCGCTCAGTTGATAGAAGCTTTAAGAAAGCTCACAACTATAGAGCTTAGTAAATTAATGGATATTAGCCCAAAGCTGGCTGAGGTGAACTTTTACCGCTATCAACAATTTTCAACTGGTTTCAATTTAAATAACGCTAGGCAGGCAATATTTGCATTTAAAGGTGATGTTTATACTGATATTGACATTACACATTATAATAAAACTGACTTCGATTTTGCCGACAAGCATTTACGTATACTCTCAGGGCTTTATGGCTTGGTTCGTCCTCTTGACCTAATCCAGCCTTACCGATTAGAAATGAAAACCAAACTAAAAAATCAGCATGGCGATAATTTATATAAATTCTGGGGGAACAAAATTACTGATTTACTGAATAATGCATCTAGCGAAATTCTAATCAACCTGGCATCGCAAGAATATTTCGCCGCAATAAATCCCGTAAAACTTAAGGCTAAAATTGTCACGATTAGCTTTAAAGAACAAAAGGGTAACAACTATCAAATTGTGGCAATACACGCCAAACGCGCCAGGGGTATGATGACCAATTTTATCATTAAAAATAAAATCCACAATGTCAAAGAGTTAGCTCAGTTTAATGAAAAGAAATATAGCTTCAATAAAGAGCTATCCACTGAATCAGAATTGGTTTTTACCAGATGATTTACAAACAAAGCCCTATTACTTCTTGCAATTGATTGGCCAATTTTTGCCCACAATTTGCGGTACTGTTTTCGCCGCAAATACGTGCAACCGAACTCGGAACCGATGTAATTTGAGCTGGAATAAGGTTAAACGCATCTAGGAAATTTTTTGTTATATTACAAATATAGCCCGAATAACCAATATTGCTGTTTAATACCTTAGCATCTTTGATTAATTGGTATTTTGTTTTATAATGTAAAATATCATCAAAATAATTCACATTGGAGCTTAATGTGCTTAAATTCTCTGTCTGCTGGTAATAAACTCCAGCACCAGTTTGATTAGCGCCAGCTGCTGTATAAAGCGCATTATTTATTTCAAATGTACCTGGCGTGGTAGCAGACACTACCCTACCAGTTCCAAGCGCCGCACCTTGATGTGGATATGCACCATGTCCATTTTTACCATGACTCAGTAATACATATACCGCATTGGACACTATAGTCGATCCAGCAGCACTATTAATTGTAAATCCAGCTGTGCCCGCTGTCCCACACGTACCAGCCAGTGAAAAATTATTTGCTGCATTATAACTTGGGTTAGTAACAGCACTTGGCAAATAGGCCACTAAATATTGGATATTGCTGGTATTACATTGCTCGATCATCGAATAAGTAAACCTTCTGCCCCAGGCATCAAAAGCATAATCATCTGGAAGTTGTAAAGTTTTGGTCGGGACCGAACCCAGCGCCAGATTAGGGAACCCAACATTAAAATACCAAGTTGGAGAAGTACCGTTACAATTATAGGCATTAACACCATTACGCGTTGCAACTCCAAAAGCAGCATTATTTGGAGCCTGGCTAGAATCAGCCGGACATGGGATTCCTCCATTTTCAGCTAGGTAAAACGCTATTGCTTTTTCAATAGCCTCCATTTTAGCAATAGTATCTTTATTGCGATCGGTTTCGGTTTTATTAATAGCGATTGATAATAAACTACCCATAGCAATGCTTATCAGCAGTAATACAATCGATAATTCGATCAGCGTGAAACCTGCCCTATTTTTTATTGCTCTAAACATAATTCCCTAATCTTATATAAAATGGGGTTAAGATATGAATCACAACTAACATCACCCGCTAAATAACCACAAGCGGTAGAAGTGTTAACCGCAAATGCCGGACTACCAAGCGTAACTAAAGTTTCTGGTGTTTCGATTAACACATTCGCAGCAGCGCAATAGTTATCATCAATGACAAATCCCGCCTCTTTTAGCACCTGCCAACGCATCTTATAATGAACAATATCATCAAAAGTTGGGGTAATTTCTTTAGCAACAAACGTAGCGGTGGTTGTGGCATTATAATTTACTAGCTCACTAGCATCTGTTGGTGCTGCTTTTCTTGTAGTGCCACCTTTTGAATATGAACCATTGCCATTTGGCCCAGCGCTCATCAACGAATATACCGCTTGATTGGTACGGGCGCTACCCGAAGCATCGTTTACTATAACTAAGCCCATATTTGATCCACTAATTTTCGAAGTAACTGTTGCTGGCGGGCCATAAGTATTTCCAGCCGAGGTTCCAGTCATTGATTGTGTATAAGCATAGACAAACTTATTGCCCCATTCATCCACCAAAAATTCTTTTGGTAATTGCAACGCTTGGTATGGTACAGCAGCTATTATAACATTAACATTGGCATTATTAAACGTAGTTGGAACCGATGGTAATGTTGATATTGTAACGCTATAGGTTTGGCCACTACAAAATTCTTTACCAGAATTAGCATTACTATCTGATAATGTTAGATCTGCTCCACATGGCAACCTATAATTTGCCGAAACAAAACCAGCAATTGCCTGCTCAATAATACGCATTTTTTCTTCAGTACTTTTTTGCTTGGCAAATGTTGTACCTCCAAACGTTAGTGAAAAAGAAGCACCCAGAATCAGAGAAATAATTACCAGCACTAATGACATTTCTGTCAGAGAGAATCCAGAACTACTTGCAATTTTTTTTATTTTTTTCATAATGTTAACAATTCGTTATATAATTTGATCTAATGTATATTAGCCATTAAAAGGTTAATTAATCATTGATAAGGATAATACATGGAAGGAATTGTTATTATAATTGGGATAATACTAGGTAGTTTCATTAGCCTAGTAACATATAGATTACCGCTTGGAGTAGATATTGTCTATAAAAGATCTTATTGCCCAGAATGTAATCATTCACTTAATGTGCTGGATTTGGTGCCATTATTTTCTTGGATCTTTAACTTTGGTAAATGCCGTTATTGCCATTCTTCTATAAGCGCTAGATATCCTATCATTGAAATATCTTCTGCTACCATCTGCTATTTTATTTATAATAAATTTGGAGTAACTTTTGAGGGCTTGATCTACCTAATAGCTGCACTTTGCTTATTAGTTTTGATAGTTACTGATTTTGAACATTATATAATACCTGATTCTATTCAGTTGCTTTTAACACTTTCTGCGATTAGTTTAGGAATAATAAACCAATCACATTTTGGTGATATGTTCCTTGGCGCTGCCATTGGAATTAGTTGTGGATTGACTCTGAGATATGGTTATTTATATTTCAAAAAAATAGATGCCCTAGGTATGGGTGATATAAAATTCATGGGAGTAGCTGGCCTTTTTCTTGGGACCGCCCCGCTTTCTACTTTCTTTTTTTTAGCCGGAATTATCGGAGTTATATTGGCTATTTGTTGGAGAATGTTAAAAAAAGGCGAAGTATTTCCATTTGGACCAGCACTCGCAGTGGCCATGATAATTTGTTTATTTACTCCACAAGTTGAATTAATATTTGCTGGATATTTATCGCAATTAACGACCATATTTGTAAATTAAGGAACCACTATAAATGACACTAAATCGCCAATTATTTCTTAAATTTAATAACTACATCGCTGTTATTATTCTGATTTTTGTTTTTTCTTCATGTAGTAAAAATAACAATCTCAATAAAATGGATCCAGATGCTGGCATGAGCTATAATGATTATAAAAATAAATTAATGCCAAAAAAAATTGGCGATCCTGATAAAGCTGGTAATGAACCACCGCTGCCCAGCATAGCACCTATCTTGGCCGATCCTGAAGCACCCGAACTTGGAAAAGATAAGCTTGTTTCGATTTCAATCACCGAAGATGTTCCACTAAAAGATGTTTTAATTGAATTAAGTAGATTAGCAGATATTGATATAGAGCTCGACCCCCGAATTGATGGAGGCGTTATTCTACGTGCCAAAAATAAACCATTCAGCGAAGTGATTGAAAGAATTAGTAACTTGGCTAATTTACGCTATAGTTCGCGTAATGGAGTGCTACGAATTGAAAGAGACGAACCATTCTTAGTTAATTATCATCTGGATTTCCTAAATATTGTTCGCTCTAATAACAGCACTTCATCTGTTACTACCACACTTACAACTAGCACAGTATCCAGCTCTGGTGGTGGTGGTGCCGCCGGATCTACAAACTCTTTAAAATCAAATTATGATGGAGATTTATGGAAGTCAATCTATAGCGATTTAATAAAAATTCTAACAACTTCTTCTGGCAATCTAAGCGCCCCTAGAAAGGCTACGCCTGCCAGCGCTGCACCCACTCCATCCCCTTCCGCTGATGGAGCAGCGACACCTCCGCTTTCTACAGAGGCTACTTCCCCTACTAGTAATGTAGCTACTGTTAGTACGAGTAGCGGTACCTACATCTCTATGAATAAAGAAGCTGGTCTTGTTACCGTTTATGCTAGTAATAAACAACAACAGCAAATAAAAAGCTATTTAGAAAAAGCTAAAGAATCAGCATCATCTCAAGTTTTAATTGAAGCTAAAATTATTGAAGTATCTTTAAACGATAGTTATAAAACCGGTATCAACTGGAGTGAACTTGACCGCAAAGCTAAAGATGGATATGGGATAATCACTAATTATGCATCGGGTATAGCTGCAGGAACGGGGGCACAAATTGCCCTATTTAGACATACCAATAGTGTAAACCCTGCCCCCACCAATCCAGGGGTAAAAGGCAGTTTACCAACTGGAGATATGCAAGGGCTGGCTGAGCTACTGCAAACATTTGGTAGCACTCGTACGCTTTCAAGCCCACGGCTTCACGCTATGAATAACCAACAAGCAGTATTGTCATTTGTTAATAACAAGATCTATTTCACTGTAAAGGTTGATTTTACACCTGGAACAAGTGGTGCTGGTGGCGCCTCGACCCCAGCTACAACCACGGTAAATAGTACTATTAACTCTATTCCTATTGGTATTATATTGTCATTACAACCATCAATAAATATGGAAACTAATGAAGTAACA
>Ga0206930_1120_pt1 | contig 14632 bp, 8 predicted proteins | sample Alteio_BWOrgHeat_20_FD_152939 | JGI IMG/M metagenome (GOLD analysis project Ga0206930, IMG submission 152939) | Enriched cells from forest soil in Barre Woods Harvard Forest LTER site, Petersham, Massachusetts, United States -... | ecosystem: Environmental > Terrestrial > Soil > Temperate forest > O... | reverse complement strand
GACCGGGAACTGGAATGAATCCGGCAGGGACACGGCCAGATAGACCGGACGCATCCGTGTGAGCCAGGCGTCAAGCAGACGCCGCACCTCCAGATCCGAAAGCCGCTGGGACGGATCGTTCAGGATGCCATCGAGGCGCAGCGCAGGGAGAAATCTTGGATCGAAGTGGAAGCCGTCCTGCCATAAGGCCGCTTCGTTCGGATCCCCCGGATCGTTGGTCATGACGACCGCGCTGATTCCCGCAAGCCGAAGAACATTGGAGAGGTGTTCTTCTGGCTTCTGGGCCTCGAAGAACTGGCGAATGGGGTTGAGCGACGCCGACTCGGTGGGCAGCCCAAACGCATTGAGCACGGCGATCACCCCGCGGGCGGCTTCGGATAGAGGCGAGTTATCGAGGAAGAGGGTCTTCCAGATGATATCGGCGCGGGCTGGTTTGTTCAGCGCGAAATACTGGCCGGGCGAGATGGTGTGGAAGCGGAAGAGCTCGGCCTCGAGGTAGTGGTACGTGAGAAGTTCGTCGATGCCCCACAGCCCGAGGTCACCGAATTCCGGGGCGAAGAGGTGGGTGTGGATGTCGATAAATTCGGTGGTGTCGAGAATGTCGTGAACCAAAACTTCGTTGACCAAGTTATATTGTGAACCTCAGTGAGCACGCGCTCGATGGGCGGGTATCGGTGGCGCATCTGCGCATTGCTTTTCTGCGCGACGACCATCAACTATGTGGATCGCCAGGTGCTTGGTGTGCTTGCGCCGCAACTGCAGTCGATCATTGGATGGAATGAAATTCAGTACGGCTATATCGTAACGGCGTTTCAGGCGGCGTATGCGCTGGGTCTGCTTGTGGTGGGCCGGTTCATCGATCGTTTCGGAACGCGGATCGGTTATGCGGTGGCGATCGGGTTGTGGAGTCTCGCCGCGATGGGGCACGCGCTGGTCCACACGGCGTGGGGATTCGGCGTGGCGCGATTCCTGCTTGGGTTGGGAGAGTCGGGGAATTTCCCGGCTGCCGTGAAGACGGTCTCGGAGTGGTTCCCTCGCAGGGAACGCACACTGGCGACAGGCATTTTCAATTCGGGCTCGAATGTCGGCGCGATTCTGGCGCCTTTGATGGTGCCCTGGATTGCAGTCACGCTGGGGTGGCGGTTCGCCTTTGTGTTCACCGGCATTTTCAGTTCGGCGTGGCTGGTGGCGTGGCTTACGATTTACCGGCGGCCGCGTGAGCATCGCAGGCTGAGCGGAGAGGAACTGGCGTGGATCGAGAGCGATCCCGAGGCGCCCGCTGTGGGGATTCCCACAGCGCAATTACTGAGGCTGCCACAGACGTGGGTTTTCGTCATGGGCAAGTTCATCACCGATCCGGTGTGGTGGTTCCTGCTTTTCTGGCTGCCGAAGTTTCTCAACAGCGAGCATGGACTCAGTCTCGTCGCGCTGGGGCCGCCGCTGGTGGCGATTTATGTGATGGCAGATGCGGGAAGCATTGCGGGAGGGTGGCTTGCATCGATGCTGCTGAAACGCGGATGGAGTTTGAACCGGGCGAGAAAAACGACCATGCTGATCTGTGCGATCATGGCCACGCCCATCATCTTTGCGGCGAACGTTCGCAATGTCTGGGGCGCGGTGGCATTGCTTGGTATTGCGGCGGCGGCGCACCAGGGATGGTCGGCGAATCTGTTCACGCTGGTGCCGGACCTGTTTCCGCGTCAGGCAGTGGCGTCCGTGGTGGGTATGGGCGGATTCGGAGGTGCGGTCGGAGGGATGCTGATTTCGACCTTTACGGGGTTTCTTCTGCAGTTGACCGGCAGTTATGTTCCGGTGTTCGTGCTTGCGGGTTCCACTTACCTGATTGCGCTCGGATTGATTCACATTCTGTCGCCGAAGCTCGAGCCGGCACGGCTTGTTTGAACGCGCGCACTTGTCCTGTCGGACGGGTGAGGGCCGGTCGGCGCGCGGCAGACCGGTCACGTGGGGGGAGGGGACTTCCGAATCCGCAGGGACGCTCCCAGGAAATATTCAGTTTTCATAGATCTTTCGACCGGAGCTCTTTTGGAGACGGTCTATCGCAAAATCGTTTTGAGCCACGAATTAACACGAATAAGAGTGGTCAGGCTGCCTTCGCGTGGAGTTTTTGGGGCTTGTAGCGGCTGAAGTCGGTTTGATATGCGCGGTTCAGGCGGCGCTCTTTGTCGATGGCGGCGTGGATTTGGGCGGTCGAAAAAACGAACCCATCTTTGATTGGCTCGTAGGCCAAACCCTTCATTTCACTGAGCTGGAGGAGCTTCTTTGCTTCCTTCATTTCGGCTTCGCGCTTTGCGATGCGGGCCGCCTGAAGGGCCTGGAGAGTGGCGAGGTTCTTCTGGATGTTGCGGTTGATGCGCTGCTCATAGAGGGTCAGGAGCTGGAGCTGTTTTGACTCTTCCTGGAAGACCTTCGCGGCTGCCAAGGCGGCGTGGATTTCGGGATGTTCGGTTTCGATGTCATCCGAGTGCGCGGAGTGGCCGAGGGCGTAGAGGTTGTCTTCGATGGCGCTGAGCCGGTTGAGACGCCAGCTGTCGGTGGCGATGCGCTGGGCGAGTTGGGTTTCCATGGCTCCTTCGGGGGCGAGGCTCTCTACGAGCGAGGCGGAGAAGGCGTCGTGCATGATGCGATCGGCGTCGGTCATGGCGGTTACCTGGCCGGTGAGATTATGGCGGCGGGCGTTCAGAGCGGACGCTTTTTTGCCTTCCTCCGTCCTGGGACCCGTGGAACGCAGGGCGTTGCGGCGGTTGGCTTCGAGCTGTTTTTCGGAGATCATGTCGTTCGAATTTCTACCTCGACCAAAGTAAAGCATACGAAATTGTGGTTCGGGTGTTAAGTTATTGATTCTGTTGCGCAACATTGTTGAACTGACTATTTCGTGAGGTGCCCAAACGCGGGAAAAGTTGCTGCGGGCGCAGGCATTGCGCGCCGCGGAAGGGGACGAATTGAGCTGAGTAATTGTTCTGCGATGGCGTTCAGGAACGAACGATGCTTGCGAAGGACTCTCAATGGCTGGGAAGACGACCAGGATGAAATTGGTTTCGGAGTCGTGAGATGTATGAACTTCCACTGTTTCTCATGGGGTTCACCGCGCTTAAAGCGGTAACTCGAGACGAAGTAGCTTCGGGTTCGCACGAAAGCTTTGCTGCTATTCCGGAGGAGGATATTTTACAGCTCCAGCGGCACCTCCCGTTTATTTGCCGATCTCCGGTCTGCTCGTAAGCGATCACTTCGATGCAGAGCCGACAAACTGTCAATTGGACGGTGAAGGCTACGAGGTTGATCGCGGGCGAATCGGGTCAGTTTCCCATAGACATAATGCAGCCGCGCCACATTGCCTCTTTCCGCGGAGAAATTGTTGTTTCGACCAAACCAGCTCAGATCGCGCCGAGGTGATTGTGCTTGTGCTGTCAGTTGGCGGAGACTGCGATCCACGCGACGCCATTGGCCGAAGAAGCGTTGCCTGTGGTCAGGACAACCGGGACGTAGCCGCCCGGCTGCACACCCTGTGGAATCTGTATGACGATCTGTGACAACCCCGCAACTTCAGTGGGCGCGGCGCCCGAGTATGGAACGGTCGCAGGTATGCCACCGACCTTCACTACCACAGGCAGCGCGATCATCGGATACGGTGCAGACGCCAGTTGCCCGTTGAGGCTTGCCGGCGATGTAAGGCCGGTCCCATTGGCATAGAGCGAGACATACCCCCCGATAGGCGCCGGGTGTGCGGCATCGTTCACTGAACCATCCTGATTGACTGCCGCGATTGGCCCCGCTCCCGTGCCGTTCAAGCTGAAGAAAGACGGCGCTGAAGGCGCGACCGCAATCGCGATCGCTGGTGACACAGCGTTCTGATAACTGACTGTAACCTGCGCGGTCGCGCTGCCTGCTATCTCATAGGGGGCGATTGCGGCGATCTGGCCAGCTGAGCTGTAGAGGATCGGCGCGGGTATGCCGTTGAAATAAACCCTTGTCCCACCTGCTTCCGTACCAAAAACGCCATTGAGCGGAGCTGCGATCGTGAGTTGCGCGGGTCCCATTCCGCTTCCGTAGATCACCACAATTTTGCCGGGGGCTACCGGCCCCGAGGTCTCTGTCGCTGCGTCGAGAATCGCATTGACTGTCAGAGTGACCGTGGTTGGTGTCAGTTCACGAATGACGGTCTCGGCGTCGTCCACGAAATAAATTTCGCCGGATGCGTCGAGGGCGATCCCGAACGGAGAGCTCAGTTCCGCGGATGTTGCCAGCCCGCCGTCTCCGGAGTAGCCGCTGATCCCGTTTCCTGCAACGGTAAAGACGAGGCCGCCTGGCGATATCTTCCTTATCCTCGTCTGCCCATCCGTGAAGAAAACATTGTTGCTGCTATCGACGGCGATGCTCCCGGGTTCGAGCGCGGCACTCAGCGCCTGCACCCCTTCACCCGTATTGCCCCCACCGCCCGCATAGGTGGTGATAATACCGCTGGTTGAGACCTCGCGAATGCGCCGGTTCCCTGTATCCGCAATGAAGAGGTTTCCCGCCTGATCAACCGTGGCGCCGCTCGGAAAATACAGTTGCGCTGCCAGAGCCGGCCCTCCATCTCCCGAGAAGCAACTATTAACGACAGGTGTGATGAGGCAATTTACACCGTTCCCCGCAACGACAGTGGTTACACCAGCCGGTGTGATTCTGCTCACCGTACTCTGACTGACCACATATCTGTTTCCCTGACTATCCACCGCCGGATCACTCGCACCGTTGATCACCGCGCTCGTATAAATCGTGGGCGACAGATGGTTGTTTCCGGCAACCGAGGTCATCGTGCCGTTCGAGACCTCCATGATCAGCCCGTCATCATAAGCGGCGATGAACAGCTTGCCCGTGCCGTCAACGCTCAGGCCAGCCGGTGTGAAATCCGCGCTCGTCGCCGGTCCGCCGTCGACGAAGGGCGCAACCGTGCCGCCGCCCGCCACCGTGGTCACAGCGCCACTGGTGGAGATCATGCGCGTGCGCCGGTTGAAGACATCCGAAAAGTATATGTTGCCCGCGGAATCGAGGGCGAGTGAGTTCGGCCCCGAGAACTGGGCCTGGAGCGCCGGCCCGCCATCGCCTGCAAATGCGCCGTTGCCATTACCTGCGATTGTGGTGATGGTTCCGTTCGTATCCACCTTGCGGATGTGGTTAATACCGTCGGCGATGTAAACATTCCCACTCGCATCCGCAGCCACTCCCGAGACGGGTCCCATCAGAGCGGCCGTCGCCGGCCCGCCATCGCCGAGATCGGTTGTGCCTCCGCCCGGGTAGACCCTGCCTCCCGCAAAATTGGTAATGACTCCGCTCGGGGCGAGTTTCAGTACTTTGTGCCAATTCGAATCGGCGATGAGCAAATCGCCAGCGCTGTCGAGAGCGAGCCCGTAGGGGTACATCAGCTGTGCGCTTGTCGCCGCGATGCGCTGTGACGGATCCCCTGTTCCCCCGCCCGCGATTGTTGTGATGATTCCCGACGGATCGATCCTGCGGATACGCACGTTGAGGGTGTCAGCCACATATAGATTGCCAGCCGCGTCAAGTGCGAGTCCGGCGGGCGATGACAACTTTGCGTTCGTCGCCTGGCCACCATCGCCGGAGTAGCCTGCGAGAGACGTTCCGGCGACCCGCGTCAACCCACCTTTTGAATCCAGACGGAAGACGCACTGGTTAGCCGTGAAGTAAACGTTGCCGGAGCCGTCGGTAGTGACGCCGGTTGGCCGCACCACGAGGGCGGCAAGGGCAATTTGCGGAGAAACGGGCGAGATGCCTCCGGCAACGGTTTTGATGAGGTAGTTCTGGCCGCAGCAAAGGGCGGGGAGAATCAGTGCGACAAGAAACCGGGTTTTCATTTGACGGCAGGATCGAGCATTCCCTGGGCCGTTTCGTAAGCCAAAGCTAAAGAAGGAGCAGTGACAGGCTAGTCCGGCCTGAGGTGTTCCCAGCGGCCACCATAGTGGGCGGAATTGCCTCAATCAGCGCAGACGGCGTTCCGGTAGAAAGCGGGGAAGCGTCAGGCACTCACCTGAAACCAATGCGAAAAGGCTGCGCCCGGCAACGTGCGTGTTGCACCCGGCGAAAGGTTGCAGGCAGAGATACGGCACTGCGGGAACTCGGTCGCGAGTTGTCAGGAAGTGTAGATCTATACTTCGCCGTTGATCGCGGGTATGGGAGTGGACGCCGAAGGAAAGTTACAGTGCTGTTGTTCGTCGAGCAACGCTTGAAGAGCACACCCGGATCGGCCGCCAGCTAGTTCGCGGTCGGAGTCTTTTCCATGTGATCCACGATGATCGTCTCAACAAAATCCTTCCGGGACTTCAACTCGAGACCGAGGCCCTTCACCGCCTGAAAGATTGCCGCACCCGAAGTGTCGGGTACCATGCCATACGAGCCCAGCCCCAAGATCGCTGTCAACTTCTGTGCGGCAGGCATCCCATTCATCAGATCGGAAGGCAGATCCAGGGTGACCTGGTAGTTGCCTTTGAGATCTGTGGCGTTAATAACGGGCCGGTCCATGAACTGCGTCAGCATGCCGGCAAGCGCAGCCATTGTGATTTTCGCCATGTGTAGTTGCAAACCGCTCGGGCCCCCCGTCGTGTGCACGATTCCGGTGGGGCCGCCGGAAATCGTCGCCCGCCCTCCATCGTTGTTGATGCGCACGTTGCCCATGCCGCTGTTCCCGCCCGCAACCTCTTCCTCGGCGGGCCCTTCCTTAATCTTCAATGCGCCCTTTCCAACAACCAGCTCGTAGACCGATTGCTCGCGGCTGTCCCGATGTATCGCCAGTTTGAACCGTTCCGCCAGAAGGTTCTGCATCATTTCGGGAGCGCGATCCGCAGTTTGATCTGCGGGAAACGTCGCCAGAATATCCCATCGCTTTTCGTTCATCCACCCCGGTCCCGACACTTGATACCGCTCGACGCGGTATGCGTAAGGGATCAGGTCGGCGAGCGACATGTATCCGTAGTCGGCGCGGGCGCCGTTAATGCTCACGCCCACATGAAACTGTCCTCCCTGGATGTGTTCAATCGATAACGGCAAAGCCTCTTTGAGGGAGGCGACTTCGAAAGCCGGCGACACCGAAGTTTGACCGAACAACACGGCCGGGGCGAATAAGAAGCTGACCATAGAAAGCTTCGCCATTGGCTTATGATAGCCGTGTTCATGGGGCCACATTCCGACCGTAACTCCTGATGCACGTCAACCTGACGCGTGACGCAACTTCTGCTTGCAGCCCAGATACAGCTCTGCCGTGTGGAGAAAGCAGCGTCCGAGCAGGAATGGAATCTGATCCAGTTCGCCGCGGCAAGGTGGAACAACCCGGCCCAGGTGCGCCGAAGATCGTGCGGAGCAAGTTTCGGAATATCGGATGCGTCGGAGGTCATCGACGAACGGCGGGACCTCCCACTGCGGAAAGACTCTAGTTTTCCGTGACCCTCTCTGCGTGATCGATCGCGAAAACGTCGACTTGGGCCTTTGTGGACACCAGCTTCAGGCCAAGGGTATCCTCAATAGTCTCGCTTTCCTGCTGCAATTGAACCGGCAGTTATGTTCCGGCGTTCGTACTTGCCGGTTCCACTTACCTGATTGCGCTCGGATTGATTCACATTCTGTCGCCGAAGCTGGAGCCGGTCACGCTTGCGTGAACCCGCGCACTTGTCCTGTCGGACTGGTGTGAGCAGGTCACGGCGTGGCAAACCCGTCATGTGTGGGGCTGCCGGAGTGCCAAAATCCGCAGGACGCGCCGAAAATAATTTTCAGACATCTGTGAACCGAATGCGCCACGATTCACGACCCCGGGGCGTATACGAAGCCCTGGACCGGCCGCTAAACGGCTAACGAGAAGACGGCCTCTTCATGGGTGGCCGGCGGCGAGATGTTCAAATACATCTGAGAAGACGCCGACCCATGCGGCTTCGTTTATTGCCGGCTGATGGTCAACGCATTATCGTCTATGACTCCGCTATCTTGGGAAGTTGTGCCGTTGAAGTCCATCGTGTAGTTGATGGACCGGGTGTTCGGCGGGATGGCGAACGAGCCGGTCTCGTTGAACCACGGAACCGATGTTACGCCGCGGCCATAGTCCACGGTTGTTCCCTTCACTTCCAGTGGTACATCCGAAACGATCAGATTCTTGCTGCCGTCGTAGAAGGACAACGTGATTCTGCCCAAAGATCCCGTGCCGCCGTTCTTGTCCGCGTACCAGAATGAGTAGTTTGCCGTAAGCAGGCCGGCATCGACGTCGGCAAGCGTAATTTGAGAAACCGTCGAAAGATTCACGGTCTGGGTCAGATAGTTGTTGGGGGTTGCGCCGCCGAAGAACATATATTTACCCGAATGCGGCGAATTTCTCCCGGCCCCGAAGTAAGACGACGCCGTGAGGGCAGCAGCGGGCGGCGCTCCGAATGCGGCGTACCAACCAGTCAGGTTCCCTGTTTCGGCGCCGGGATTGACCAGTAAGTTAGGAGTGAGCGCGTTTCGCGAGATCGTCAGAACGTTGTCGTCGATTACGCCGGTGTTCCTGGAGCCGCCCCAAAAGTCCATAGTGTAATCAACGAATCGGGCGCCGGAGGGGATCGCAATCGATCCGACGACGTTGTACCAGGTGAGCGCTCCGCCTCCCGATGCCGGCGAGATCCCCTGCCCGATTCTGTTACCGTCGGCATCGAGGAAGGTTAGAGTAATCGTGCCGTATCCGCCGGAGCCAGACGACGTATCCGCGAACCAGAACGAGTAATTTGCCGTCAGGGCGCCGGAGTCGATATCCGGGAGACTAATCCCGGATACGGTGGAGAGACCAACAATCTGAGTGATAAAGACCGCGGTGGACGGAGTGACAAGGCCGGCGAAAGCGTAAGTTCCGGAATGAGCCAGGCCCGGCTGACTTCCGGACTGCGCGTTCGTGGCGTACCAGTTATTCATGCCGTTTTCGGCTCCCGGGTTCGCCAGCAGATTACCAGTGATGGGATCGGGCGCGGGTTCAGGAGCGGGGACGGTGAGCGGAATTATCTGCTCATTAAGGACACTCGAAACGCCGCCAGAATAATTCGTGTCGCCACCGTACGAAACGGCGAGAGCGTGGGTACCCGTGGCCAGGCTCGCGGTAGTGAAAGTGGCGGTTCCACTGGTCAGAGCCATTGTTGCAAGAGTGGCCGATCCGTCCATAAAAACAACTGTGCCGGTCGCGTTGGACGGGAAGACCGCGGCAGTCAAAGTGACCGAGTCATTACCACTGGGCGCGCCGCCGAAGGCGGGATTTTGGGAAGAGGTGAGGACGATTCTGCTCGAGGCGCCGGTTGGGGACGGCGCGCCTTCCAGCACGGTTGTCAGGTTGAGGCTCATGAAAAGAAAACCGGTCCGGCCCTCCCCGGCAAACGGCCCCACTGTTAAGCCGTCCAACACGTCGGTGATGCCATAACTTCCGAGGGCGATAGATGTAAAGGGCTGGAAGGTTCCGTCTCCGTTGCCCAGGTTCAGAAGAAGGGTGGGGGTGTCGGTGTATGGTAATGACGAGCTGCTGATAAGGTCTGGTTTGCCGTCGCCGTTAAAGTCTCCCACTGCCAGGTTCTCCTCACCAGCGGGAAAACTGACAGGATTAGCGAAGGTTCCGTCCCCATTGCCGAGCCACACAGAAATTAAGCCGGAATATGTTTGAGTGGAGCTGTTGTAAATCTCGGACGTCGACGCCAGATCGGCCTTACCATCACCGTTAAAGTCCGCTGTGACCAGGGTCAGGGCGGTAATGTTTCCCGGTAGCAGAAAAGGGGTCCGGAAGGTTCCCCGCCCGTCTCCAGGCAGTACAACGGTTTGATAACCATTAGCGATGTCAGGTATTCCGTCACCGTTGAAATCGCCGACTACGACAAGCGACAGCCCGGTGTAGTCAACCTGCCGAGTGGAGAAGGTGCCATCTCCGTTGCCGAGCATGACCTCGGCTGCTCCTGCGATAACCAGATCGGGTATTCCATCCCGGTTGAAATCCGCCACCGCGAGTCGCGGAATATCCGAATCGTTCACAGCGACATCAACTGGCGGAAGCGTGTTGAAGGTTCCGTCACCATTGCCCAGCAGCACTGCGTAATCGGCGCCACCATAAATAACGGCGTCTGTTTTGCCGTCGAGATTAAAATCCCCCGTAACAGCCGAGTACGATTGAATCGGGGCATTGGTCACAGGACCCGGCCGGAACGTCCTGTCGCCGTTTCCGAAAAGGACTTGCACCTGGTAGATTGGCGGGGAAGAGAACGAGTTAACTTCCATAAGAAGATCGGCTACGCCATCGTCGTTGAAATCACCCACCGCGATTTCGAGAACGCCTGAGTAGTTCACTGGCGGCAGAAATCCACTAGCGGCCGCAGCGTTGACCATCTGCATCACTGAGGCTGATGTGCTCGATGCGTACGTAGAGTCTCCCAGATAAAGTGCTTTCAGAAAACGCGTTCCCGAACTGAGCAGAGGAGTGCTGAAGGTGGCCACGCCGGTATTTAGAACTCCGGTTCCGAGCACGTTGGCGCCGTCATAGAAGGTCACCTTTCCCGACGCGGCGCCAGGCGAGACGGTGGCCGTCAAGGTGACGGCGCTGCCGTAAACCGAAGGGCTTCCCGACGTTACGAGATTTATCGTGCTTGGGGTTGGACCCGCGAGCAGCGCGACTGCGCTCAGTGAAAACAAAAGAGCGATCCGCCAGGGCATAAGGCACTTTTCGTATTGGCGTTTGTTCTTGCCAGGAGACCACATAGGAGATGTATTTTGACCCATAACCCATTTTCGGAGTCGACCGCCCACGAGGCATGCGCGATTGCGAATAAACGCCAGACCCGTGGACGTAGTATCAGTCTCTGCTCCCGCTGGCGTCAAGGGCCAATTATCTCGGTCATTGTTAACTGTTCTCGCTATTTCCCGAGGTAAAGATGCGGGAATCATATCGCTCAGGGAGAAGTCAGACAGGCATACGTCGTTGTGCTGGACGGGTGTTCCGTTTATTGCCGCAGCGCGAATGTGAACAGAGAGTTACCGGCGCATACTGCAACATACTGACGTCCGTTCACGGAATACGTCACAGGCCCGGATTCTGCTGGACCGCCAAGATTGGTGCGCCAGAGTTCCGTTCCGGTGCGCGCGTCGATGGCCCAGAAGTATCCTTCGCGCCCGCCAGTGAATAAAAGATCGGAAGCAGTGGTGAGGACGCCACTGCCAGTGACATCGGCCATTTTGAACTCCCATTTGCGCATACCGGTTTGGGGATCGAAGGCGCGAAGGACGCCGTAGCCTTCGTCTTCGGTTCGAGTGATCACTTGCGTGCCGCGAAGAGAGGGAACGGGCGAGCGTGGCGAGCCGCCGGTGTAGCGGCGTCCTTCGACATAATCGCCCGGGAGTTTGTTGAAAACCGACGCGTAGTTTTCCCAGGTGTTGATGTAAAAGAGCCCGGTATGCGGACTCCAGGACGGCGAGAACCAGTTGGTCGCGCCCTGCACCCCGGGATAGACGAGTGTACCTTCGCGCGAAGGCCTGGCTTCAGCAACGCGCACAGGGTGTCCGCCGTCGTCGAGTCCTGTCGTCCATGTAACCTTTGCGAATTGCTTGCCCTGCAGGAATTCGCCGGTGGCGCGGTCGAGCACGTAATAGAAGCCGTTGCGATTCGCCCATAGCATCACCCGCCGTTGTTTGCCCTTCCACTCCATATCGGCGAGAACCGGTACCTGGACGGAGTCGTAGTCGAAATCGTCGTGCGGCGAAAACTGGAAATACCATTTGAGCTTACCGGTGTCGGCGTCAAGCGCCACGACCGAATCGCTGTAGAGATTGGCGCCGTTGCGATCGTCGCTGTTCCAGTCGGGGCCGGGATTGCCAATGCCCCAGTAAGTGAGATTCAGCTGCGGATCGTACGAGCCGGTGACCCAGATCGAAGCGCCGCCGTGCATCCAGGAATCGCCAGCCCAGGTTTCATGACCGGGTTCGCCGGGGCCGGGAATGGCATTGAAACGCCAGGCTTCCTTGCCGGTTTTGGCATCGTAAGCGGCGAGGAAGCCGCGAATACCGTACTCGCCGCCGGCCGTGCCGACGATGACTTTGTCTATGACGACCAGCGGCGCGAGCGTGAGCGCGTAGCCGGCTTCGGCTTTGGCGACGGCGACGTTCCAGATGCCTTTTCCGGTTTTGGCGTCGAGCGCGAGCAGGTGGCCGTCGATCGTGCCCATGAAGAGCGTGTCGCCGAGAATGGCGAGGCCGCGGTTGACGCGCCCGCAGCACACGCGGGCTTCGGGCGATGGCGCATAGGGCGAGACCCAGAAAATGCGGCCGGTTTCAGCGTCCATCGCGACCACATCGTTCGGGGCCTGGACGGTGTAGAGGATACCGTCGACGACAAGCGGCGAGGCTTCGAATTTTTCGACAGACTGAGACTGGAAGACCCACTTCAGCTCGAGGTTTTTGACGTTGGCGGGATTGATTTGCGTGAGCAGGCTGTGGCGCTGGCTGAGCGGCGTTCCGGAATAAGTCAGCCAGTTCTGCGGTTCTTTGTTGGCGTCGACAATGCGGTCGAAAGTGATCTGGGCATGCAGGAGCGGGCCCACGAGTGCAAGGAGCGCACAGAGTGTTCTCATGGAACCCCTACTCCTTTGAGGGATGCGAGGTAGCTGACGAGGTCGGAGAGTTCCCGATGAGTCAGTTTGTCTTTATAAGAAGGCATTGGGGACTTATCTACGGTGAAGGTGAATTCCTTCAGGCTGGTGCGTTTCACCGAGACGAGGCGATCCTTCGAGTCGAGGATCTGAACGGCGTACTTGTCTTCGTTGAGGAGGAGGCCAGTAATGGCTAAGCCGTCCTTCGTGACGCCGCGGAAATGCCGGTTCTGCGGAAGGATTTCGGCGTCGGGATCGGTAAGGGAACGCTCGACCTCACCGGGCAGGCGATAGATGCCGATGTCGCTGAGGTCGGGACCGAAGCGCGAACCAACGCCGCGGATGCGATGGCAGGTGGCGCAGTTTCCTTTGCCGTCGTAGATTGATTTGCCGGCAACGGGATCGCCGCCTGTTACGGTGGTCGCGCCGGCGGCTGCCATGGTACGGAGGTAAGCGACGACAGTCAGGGCCACTGAGTCGTTGAAGTTGGTGGGAGGCATTGCGGTACCGGGGATGCCGTTGCGGATGATGGCGGCGATGTCATCGTCGGTTTTAGCGCGACGGAGTTTGCCATGGGCGAGATCGATGCCCTGAACCTGATTGCCTTCGGCCCCGTGACAGACAGCGCAGTTGGCGCGGAAGAGACGTCCGCCGTCTTCGATGTCAATCTGCGTGAAGCTGTGCTGAGCCAGGAGGGAGGCCGCAAACACCCACTGCAGACAGAGCAGCCGTTTCATTTACCGCACAGTATATACGGAATTGCGGAGATCGGTTTCGCGAGACGACCGGATGGGGTGCTGCAAATCGCGCAGCAGATGGCGAACTGTCAATCGGCGCGAATGACAGAGCGGACGAGCCACCGATAGCTGCGGGCTGTCGTCTCATTGTGGCGACGTTCCGTGCGGAACACCGGCCTCTTCCCCTGCGCGTTGCCGATAGAAAACACGCCCTCGGACTTTTTGAACTTCTTCCGCTGTTCCGCCGCGATCTCGTCTTTGCGTTGCCATTTTCGGAACTGAATCACCGTAGTCTTCTCCCGCCGCGCATAGTTCTCCAGCGCCGTCACAAGGGTGACGCGATCGGCCGGCACTTCGGCCACACTTCGTGGTAGGTCACCTCGGCTCCGGCACGACTCGGATCTTTCGGATCGACCTCGTCGTTCCGAGGTGGAGCCTCATTAGTACTTTTGGCTCGGGGGGTTAATGCGGCCTGCGGCGACAGTAAGAGATAATGATAAAGATGCGGTGTTGCGCATGACGCCTGTTCTGACCGAGTCAACTCGGGCGCGCCGAACGACGGGCGCGTTTTCCTGGCCGACGATTGTATGGGTTTCCGCACTCCTTGCCGCATGCTACGGCCCTATCCTCATTGCCCTGGTGCGCCAATGGGGCGACGATCCGGACATGGGGCACGGTTTCTTCGTGCCCGTAATTGCCGCGGCGATCGCCTGGCATAAACGCGGCCAGATTGCGGACAAAGCGCCCCAACCCAACTGGTGGGGCCTCGGGATCATGCTGTGGGCTGGTCTGCAGCTTTATATCGCGACTCTCGGGGCCGAGCTTTTTCTCGCCCGGACATCGTTCGTGATCTCAATAATCGGCGCCGTGCTCCTCCTCGGGGGCGCCGAATACGTCAGAATCTTCGCTTTTCCTTTGTTCCTGCTGTTCTTCATGGTGCCGATTCCGGCGATCATTTACAACCAGCTCACATTTCCTCTGCAATTGATCGCCAGTCGGGCAGCGGAGGGAATGATCGACTTACTGCAGATCCCGGTGATCCGCGAGGGCAACGTTCTCATTCTTCCCCAGCAGACGCTGAACGTCGTGGAGGCGTGCAGTGGAATCAGATCCCTGTTGACGCTGACCTTCATGTCGCTCGTCTATGGTTACGTGTTCGAGAAGCGCGTATGGCTGCGGGCGGTTCTGTTTTTTTCGACGATTCCCGTGGCGATTGCCGCCAATGCGGGCCGGGTGGCTTTCACCGGCGTCATT
>Ga0206930_1121_pt1 | contig 14686 bp, 3 predicted proteins | sample Alteio_BWOrgHeat_20_FD_152939 | JGI IMG/M metagenome (GOLD analysis project Ga0206930, IMG submission 152939) | Enriched cells from forest soil in Barre Woods Harvard Forest LTER site, Petersham, Massachusetts, United States -... | ecosystem: Environmental > Terrestrial > Soil > Temperate forest > O... | reverse complement strand
GTACTATCTGCATCTTTAACCTGCCCATTGATCAATATCCTGATATTACACCTCCTATCGTACAGGTTAATGGGCAATTCACGGGTGCTGATGCACAAACGGTGGAACAGACGGTTGCCACGCCTGTTGAGGAACAGGTAAATGGTACGCCGGGCATGGAGTACATGCAAAGCAACAGCACCAACAACGGGCTGATGTCGCTGAATGTAACATTTAATATAGGTACCAATATTGATGTGGCAGCGCTTGATGTGCAGAACAGGGTAAGTATTGCGACACCTTTGTTACCTGCAGTGGTAAGCAGGCTAGGATTAACGGTACGCGCGCTGAACCCGAGTATGTTGATGATGGTTGCAGTATATGCACCTAAAAATACACACAGCATAACTTTTCTTGATAACTATACTAACATATTTATACAGGATGCATTATTGCGTGTGCCGGGAGTAGGCAGTATCAACAGGTTCACAGATGATTTCAGTATGCGCATTTGGATGAACCCGGATAAGATGGCGTCTTATAGTTTAACACCTTCCGACGTTATTGCCGCACTCAATGCCCAGAATGTACAGGTAGCTGCCGGCTCTGCAGGTGTACCACCGCAATCGCCAACACAAACATTTGAGCTGGGCATTCTTGTGAACGGCCGACTGAGCAAAGTATCAGAATTTGAAAATATTATAGTAAAAAACATCCCTGCTACCGGCGAACTTGTTTACCTGAAAGATGTGGCAAGAGTGGAACTGGGTAAGTTTACTTTTTCCAGTAATTCTTTTGTCGATGGCAAGCGTGCATCCTATCTGCTGATCTACCAGGCGCCGGGAAGTAATGCGCTGGAGACCGCAAACGGAGTCTATGCAGAACTGGCAAAACTTAAAGAATCTTTTCCTGCTGATGTAGCCTGTACAGTACCCTTTGAGTCTGTGACGGTTGTAAAAGTATCAATGGAGGATGTGGTTGGGACTTTGCTGAAAACCCTGGGGCTTGTGGCCATAGTAGTTTTCCTGTTTCTGCAAAACTGGCGTTCCACATTGATACCTGTGCTGGCCATACCCGTTTCTATTTTCGGCACCTTCTGTTTTTTCATACCATTAGGATTTACGATCAATACACTTACCATGTTTGGTTTTGTATTGGCTATTGGTATCGTTGTGGACGATGCTATCATCGTGGTAGAGGCTGTGCAGCACTATATTGATACAAAGAACATGTCGGCAAAAGAAGCAACTTATCTTGCCATGAAGGATATTTCGGCACCGGTAGTAGCCATCGCTCTTATACTTGCTGCGGTGTTTGTGCCGGTAGGCTTTATACCGGGTATAGTAGGCCGTCTTTACCAGCAATTTGCAATTACAATTGCCATATCGGTAATAATTTCCGCCTTCATAGCCTTGTCCTTAACGCCTGCACTTTGCACTTTATTGCTGAAACCAACGGGCAAAGCAAAAGATGCAAAAGGGCTCAACAAATGGTTCTTTAAGTTTAACGCATGGTTTGAGAGGGTAACAGACAAATATACCGATGGCGTAAAAAGAAGTATAAATGCTTCAAAATATATTGTCATCCTTCTGTTGTGTATATGTGTAGGTGCTTACTTTTTATTCCAACACAAATCATCGGGCTTCATTCCTTCCGAAGACGATGGAAATTTATATGTAACCTTTCAATTGCCTCCTGCATCTTCCACAGCACAGTCTATTGATGTAATGAGCCGCTTGATGAAAGTAGTCTCATCTACACCCGGTGTTGCCCATTATGCTGCATTATCAGGATTGAATGTGGTAAATAATGCAACGAACTCAAATTGCGGCACAGTATATGTACAACTTGCGCCGTGGGACGACCGCAGCAAAACAAGTGAACGTGTACCGGGTATTATTAAAGTAATGCAAAAGCGAATTGCAGACGCAGGAATAAAAAATGCGAATATTGAGGTAATACAGCCTTCGCCAATTCCCGGTTTGGGTGCTACGGTAGGTTTCAGTTTGCAGATAGAGCAGCGCAACACTAATGATGATGTTCATGCATTCCAGGCTGTTGTCAATAAGTTCGTAACAGAAGCGAATAAAGACCCTGCGATAACTAAGGCCTTCAGTTTCTTTACTGCTAATACACCCAATTACAATCTTACAGTTGACAGGGAAAAGTGTGAGAAATTAGGAGTGAACATTGCAGATGTGTTTACTACTATACAAGCTTACATGGGTAGTTTATACATCAACGATTTCACAACGTACAACCGCACTTTCCACGTTGTGGTTCAGGCAGACACCGGGTATCGCAGCATGATATCCGATATGAACAAATACTATGTGCGTAACCAGGACAGCGCCATGGTGCCGCTTAGTACCCTCATTAGTTATACGCCAACAGAAGCTGCTCCCCTCATTTCACATTTTAATATCTTCCGCACGGCGGAAGTTGATGGCGCACCTTCGGTAGGTTATAGTAGTGGCGAGGCCATGGAAGCGCTGAAAAAAGTGGCAGCCAGGGTTTTGCCGCAAGGATATACTTATGAGTTTTCCGGTTTAAGTTATGAAGAAATAAAAGCAGGTTCAGCAACTATTTACATCTTCTTGTTTTCCATCACGTTCGTTTTCCTTTTCCTTGCGGCATTGTATGAAAGCTGGTCAGTACCTTTTTCTGTTATGCTTGCTGTGCCAATAGGCGCTTTCGGGGCCATACTTACGCTTTTCTTTGTGCCAAGCCTTACAAACAATGTCTATGCCCAAATTGGATTGATCACGCTCATAGGCCTCGCAGCAAAAAATGCTATCCTGATAGTGGAGTTTGCCAAAGTAAGGGTTGACATGGGTGAAGAATTGATACAGTCAACACTTGAAGCTGTGCGCCTGCGTTTGCGCCCCATCATTATGACCTCCCTGGCATTTATATTAGGCGTATTGCCACTTGTTCTGGCAACAGGCGCGGGCGCCGTAGCGCGCAGGACAATAGGCTTTACGGTGTTGGGCGGGATGATTGCAGCATCTACGCTTGCCATTTTTATTGTGCCGGTGCTTTTTGTCATCATCACGCGTTTCTCATATGGCAAAGAGAAACTCGCGTGGCTGCAGGCACATAAAGATGACCTCGCAGAAAAGGCAAAAAAAGTGGAAGCACAGAACATTGATCCGGAACTGGAATATGAAATAGAAAAATCGCGCAGTTTACATGAAGGCGAAAAGGGGGTGCAGGAAAAAGATGAAAACAAACCCCGCAATACTGATACTCCTGATACTGATAAAGAACAACAGGGGCAACATTAACAATTAACCATAAAAATTAATCATTATCAGTTAGCATGATTGCTAATACATTCATAAAAAGGCCGGTTACCGCGATCGTTGTATCAATTGTATTGATGATAGCGGGAACTATTTGCCTGTTCAATCTTGCGGTTGACCAGTACCCCAATATATCGCCGCCAAGCGTTGGTGTTAGCGGGTCATTCACCGGGGCCGACGCGCAAACTGTTGAGCAAACAGTGGCTATTCCTATCGAAGAGCAGGTAAACGGTACCCCTGGCATGGAATACATGACGAGCACCAGTACCAACAGCGGAAATGTGAGTGTGCGGGTTACTTTTAATATTGGGACCAATGTACATATTGCGGCACTCAATGTACAGAACAGGGTAGGGATCGCAGCGCCTTTACTACCCTCTGTGGTAAGCAAGCTAGGGCTTACAGTGCGGGCAAGTAACCCGAGTATGTTGATGATGGTGGCTATCTATTCTCCTAAGGGTTCGCACAACATTACTTTCCTTGATAATTATACCAACATTTTTATAGAGGACGCTTTGCTCCGCGTGCCGGGCGTTGGGGATATTACCACGCGCACTGATAATTTCAGTATGCGCATCTGGATGAATCCCGACAAAATGGCATCTTACAGTTTAACGCCCTCTGATGTGATCGCTGCTTTAAACGCGCAGAACGTGTATGTTGCGGCAGGATCTGTTGGTTCGCCTCCACAGTATTCAAGCCAATCATCCGAAATAGGAGTTCTGGTAAACGGCCCCTTGAACAAGGCTTCTGAATTTGAAAAAGTAGTTGTAAAAACAAACCCCGCTACAGGCGAACTCGTTTACCTGAAAGATGTGGCGAGAGTGGAATTAGGGAAATTCACTTTTTCAAGTAACTCCTTTGTAGATGGCAAACGCGCTTCTTACCTGCAGGTTTTTCAAACGCCCGGGAGCAATGCCCTCGAGACGGCAAAGAATGTGTACGCCGAGTTGGACCGCCTGAAGAAAACATTTCCTACAGATGTTGACTATAAAGTGCCTTTTGAATCTATTACTATTATTAAGGTTTCCATGCAGGAGGTAATAGGTACCTTGCTCAAGGCCTTGGCATTGGTGGCGCTTGTAGTATTCCTGTTCCTGCAAAACTGGCGAGCTACACTAATTCCCATTCTTGCAATTCCTGTTTCAATATTAAGTACATTCTGCTTCTTTATACCCCTGGGATTTACAATAAACACACTCACCATGTTCGGCTTTGTGCTCGCCATAGGTATTGTGGTGGACGATGCTATAATAGTGGTGGAGGCAGTGCAACATTACATTGATGAGCAGGGAATGTCTGCAAAAGAAGCCACCTACCGCGCTATGAAGGATATATCAGCGCCGGTAGTTGCTATAGCGCTGATACTTGCTGCAGTCTTTGTGCCCGTAGGTTTTATTCCTGGCATAGTTGGTCGTCTTTACCAGCAGTTTGCAATCACTATTGCCATGTCGGTGATACTGTCCGCATTCATTGCCTTATCTCTTACCCCTGCACTTTGCACGCTCTTATTAAAACCTACCAAGGTTAATAAACAAGCACACGGCTTGAATAAATTGTTTTTTAAATTCAATGACTGGTTTCACCGTGTTACAATGCGCTACAGTAATGGAGTGCAAAAAAGCATCAAAGGCTCAAAATATATTGTCATCCTATTAGTTTGTATTTGCGCCGGCGCTTATCTGCTGTTTCATTTCAAACCCGCCGGTTTTATTCCGTCTGAAGACGAGGGGCGTTTATATGTAACGTATCAATTGCCCGAAGCTTCATCCACCACACAGTCTGTTGATGTTATGACAAAACTGATGAAGATAGTAGGTTCTACGCCGGGCATGAACCATTTTGCAGCCTTGTCAGGATTGAATATATTAAGTGGTGGCACCAATAGCAATAACGGCACTATTTTTTGTATGCTCAAGCCCTGGGAGGAGCGCAGCGTGCCGGAGCAGCAGGTGCCCGGTATTATGGACGCAATGAAAAAACGTATTGCTGCAGCGGGCATAAAAAATGCCAATATACAGGTCATTCCGCCTCCGCCCATTCGTGGCATCGGGCAGGCCGCGGGTTTTGCCATGCAGATTGAGCAGGGCAATACCACGGATGATGTACATACTTTTGAAAAAGTGGTGAAAAAATTTGTGGGTGCATTACATAAAAATCCCGCTACCTCTACAGCCTTCAGTTTGTTTTCTGCGCATACGCCAAGCTATAGCCTTACAGTCGACCGCGAAAAATGCGAAAAATTGGGTGTCAATATTTCAACGGTGTTTACTACCATGCAGGCTTATATGGGCAGCTTGTTTGTAAACAATATGACCCTCTACAACCGTACTTACCATGTAGTGGTGCAGGCAGATACAACTTTTCGTGCACTGGTATCGGACATGAACAAATACTATGTGCGCAATTCTGCCGGAGATATGCTGCCGCTGAGTGCACTTATTACTTACCAGCCTATTGAGACCGCGCCGCTTATCAGCCATTTTAATATTTTCCGTTCTGCAGAAGTGGATGGCGCGATACCCCAGGGTTACAGCAGTGGACAAGCTATAGATGCGCTGAAAGAAACCGCTGCAAGAGAATTACCACCAGGATATACGTATGAGTTTTCAGGTTTGAGCTATGAAGAAATAAGAGCGGGGTCAGTAACTGTTTATATCTTTCTTTGTTCCATCATTTTTGTATTCCTCTTTCTTGCAGCGCTCTACGAAAGCTGGTCGGTGCCGTTCTCTGTAATGCTTGCAGTGCCTATCAGCGCTTTTGGTGCCATACTTACACTTACTTTAGTGCCGAGGCTTACCAATAATGTATATGCACAGATCGGACTTATCACGCTGATAGGACTATCCGCAAAAAATGCTATCCTCATTGTGGAGTTTGCCAAAATACGTGTTGATCAGGGAGTGGAACTTATAAAAGCTACGCTGGAAGGGGCGAGCCTGCGCTTGCGCCCTATTATTATGACATCCTTCGCGTTTATACTTGGGGTCTTGCCGCTTGTTTTAGCTACGGGCGCGGGTGCTGTTGCCCGCAATACCATAGGCTACACCGTTCTCGGAGGAATGATTGCGTCAACCACTATTTCTATATTTATTGTGCCTGTGCTTTTCGTATTGTTTACCCGCCTTTCCTATGGCAAAAAACAACTGGCCTGGTTGCAGGAACATCACGAGGAGCTAATGGAGAAAGCTAAAAAAGTAGAGGCGCAGAATATAGACCCCGAACTGGAATACGAGATCGCACAGGCCAACGCTGAGCACAAGGCGGCTACAGGGGGAGGAGGTCATAGCGCGGATGAAAAAAATAAAGAAGGCTAACGTATGTATAGATGCAAATCACGTAGAGACGCAAAATTTTGCGTCTCTACGCAATGCCTCTTATTCCACAAAAGCTTTGCGTCTTTGCTGGCTGCCACGCCATCGGCGGTGGTCTTTGCCACCTGCCCCGCAACATGCGGGGGGTAAATTATTTCCTCGTCCGGATTTCAAATTTTTCCTGTACGTTTGTAAGCAATAAATCATAACAAACTATGTCATTGCTCAACAACAACCAGAAGGACCACAAAAAAGGCGCTAAAAATGCCAAGAACAATTTAGCCGGCACCAAATCTTTTATTAAACCCGCAGGTAAAGCAGCCGCTTTTTCTAAAAAGCCTATAAAGACAGGCGGTACACGCGGAAGTTGATGCCTCCCTATGGGAATGGATGCATATCTAAATAATGCAATATAGCCCCGCCCGGTATAATGAAAAATAAAATTCATTATTATTTTCCTTGTACTTGTTCTAGGGGGGATTTTAACAGGAAAAGCCCTCAGATACCTGTTTTTACAGCCCTTCTGCTTAATATAGGCTTATAAAACATGTAAAAAAATGCGTTCCCAACCTTTTAAAAAAAAACCTTAAAATTATTTTTTTAAAAAGCTATGCAATTTCTATATATTTACAAATGAGTAGTTTAAGTTAAGCCCATGTTAATTAGGTGAAACAAAAAGAGTAATAATGTTAATAATTAAGTACTTTTTTTTTACTCGAATGGTTTTTAGATAAAACATTAACAGACAAAACGATAATTATCCGGAAGTATGAAACAATTGGACACTGCAGGTAACAATTCCTCTTCTTTACAAAGCAATAATTTTATGAAAAAGATCTTTACTGTTCTCATTACTGTATTTGCGCTGCTTAACGGGGCGAATAGTCAGGCACAAGGTATTGCGCTCTTGGCTCAGAACTTTGATACCAGCACCCAGTTTCCTCCTGTAGGCTGGCTTACAAATTTTCTTGTGACGCCGACTTGTTGTGTTGTCCAGATGTTTCAAAACTGCAATGGCTCTTGCGGAACTCCGGGGGCAGGTTCTGCACACTCAAGTCCAAATTGTGCATGGGAGTATAATTATGAAAATGAGCAGCCCGGCGTAATTATGTTGATGACACCGAAGATAAATTTTCAGAACTATAGTTTATCTGCCGGTACCACCCAATTTAGTTATTGGATTTATAAATACAGCGGTACCTATGGTACCAATAGTGATGTCGTAAGCTTCTGGTTAAATTCCACCCAGGATTTTTCAACTCATGCGGGTGGCTTACCTGCTTTTCTGGGCAGGGAAAATGAATATACTGCACCGGGTTCGAACTGTATAGGCTGTCATAATGTATCAGGTTCAGGCTGGTATCAGTATACTTATACTATTCCACAGTCATTCACTACTGCTCCTTATTATGTTATCATGGTTGATACTTCGGAATTTGGGTATGATGTTTACCTGGATGATATCAGGGTTGATTATATACCACCTTGCAGCCCGCCATCTGCAAATCCTACCAACCTGCATTTCACAGCTACTTCTGCCAGCCAGACCACTGTGGCCTGGAATGCGGCAGTCAGCACACCCGCGGTAAATGATTATTTGGTTGTCCGTTCTGTTGGTCCTCTTACGGGTCTGCCGGTTAATAATTCTTCTTACGCTCCAGGTGCTCTGATTGGTAATGGTACTGTAGCATATAATAATACGGGGCTTAGTTTTACAGACGTTTCCTTAAATCCCGGCACCACTTATACGTACACTATTTTCCCATATGTTTCAAATAATCTATGCTCCGGCATAGTTTACCTTGCCACGAACCCTTTGAATGGTAGTGTAACCACAGGATCACAATCGATATATACATGGACGAGGTTAAATGGGACAATCGGTGACTGGACAGTGCCTACTAACTGGACCCCGACACGTACTACCCCCGACCCTTCGGATATCCTTGAGTTTGAGAATGGCCTTTCTGATACTGCGACAAACGTGCCCAACCAAACCGTAAAACAATTACTTATCAGTAATAACACCACTGTGCATTTGCGTAGCACAACCGCAGGTGGTACCGCACTTAACTTTGTAAACACCTCCAGTACGGCCCCTATCAACCAACTTTTGGTGGATAATTTAAGCAATTTGATAGTTGATCCTGCGGCGACACCTCTAAGTTTAACTTTTGCTGCAACAAACGGCGGATGTAATGTCCTTATCACGGGTTCTCTTCAATATTTAAATACAGGCTCTATAAGTAATATAAACATGTCCAATTGTGTGATGACAGTTGCACCTGCTGGTTCGCTTGTATGCGGTGGTACCATTTCGGGAACTGTTTTTACAAATGCAACGCCATCTAATTTAATTATCAACGGAACCTACCAACATTCTTATACAACAACAGCAGGTCCTGCCATACCTTCTGCTACCTGGGGGCCAAGTTCATTAGTACTTATCAATGGCTATACCAACCAGGGTAGTACCACCACAGCCTATGGCCCGGGTGGTTCTGCGCTTAGTACAACGGGTCTTAACTGGAGCCAGTCATTTGCCAATGTTACTTATAATTGCCCTAACCAGGTTAGCGGTGTTGGAGGAAATATAACCCTCCTTGGCGGACCCAGGAGTGTGAGCGGGGCATTTACAATGCTGTCAAGCGGCGCCGGTTCGGTTGTGCTGGATACTGCTACATTATCATATTCTGATACCGTTAATAATTATTTGCAATCAGGGGGCGTTCTTGATCTTTGCGGGGGAGCGAGCGGCAATGCGACACATGTGCTCAATATTTCCGGTGGTTTTACCCAAACAGGTGGCACTATTATTGCCAGCACCACTAGTCCTGCACCGTCCGTTACACTTAATTTTTATGGTGCGTCTTTCCCAACTAAAACGGTCTTATTTAATGCAGCTGTAAAAGGTCCGGTTACTTATCGTGTAAGTACGCCTATAAATTTAGGATTTAGTTCTGGCGGCCCATTAGCTGCCAACCCGGTATTCAATATTAATCATAACGGTGGGATCAGGATATCTGTTACTTCAACAGTTCCCATCAATCCGCTTTCAACTGCATTGATCCTCAGGGATTCTGGCAATACTACACTTACATATGATACTACAGGTAATGGTTTTATTACAAAGTTTCTTTGGCCTGTAGCTACACCTCCACTTAATTTGACCGTAAGTGTTGGTTTGGGTAATACAGTTAAATTCCCCACGCTGCCAACAGCTGCTGTTATCGGCGGCACATTAAAATTCATAAGCGGCGATGTGGACCTTGGTAATGATTCTATGGTAATAGGCCTTAATGCAACCACACCGGGGGCTATTAACGATACAACACTTGCCACTATAACGCCGGTTAACCTGAATAATAATCCCGTTATTAACACCAATATGGGTAATATTCATTTGGGCCCTACCGGTTCATTAACCCGTTGGTTTAGCACCGCTGCAGCCAATCAACTTACGGTTTCTTCAGGGGTTAACTCTGCTTTTTATTCTGCCAATCTGACGAAGACACCCGGCTTCTTCCCTGTGTCTTTCGGAGCCCTGAACAGGAATGTATTAATGTATTTCGCTTCTAATTCTGTGATTCAGCAGGGTGGTACTATTACAGTAATGCATAACCCAGCTACGGGACTTATTACATTCCCCGCCGTGGCTGACGGTCTTTATTCTGTTGATAAGGAAACCAATGCCAACTGGACTGTATCGATCGGTAATGGTTTCCAACTTGCTCCGGGCTCAGCTAATACAGTTTCTCTTAAAATAACTGCTGCATCGCTTTTTGCCGTAAACAATCCTCCCAATCCGAACCTGAGGTTGATGCATTATTATACTACTGTCCCAACTTTCCCCGGCACGCATGTGAACAGTTCGGGCCAGGCTCCTATCTACAATGCAGAGCGCCAGGGCCTGGCACAGAGCGATCTTGGCTCGCCCTTCTATATCGGTGCGAACCATGTTGACATATCCGGTGTATATACGGCTATTAATACAGGTAACTGGAGTGTAAACAGCACCTGGGATGCCAACCAGCCACCAAGCCTTATTGATAATGCCGTGATTAATCCTAATGTTACTGTAACTATTGACAAGACGACATCGGCTTTAGATACAACATCTGCAAGCAGGTTCACGGTAAATGAGTGTAAATCATTGATCAATTACGGTACTCTTAATGCAGTGGGCGTAGGTAATAAAGTTACCATCGACACAATATTTAATAATTTTGGCAATATTCTCATTGGCTTGACTGATACCCTTGTTTATAATGGTAATATGAATTTTGCAGCATTTACCACGCCGCCGGGCATCATTAATAATGGCGCGCTTAATATGAGCGGTGGTATCTTCAAAATGGGTGTCGGTTATGGCAATGATAACTTTTTCAACAATTTCGGTAGTCTTACAGTGAGCGGGGGTACCTGGTACCTGAATGGCAACCTGTCTATAAAGGCTAATTCTGTTTTCTCGCAAAGCGGGGGTAGTATAATTGTTGACGGAAATGCCGCTGGCGTCATTGTTAAAAGTGTTATCGGGGGGACTGCACTTGTATCCTTCCAATCGCCACTTATTACTTTATCCGGCGGTTCTATTACTGTCTTAGATCCGCACGCACAGTTTAATCCGCCAACAAATGCTTTTGAATATAATTCTACTACAAATATTACGGATGCGGTAGCACATACCTTTATATTTGGCGATACTTTGAACATATCATCGGATGCCAATACCACTAACTTGTCAGCTAATCCTATTCCTGTTCCATTCCTCTTAAATCCGAACAGAGGTTCCGGTATGTTTACTTTTGGTAACATTATTATAGGCGGCGGTGCCGGCCCGGCTAATAACTTTAACCGTTGGGTGTCGCCAAGCGGTTCCGTTTTAAATGTAAAAGGGAATATGACAGTATATAATAACGGTGAATATCGTATGAACCAGTATCCTTTATATATTAATGGTAACCTTACCGTAAATAGCGGCGGCTTGTTTACTGCTGATTCTACAAATTATCCTAATGCTGCATCCAACTCTGTATATAATTATTCAAACAGCAATCCAGCCTATCCGCCCGCTCCAAATAGCGGCGGCGCCGGCCCTACTGTGTATTTTGCACAATATAATACTGTAACTCCTTCAACTCCATTACCTGCTACACAGTTCCAGCAATTGAATGGTTCTGGTTTCCGTAACGCGGCCCTTAATCAGACCGCACAGCTACGGGGCATCAGTGTTATTAACAGTAATTCGGTACAGTTCAATGCAGGAAACCTCACATTTTCAGGAGCATTAACCTTTAAAAACGCAGCGGGTGCCCCAAGCCGTATTTATATGTCGCAGGGAAGCACGCTTACTGAATATGCTTATAATCCGATTGCAAGCCCCACTCAGCTTCCGGCTACAGTAGTGAATGCCGGAACATTGAATGGCTGGGTAGTGGGCGGTTATTCAAAACATGCTTACGGTTTGCCGGCATCTCCACAATCATTCACCAATTATATTTTCCCTATAGGTGATTCTAATTATTATACGCCGGTTACCTTAACGGCTAACGCTGCAACAAATATTGTCACTTCAACCGGCGATATTCAGTTAAGGACAACAGCGGGCGTCCCGAACATAACGGGTTCTACATTCAATCCATTAGCAGTCGTAAACCGTAAGTGGACGTTGAGCAATCCTAATAATAATTTTAAATTCACAGCCGGTGGTATTAAAGCTACTTTCCAATGGGCTGCAACTGATCCTGATACAGGCTTCCATTGGCAATATGCAAGGGTAGGCTTGGATTCTCCGAGTGGTAACCCGTTATTTTGGAGTTATCCACCACCTATCGGTCAGACATCTCTTTCTGTAACAGGCACGCAACTTGGCAGTGGTACGGGTTCTGCAACCCTCACACCTAAGTTTGTTGGTGATTATACTGTGGCCGATTCTTGTCCAACAACGGTTATCTGGACTCAGCCACAGCCTTATAACGGTTGCTTAGGTGGGCCTGCGGTGTTTTATGACTCAGCAGTTGGAGCCGGTCTTACCTATCAATGGCAGTTTAATTGTTCTCAAAATATTCCCAATGCAACACAGAATTTTTTAACTATACCTTCGCTTGGGCCATCTAATGTTGGTAATTACAGGGTGATCGTAAGTAGTGTGTGTGCGCCGCCTTACCCCTCCAATTGTGTACCGCTCAACATAGGTGGTGCGCCATATATTGTGTCCCAGCCGCTTTCCAATTCCGGTTGTGACAGTTCGTTCTGCGATACATTCCATGTCAGGGCGACCGGTGCAACCAATATTATTACATGGTGGCATAATGGTAATATATCCCCGACTGCAGGAAATCAAACTGCCTATTCGGTAGTTGGGCCTGCACAGGCATATACCGATTATTATTTCGTTATTTGTCCTGTTACGCTCAATGATTCTGGTACCTACTGGGCAACTCTGAATAATGGTTGTGCTATGGACTCTACGATTTTTGTGCATCTTAATGTGAATCAGAGGCCACATCCAACCATATTGGCCAACGGGCCTATTTCCTTCTGCGGCGGGTCCGGCGTAATACTTTCAGCCAATACTGCTCCCGGATATTCTTTCCAATGGTCACGTAATAATATTGCCATACCGGGTGCTACCTCCGCAAGTTACACGGCTACAAGCACGGGTAATTATACTGAAACTACTACCGACGCAAACTCCTGTACCAACACATCTACGTTCATTGCCGTCAATGCGACTGCTTTACCTACTCCTGTTGCTTCGGCTACGGGTAATACTACGTTCTGCGATGGTGGTACCGTTTCTTTGCACACTTCAGTTGTAAACGGGTATTTTTACCAATGGCAGATCAGTTCGGGTAGTACTTATACAAATCTTACCGGTGCACAGGCTGTTACAAATGCTTATACTGCATCTGTAAGCGGCAATTACCATGTGGTTGTAAGCAATTCGAATAACTGTACAAGTACGTCAAATGCTATCCCCGTAACAGTTATTAGTTTGCCGCCTGACTCCGTTACTACCTCAGGTCCAACCAGTTTGTGTGCGGGCGACCAGGTGAATCTGATAGCTCCTTTCGGCAGTTTATTCACCTATCAATGGCAGCAGGGCGGCGTGAGCATACCGGGTGAAACAAATTTCAGTTATTCTGCTAATACGGCCGGCCAATATTCAGTCGTAATTAGCTCCAGTGGTTGTACGTCTATTTCATCGACTGTTAGTGTAACAGTAACACCGTTGCCGCCAGCTTTAATTCTTACTCCTGTAACCGACCCTGCTATAATATGCGCGGATAAGAATGTAGTGATTAATGCCAATTCCGGTTCGAATTACACGTATACGTGGAAGCTGAATGGTAATGTAATAGCAGGGCAGAATACGTCATCCTACACAACAAGCACTGCAGGTAACTATACAGTGGTTGTCAGCAACGCAGGTTGCAGTTCAACCTCATCACCTTTCACTGTAATTGTGAATGCGCTGCCTACGCCAACAATCAGCAGGGTAGGGAATGTACTGACCGCTGTTGGGGTTTACACTTTCTACCAATGGTCACGTAACAGTGTATTGATAAACGGGGCTAACTCGCAGAGCTATACCGCACTCCAGGATGGTAATTATACCGTTCAGGTGCTGGATTCGCTGACCGGTTGCTATGGCAATTCATTGCCGTTCAATCTGTCTGACCTGAGTACAAGCACTATTAACGGCAACAATGCGGATGTGCATGTCTATCCAAACCCGGCTACTAAACTTATCTATATTGAAGCTCCGTATAAAGTAAATGTTACTATTAGCGCTGTGGATGGTAAAACAGTGATAGAGAAACAAAATGCTAAGAGTGTAGATATAAGCGAACTTGCCAATGGCGTTTACATGCTGCGCATTACCAACGAAGAAGGCGTAGTAGTTACTGTTGAAAAGCTCGTGAAAAATGATTTCTAAGAAATACTAAGTATTCAGATGATCGGGGCTCCTGTTTAAACAGGGCCCCGATTTGTTTTTATGATAAGCGCTGCAAGGCATTGAAAGATTCTATCATTTTACATCAAAAAGCACCTTCATAATGCAATATTTCTGTGGCAACATCT
>Ga0206930_1116_pt1 | contig 16189 bp, 11 predicted proteins | sample Alteio_BWOrgHeat_20_FD_152939 | JGI IMG/M metagenome (GOLD analysis project Ga0206930, IMG submission 152939) | Enriched cells from forest soil in Barre Woods Harvard Forest LTER site, Petersham, Massachusetts, United States -... | ecosystem: Environmental > Terrestrial > Soil > Temperate forest >... | reverse complement strand
TGCATCCACATACTAATAAACTTCAATTATTCTGTTTTGCTTTCTTATTTTTGAAAAAGATATGCTACACCTGGACCTGTCTGCTATTCAGTTACAATTAAAGCAAGAGGATGCTAAGACTTATGTATTTGATGTGATAAGGAAAAAATGGTTCTTCCTTACCCCCGAAGAACATGTAAGGCAGCATCTTATCCATTTTTTTATTTCTACCATGCAATATCCCCAGGGCATGATAGCCGTTGAAAAACAAATAAAAGTTGGCACGCTTAATAAACGCTTCGATATTGTTATTTATACCCGCGACCACAAACCCTGGATGCTGGTGGAATGCAAAGAGCCCGCTACAGAAATAAACGAAAAGGTTTTACATCAATTGCTGAATTATCAAAGAACCATACAATGCGATTACTGGATGCTCAGTAACGGCCATCAAAATTTTTGCGCCAATGCATCAGATGTACAGGATATAAAATGGATGGAAAGCCTACCTGCCTATAAGCTTTGAGTATTGGTCGCTGTTCATTATTTCCAGCGCTTTTTTCACAACACTATCCTCTTTGGCATATATGGCATAATAACCATTTTCCCTGAAAAGAAACCGTGCCATTTGCGCCTTTACCTGCAGTTTGAAATACATGGTATTAGCAGACTTGCTCAATATCTTAGCTGCATTTACTTTTTCTGTTGGTTTTAAGGACGCGAGGTAACTCTTCAATATCTTATCCTCATCATTAAATTGCACGTCATACTCTTTCACATTCTTATACTTCAGATGTTCGCGGCTATGAATGAAATAATCCCACAATACTTCTCTCAGATCATCGCTGAAAACGATACCGAGTAAACCAGGGGATAATCGTGCTGTATCATAAGGCACATACACATCCGGGCTTATGCCACCGCCACCATATACGGGCCTGTGCATAGAAGTATAATAACGCGTTGTGTCTTTCCTTGTTGTGGTATCTTTTCCTGTCAGTTCCCCGTCCTCAAAGCGGTTTTCAAAATCCTTCATGTAGGCAGCTTTGCCTTTATCAAATGGCCTTTGTATGCATCTTCCGGCGGGTGTATAGTACTTGGCAACAGTCAGGCGCAGTGCCGCGCCATCGCCCATTTCAAATTGTTCTTGTACCAGGCCTTTGCCATAGGTTCGCCTGCCTACTATCACACCTCGGTCCCAATCCTGGATGGCACCACTCAGTATCTCACTCGCTGATGCTGAACTTTCATCCACAAGTATTGCCAGCTTGCCTGTTTCAAACATTCCTTTTTCACCGGCCTTATATTCTGTTTTTGGAGTGTGTAGTCCTTTTGTATAGACTATCAGTTTATTGTCATCCAGCAACTCGTCTGCTATCATTGTAGCCGCATCCAGGTATCCTCCGGGGTTTTCACGCAGGTCGATGATAAGCTGCGTTATACCTTGTGCCTTCAGGTCTTTCAACGCTTTGCTGAACTCATTATAAGTTGTTGCGCTGAAACGGTTTACCTTAATAAATCCCGTGTTACTGTCTATTTTGATGTCTGCGTCAACACTATATATAGGCACAGTGTCCCGTACTATAGATACATGTTTTTCTTTTCCGCTCAATGGGCCTTTCAGTGTGAGGCCTACACTGCTGTGTTGCTTGCCTCTAAGCATTTGTATAATGCCTTCCGATGTTATTTTTTTACCCGCCACTACGCTGTCGCCTACTTTCAGCAATTGATCACCTATCGCTACGCCTGCCTTTTCAGCTGGCCCATTTTCAATTACTGAAGTAACTTGTATCGTATCGCGCACTATCGAGAATTCAACGCCTATACCAAAAAAGCCTCCCTCAAGGTCCTCGTTCACGCCTTCCACTTCATCAGCAGGTATATAAACGGTATGAGGGTCTAAATGCTTTAAAATACCAGCGATGGCGTCTTTGTAAAGTTGGTCTGTGTTAATCGTGTCTGTATATTTTTCATGCACCAGGTCTATGATCTCCTCCAGCCTGTCACTCCTTTGCATTACCGATTGTATATCCCTTTTGTTGCGCAAAGTATCGTGCAAATCAAAACCGAATATCATACCCAATATCATCACCAGGGAAAAAAGCAGCGGTGTCCATACCTGTAAGCTGCTCTTTCTTTTTTCGTCCATATTTGTAAAATGCCCCTAAAGGTATTAAAAGATCACCATTCCATATTAGGGTATGCCCTTTGCATAAACTGCATTTCTGCAAGTATATAGCCTAAGTGTTCGGTGTGGCTGCCGTCTTTACCTCCGTGCTGCATCCATGCGTCCTTAGGCATTGCCAGGCTGGATTCATTTATTACCGCACTTACTTTTTCCTTCCATGCAGTTTTAATAGCCGCAAGATCCGCACCTATGCCGGAGGCAAAAGCTGTTTTATCAGTTTCGTTCGCAGTGGTCATTTCACCGGTATAACTCCAAAGGTAGTCCACCGCATCCTGCATACGCTGGTGGCTTTCTTCTGTGCCATCACCCAGTCGTATCATCCATTCGCTGCTCCAGCGAAGGTGGTACGTAACCTCCTTCAAAGATTTTTCAGCTATAGCGGCAAAAGTGGTATCTGCACTGTTTAATAATGCGGAGTAAAAGAAAAAATTAAACGTATCATAGAAAAAAGAGCGGACTATAGTATAGGCCCAGTCTTTATTGTTCTGCTCCACTAGCAGCACGTTATGAAAATCCCAGCCGTCCCTGAGGTAAGCCAGGTCGTCCTCATCTATATTTTCATTGGCGGCTACCTTTGCCTGTAATGCGGTAGATGAAAACAATTTCATTTTCTCATCTGCTTGCAAGGCATTGAATTGTTCCGCGGCATACTGGTAAAGGCTTCTAGCCTGCCCCAGGTGGTCTAAGGCAATATTCGTAGCCGCTATATCCTGCTCCAATATCGGCCCGTGACCACACCATTCACTTATTCGGTGGCCAATAATGAGCGCATTATCTGCTATTTGCAGCGTATATAATATCTTGGTTCTGTCCTCCATGCGTGGTAATTCCAAATTACTATTTCCTAATTCCCAACCCAATTACTAATCCCAAATTACAATTCCTAATCCCCAAATTACATGTGTTTCAATTCGTCAGGGAGATCATAAAATGTGGGGTGCCTGTATATTTTATCGTTAGCAGGTTCAAATAACTCTTCCGATTGTCCTGGTTCTGATGCATGTATATACTTACTTTCTACCACCCATATACTTACCCCCTCCATTCTGCGTGTATATACATCACGTGCATTCTCAATGGCCATCTCTGCATCCGCTGCATGTATACTACCTGCATGTTTGTGGTCTAGACCAGCTTTGCTGCGGATAAACACTTCCCATAAAGGCCATTCGTTTTTGTTTATTGTTTGTTGTGCCATACTTATTTATTATGCAGCCTTTGCCGAAATTTTGTTGTTGCGTTCGCTACGTTTTTTACTGTAAGCCAGTGCTGCTTCCCGCACCCATTCGCCCTCTTCCCACGCTTTCTTGCGCGCCTCAAGCCGCTCTTTATTACAAGGACCGTTACCTTTCACCACATTCCAGAATTCATCCCAGTTGATGGCCCCAAAATCGTAATGCCCTGTTGCTTCATTCCACTTCAGGTCTTTGTCGGGTGCTGTAAGGCCTAATATTTTTGCCTGTTCCACTGTTACATCAATAAAACGCTGCCTCAGTTCATCATTGCTGATACGCTTTATTCGCCATCTCATGCTTTGTTCCGTATTCGGGCTGTTATCATCCGGCGGGCCAAACATCATGATAGATGGCCACCACCACCTGTTTAGGGCATCCTGGGCCAGCTTTTTTTGCACCTCAGTACCGTTCGAAAGTGTCAGCATTATCTCAAAACCCTGGCGCTGGTGAAAACTTTCTTCCTTACATACACGCACCATAGCCCTTGCGTAGGGCCCGTAAGATGCGCGGCATAACGGCACCTGGTTCATAATAGCAGCGCCATCCACCAGCCAGCCTATAGCGCCCATATCAGCCCACGTTAACGAGGGATAATTAAATATAGAGGAATATTTTGCTTTGCCGCTGTGCAACTGTTCCATCATTTCATCACGGCTGCTGCCAAGTGTTTCTGCCGCACTGTATAAATACAGGCCATGTCCCGCCTCGTCCTGCACTTTGGCCAGCAATACTGCTTTACGCCTCAGATTAGGCGCCCTTGTTATCCAGTTTCCTTCCGGCAGCATGCCTACTATTTCACTATGCGCATGTTGGGATATTTGCCTCAGCAAGGTTTTGCGGTAGTCATCAGGCATCCAGTCACGAGGCTCTATTGTCACCTCTCTCTTTACTTTATCATCAAAATGCTCCTGCAATGAATCAACAGTCATTTAAGAAAATTTTTTTATTGGATCACAAATATAACATTTGTCGTTTAAGCAGCACAATTTGCATTGTTAAATTTCATCATATAACAATTGCTTATTGTGCAAAAATAAATCGCAGGGTAAGGCCTGCCTGTGTTGTAGTAATCGGGTAAGAACTCGACACATAAGGGATGGTCTGCTGCCTGTTGAAAAAGAAATGGAGTGTCAGACCTTTATTCACACTATAATCCACGGATGGCGATATGCGCAGCACCCTTTGTCCACTCGACGTGATACCTATACTGTTCGCCAGGAAATTATTACTGTTTTTATCATCCCGGAGACCGATATCTACTTTCACACTTAGTTCATTTTTCAATTTGCTTTGCCCCATTATCATAAAGGGCAGCTTCACGCCCTTTTTCCGGAAACCGATACCAACTACATACTCCGTGCTGCTATTATCACTTATCTGGTAATCAATAAGACTTAAACTCTCCATTTTCGACGTTCGCACCTCGAACTTGGCAGTAAGATGGCTCCGGAAAGTTGCATCAATTCCTATCAGTGGTGTAAAAGCTTGCGCAATAGTTACATTCGGCACCTGGTAGTAAGGCACATAATTATGCGAATTCGAATCTATAAACGAAGGGAATCCAAGATTATCAAACTCCTGGTACATAAGGTTCGATGTAAACCCGTTCATAGACATGGTACCTGTATAAGCGTGGTTAATTACAATATTTGAAAAAACCGTAGAAAACCACGGTAGCTTACTTAGCCCGTTGTATGTCAAACGCCAGTTAGGCATCGGGAAATAATACTTAAATGGATTACTTTGAATGCTTGCATGGCTGTTATCATCCAATAGGGCGATAGTTGTAGCGCTATGACCGGTATATGCGGCTATAAATGAGGGAATAAGTACTTCTTGCGAATAAAGAGTATATCCTTTCTTATAATTTGGATTTGTAGGATCGGCTAAACCATTGGTAAATGGATTGCTGTTTCCAAGCCTGCTCGAAATAATAGTAGTGTTAGCGAGAAACTGGTTATAAACAGCACTGTTAACACCTGTCTGCTTAAACATTGTACTCCAGGACCAATAGGACTCAGTAAACGATCCAGTCTCGTATGGATTTAAAGGATTAAAAACACCGGTGCCCGTATCCTTATACAATTCACTCAGCGATTTGCTGAAATTCCTGGTTAGCGATACTTCAAGCCTGAAGTCCGGGAAGGGTTGTAAAGTGGTGGTGGTGCTGAAATTCTGCGAATAGGTTTGCAGGAATAGCGCATTAAATAAAGAGTCCCTGCTCAGCCTGTTTGCTGCAGCCTGTTGCGCAAGCCAGGAGTTAGCATTCGGCTGGTACCCATATACAAAATTAAATCCCGGCGCCCCCGTGTAATTATTGATACCCATGAATCTCGTACTATCTGTGTAACCCGGCACTGTGGTTCCCCCGTTTTGAGTAAAGTTTACCGTTGTCCGGTTTACCATGGTTAGCACCCTGCCTATAAATTTTTCTGTAGGCGTCAACTCCGGAGGCTTGCTCTTCCTCAGCTTACGTGCGGCAATACGTTCCTGCTTCCTTTTTTCTTTTTCGGCTTTTGCCCTGGCAATATCCTGCGCTTTCTGCAATTTCACAACTGAGTCTAACTGCTTGTCATTGAGGTTTGCAGTGATGATCTGAATATTGTTGATCATTATCGTATCCTCTATGCTTTTCTTTTTCTTGTGTTTGATTTTAGCGCCGCCGGATGCGTTGTCATCTTTGCGCAGGTCTGTAACATCCTTACCATTGGGGACCTTTACATCACTTTTGGGCTTCGCGGGTGGCTTCTGGTTTATCGCTTTCAGCCATTTGTTCTTATTGTATAACTGCTGCCAGTTTATTTCTCCGGATACTTGTACCGTCTGCGTATTGGCAATAGTATTGCCCAAAGTATAAGCCAACGGCGGCGCTGCTGTCCAGCTATAGTTCGCGGCGTAATTCAGGCGCAGGCTCATATAGTCTGTTAACGGAAAATGTTGCAAAGGCACATTATAGGTCGTATTAAATGTTTGGGTATAATAGGTGTTTTGCCCCAATCTTTCTATCATGTCCAATAAAGAATCTCTTTTTTGCCTCGTATCTATATAACCGTAAGGCTCATCTATCCTCGAAGTATTTGTTGCCGTATAGTCAAACGACAATGCCTTCATAAGTTCCCAACGCAATGTATATTGGCGATTCCAGGTAAAATTTTTGTAAAAAGTAGTAGGTATCTGGTAGGCACCTGTATCCTGGTTTCTGACCAGGGTTGCCTCCACTATCCTGTTCATATCCGTTCGGAACGTAAAGTTCGACGGCAATGGGTTGATGTTAAAATCTTTGATAGGTGACAACCATTTTGATTTTGATTTTATTCTTCGTTTAAAAGGTTCATAAGATTTGGCTTTGATACTATAGCTATATCCCAGGCCGAATTTTTCCGTTGTCATTTCATCAGATGCTATGGTAGGGTTATGCTTATACTGGTCATTAAAGGTCAAGGTAAAGTCAAAGTTCTTTATACTCCAGGGTAAACGTTTGGCTTTTTGCTTTTCAGGGCTGCCGAGTATGCGAATATTTGTAAAATTTATGCTGGTAATAGAAGTAAAATCCTGTGCTGCCTTCCTCATGGAATCACGGGCGGCAGCCGACTTTGCCGAATTTAGTTCATCATTTAATGTTACGTCCTGATCATAGGGGTCGTATTTGGGTGTACTTACATTTTGGGTATATCCTACATACATTGGTAATTGTACGCCCCAGCTATGTGGAAAAAGTTTTCCGAGCGCCAGGTTGGTTGATGCAGCATATTGATAAAAATTGTCCTGGAAACGCTGTTCTATTTTCTGGTCAATGCTTCCATATCCGGGGGTATGCATACTACCCGAAAAATTAACACTGCCAAGGTCAGCCATTTGCAAACCCACTTTTCCTGCTGCAGCATAACCTGCCTGGTCATTAAATCCTGCCATCCTTAACTCATTGAACCACACCTCCACACATTTTGGCAAACCATCATCACCGGGTGTTGTGTTTGTTTTTTTAGGGTTCACAACACCCAGCATTATATTTTTCGCGTTACCTATATTCGGGTTTCCTACAATAATGATCGTGTTTCCTTTTGAATCTTTGGTAGTGTAAGGAATTAATGCAGAAACTTGTTTAGCATCGCGTTCCAGTTTGGCATTAACAAGGTCCTGCAACACTAAATTCACTTCATTCTGAAGGGGCCACACAGAGTTTTCGTTATTGTTATAAGGCGCTGATATTACTAATGGCACCTGGTATTCATAATAATCCGTAGTGAAATCCGCCCCTATCCGTATAAAGGCCCGCAAGTCGCCATCTTTTACAGTAGCCTGGCCCACTTCCGATTCTCCATGTATAAACATGCGCAAATAGGTAAACTGGCGCATGTCCACATCCACTTCTTTAAATACTGCTCTCGCATCTCCATCTTGCAAAGGGCACATTCTTAATGATATAGACTGTTCATTAAGGGCAACTGTTTGTCCATTTGCCACGGATGCCTGTTGACGGTTCACACCCGGTGGCATAACATAGTTTATCGGCGTACGCGCGCTGTTTTCTTCAAGATTAACAGATGTTACCGAAAAATTGGTAGTAGTACTGTTTTGCTGTGGAATATTTTCTCCGGGCGATTCTAACGAATAGTTATAAGAGCGCCATTGGTTCCTGCCCAATTCCAATGTGGCGAAACGCAGGATGGCACTATCCTGGAAACCACTGAGGAACATCCTGATAAAACGAATGGAACGAAAATCACCTATACCTCCTATAATGTGATCATAGCTACGTATTGGTATTTTGAACTGGTACCACGTTTCCTGGTCGGTCTTGCCATTAGGCATTACGGGGTTGGCAATAACTTTATTAACAATATTATTGCTGCCAACCGCCATATTAGGGTACAGGTCCACACGATACTGATAATAACTTTCTGCTTCATTCAGTGTATTATCACGGTTTATGTCTTCCGATTCCGGCAAAGTAGTTTCGGCCGAAGAATAAGAAGCATTCGGATCCGATATAGGTGAATTGCCTTGAGGACTATTGTATTTTTTATATCTCGCCAGCACGCCTAAGTTTTCATTATCATAGTCAGTACCCAGGTAAAAATGGTAATTATCATTTGATGGGTCACTTAGTGCCTGCTGATATGCTGCCGGATTTACCTTGTTCTGTAACGCAGCAAGGAATTTAGCATAATGAGTAACCTCTCCCGAATCATTCAAACCATCATAGCCCACATCCTGTGCAGCACGGGCGTTCGGGTCGTTATTAAATGCCCGCGTTATTTGCTGTTGAAAACTGGGAACATAACCCCAGACTGTAGTATCTACTTGTGTTCTGTCAAAAGGATAAGGGATACCATTTTCAAAAAACAGCCTTGAATCTTTCAACACATCCTCCGAAACATTTCCGAGGTTAAAATACACCGAACCTCCTTTTGAAAGTGGATTATTGATAAAGGGGTCCATCACCCAAAACTGTATATACTCTACGTTCGATGCTTCAAAATCGGTATTATCTACCGGCCTTTGTATCCCACCCCACCTCGTTTCAGGATACATAAGTGAACCATCATTATTAACATTAACGGCGTCAAAATTATAAGGGCCACGCTCCCTGGGGTAATAGCCGAGATCAAGCGTGCTTTGAGAGCTGAAAGTGGTTACACTTTGCTGTGGAAAGATGTCCTGTATCTGCACTTCTCTTATGTAGTGCTGGTTGAGTGAGTCATTCTTCACATAAGCAGGTATGCCGCCGGCGCCATCTACAAGGGTTGGCTCAATAAAATACCAGGCAAGCCTTGCCCTGTTTATACCACTGCTTAGCTGATCATCGTTCTGTGATTCAGGGAAAAGTGTTTGCCCGTTTTTGTTTACTGCTCCGAAAGGTGTTGATGACAAGGTCCATGCTATAGATGGCATCTTCATGTCGTAAGAACTGGTTGTGCCTTCAAAATCATCTATGTAAACAGAACCTTCTGGGTCTAAGGCATTTATCTGTTTGGCATGGCCCGGCATCAGGGTTGCCACCTCGCCGGATACGTTTATGAATGAAGGAGCCGTTGTAGAGTATAAAGGTAATTTATCCAATGCTTTTGTTAGGGCGGGAAACTCTGATTGGTAATTTGCATCAAGCCCCAAAACCTGGTTATCAATAGGGTCATCGCCAAAATTCACCTTCTGGGTAAAAGGCCTTTCGGCAAGATGCATCCATGTGCCGCCTAAAGTAAGTTTCTTATTGAGGTAATAATCAAATCTCGCCCCCATAAAATTCTGCACCTGGAAACCGAAGGTAGAGTTATCTTCATATTGTATGTTGATCGGTATTCCTGAACTTAAAATACCTGTATTAAGTATCTTCAGCCTGCCCAGGCCATAATCTATCTGGTAGTCCTGGTTTTCTATCAAGCGCTGGCCGCCCGCAGTAACAGTTACGGAACCTGGTGGAATATTAAAACCACCTAAAAATATTTCGGATGATGAAGATGATTTGTAAGACCCTCGCATGATGTAACGGTCATTCTGCTGCGATTGTAACGCAATGGTTTTTGTAGAATCATACAATACATCGTAAACATATTTTCGCTGCAGCGTTGCATCAGGCCCAACTGCTGTCACAAGATCCCTGCCAAATGGCTGTAAGACAGGAAAAATTACTTTCCCTTGTTGCGAATTGATCGTTATACCTTCCACAAAATCAAACACACCATCCGGGTGCGGTTCGCCTTGTGCATCCAGGCGGTCAAGGTTTAATAATGAGATAAGTGGCACACCCGCATTAGGCCCTTCGGGCAAATAACGTGTTTCGCCTCCTCCCGGATTTTGATAAAGTACGTTCAGAATAAACTGGTCTTTCGAAACACTTAAACCACCCAGGGCATAAATGTTTTTCATCATCAGGTTCCATATAGGCAAGGTGGGATGGGCAGCAGTACCTTTAAGCAATTTCAGGTACATCACTTTGGCATTTGTAGTATCGGGCGGCAGATCTTCTGCAAACTCACCTACCTGGTAAACCTTGCCTTTATAGGTATAGCGGTAGGCTATCCCCAATACATCGTCCGAGTTCAATTGTGTATTCAGTAAAATGTAACCCAATTGCGGATTGAAAGAAAATTCAGAGGTATTTAATTTTCTTGCTGTGGTCCTTTCAAAATCTGTACTTTGCGCCAGGCCCAGGGCTACGGCAGTATTTGTTGCTGTGCTTTGCGAACGCCCGTTTGGATTTCTTAAAAGCTCATTGTAAAGCAAATTGCTCCTGTTATCCGGCAATGTAGCTCCTGATGGGTCTGTTAAGGTTTTAAGGTAGGGGCTCTTTTCACCAAGGTCCATAAAACATAGCACATCTCGCACACCGGTTACGGCGCCTGTACGGTTTGTTACCCAAACTTCCACACGGTTAAGCGTAACCTGGGAATTTATTACCGGGAAATCTTTCAGTGCATTGTCATAATTATCATGAAAATATTGAGCCATAAAGAAGTCCCTGTTCTCTTCATAATTATCGGCCTTTATAGCAAATACCTGTGTTTGTGCGCCACCCTGCACTGTGAGGCTTTTGCGCTGTGATTTTTGTTGTGCAAGAGCTGTGGTCACCCATAATTTGCCAAATTGTAATTGGGTTTTAATCCCAAACAAAGACTGAACACCGCTTATCAAACTGCTTTTTAGAGGAAACGTAATATTACCGGCTTCTATTTTTTTAATGATCTCGTCTTCCTTACCGGTATATTCCAGCTTCTGTGTGTTCTGGTAATCGAAGGTTGCCTTGGTGTTATTGTTGATATTCAGTTTCAGCTTATCCCCCACCGTTGCCAGCACATTGATATTCATCTGCATATCAAAATCGAAGATGCCGTATTTCTGTGCGCGTTGCACCAGTGTCGGGTTTTGTATATTCTGCCAGTTTCCGCCAAATGTTACATCCACATTACCTTGCGGTTTTACTACTATCGAGTTATTACCAAAAATGCGGTCAAATATCCCCTCTTTATACATTTGGGGGAGGTCCGGCCTTTTATTGAACAAGCTTAGGGCATCCATTCTCCTTTGCCAGTATGCGTTTTCGTCTTGTTCGCCCTGGTATTTTATATACTCATCAAAAGTCAGGAAGCTTGGGTTTCTTAAAAAATCATCGCCCAGCTTTTCATTAAAATAATAGCGTTGTTCTGTCGGATCATATTCTACCGTCTTCTTAAAATTAGGCGGGTCTTTAAGATCCATACTCGGGGGGCTATGGTCCACACTTGGATCACCGGTCTTGTCATATATCGGAAATTTAAGAGTGTGTGCGCTATCAGGCTTCTTTTGCGCTACTGCCGGTGAATCAGGCTCCGGGTCTGGATCATCATAATAAAAATCTCCCTTGTGGCCACTTGCGGCAACATGGGCTATAGTTACTATAAGTACTATAAAAAATAATAATTTATATCCGAAATAACTTCCTTTCAAGTATAGTCCTTTAACAATGTTTACAAGGCTCGCAAAACCTGTTTTATCATTTCTTCCACAGATAAAGCACTGGTATTTTTTAGTTTAGCCAAAGCCTGCTCCGCAACCCCTTTACTGATGCCCAGATTCACTAATGCAATTAACGCATCTTCCGCTGTTGTATTGTGTGCGGGTGCCTGTAAATCACCCGTATTTTTAAGCTTCGAGAACTTGCCTTTCAATTCTAATATAATGCGCTGGGCGCTTTTTGTGCCTATGCCTTTTATCCGTTCCAGTGTTTTATTGTCTTCCAGTGCCACTGCGCGTTCCAACTCTTCGGGCGTAAGCGAAGATAATATCAGTCTCGCAGTAACTGCACCCAGCCCGTTTATATTAAGTAATTGCCTGAAAGTGGCACGTTCTTCCTCATCTGCAAACCCATATAGTATCCAAGCGTCTTCCCTTACCTGCAAATGAATGTATAGCCGGCATTTTTCCTCATGTTGTATCTTACTGAAGGTCTGTAGTGTTATATTCAATTCATAGCCCGTGCCATTTACATCCATATACAGGATGGACGGCGATTTATAAGTAAGCTTCCCTTCCAAATACGCAAACATAAATTCCTTCCCTTGTTTTTAGAGTTCAAAATAACGCATTTCGCATCTAAGAATGTCATAACGCCATTATATAAAAAGAACTGCCACGGGTTCCCCCTTGACAGTTCTTCAAATATTATATATTTTCAAATTAGCGCCCCCACCAAGGTATGTGGTGCGGCTTTACTTTCCAGTAAAGTATAATTGAAATGGTAGAATAAGAATCATTATCAGAGGAGTTTCCCCTTATCGTTCCTGCCGGGAAATTTGCTTTATTAAATGCTAAACCCGACTTATCCGCCATTTGTTTTGCCAATGCTGCATTTGCTGGCGACAAATAAAGATCATAATATTTGGGGTCAATATATTTACCGCTCACGCCATCCAGGTAGTCGGTAAAGGTCATCCTCCATTGGTATTCAATTCCAATATTAAGATGCGGGCCAATGTCGAATCTGTAACCCGCGCCCAATGGTACGCACCATTGGTACAAATTAACTAATGGTGGCGCGCCTGCTATCGGGAAACCGTCTCCCTCAAGGTGCAGTGGTGCGATCTTCACCCATGATCCTCCGTAAGAACTATAAGGTTGAAAATGGAAATAACCCAAACCACCTAATAAATACGGCTGCCCGGACCGGCATGCTATATTGCTTTCAGGATTCATTCTTAATGGCTCAATTTCAAAAATCATAGAGCCTTCCCAGATGTTTGTCTTCGCATCCTGGAACCTTTCATAACGCTGCACTGCATCAGTACCAATAGAAGGAGAATTTTTTGCCTTGTTATAATTCCATGTATCTGTAGCATATACTGTTCCATAATTAATGCCCAGCCTTACTGCAAATGCAGGATGTATAGCCAAACGGCCAAACACACCACCCATGAAGTGCATACTATTAAAATACTTTCCGTTGTTGTAATGATCTGCGATAGATTGTGTTCCCACATCTCCCCACAGGTCACTCATACCGCAGGTAAATCCCAATGACCAGCTTCCTGATACATCAAGGCGTTCGAAGGACTGTGCCTTTGCATCCTTTACTGCAAATATGCAGACAAAAAGAATAAGGATATTACGGATAAATCTCGTCCGCATGTTTCTATGATTTTAAGCGATGAAGATAAAAATTATTTTCCTTTAAATATAGCTTTTCTTTTTTCTAAAAATGCATTAGTCCCTTCCAACATATCTTCTGTGCCAAAACATTCCCCAAAACGCTTGATTTCATTAGCAAATCCATTTTTATCACATATAGCAGCTTCGTTAACACATGATATGATTTTTGCAATGGCCAGGGGGGCTTTGCTATTAATTTTTTGTAATATATCCTTGGCTTTGGGCAATAGATCTGCCAAAGGCAATACATGGTTCACCAGCCCAAGTCCTTTCGCCTCTTCAGCGCCTACCATGTCGCCGGTCATCATCAGTTCCATAGTTTTTCCCTTGCCGGCAAGTTGTGTAAACCTTTGCGTGCCGCCATATCCGGGTATCAATCCCAGGTTCACCTCCGGTTGTCCGAATTTTGCGTTTTCACTTGCAAGTCTGAAATGACAGGACATCGCAAGTTCGCAACCACCGCCCAACGCAAACCCGTTTACAGCAGCTATTATCGGCTTTGGCGCGTTTTCTATTTTGTCAAAAACATTTTTTTGCCCCTTATAGGCCAGTTCTGTCCCTGCTTCTTTATCAAGACCTGTAAATTCCGAAATATCTGCACCCGCAACAAATGCTTTTTCGCCTGCACCTGTAATGATTGCCGCTTTTATTTCGGGTTTTTTGTACACTTCATCTATTGCCTGGCCCAACTCTTCTATCACATCTTTGTTAAGGGCATTAAGCTTGTCGGGTCTGTTTATGGTAATAATATAAGTTCCGTCCTGCAGATCGGTAAGTAATGTTTGGTACATAAAGTTTTTAAAGAATTTTTTGTTATTTTATCAAATAGTTATCAGATTCAATTATCAGATTCAATTTTTCACTTGTGTTGTTGCACCCAGTCTTTTATATATTCAGCTATTTCTACGGTATGTGCACTTGGGCCAAATAGTTTACCCACACCCATCTCATTCAGGCGCCGCATATCCTCTTCAGGTATTATCCCACCGCCGGTAAGCAGCACGTTTTCCATGTGTTTTTCCTTCATCAGCTGCATCAGTTTCGGAAACACAGTATTATGCGCGCCGCTCAATATACTGATCCCAATAGCGTCCACATCCTCCTGCAAGGCTGCGTTCACAACCATTTCAGCAGTTTGGCGCAGTCCTGTATATATTACTTCCATGCCGGCATCACGAAGGGCAGTTGCTATTACTTTAGCTCCCCTGTCATGGCCGTCCAGCCCCACTTTAGCCACCAATACCCGTATCGGCTTTTGCCTATTATTATCCATAGTACCCTGAAAAGGAGCGTAAATGTAGTAAAATAGATGAAATTGGTCTTTTCTGTATTTACGACAAACACAGATTTATTATTTGACATTCGGATTTGTTTATATTTGCTTTATGATACTTTCTGATACAAGAATTCTTGAGGAAATTGAAAAGGGCACGATTGTAATAGAGCCTTATAACAGAAAATTCCTCGGCACTAATTCTTATGACGTGCATCTTGGTAAATACCTTGCCGTGTATAATGACAATATACTGGACGCTAAAAAACATAACCAGGTTTCACATTTCGAAATACCTGCAGAGGGCTATGTGCTTTTACCCGGCACCTTATACCTTGGTGTAACTGCTGAATATACTGAGACACATGCACACGTACCTTTCCTCGAGGGTAAATCATCTACAGGCCGCCTGGGCATTGACATACATGCCACTGCCGGCAAGGGTGATGTAGGCTTCTGCAATGCATGGACACTCGAAATATCCTGCGTACACCCGGTTCGGATATATGCAGGTATGCCTATTGGCCAGCTTATTTATTTCCCGGTCGATGGAGAGATAATTAATAAATACAACACCAAAGTTGGGGCTAAATATAACGAGCGCACCATCAAGCCTGTGGAGAGCATGATGTGGAAGAACGAGTTTTAGACACTTGCTTTTGACCTTTTACTTCTTATTCATTTAAAAATGCAGTGCTGTATTATTTATCGGGATAATAATACTTATAGCTCATGTCTATAAATGCATTACTTGATTTCATCAGTTGCGGTTCGGTATATACTAACACAATCCAATCGGCTTTTTGTAAAACACCTTTCCAATCATACTTAGACATATCCGACGATATATTGCCTTTGTCAAAGTCTGTTCTTAATACATACTTACAGTAATACCAGAATTCCGGATTGCTGTTAGCGTTCATTATACCGTTAAATATTAAAGTAAGGCAATAGCTGTCTCCAATATAAATTACCCTTGGCTTTACTTTGCCCGGGCTGTCGTTGTATTGCAAATGATTGTACCAATAACCTTGTGTATCGATCGGCAGAATGAGATTTAATAATTTCTCCTCATCATCATCGGTCCTGGCAGCTCTTTTAGAATATCTAAGATCAGAAACAGTGGGGTGTATCATACTTATCCCCTTATTATGTTCCATATATTTTATTATGCTGTCCACAGCATATTGCGCCCCGTATAGGTTCCAATGTATCCCTTGTTTGTTAAAAAGAGGATGGGCTGTTTTGCCTTTTAACGAAATATACCACGAATCAAGATCGATCTCATGCACACCTAGCGAATCACATAGCTTTTTAAAGCGCTTAGAATTTGTTCTGGCTGTCTCCTTAGCCGATGTGCATTTGGATATATCTTCCACAAAGAAACTTGCC
>Ga0206930_1110_pt2 | contig 16343 bp, 10 predicted proteins | sample Alteio_BWOrgHeat_20_FD_152939 | JGI IMG/M metagenome (GOLD analysis project Ga0206930, IMG submission 152939) | Enriched cells from forest soil in Barre Woods Harvard Forest LTER site, Petersham, Massachusetts, United States -... | ecosystem: Environmental > Terrestrial > Soil > Temperate forest >... | reverse complement strand
CGGCCAGGTCTTCGGCAGTTGCCTTTGCCTGTGAATTTGTTTTTTCGTTATAATGTGCTGCGGTAAAGTTGTATTTGTTTACGCTTGTAGCAATGCCATGGTTCAAACTGAACTCAGTAGCAGTACCGCTTAAGTCGGCTTTAGCATGATCAGCTACGGTTACATTGGCGCTGTAAGCATCCAGGTTTAATTGAGCTGATGCATTGTTGTGCAGGTCAACATTCAATTCGATCGGAGAAAGCTTACCGAATGATTTTACTGTAGCATTATCATAAACTGACAGGGAACGCAGGTCGTTTGCAGTGATCCAAACTACCAGTTTTTGTGCTGAGTAGGATGAAATTCTTAACACGCCTTTCTGGCTTTGAACCAATGCGCTTTCGGCATAGTAACGATTGTAAACCTTCACCTGGTCGGTGTTACCGTCTGACAGGTAAACTTCTACATTTCCGTATATTTCGATTTTATTGATATTGCTTACATTGGTAAGTACAGTGCTTATTTCGGCATCCTTTGCAGCAGAATCTTTTGTTGAAGCATAAGTTGAAGTGCTTATTCCCAATACTATTGCTGCGATAGCTACTATGGATAAAATTTTAGTTTTCATTGTATTAATATTTGATTGTCAATATTTTGTATTTTTCTAATTTTTAAATACATCCATAAGACGTAGCCATTTTGAAAACGTTACATCAAAATATTGTCAAATAGATGTACACCCTGTTTTACTCGGTGAACACCGGATTTGTGTCGGTGAAAAATTCGAGGTTAGAGATTGGATTCTAGAGATTAGAGACTGAAGATTAGAGATTAGTAGGCATGATGGATACAGAATCTGTCTGTTTAGGAAAAAATGACTAATGACTTAATGACAAATGACTATTAAAGGTAATACTTCTCCCCATCGGTCTTTATCTTACCTGCATCAAGCAGCAGGCGGATAGTTTCTATTCTGTCCTTTTCATTACCAGTGCGCACCCGGGTTATCAGTTCAGTGGTATCCAGGTCATCGGAACTTAGTAGTTGCACTATTTCATTGGTGATATCATCCATCGTTTCCGAAAGGCTCCTATGCCGCTTTTCTTCCAGGCATATGTCACAAATCCCACATTTAGCAGCGTTTACCTCATCAAAATAGGCAAGCATCATCTGGCTCCGGCATTTTTTGTGTTCGGCATAGGCAAACACGGCCTCCATTTTTCTACGATAGGTAGCTTTTCGTTCTTCAATATAGCGCTTATTGATGATCAGGTCCTTATTTTGCTGGCGCGATCTGAGGTAAGTCACCTGGGGCTGATCGGTTTGTTGCATATAATTCAGTATGCCGAGTTCCTGTAATTGTTTCAGGCCCTCAATCACCTGCTGCACACTCAGGTTGCTGCGCCGGGCAATGTCGTGCTCCCGCAGGCGCACGTAATTTTCAAATGAGCCCCCGTATGAGCGCAAAAGTGTTTTGATAAAAGGATCCCATGATGAATTCTGTATCTGAAAATTGTACAACTCCTCATTTAAAATCTCAAATCGGAAACGCGATGGCAAAAACACACTTTCGTTGAACGACAGGTATTCATCCTGTTCCAGAAATTTCAGGGCGTTAACGGTTTTTGTTGGCTCGAGCTTAAAACGGGTGCAGAAATCGCTCAGGTCCAGATCAAAACTGATGCCTTCCCCTGTTCCATAGGCCAGTTGGAAATAATTGCCCAGGCTATGATATACCAGCTTAATTTCGTCAATAGAAGGAAAGCTAGTCAGGAACTTTTTCTCATTCTTGATCCGGTCGGCATAATTATATAATAATACTGCGTAGGCTTTATGCTCGTCGCGCCCACCACGCCCTGCTTCCTGGTAATAGGCTTCCAAACTCTCTGGCATATCCTTATGGATCACAAAGCGAACATCCGGCTTATCAATACCCATTCCGAAAGCATTGGTGGCTACAATAATACGGGTGCGGTTGGCTTTCCAGCTTTCCTGTTTTACTGAACGCTGCTCCATGGTCAGACCAGCATGATAATAGTCGGCCTTAAATCCATTCTCATTATAAAATTTAGCTAGCTCCGCAGTTTCCTTGCGGCTGCGTACATACACGATGCCACTTCCCTTAACGCCTTTGGGAATGTCGAGCAGTTTTTTAAACTTATTTTCCTCATTCTGCACCACATAGCTAATGTTCTTCCGTTCAAAGCTCTGTTGAAAGACATTGCTTTGCTTAAATAACAGCTTTTCCTGTATATCATCCCTAACCTCAGCTGTTGCTGTAGCTGTAAGTGCCATCACCGGAACATCAGGGTGCAATTCGCGCAGATCGGCAATATGCAGGTAGGGCGGGCGGAAATCGTATCCCCATTGCGATATACAATGCGCCTCGTCAACCGCGATCAGGTTGACATTCATATACTTTATACGCTCACGCACCAGTTCAGAAAGCAAACGCTCGGGCGACAGGTATAAGAATTTTACCGGGCCGTAGATACAATTATCCAGCGCAATATCCACCTCGCGCTTGCCCATACCGGACACAATGGCCATGGCTTCTATCCCCTTCGCCTTTAAATTCTCTACCTGGTCCTTCATCAGGGCTATCAAGGGTGAAACAACGATGCATATCCCCTCTTTAGCCAATGCCGGTACCTGGAAACAAACTGACTTACCCCCGCCTGTAGGCAGCAATGCCAAAGTATCACGCCCCAACAAAACAGACTGGATGATCTCTTCCTGCAATGGGCGGAAGGTATCATGGTTCCAATATTGTTTGAGTATCTCTTGTATGGTCATTCAGGCAACCTCCTGGCTTTGTTATGCGTCCACTCGATGGCTTCTACATTCATGACACTGGAACAACTGACATATCCCTTATGCCTCTCAAGCAAATCTGAATTTAAGATTAACATGCGGCTATCCGGTCTGGATTTGAATCCGTATGCAATTTCATCATTAATTTCAGATAGCTTTGAATAATATATTTCCCCATCGAGTCTGTCTACAATTGCGACTGTTTGACAATCTGACCCACAGCCCCATTTTACAACTGTGTAATGTCCGGCAAAATTAACTCCTTTACTTTTACATTGATCTCGTATTTGAGTTCGGAACATATATGCGGCCCTATCTGTTTTGAAATTTGGTGCAGCCAGTTTCCCTGTATAAACGACATCGGAAAATTCTGAGAATTTGTATTTTGATTTGTATTTCTTATAAACTCCCCTGATTGCCGTCTTCTCATCATCACCTAAAATAAGATATTTTTCATTCTCGTATATCGTATCACCCTTGCTTATTCTTCTCTTACCGGGTACATTTTTAATTATAAAATCGATTTTAGTTGTATCACTGGCTTCGATCAAAAAAACACCATACTTATAAGTAGTATCCTTTTGCGCATAAGCATTTATTGAGCAAAACATCAAACCAAACAGTATAAGCTGATAAACTTTCATTATGGATTATGTGATTCTTATTTCGGATGTCGAATTTACAATTTCGAATGTATTAATTGGCAGCGAAGCTGAATTCGAAATCAAACATTTGAAATTCGAAGTGCGTTAATATTTCTAAATTCGCAGCATCAAACTACTTACGAATGAAGCAACCTGTTATCATCCTCATATTCCTATTGTTAACCAGCAGCCTTTATGCACAAAAATGGAACGTTGAAAACCCTCCGGGGCCATCAAAAAAAGTAACCATTACTACAGATGAGGGTACCTGGATGGACCTGGATGTAAGTCCGGATGGTCAAAATATTGTATTTGACCTGCTCGGCGATATTTATACCATCCCGATAAAAGGTGGTAAGGCTACCACACTGGCAACTGGTAAGGCCTGGGAGATTCAGCCCCGTTACAGTCCCGATGGGAAGCAGATTTCCTACACCAGCGACAAGGATGGCGGCGATAACATCTGGATAATGAACAGTGATGGTACTAATAAGCATCCGGTTACAAAAGAAAACTTCAGGCTATTAAATAACGCTTCATGGACACCCGATGGCCAGTATTTAGTCGCCCGGAAGCATTTTACAGGTACCCGTTCATTAGGTGCAGGCGAAATGTGGCTGTATCACAAAACTGGCGGCGAGGGCATTCAATTAACTAAACGTAAGAACGATCAGCAGGATGCAGGTGAGCCTGTTGTTTCTCCAGATGGTAAATATATTTACTGGAGCGAGGATGTAACGCCCGGCCCTTTTTTTCAATATAATAAAGATCCTTACCAGGGTATTTATGCCATTCAGCGCTTAAACCGGGAAACCGGGAAAATTGAAACCGTAGCAGGCGGCGCCGGTGGTGCTTGCCGCCCTCAGATATCACCAGACGGAAAATTGATGGCTTTTGTGAAACGGGTGAGGCTAAAATCAGTACTTTATTTGCAAAACCTGGCTACGGGTGAGGAATGGCCGGTTTATGACGATCTTTCAAAGGATCAGCAGGAAACATGGGCCGTTTTCGGCGTTTATCCCAATTTTGGTTGGACACCGGACAGCAAGAACATTATTTTTTACGCCAAGGGCAAAATATGGAACCTCGATATCGCTACTTTAAATACGGTGCAAATCCCGTTCGAGGTTACCTCTCAGCAGACCATAACAGATGCATTGCATTTCCCGCAAAAAGTTTTTCAGGATGAGTTTCCTGTAAGAATGATACGCCAGTTGACTACTTCTCCCGATGGCAAGCGGGTTGCTTTTAACGCTGCGGGGTATATTTACGTCAAAACCCTGCCGGATAGTATACCGAGGCGCATCACCTCTACCTCCGACTTTGAATATGAGCCTGCTTTTAGTCCCGATGGCAAATCACTGGTCTATATTGATTGGAATGATGAGTTAAAAGGTTCAGTAAACCGGGTCGATCTGACAACGCACCTGGTAACCCGTCTCACTGTTGATAAGGGATTTTATTATTCGCCTAAATTTTCAAACAAAGGTGATAAGATAGTTTACAATAAGGGTGAAGGAAATGAGGTACTGGGCTATGCTTTCAGCAAGGATCCCGGGATTTACACCATACCGGCCACCGGGGGGAAACCAAAAATGGTTATTGATAATGGCATCCATCCGCAATTTTCATCCGATGATTCAAAAATATATTATCAAAGCTCCGAAGCAGATAAAAAGACGTTTAGAATGATGGATACTACCGGCGCTAATCAAAAAACGCTGTACACTTCCACTTATGCAACTCAGTTTGCCCCAAGCCCTGATGGTAAATGGGTGGCTTTTACCGAGTTGTTTAATTGTTATATTACTCCAATGGTGATAACCGGCAATCCGCAGGACTTGTCGGCCGCAAATAAAGCGATCCCGTTAAATAAGCTCACCCGAGACGCCGGGACTTATATCCATTGGAGCAAGGACAGCCAAAAACTGATGTGGACATTAGGGCCGAAGTATTTTACCAGGGATATACGCAACGCATTCCCTTTTATTGAGGGCGGTACCGATAAAACACCTCAGGTTGATACGGTGGGGGTTGATATCAACCTGAAATTGAAAACCGATGTGCCCGACGGAAAGATCGCCTTTAAAAATGCCCGCATCATTACAATGAAGGGAGATGAGGTAATTGAGGATGGGACGATCGTTATCGACAAAAATAAGATCACCGCCATAGGTAAAGCCTCCGATATACAAATACCTGCCGATGCTAAGATATATGATGCTACCGGCAAAACCATTATGCCCGGCATAGTGGATGTACATGGGCACCTACATCCCAGCCCTGACGGTATATCTCCGCAGCAGGATTGGAATTATTATGCCAATCTTGCATTCGGCGTTACCACCTCACATGATCCCTCCAGCAATACCGAAATGGTTTTCAGCCAGTCGGAAATGCTGAAGGCAGGCAATATGGTTGGTCCAAGGGTTTACTCAACAGGGACCGTACTATATGGGGCCGACGGCGATTTTAAAGCGGTGATCAATAGCCTGGATGATGCACGTTCAAACCTGCGCAGATTAAAGGCAGTGGGCGCATTTTCAGTAAAAAGCTATAATCAGCCCCGCCGCGAGCAGCGCCAGCAAATTATAGAGGCCGCGCGTGAACTGCAGATGGAAGTGGTGCCCGAGGGTGGTTCAACCTTTTTCACCAATTTAAATATGATATTGGACGGGCATACGGGTATCGAACATAACCTGCCGGTAGTGCCTGTTTATAAAGATGTAAAAAGCTTGTGGAATGCCAGCAAATCAGGCTATACCCCAACACTTATTGTAGCATATGGGGGACTTTGGGGTGAGAATTATTGGTACGATCGTACCGAAGTTTGGAAAAATGAGCATTTGCTAAATTTTACTCCTCAATCCATTGTTGATGCCCGCTCACGCCGCCGCATCACAACTGAGTATGGCGATTATGGGCATATTGAAGTTTCCAGATATGTAAAGCAAATTTCTGACGGAGGGACAAAGGTAAATCTCGGCTCGCACGGGCAATTACAGGGCCTTGGGGCGCATTGGGAGTTATGGATGCTGGCACAGGGTGGTATGTCGCCATTGCAGGCCATACGCTGCGCTACAATCAACGGCGCATCCTATTTAGGAATGGATAAGGAAATTGGTTCGCTGGAGATCGGCAAACTGGCGGATCTTATTGTGCTGAATGACAACCCGCTTATTGATATCCGCAACAGCCAAAAGATCAAATATGTAATGCTGAACGGCCGCTTGTATGACGCTGATTCTATGAATGAAATAGGCAACCGCGAAAAACCACACCTGCGCTTCTGGTGGCAGATGAACCGCGGCGGCATGAGTAACTTACCTGTGGGTAATACGGAGAATTGGCTGTTTACGAGCCAGGACGAATAGCCCGTCTAAATCTCCCCTAAAGGGGAGACTTTTTAATTTTTTTGGCTTTTAAGCCCTCCCTTTCAGGGGAGGGTTGGGTGGGGCTTAGCCACTCATAAAAGCCCAGGAAATCACCGTTCCATTGCTTCTCGTTATGCTGGGCGCCTTTAACGATCACTTCGGGTGAGTTCTTTTCGCTTATTCCTTTAGCCTTCATGATGGCGGCCATTTTCTTCATATTTTCTACCACACCGGGTCCTTCGGCATCACCGCAAACAAAATATATTCTTGCTTTTTTACCCATAGTTTGCTGTTGGGCGTATGAATAAATATCCGGCGCTATCCAGAACGCAGGTGAGAATATTCCGGCATTTCCAAATACATCAGGATATTTGAGTATGGCGTACATTGATATCAACCCACCCATTGAACTTCCGGCTATGCTGGTATGCCTCACATCCGCTTCGGTACGATAATGCTGATCAACATAGGGCTTAAGCGTTTTTACTAGAAAGTCAACATAGTCATCTCCCCTTCCTTTCCCATATTTTGAGTCATAAGGATCATATTCAGTAATACGGTATTCGCCACCATGGTCGATCCCGACAATAATGCATTGATCTTTTGCAGGTAATTTGTCCATTATCTCGTCAATTCCCCACTCGCCATAACCGGAAGTAAACTCATCAAAAAGGTTTTGCCCGTCGTGCATATAAATAACCGGGTACTTTCTTTTTGATGATTCATAGTCTGCTGGCAGGTAGATCCAAACACGTCGCTGCCTTCCCAACTGCGGCATATCAAATTTCTCATTGATGATATGCACCTGGGCGCTTGCCGTATGCTTCTTTTCTTCGGGCTTAAAGTTATCCTGCCAGCCGGCGATATTCAAATTAATTGTAGTATCGTGTAAAAGCGTAAAATTTCGGTTTTCTATCGCCTTCCCGAGAGCAGTGCATTCAACTGTTTGCCAGTTTCCCCTGGTGATCTTAAAGTTGTAAATGCCCTTTGGCAAAACCTTTAAAAGTTGATATGATCCGTCATTATTTTTCACCAGTTCTGAGGCCGTATCACCGGGGTTCCAGTTGTTAAAATCGCCCGCTAAAAACAGGTGTACACTAAGCCCGTTTACAGGCTGAATTTTACCCGTTTTAAAGGTCACTTTTAGCTGACCGAATAACAAAAAATTTTGGCCGAAAAGCAAAAACGCGCAGAAAATTATTTTTTTTCTCATTTTAAATTGTCGTTTTAACAGTTATTTTACCGGGAACGTTCCCGGTAACGATTTCATTAAAGTAAAATTGCCAAAAGTGTAATTTTGACACTTTCATTGAGTCATAAACCATCATTCTTTCAAAATATCGCACAAAAATTGAATTTTTTTTAGAAAAAAATACCCTCCTTGATATTTCTTTATAGTTAAAAATCCTTTAATTAATTGATTGAAAATTATCCTTTATATAAAATTTGGATTTATTACTTCTTAGTGTAAATTAGTCACATGCTGTTTCAGCAAAGTTAACAAACCAATTTACAGCCGGCGCAAAACGCTGTTTTATTTACACTCACAAAAAAAAGTATGAGAAAAAATTACTCAAAAAAGTATCTGCTTCTTTGTGCATTTTTAATGATGTCTGTCATGGCATTTGCACAGAAAGGAAGTATCAAAGGTAAGGTGGTTGATGAGAGCAATCAGCCCTTGCCTGGCGCATCCGTTACCATAGATGGTACCACTATCGGTTCAGTTACCGATGCAGGTGGTAACTATACTATTTCGGGTGTTAACAATGGCAGTTATACAATCACTGCAAAGTTTGTAGGATATGTTACTGCTAAGCAGCCCGTAACCGTAAACAACTCGGTAGCTAATGTTAATTTTGGATTAAAGCCCGAAAGCAACAATTTAAATGAAGTAGTTGTGATTGGTTATGGTACAGAAAAGAAGAAAGACCTGACCGGTTCAATCGCAACAGTTACGGCTAAGGATTTTAACCAGGGCGCAGTAACTACTCCTGAACAATTGATACAAGGTAAAGTGGCCGGTGTATCTATTATATCCAACAGTGGTGCCCCCGGCGCAGGTAGTACTATCAGAATACGTGGCGGCGCCTCAGTGAATGGCAGTAACGACCCGCTTATTGTTATCGATGGAGTGCCTTTAAGCAATAACGGTATCTCTGGAGCAGCAAACCCTTTAAGTCTGATCAATCCAAATGATATTGAATCGTTTTCAATATTAAAGGATGCTTCAGCAGCAGCCATTTATGGTAACAGGGCGTCAAATGGCGTTATTCTCATTACTACCAAGAAAGGCAAGGCTGGTAAACCGGTTATCAATTTTAGCACACAATTTTCGATTGCTAAATTGCCAAAGGAAGCACCTGTACTTACGCCTGATCAATTCAGAACATATATAAATGCACATACGGATTCGGCTAGCTTTATAAATCAGTTAGGAAGCGCGAATACCGATTGGCAAAAACAGATATACCAAACATCATACAGCACAGATGATAACTTGAGCTTATCTGGTGCAACGGCAAATGGTAAATTGCCTTATCGCATTTCAGTAGGCTATACCGATCAGAATGGTATATTAAAAACCTCTTCGCTGGAGCGCTATACCGGCGAATTAAACTTAAATCCCAGTTTATTTACAGATCATTTGAAGATCAACCTAAGCCTTAAGGGCGCCCAGGTAAAGCAAAGATTTGCTAACGAAAGTGCAATTGGCTCAGCAGTTGACTTTAACCCTACTGTGCCAGTTTACTCGGGCAACAATAATTTTGGCGGTTATTTTGAATATTTAGACGGAGGAAGCGTTTCGGGCCTTAAAAAATTGGCCCCGCTTAACCCGCTTGGATTGTTAGAAGAAAACAATAACCGTAGTACGGTTTACAGGGCGATATCAAGCTTACAGCTTGACTATAAGTTCCACTTCTTCCCCGACTTGCACGCAGTAGTAAATCTTTCTTATGACGGTTCAAAAGGATCGGGTAGCGATGTTATACCTGGTTATGCTGCCTCAAACTTTGAATCTTACCAGGATCCGACTACCAAACAATTTTATAGCGGTAATAACAGCCAGTATAAACAAGTAAATGCCAATGAATTGGCTGAAGGTTATTTTAGTTATTCCAAGGATGTAAAAAGCATAAAAAGCCACTTCGATGCAGTTGCAGGTTATTCCTTCCAGGATTTTAAAAACACCACCTACAACTTTTTGAGCTATTTCGCCGACGGCACGGTTAATCCACTATCAGCATTTAACTATCCTACCGATATACAGGAAAGCCAGTTAACCTCGGTTTATGCAAGGGTAAATTATGCATATGATGACAAATATTTATTAACAGGAACTATAAGAAGCGATGTTTCTACACGTTTTGCCCCAGGTATCAGAACTGGTAATTTCCCGTCAGTTGCTTTAGGCTGGAGAATCAGCCAGGAAGACTTCCTTAAAGGAAGCAGCGTGGTTTCAAATTTAAAACTGCGCCTGGAATACGGTGTTACCGGTAACCAGGATGGAATTGGCAACTATGATTATTTGTCGCCATATTCTTTAAGTACTATTACAGCTCAGTACCAATTTGGCAACACTTTTTACCAGGCTTATCGCCCGGCTGCATATTATCCTAACCGGACATGGGAGCAAACAGCCACCACGAATGCCGGTTTAGATTATGGTTTCTTAAACGACCGCATTACTGGTAGTATCGATTATTATTACAGGAAGACAAAAAACCTGTTGGCTACGATCAATGAGCCAGCCGGAAGTAATTTTGGCAACCAGATTACAGGTAACGTTGGTGATATGGAAGACAGAGGTTTGGAATTTAGTGTGAGCGCCAAAATTATTGATAACAGGGATGTTTCATGGACAGCCGGCTTTAATGCGACTGTTAACCGCAACAAAATTACCAACCTCAGCGCGATATTTAATCCAAATTTCCCGGGTTTAAGGCAAGGTCCTAATATTGGAGGTACAGGCAACCAGATACAAATTGACGAGCCTGGTTATGCAAAAAATTCATTCTCGGCATTGCAACAGGTATATGGTCCAAATGGATTGCCCCTTGATGGAGTATTTGTTGACCGCAATGGCGATGGGATAATTAATGAAAATGATTATTACACAGGTAAGAGCCCTGACCCTCAGGAGTATTTTGGCATCAGTTCAGATGTGCGTTATAAAAAATGGAGCGCAGGCTTTGTAGCCCGTGCAAGTCTGGGTAATTATGTATACAACCAGATAGCTTCAAACACTGGTGTTCAGCGTAACTTTTTAAATCCTTTGGGCACTATTAACAATGGTTCAAGTAGTGTATTGCAATCAGGCCTTACTGGCAATGGAGGCAATGATGTATTTTCTGATTACTGGATACAGAATGCATCTTTCTTTAGGATGGATAATGTACATATTGGTTATAACTTTGGTAAGATATTCAAAAATACAGGCGATCTGAGAATCAGCGCGAACGTTCAGAATGTGTTTATTATCACCGACTACAAAGGTGTTGATCCTGAAGTTACCAATGGTGTTGATAACAACTTCTACCCGCGTCCAAGAACTTATGTATTGGGCCTGAATCTTAGTTTATAATATTTGTAATTAATTACAATAAAAGAGAATCATTATGAAAAGAAATATAAATAAAATATTATTAACCACCGGCATAATTGCCGTCGGCTTAATGTCTTGTAATAAAAACAAGATAATTTCGCCAAATGACCAGGTAACTTCTACACAAGTGTACAGCACCCCTGCTGGTTACAAGGAAGCTTTGGCAAAGGTTTATGGAAGCTATGCAAATACTGGAAATATAGGCCCATATAACCCCAGTGGCCCTGGCGATATACAAGGTATTGATGAAGGTACATCAGACTTTTTTCGTTTGTTCTGGAATGCCCAGGAATTAACAACTGACGAGGCTGTGATCACCTATGGTGACCCGGGCGTACAGGATTTGCATAATATGGTCTGGTCGTCATCTAATGCTATTTTAAAAGGATTATATTATCGTTCCTTATACCAGATTACCTTGTGTAACGATTTTATCAGGCAGTCGTCCGATGCTAATTTAAGCAGTCGCGGCATTTCCGGAGCTGATGCAACAAACATCCGTTATTACAGGGCAGAAGCCCGGTTTTTAAGGGCTTTTCAATATTGGGTTCTGATGGATCTTTATGCTAATCCACCCTTTGTAACTGATGCGCAGGCTGTGGGGGCGGTTATCCCTCCGCAAACAGATCGCAAAACGCTATTCAATTATATTGAAAGTGAACTTAAGGCAATCGATCCGTTATTGGTTGCGCCAATGAAAAATGAATATGGCCGCGCCGATCAGGCAGCTGCCTGGTCATTACTTGCCCGTATTTATCTGAATGCACAGGTATATACCGGAACGGCAAGGTATACGGATGCTATTACTTACGCCCAGAAAGTTATTGGTGCAGGTTATTCGTTAATAAACAATTACGATAACCTGATGCTTGCTGATGATAATTTAAACAGCATACCAGGCGGTGGCACAGTTGGCGAATTTATTTTGACCATCAATTATGACGGATTAAAAACACAGGGCTACGGTGGCTCACAATTTTTAACACATGCTGCTACAGGTGGTTCGGTGCCTGTTAAGAAAATAGGTATTGATGGCGGTTATGCTGGTGCAAGAACAACAAGCAATATTGTCAACCTTTTTCCTCCACCTGCAACCCAGGATACATCAAATTTCCCGAATAACAATAACCCTGACACACGTGCAGAATTTTGGTATCCGGGACAGAACCTGGTAATTAACAATGTCACCTCCTTTACTGATGGTATAGCGGTTGTAAAATTCAGGAATGTTAAAATAGGGCATCCTACTGAAACAGGTTCGAATTTAACCTTTACAGACATTGACCTGCCATTATTCCGTGTATCTGAAATGTACCTGATATACGCTGAAGCAGTATTGCGCGGAGGTACAGGAGGCGACCCGGCAACAGCATTAAACTATGTAAACCTGATACGCACACGTGCTTATGGCAATAACAGTGGTAATATTACTGCCGACCAATTAACCACTAACTTTATTCTTGATGAAAGAGGCCGTGAATTGTATTGGGAAGGTTACCGCCGTACCGACCTTATCCGTTACGGATTATTTACAAGCGCTTCATATTTGTGGCCATTTAAAGGTGGCGCAAAGGGTGGAACCGGGGTTGCCGATTATCGTAATATATTTGCTATCCCTGATGCGGATGTTGCAGCAAACCCTAACCTTAAGCAAAATACAGGTTATTAATTTAGTAACCTGGTTAAAAGAAATAAGTATGACCCCTTATAATAATAAGCGTGTTAATCAAAAAACAAAAGAAATGAAAACAATTCTGACAAAATTCCTGGCATTAAGCAGCATAGGGCTGCTTATGCTGGCCTCGTGTAAAAAGGACGGTGCCATAGTAAAAACGAACGGAGGGAAGCCTGGTGCCTTAACCGCTAATACTACCAGCCCGGTATTGGATAAAACTAAACTTAATGACACTACTAAGATCATTAATTTTAGCTTTACACAGCCTAATTTTGGATATGCAGCTGCTGTGACCAATACATTGCAAATTGACCCGGCAGGCGATAACTGGAAAAATCCGGCGTCCGTTACCCTGGGTATAAATGTGCTTTCACAAGGCTACTCAATTGCTGATTTTAATGCATTGTTATTAAAGCTTAACCTTGTTGGCGGTGTTCCGGCTACAGTTAATGTGAGAGTTCAACATTCGCTTAGTGCTGATGTTACACCAGTATATTCTAATGTGCTTACCTTAAATGTGACTCCTTATAATTTAGCATCGTTTATTTACGTGGCTGGCGGTTACAATTTATATAGTACTGCAAACGCGGATAGTTTATTATCAGCAACAAGTAACGGTGTGTACGTAGGTGTTATCCCTTTTACAGCCGGTAGTGGCGCAGATGGCAACAATGCTAATTTTAAAATAGTGCTCAACAAACAAAACTTTAACGGGAATTATGGTTGGGCAAGTACAGTTTCGCAGGGAGCCATAACCGGCCAACCAGCTTCTACTACTGTTGAGAATATTAGCAATGTTAATGGTGGCGCAGGAAATCTCTTCGCTCTTTCAGGGGCTACCGATGATGCTGCTACACAAATTTACAGCAATTTCGTGGTATTAGATCTGAACAAAAACACGATAAGCCTTACGCCGACCCAATGGTCTGTTGTAGGTGATGCGACACCGGGTGGCTGGCCAAACGGAAGCGGCCCACAAAGCGATACCGATATGAAATTTAATAACGGTACACAAACATGGAGTGTTGTTGTAGCATTAAAAGCAGGTGGAGCTATTAAATTCCGGTTAAATCATGATTGGGGTAAAAATTATGGTTCGGTAACAACAGCTGGAGTTCTTGATACAGCAAACAATAATAATATTAATATTACAGTAGCAGGGACTTATTTAATTACAGTAGATATAAACCACCTGACTTATTCTTTAGTAAAACAATAAAAAATACAAAGTTGATTGATTGGATGGCTCGTCCCCTGTAAATCGGGGCGGGCTTTTTTTATTATCAGAATCGTTGATTAATATGATTTATTGATTCCGCTGATTGTGAGACCGACTTCCGAAGTCTTATAAAATAAAAAAGCCTGCCACTTATTATGGCAGGCTTTTAATAAAGATAAACAAAGTCTTATTTTCTTTCCTTAATATCGATATACTCCCTGTTCACTGCTCCAACATAGATCTGGCGCGGGCGGCCAATAGGCTCTTTATGCTCCTTCATTTCCTTCCACTGTGCTATCCAGCCGGGCAGGCGGCCTAAGGCAAACAATACGGTAAACATATCAGTAGGGAAGCCTAATGCACGGTAAATAATGCCTGAATAGAAATCGACATTAGGATATAGCTTACGTTCAACAAAATAAGGGTCCTTCAGTGCGTGTTCTTCCAGTTTCTTGGCTATCTCAAGTACTTCGTCATCAATACCCAGCTTCTCTAAAATATCGTCACAGGCTTTCTTAATGATCTTGGCACGAGGGTCAAAATTCTTATAAACGCGATGACCAAATCCCATCAAACGGAAAGGATCATTTTTGTCTTTTGCCTTTTTGATCCATTTATCAGTATCCCCCCCATCTTCCTTAATTTTTTCCAGCATTTCTATCACTTCCTGGTTAGCCCCGCCATGCAGCGGGCCCCACAAGGCAGAAATACCTGCCGAAACAGAAGCATAAATATTAGATTGTGACGAGCCTACAATCCTGACAGTTGATGTGGAGCAATTTTGCTCATGATCAGCGTGTAAGATCAACAAGGTATTCATGGCGCTTACTATCACCGGATCGATCTCCACCTCCTCGGTACGCTGACCAAAGGTCATATGCAGGAAGTTGGTCACATAGTCGTACTTATTTTTGGGATAGATATAGGGATGACCTAACGACTTTTTATATATCCACGAAACGATGGTGGCCATTTTTCCAAGCATTTTGATAATGCTCATGTCCAGCTCATCACTTGTTTGATTTGATTTTAACGACTCAGGGTAGAATGCCGAAAGTGAACAAACCAGCGATGATAACTGACCCATCGGATGAGATTTTGACGGGAAGCCGTCAAAAAACTTCTTCATATCCTCGTGCACCAGCGTATGGCGGCTAATATGGAGCCTAAAATCGGACAATTGCTGTTCGGTAGGCAGATCGCCATAAATTAGCAGGTAGGCTACTTCAATAAAGCTCGATTTCTCGGCCAGTTGCTCAATAGGGTAGCCACGGTATTTAAGTATGCCCAATTCGCCGTCGAGAAAAGTAACTGAACTTTGGGTTGCTCCTGTATTTTTGTAGCCGATATCCAGCGTCACATAACCCGACTGATCCCGTAGCTTTGAAATATCAATTGCTTTCTCACCTTCGGTACCCTCAATAACCGGGAGGTCATAAGTTTTATCACCAATTTTTAATTGCGCTGTTTCCGACATAGAAGTTTTTTTTATCGGAACAAATGTAAATAAATCCGTGTATTATAGATGACGGCAAAGTTTACTATTTGTAAAAATTATGGGATAGTTGTGCCAATCATTTTTTTAATAATGAATACCGAATGCTGAACACTGAATATCGAAACTTTTCAGATTCATCATTCGATATTCGGCGTTCGATATTCATTATTCTAATTGGACCGTATTGCCTCTACCGGATCAAGCCTTGAAGCCGAATAAGCCGGAACGATGCCCGATATGATCCCTATTGAAACAGATGTACCAATACCAATAATTATATTGTTGATATCCAGCACTACCTTTATATCAACGGCCCATTCCACCAAAAGCGTGGTCAAATAAACCATACCCAGACCTATTATGCCACCCCACAAGCAAAGGATGATCGATTCAATTAAAAATTGAAGTAAAATAAAATAATTTTTAGCTCCCAGTGATTTTTGGATACCAATGATATTGGTACGCTCCCTGACAGAAACGAACATGATATTAGCGATACCGAAACCGCCTCCAAGAATTGAAAATATACCTATAAAC
>Ga0206930_1114_pt1 | contig 16386 bp, 13 predicted proteins | sample Alteio_BWOrgHeat_20_FD_152939 | JGI IMG/M metagenome (GOLD analysis project Ga0206930, IMG submission 152939) | Enriched cells from forest soil in Barre Woods Harvard Forest LTER site, Petersham, Massachusetts, United States -... | ecosystem: Environmental > Terrestrial > Soil > Temperate forest >... | reverse complement strand
TTGATTTCTGGCTCATTATTAAGTATATGAATGATAAAGCTTAGGTTCTTATTTTACGCGTTTCAGGTAGCCATCAGGCGCTACGCTTATCAGTAATTTATTGTCAATTGATTTGTCGATAACAAAATTGTCATTTGTTTTCAGAAATTCCCATACCGCTGTTTTAGGGTTATCACCTACATCCCAGGGCCTGTCATACATTTGTTTAGGCATATCTTCCACAATCGTATCGAACACTACACAATAACTACCTACTGTTACAAAAGGAGAGTATAATTTCAACTCCTGCAAAACATGCTCATGTGTGTGGTTGCTGTCGAGGCTTACCATGATGGTATTTTTCCCCTTTGCTTTTTCCCTTACCTGGGCCACAATGTTTTCATCTGTTGCAGAGCCTTGTATCATGCTAATGCGTTTATACATCGGGTGGGCTTCTATTGCCTTCCTGTTATGCTCGCGTATGTCTATGTCAATACCAAGTATCTCACCTTTGCCTATCAGTTCCATAATAGAAGCATAATAAATGAGCGAGCCGCCATGCGCTATACCGGTTTCTATAATAAGATCGGGTTTGATGTCCCATATCAACTCCTGCATAGCCACCATGTCCTGGGGATATTGGATGATGGGTCTTCCCATCCAGCTGAAATTATAGGAATATTTATCCCTGTTCGAAACCACATTAAACTGATGCGCTGCTTCTTTCAGCTCTTTGTTTGTAGCATAACTCTCAGTTCTTTCATTGCATTCCTGCCGGAATTGTTCAATTGGATTGGACATAGTTTATTTGTTTTAAAAGCCCGCTGTCCCCCCAGAAATTCCGGGGTTCATAATCAGGGTATGGATAGTATCCAAAATTAAGCTTAATATTTTTTTGTTTCTTTTTTAAATAATCCTCTGCTAGTTCTCTCACAGATATGGGCCTGCCACTGCAACAATTTATGATGCCCGTGATATTCTTCTGAAGGCTGATATTTACGATGTTTTCCGCAACCTTTTCCACAGGTAAATAATCCCTTAACTGGTCGCCCATGCTCATATTGAAACTTGCGTCGCCTCTTACTAAGGCTGCCTCAAGCTGAGACAAAAGAGATGACTGGCTCTGCCCCAAGCCATACATATAAAACAAGCGTGTCCATTTCAAATTAAACGGCTGTGTCTTTCTATACTCCTCCAAAAACGCCATTAGGGTATGCTTGGCCAGGGAATAGGGGTTGGCAGGTATAGCAGGCATAGATTCGGAAAGGCAGCCTTCCTGCATACCATATTCAAAGCAAGTGCCTGTTACTGTGATGTCGGTTAAGCCCTGCGAAACCAGTTTTTTTAAGAAAGTATATTGTTTAGGCAGTACTTCCTCGAAATGATATAGCTGTTTGTAATTGGGTAAGCCATACCATGCCAGGTGTATTAAAAGGTCGGGCTGGTGAAACTTTTCAAAAAGGTTTTCATTTTCTTCGTCTTCTCCTATGGTATGCTCCACAAACTGAACATCTCCAAACCAATCGGATGCAGAAGCTTTATGCCGTGAAGTATTAGTTGCAACAATATCAATATTGCGGCGCAGCAATTCATGGATAACATAGTGGCCAATAAAACCGGTAGCGCCTGTTACTAATACTTTCAACTTAAATAATTTCTAATTTAGGAATAGGGATAACAAACTTACCGCCCCAGTCTTTTATATAGCTTAATTGCTGCAAAATTTCATCTTTGAGGTTCCAGGGAAGGATGATGACAAAATCAGGCTTTTGCTTTTTCAGTTCATCTTCGTTCACCACGGGAATGTGGCTGGCAGGCAAATACTTATTTTGTTTTGCAGGGCTGGCATCTACCACAAAATCAATGAGGTCTTTTTTCACACCGCAATAACTAAGCAAGGTGTTGCCTTTTGCTGCTGCACCGTAAGCCGCAATGCTTTTATTATTTTGTTTCTGGGTAGCGAGAAACAAAACCAGGTCTATTTTTATTTTCTCTGCTTTTTTCTGGAAGCCTTTATAATATTCTATATTATTAATGCCGGCCTTAGTTTCCTTCTCTATGAGTTTCGCAACAGAAGGAGATATGGCCTTGCTTTTATCTGCTACGTGTTTTGCATATATCCTCAGCGAACCGCCATGTGTTTTCAGCTCCTCCACATCAAACAACTCAAGCCCCTGCATTTCATACAACTGTTTTACAAGGTAAAAAGACAAGTAGGAAAAATGCTCATGGTATATCGTATCGAACTGACTGTTTTCGATGAGCTGCATTAAATGCGGGAACTCCATCGTTATGACACCCGTATCGCTCAATATTATTTTTTGTCCTTTTACGAAATCAAGAATGTCGGGCACGTGGGCCAATACATTATTGCCTATCAGCAGGTCGGCTTTTTTACCTCTTGCCGCTAATTCTTTGGCAAGTGAAACTCCGAAGAAATCAGTGATACAGGGAATGCCTTTGAGTATTGCAACCTCCGCAGTATTTTTTGTGGGCTCGATGCCCAGCACAGGTATTTTATATTGCAGAAAATATTGTAAAAGATAACCATCGTTAGATGCTAATTCTATTACCGTAGATGATTCGTTCAATTTCCAGCGGGCCACCATATCATCCACATATTTTTTCGAGTGGCTTAACCATGAACTGGAATAGGATGAGAAATAAGCGTAAGAATTATTGAAAATGGCATCCGATTTTTTGTATTCGTCCACCTGCACCAAAAAGCAATGATCGCACACAAACACTTTTAATGGATAATAAACCTCGGGTTCATTCAACTGCTCTCTTGTCAGGAATGAATTAGAAGCTGGTGAATTTACAAGGTCTATAAATTCGGTTGTTAAGGACTGTTTACAAAAACGACAAATCATAATATAATTCCTTCAAAGTTAACATTTACATTGGGATGATTTAAATCTCTTTCCGATATTTCTGATACAGGCAAAGGCCATGATATATTAAAAACAGGATCATCATACCTGAAACCACCTTCGGAACCTGGGGTATAATAAGAAGTATGATGGTATATAAGCTCACAATCTTCAGTAAGGGTTTGGAAACCGTGTGCAAAACCTTCGGGTATATAAAACATTTTTTTATTGCTTGCCGATATCTCCACACCGTGCCATTGTAAGAAGGTGGGGGAATTTTTCCTAAGGTCTATAGCCACATCGAATATGGCCCCCGCTATGCAGCGCACCATTTTAACCTCATGAAAGGGGGGTACCTGGTAATGCATTCCCCGTAAAGCACCTTTTTTTGCCGTGAATGAATGATTAAGCTGTGTCCATTCTTTATCATGATGTATGGCCGCAAACTCCTTTTTACAATAAGTACGTGCAAACCAACCCCTGTCGTCTGTAAAAACTTTTAGTTCTATCTCATAAAGGCCTTCGATATTTGTTGATATAAATTGCATGCTGAGAATAAAATAAGGCCATTAATAATATTATAATATATAAGAACGGGCTTGGTTTTTAAAAACAATGTGGCAAATATATATACTTCCCTATTAAAATAGTGATTCGACGATAAGAGGTATTAAGCTGAAAAATAAAAGCAAAGCCTTTGTAGCCTTGCTTTGTAAATAGAGTGTTTGTATTTTCTTATTCTTTAAGTATTTTTTTGAATACCATTTGTCCATTACATTCTACCTTGATAATATATAAACCTGCCGGCAGAACGCTTATATCCAGGTTAATTTGTTTGCTTGTGGGTTTCATTTCAACAATTAACTGGCCTAAGGTGTTTATCAACTGTATGTCTGATATTCCTGTATTATCGGGCAATTGAATACTGATATTATTATGCGCAGGGTTGGGTGACATGATGATTTGGGGGTCAGGCATTACATTTGGGGTAGTAACTGACAATATTTGGGCGCTATCGCAATAGGTACTAACCTCGGTGGATGACAGTGCACGATTGTATAAACGCATATCATCTATTGCCCCATTAAACCAATAAGGGTAGCCCCCGGATACTCCTTCAGCGTAGTACCCGATCCCTAAGCCGTCGGTCCCTGCGCTGAAATTATCGGGATAATACAAAGTTTTTCTAAGCGTGCCGTCTATATAAAGTCTTAGTGAATCCTGGTGGTAAGTCAGCGTAACGCAATACCACGAATGCAGGGCAATTGTATCACTATTAGAATACCAGGCAGGCGAAGATGGAGATGAACTTGAATGGATCGCGGCTCCATATACTTCATGGCTAAGGGTGTAGGTATTACAGTCATTATCGTAAGAATTATCAGTAAAACAGAGGTAATAACTCTCAGAACTACTCTCCACACCTTTTGCAACTATCACATTTCCCTGGCATGCATCCCCATTAAATCCCATCGGTTTAACAAGTGTGCAAATGGTGAAAGAATCCAGATTTAAAAGAGAATTATATGCTACATCTATATGATCGCTTGAACCATTAAATTGATAAGCGGTATTCGCAGTACCAGCATACCCAGCAGTAAGCGTTGCACCGCTCACTACCCCATTCAGACCATTGCCGCTCACATCATTTGCATTACCGTTAAAATTCCAGTGCCCAACGAGGCCATTACTTTGCGCATGGGAAGTGAAAGACCCCAGAACCAATAAGAAAAACAAAAGCCTGAATTTCATAAGCCGATTTTTAGCAAATTAAATATATTTAATTTTAAAAGCAAGTCAATTAAAAATAAATCATCGTTGCAGGCAGACAAGGAGAGCCTTATCTTTGCACACTTATATTTTTTAGATTATGCTTAGCGCCAACGAGATACGGCAACAGTTTTTAGATTTTTTTCGAAGCAAAGGGCACCAGGTAGTTCCTTCTGCTCCTATTGTTGTTAAGAACGACCCTAGCCTGCTTTTTACCAATGCGGGGATGAACCAGTTTAAAGATTATTTTCTCGGCAACCGCCAACCCGAATATACCCGCATAGCAGATACACAAAAATGCCTGCGCGTAAGTGGTAAGCATAATGACCTGGAAGAAGTGGGCGTGGATACTTATCATCATACCATGTTCGAAATGCTGGGCAACTGGAGTTTTGGCGACTATTTTAAAAAAGAAGCGATAGACTGGAGTTGGGAATTGCTGACGGTTGTATATGGTATTCCTAAGGACAAGCTGTATGTAACCGTGTTTGCGGGCGATGACAAGGAAAATTTACCTAAAGATGAAGAAGCCTATATTTTCTGGAAACAGCATGTAGCTGAAGACCGCATCCTTTTGGGGAACAAGAAAGACAATTTCTGGGAAATGGGCGACACGGGTCCCTGCGGCCCTTGCTCTGAGATACATGTGGATTGCAGGACCGAAGAAGAAAAAAAACAAGTACCCGGCAGCCAGTTAGTAAATGCCGACCACCCGCAGGTGATAGAAATATGGAACAACGTCTTCATGCAGTTTAACCGTATGAAGGACGGGAGCCTAGTCCCACTACCTGCCAAGCATGTAGATACGGGTATGGGCCTGGAGCGTTTGGTGCGTGTATTGCAAGGCAAGCAAAGCAATTATGATACGGACCTGTTTACAGGCACCATAGAAGTGATAGAAAAGCTAAGCCATAAAAAATATGCTTATACAGACAGCAAGCAGGATATCGCATTCCGTGTATTGTCTGACCATATACGTGCTATTGGTTTTACCATTGCAGACGGGCAATTGCCATCTAATACGGGGGCAGGCTATGTGATACGCCGCATATTACGCAGGGCCGTTCGTTATTATTATTCTTACCTCGATTATAAACAGCCTTTGCTGCACCAGTTGATGCCTGTGCTTGCCAAACAATTTGCGGACGTATTTCCTGAATTGCAACAGCAGATAGACCTGGTGAGCCGTGTGGTAAAAGAAGAGGAAGAAGGTTTTTTACGCACGCTTGATAAAGGCTTAAAAAAGATAGACGATATTATTAAAGACACCAATAGCCGGAACACAAGTACCATTGATGGCAAAGCGGCTTTTGAGTTGTATGATACTTACGGTTTCCCGATAGACCTTACCAGGCTGATAGCGAGTGAACATGAATTGCATGTTGATGAACCCGCGTTCGAGGCGGAAATGAAACAGCAGAAAACCCGTAGTCGTGCAGCAGGAGTATTAGATACCGAAGACTGGGTAGTGCTAAAGGACGGCAGCACCAAATTTGTAGGTTATGATAAACTGGATGCCAAAGCATCTGTATTGAAATACCGTAAAGTAACGTCAAAAGGCAAAGAGGCTTTTCAACTGGTACTGGACACTACGCCTTTCTATGCCGAGAGCGGAGGACAGGTGGGCGACCGGGGGCAATTAATAACTGATGCTGTTACCATTCCGATCATTGACACAAAGAAAGAGAACGACCTCATTATACATTTTGCGGATTCTATACCAGATGATCTGTCGGGTGATTTTCTTGCCGCGGTGGATGTTTCCAAACGCCGCAGCACGGCCATGCACCATAGCGCCACGCACTTATTACATGCTGCGTTGAGACAAGTGTTGGGTACGCATGTGGCACAAAAAGGCTCCTTGGTAAATGAGGATAACCTGCGTTTCGACTTCTCGCACTTCGCGAAAGTGAGTGAGGAAGAAATGGCCAAGATCGAAACGATAGTAAATGAAAAGATACGCGAGAACATACCCGTAGTAATAAAAGAAATGCCAAAGGACGAAGCTGTGAAACTGGGCGCTATGGCCTTGTTCGGTGAGAAGTATGGCAATATTGTTCGTGTAGTTATTATGGACCCCGGATATTCATTGGAGCTTTGCGGTGGTACCCATGTGGGCAGCACAGGCGAATTAGGCTTCTTCAAGATAACATCCGAAGCGGCTGTGGCCGCTGGCGTGCGCCGTATGGAAGCTGTGAGTGGCAAAGCTGCCGAAGATTTCATAAATGAAAAACTGGGGCTGATAGCTGCAATTCAAACACAACTAAAAAATGTCAAAGACCCATTAAAAGCAATTGAAAAACTGCAGGAAGAAAAATCGCAGCTTGAAAAGCATGTAGAGAACCTGGAAGCACGCCAGTTGGTGGGCATCCGCAACGAATTGCTGACGAAAGATGAGATCATAAACCAGGTAAGCTTTGTAGGGCAGATCGTATCTGTGGGCACGGCCGATGCATTGAAGAAGCTTTGCGCCGATTTGAAAACACATCTCGTTGACCATGTAATTGTGCTTTGCGCAAACATAGACGGCAAACCGTTTGTGGCCGTTGGTGTGGCTGATACTGTTGTTGCAGCCAAAGGACTTGACGCCGGCAAGATCATAAAAGACATTGTAGCCCCTTTAATAAAAGGCGGCGGCGGCGGACAAAAAACACTGGCAACCGCCGGTGGACAGGATATTGCTAATCTGAACACGGTAATTGAAAAAGTGAGGGGCTTAATTTGAAAATAGTTCTACTATTTCGGGAACACTTTGTTCAGTGCCTCTACTTTGGAGTGGACCTGTAGAGTTTCATAAATTTTGCGCAGGTAGGTCCTTACTGTTTCTATGCTGATATATAGCTGGTCGGCAATTTCTTTATACTGGTAGCCCTTTGCAAGGGCATGTAGTATTTCCTGTTCACGTTTGGTAAAGGTCTCAAGCAATTGCTGGTTCTTGTGCTTGTCGGGGAAGGAATTGACAACCAACCTTGCTATTTGCGCAGACATGGGCGAACCACCTTTATTAATATCTCTTATTGCATCAAATAACTGTGTAGGTGAGGAATTTTTCAAGAGGTAGCCCGTAGCACCGGCACATAAAGAATCAAAGGTTTTTTCCGGCTCATCATGAGAGGTACACATTAAATACTGTATTTGCGGCTTTTTATGCTTCAATCTTGACACACATTGTATCCCCGTCATGCCGGGCAATGTTATGTCCATCAATACCACATCTGCATGCAGTGAGTTAAATTGCTTTTCAAAGTCCTCAGCATTATCAAATGTTGCAAGGCAGTAAATATCATCTGTGCTGTTAAGAAACTCCTTCATCGAGTTCCTTATTTCCTTATCGTCTTCTACTATTACAACATTTATCATTTTTATATTCCTGTTTGAGTAAAAGAGGTGGATCAAATATTCACTAGCGAGGATGACAAAATAAATGTTTCTAAATGAGGCCGTTATTTTTCACTTTTTCAAGGCGAAAAAACTGAGAATAGTGAACTATTTAAAGCTTTTTTCAACGCAGAAAAAATGGAAAAGAACAAGTCAGTTGGTAATATTTATTTTGTCATCCTCGCCAACCTGTTCCATAAAAATACAAAATAAACGGCTTTTGCTGCTTTGTCAGTTTGCGAATAAATTAACCTCTTTGTCCGGCTGATGCAGCCTGCCTGCTATCTGTTGCCACATTGCTTTTGCCGATTCGGTGCTTAGCTTGCCATATACAACAAATCGCTGATTGGCATCATCATTCATCACTTTAAAACCAAAGCTTCCGTATTTTTCTTCTATGCAAAAATGGTCCTTATTGTAAAAAGTAGAAAAAAAGCATAAATACCGTTCAGCGCATACCGGCCTAACTTCCAGGTAAACGGGGCACTCATCAATATTTACTTTGAAGTATTTTAATATCCTTGTTTCCATTTTTGCTTTCTTTTGTATGATGGAACAAAAGTAGCTCCGATGTGGCTATCAGCCAATCACATGAAAGTAGATAAATGAGAAAATAGGTTTAGGATAGCAGGCCGCTAACAATAAGCTGTGTGCCTTTGCCGGGAAAAGAAATAATTTCGAATTTGCCCTTTACACTCTCCATTCTTTTGCGCATATTGCCCATGCCGTTTCCGCTGCCCTGGATAAGGTTTTCCGTGATACCTATACCATCGTCAGCAATAGACAGCGCAAACGAGCCTGCATCAAGCTTAAAGAAAACTTCTATGTTCTTTGCCTTGGAATATTTAACCACATTATTAAGCGCTTCTTTCATCACCAGGAATAAATTTCGTTTCAACTCGGGATTGATAGGTACGTCAATATCTTTCTCAGGAAAATGGATAGTATAATGAAAAGGCGTATCAGCCAGAAACTTAGAAATATGGTTGCGCATATAAGACAGCAGGCTGGCAAGGCTGTCGTTCTTGGGGTTTACTGTCCAGATAATTTCCCCGAGTTTGTTTACTGTTTCGTGTGATGATGCGGTTATCTTGTCGAGTAAAGAGCCCACGTCGGCCATATTATCGCCCTTGGCTTTTGCTTTCGCCAGTTCCGATACCCAGGATATTTTATTAAGTTCAGAGCTGATATCATCATGGATATCCTGCGATATGCGGCTGCGTATTATCTCGTTCTCTTTTTGTTTTTCAGCTTTTATCAATTGGCTTTGGGCGGCTTTCAGGTCGATGAGCGTAGTGTTTAGTTCGGCATTGGTATGCTTTAATTCCACCGTCTTTTCCTCTACCGTTTTCTTCTCTACCGACAATAATTTATTCAGCTTTTTCTGCACCTTATAGTTTCTGAAAATAACGCCGATGACCACCAGCAACAATCCAAGGCCTATAATATAAAACACACGCTCATTCCGTTTCTTGGCCACAGCAAGCCTGTCTATCTCTATCTGTTTGTCTTTTAGTTCCAGTTCCCGCTGCGTTTCCAGCTTAAATATCTTCGATTGGTTCTCTTGCGAAAAAACAGAATCGTGATATAAAGTATATTGTGTGTAGCTGGCGAGCGCCTCTTTATAATTCCCCAGCTTTTCCTCTGCCTGGTAACGGTCCCTGCTAAACAATTGCAGCATGTCTAAATTGCCTATCTCCTTATCTATAGCTATCGCGCTGTCCAGGTAGCTAATTGACTTTTGCAGGATCGCACTTCTGCTTATGGGCACCTGGTAATCTCCGGGCTTGGCGAAGGGAGTATCTGAGACCATCAGCAGATAGTTTTCGCCGATATTTCCCAGGCAAATTGATAAGGCATTCCTGTCCCCTACTTCCTTGCATATCTCCAAAGCTTTTAACTGGTATTCAAGGCCCGTGGAAAAATCTTTTTGCTCAATATATACGTTGCCGATATTGGCAAGATTGGCTTCGGCCCATTGTCTGTTTTCTGTCTCTTCATTTATCTTCAAAGCCTTCAGTTCATACTCAATAGATTTAGCATAATTTTTTTGCAACTCATATACGGTGCCGATATTCCCAAGGTTCTTGGCCATACCTATTTTATCATTCAGCACTACAAAAATATTCAGGGCTTTCGTAAAATATTCTAATGACTTGTCATAGTTTGCCTGTGCACCGTACAGAGTTCCAATATCCCCGCAAATATTCGCTATATCGGCTTTGCTATCTATCTCTTCATCCGTTTTAAGTGCCTGGAAATAATAATCCAGTGCCTTAACAAAATTGCTCTGTGCCGAGTAAACCGTGCCAATATTGTATTGGCTTGATGCTATGTCTTTTTTAATGCCGGTGCCTTTATTTATTTCCATGGCCTTATTGTAGGCCTCTTCCGCTTTGTGGTAATCAGACCTTTTCATGAAAATGCGGCCCTGCATATTGTATGCATAAACAAGGCCTTTTTTCCAGTCCAGCTTTTGCGCCAGCTCCGCGGCCTGCTCGCCATATTTCAGCGCTTCTTCTTTGCTTGCATTATAATAAGAGGCACAAATATTATTCAGCAGTTTTACTTTGTTAGTATCCTCTTTCGCGCGCGGCACTTCAGTCAATAAAGAATCTATGCGTGCCTGCCCTTTTAATTTAGCTGCGAGCGGTGAAGCGGCAAGCAACATAAAAATGCAGAGCAGATAATGTTGCCGCCATTGCCTTTTTAATTGCGTAATTACTTGTCTCATAACATATCCTTTATTTAATTGAACGTAAATATAAAAATACTTTCATATACCATGTATGCTTTTTCATCAAAACTTAATAAAACGAATTAGCAAGCCCCCGCAGAGACGCAATGCATTGCATCTCTACGGGCGTTTTGGGATATAATTTTTTTGTTTAGAACCCTGGGCTTAGAGCGATCCCGTCAACATTTCGACCTATTAACCTATTAACCTATTAACCTTTTAACCCTTCAACCTATCAACTTATCAACCTATCAACCTTTCAACTTAAAACCTATCTTTGAATCATGCCTCTTTTCCGCGAATGGAGTATTAATGAGCACTGCCTTGCTGCTATATGGAAAATAGAAGAGCCTGAATCTTTTTTCCTGGAGCGCACTGCTATGTCGCCCGAAATAAAGAACGAGAAAAAAAGGATGGAGCACATTGCGGGACGCTTTTTGCTGATGCACCTTAAAGAAGACTTCCCGATATTAACTATAAAGCCCGATGCACACGATAAGCCCCGCATAGAAAATAACCAATACCATTTCTCCATCTCCCATTCATGGCCCTACGTGGCAGTTGCTGTAAATTCAAAAGAAGACACCGGCATAGATATACAAACCATCAGGCAGGGCATACAGAATATACAGCACAAATTTCTTTCTGCGTCGGAGCAACAATTATTTAATAATGACACCACTTTGCTCACCCTTGCCTGGAGCGCCAAAGAAGCCGTTTATAAATGGAACGGAAAAAGAGGTATAGAATTTATTGAGGATCTGCCGATAGTTCTTTTCGAGAAAAATGGCGCTGATTATAAACTGGATATTCTTTGCAGATCTACACATTCTCCCCGGCTTGTTAAGTTGCAGTCCATAGTGCACCTGGATTTTGTTTGTGTGTACGTAAGCTAAGGGCCAGTCAACAAATCACCGAAAGCGCCGCTAAGTGTTATGTTTTTTCACTACGTCTGAAATGGATAGCATAATTAAGGTGTCTCAATGAATATCTGGATACACTACATTAGGAGTTTGATTTTAGTTATTTTTTTAAGTTATTTGCCTTATGATAAGAATTAACCTTGAAGATATTTATGAGCCTATTAGCGTGGCAGAGGATTTATCTAATATGACATTCTCTTCTGTAGATATGAATGCAGTCACAAACACTATTAAAATTGAAATAGTTCCCCTTGGTCATTCCCTATTACCAAATGGAGATATTGATGATAAAGCAAAGATCATACACTCAAATACCAGTAAAGTTTTTTCAACGATAGTTTGTTTCTGCCTTGTTTATTTGCAGGCAAATCCTGAAATAACTATCGGAGTTGATGGATCTGACGATGGTAGGGCGTATTTGTATCATAGAATGTTTCAAACAAATAGAACGTACCTCGATGAATATTTTGTATCAATTGGAGTTGACTGGTATGTTAGATTGCTACGCAATGGTGATATAGAAACAGATATGAATGGCACGCCCTTTTTCAAACCCAAGCCCGAACCTTTCGATTATCTGCGCAATTCTAATGATCTTTATAGATATTATATGTTTCATCTTAGACAATTGTGATAGCTTATAATTGTTTTTTTGCATAAATTTGCATCATGAGAGTGAAAATCCAAAATAACATTGACCAAATAAAAAAGCTTGCTAAAAGCCCGGTGAAACGTGTTAATACTGAAACTGTTCCTGGTAATTTTCGCATTCATGATAGCCTTTCTAAATCTATACGCAATGCCCAGGAGGCTAGCACCTTTTTGGCTGAGTTAAATGCATCGATTGCCATCTCTCGCAAAAAATAATTTTACTCATCTACGTTTGCAAACGCTGGTGCAATGGCGGAACATTTGCAACGTTAGTCACCTGGTACATAATTTAGTAAATTGTAATCCCCCACTGCTATCAGTATTCCGCAGTACCACTTTAATCTAAACAATAAAACGAAGGACGCACTGGACACACGGATTTTGTTTGTGTGTATGTAAGCTAAGCCCCCCAGCACCGCCCTTGGCGGTCAGATGGGTAAATTTTCAATCATGGCAATCTTATTAATCAAATAAATCAGCGGTTCAGACTCCGATTATTTATTATCTTTATTATTAAATTATTGAAAATGAAAAAGCTAGCCACTTACCTTATTGCTTTTCTTTCATTTATTTTTTTGCCTTATTGTCTATTTGCACAGGTTTGGACTGAATTAGGGACTGGACTTAATGCGCTGAAATCTAATGGACAGATAATTTCAATTACACAAGACGTTTTTGGAAATATCTACGCAGCTGGAGATTTTACCGATAGTATTTTATATCATGGCAATCCATATGTTGCAAAATGGAATGGTTTCAAATGGGAAGAACTAGGAGGTGGTAACAACAAACTGAATGCGGATGGATGGATAGCATGTTTGGCAACCGACGCGAACGGATATGTTTATGCGGCCGGAAGTTTCACTAATACAAATGGGAAACAGTACGTTGCAAAATGGGATGGAAATAAATGGAGTGAACTAGGTACCAACACAAGTACATTAAATGCAAACAACGGAATTGATTGTATAATAATTGATAACTCGGGCAACATCTATGCCTCTGGAATTTTTACCGATAGCAGTACTTCCATGGGAGGACATCAATATGTTGCAAAATGGGATGGTGTAAGTTGGTCTGAACTTGGATCTGGAAATAATAAACTGAATGCAAATGGAACAATTTGGACTCTTTGCACAAATAATAACGGAATTCTGTACGCTGGTGGGTTTTTTAAGAATATATCAGGCAACCAATATATAGCTAAATGGGATGGCTCTAACTGGACAGAATTAGGTACTGGTAATAGTTCTCTTAATGCAAATGGATTGATTAGATCCATTATCACAGACAAGTATGATAATGTCTATACCATAGGGGGCCTAACTGATTCTAATGGTAATGAATATATAGCCAAGTGGGACGGCAGTAGTTGGAGTGAACTAGGCACCGGAAATAATTCAATAGCTGCAAATAGCTCTATTTTAGCTATGGCTATGGACATCAATGAAAACATCTATGCAGGAGGTTCATTTACTGATAGTATTAGTAATTTGTATGGTGAACGATATATTGCAAAATGGGACGGAAATACTTGGAGTAAACTTGGCGCAGGATTTGCAAATGACGATCCAAATCAGCTTATAGAATCAATATATGCTGGCATTAACAACAATATATATATTGGAGGGACTCTTCTTGATGCTAATAACTTTGGGTATATTTCTGAATACTCTCCATATTGTAAAAGCATAAGTAGCGGAACCAACCTTGATTCCACCGACATCGGCCGCTTCATTATAGGCACAGATACATTCGGTTCAGTATATTCCCATCTTGCTAATCCTGCCGCAATGAATTCTTATTCATCAAATCCCCTCTTTGTTCGTTTATCTGTTGACAGCAGCTACCATATACAGGAAGCGGGCATTATGAATACCCTACATGATGCGGATGCCAAAGTAACTTTGTTTATAGACTACAATGCCAACGGGCATTATGATATTCCGGAGGAAAGAGTGTGGACAAGCTATTCCAAAGCTTTCTACTATTATATACTTGACACGGACATTGTCATTCCATCTACGGTTGTCGTAGATACACCTCTCGGCATGCGCCTCATCATTAATAATGACACGGGTGCCAGTGCAGCCTCGGATTCTGCATGTGGAACTTATATATCCGGCGAGACGCAGGATTACGTTGTTATTTTCAGGAATGGTTTGGAGGGAATAAGAACCTCTCCCGGCCTCTCCAAAGGAGAGGTGAGGGTATGGCCTAACCCGGCGGAAAACAAGCTAAGCATTAGTATTGTTGGCCAGGCGACTAACAATCTGAGTGTGGTGAAAATATTTGACTTAGTAGGCAGAGAAGTATACAACAATACCATAAATGGCAACAGGCTCAATATTGATGTCTCCACCTGGAGCAATGGGATGTATATAGGCAGGTTGTCAGGTGCTGGCGGGGAGATGGTGACTAAGTTTGTGGTGAACCATTAGTGGCCTCTCCGGTGAAATCTTTCTTGCCTTGTGGCACTAATCGCTCCTCCTTTTTTATCCACAAACATCAAAATCCCAGACCATTTTGATACCTTTGTTTAGTATTCAACACGAATGTGTTTTATTTTAATTAATAATTTTCGCTGTCACTCTGAAAATAGCTACATTACAAAAAATGTCCTTGTCCTTACAAACCCAGCATTTTTCCTCCTTACAGCTTTTTTCTCCAAAACCGGAAATAAACCCTGCCCATTATTTACTAAAAAATTGATTTTAAACGTTTTACAATAAAATAATAGCCTCTCCAACTAGAAATAAAGCAGCAAATACCGGAACAAAAGCGGAAACAAACCGGAAAAAAGCGGAAATTTTAAATACCCTGGCAATCCTAAAATCCGTTGATCGTGGTTCCTTTTATTAACATTATTTTATTTAAAATGTTTATGTTTTTATTAAAATTAAGTAAAAATTTGACATTTTGGTAAAAATATCTAAGATTTGCACAAAATATAATATCTATGTCATCTTTACGTTCACAAGCATTAAAACAACTCGGCACCGAAGAAAAAAAAGTGTCCGGTTACGGTGGTAAAAAGATCACCGCCATGTTCGCAGCCAATGTATTTACCGGCCGCACTATGCGCGAATACCTGAGTGATGAGGCTTATAAAAGCCTTATGGGCTCGGTGAAATCAGGGTCTAAAATAGACCGTAAAATGGCAGACCAGGTGGCAGCAGGCATGAAGACCTGGGCCGAAGAACGTGGTGTAACCCATTTCACCCACTGGTTCCAGCCGCTTACCGGCACCACTGCCGAAAAACATGACTCCTTCTTTACCATTAAAAGTGATGGCACTGCCATAGAGCTTTTTGATGGTGACGCACTGATACAACAGGAACCCGATGCATCCAGCTTTCCGAGCGGGGGCATACGCGCCACTTTCGAAGCACGTGGTTATACCGCATGGGACCCTTCTTCCCCTGCATTCATCATGGAGAGCGGCCAAGGGAAAACGCTTTGCATACCTACTATATTCATTGCTTATAATGGTGAGTCGCTGGATTATAAAGCACCACTCTTAAAATCTATAGCTGCTCTTGATAAGGCAGCTGTGGAAGTTTGTAATTATTTTGACAAGAATGTTACCAAAGTAATTGCAACGCTTGGTTGGGAACAGGAATATTTTGTTGTGGACGAAGCCCTTGCCAATGCCCGCCCCGACCTTGTAATGTGTGGCCGCACCCTGATGGGCCATGCACCTGCAAAGGGCCAGCAATTGGAGGACCACTATTTCGGTTCTATACCTGAAAGGGTGTATGAGTTCATGCAGGACTTTGAACAAGAGTCTTATAAATTGGGCATCCCATTACGCACACGCCATAATGAGGTTGCGCCTTCGCAGTTTGAGTGTGCACCGATATTTGAAGAATGTAATCTTGCTGTTGACCACAACACGCTCCTCATGGACGTGATGAACAAGGTTGCCAAACGCCATAAATTAAGAGTGCTGCTGCACGAAAAACCATTTGCAGGTGTAAACGGTTCCGGCAAGCATAATAACTGGAGCATGGCCACAGATACGGGTGTGAACCTTTTATCGCCCGGCAAAACGCCCCGTACCAATCTCATGTTC
>Ga0206930_1112_pt1 | contig 16543 bp, 11 predicted proteins | sample Alteio_BWOrgHeat_20_FD_152939 | JGI IMG/M metagenome (GOLD analysis project Ga0206930, IMG submission 152939) | Enriched cells from forest soil in Barre Woods Harvard Forest LTER site, Petersham, Massachusetts, United States -... | ecosystem: Environmental > Terrestrial > Soil > Temperate forest >... | reverse complement strand
TTGGGAATGCACTAGCACCTCATCCTGGGGTAATCGCCTTAGTGGCCGGAAAGTCGCGAGCGTTGTTGGAATTGTGAGTGGGCGTGAGCTTCGCGCTCGACGAGTCTTACTCCAGCTCTCATGCTTAGCTGTCGGAACGTCCTTCGAGCGGATTCATTGGGGAGAATGGCACGATCGGGTCAGCCGAATGATAGACGACAACCAACTCGACGAGGGCGTTATCTTACCGACTGAAATGTCTCTCTCAGACGTCTCCAGCAAGCGGACCTAAATTGAACCCATTTAACGGGTGAGAAGCGGAGATCCGCACGGCTGAGCCCGTTCCGATTTCGTAACAAAAGTAGACTCCATACACGTGTATTGACCTGCTGAGTATTATGGATTGGAATGCCGATAACGCCCCAGCAGATCCAGGCGGCGGTCGCCGTACAACACGCTGCCGCACGCGATGCGTCTGGCCAGGTTCGATTAATTGCTGGTCCTGGAACTGGAAAATCTTATTCCATTGAGGAACGGGTATGCTGGCTCCTTAGTAATGGAGTACTCGCCCGGGCAATGGCGGTCGTCTCGTTCACCCGCGCATCCGCTACCGATCTTCGTACACGTATTCATACCTATTGCATAAATCAGGGCCTACAGACCGCAGCAGACGTAAGAGTCACAACCCTTCATTCTCTCGCTCTCAGGATGTTGAGAGCGGCGGGGCTATTAGCGTATCCGGCCGATCCACTTGTTCTCGATAGTTGGGAAGTCGAACACATTTTTGATGCAGAATTTGGTTCCACTGAGCAGGCCGGAAAGAGACGTAGCGAAGAAATCCGACGTGAACATGAAGCATTTTGGAGCACCGGGGTATGGGCTCCGCCAAACTATGTACCTCCGGATCCCGCAATAACTGCTGCGGAACGTGCTGCATTCACGGTATTCCACGGCCCCCGAACCCAGTTGTATTCGTGTGTGTTGCCTGGAGAGATCGTTCGCCAAGCTTTAGATCACATATTGGCGGGAAATTTAGATCCAGTTGCACTCATACATCTTGCCCATCTCGTGGTGGATGAGTATCAGGATCTCAACCCGATTGATCAACAATTTGTTGATGAACTGATAGCACGAGGCGTTACCACATTCATTGCAGGAGATGACGACCAGAGCATCTATTCGTTTCGGTATGCGTCGCCATCGGGGATTCAAACGTTTCCCCAGCGGCACACTAATACCGGACAGCACAATCTTGATGCGTGTTTCCGCTGCACTCCGGGAATCGTGGCTGCCGCAACAAGTTTGATTACCGCATATGCATCACCTAATCGTATTCCCAAAGGACTAACTTCCCTATATGGCAACTCTGTCCCTCCGGTCGCGGGGGTCGTTCATCGTTGGCGCTTTAGGAGTGCGTTGTCAGAAGCTGAGTCATTAGCATCATCCGCCAAAACGCTTATCGATGCGGGTCTGAGCGCACACGAGATCCTGATACTAATCAGCAATCAAAGAGAACTACTTCCTACGCTGCGTAATGCTCTTAACTTTGAAAATGTACCATTCGTGCCGCCGAAGAATGAGAGCTTTACTGACACCGAGGTGGGACGCTTCGTGCTCGCTTTAATCAGGATTGTATGCAACATGCATGACTACGTTGCCCACCGGATTGCGCTTGGGCTAAAGGTGGGGGTGGGTCTAGGTACATGTAACGGAGTAGCAGAGAGAGCGATCGACAATGCTGTTAATTATCGGGATCTGTTTTACAACCCCATGCCGGCAGGTGTCTTTTCTGCCCGACAAATAAAAGCCTTGGACGCGGCCAGAACCGCTTGTGGTCAGCTCGTCGGGTGGCAAAGGAACGATACTTTGGGACAGCGGCTCCCCGACATCTCAGGGATAATTACAGCCGCCTTTAGTGCAGCAGAAGCAGCCAATTGGCAGACATTTGCTGGGAATCTCCCTCAGCAAATGACTCTGGAGGAACTCCAAGATTGGTTGTGGGCTGATACGGATGAACAACAAAACAATGTGCTGGCTTCCATGTACTCTCGTTTAAATCAGCCGGTACCAACTGGGAATGCTCTTCCCTCCCGGGTCAGAATCATGACAATGCACGGAGCAAAAGGTCTGTCAGCTCGCGTGGTATTTATCCCCGGCCTGGAGGAGCAGATCTTTCCTGGTCCCTGGCGACAGCCATATCCCGGGTTGGTGCTGGAAGCAGCGCGCCTGCTCTACGTTTCGATCACACGCGCTCGTGCGGCTTGCGTCGTGAGTTATTCGCAAAGGCGGATGGTGCAAGGGCAATTCCTCCAAATGGCTCCGTCGCGATTCACTACAGCACTTGCGGGTGCGTTTGGTCAGAGGAATGCAGGGCTGAATGGTGCCGAAATTCAGGCGATCATGGATGCTGTTGGTCAGCTGTGAATTTTTGTGTAATAGAAGGCGTGACCACGGAGATAGCGGGGTTTTTAGGTTTATCGCCTCACACTACCGATTCGTACAGGTACTTTTGAAATCCCACGAATACCTTGCTTATCTCTTCAGGCCTTCCCAGGTCCGCGATAGCGTCTGCGATGGAATTGCGATAGCGCAGTCGGAGCAACGGTGTGAGTTTTTCCTGATCGAGTTCGTCCACGCCAACCCCGACATAATGCGCCAACACAAAGTCGAGAAACGCCTGTTGCTTGCCATCAAAGTTCTCACCGATAGCCACTCTCGCCCGAGCGGCCCGTTCTTCCCGTGATAGTGGCGGCAATGCGTAAGCCACGTAAGCAAGCACGTCGAAAAGGTCGCTCTTCTCGGCGTCGATGATCTTTTGCATTTCGGCCAGCTGCTCATGTCCGAATCCTTTTTCCGCTAGTCCCTGTAAGAGTCTCTTTCTCGTGTCAGGTGCACTCCAAAGTTCGCGCAACTGTTCCTCATTCTTAAAGAACTCCGGCAGCTTGCCGAACAATAACTCCATGAACTGCCGTGCGGAGATGGGTGTGCCGTCTGGGTGCCAGAAGGTCGTGGACATCATGTGCTGGATAGCACGCTCTTTTCCGTCGGCGAGCTTTACTTTTGCCTTCTTCTTACATACGCAGGGGCTTTGGCCGCAGATCGGGCAGACTTCCTCCGGACACTCGCACGGTGTCTTTCCGCAATCGGGACATGGTTTTGTTGTCGGAGTCGTCTGTGGGCATTGGCATGGGTGATAACCGCACTTCTTGCACGGCTCCGGCTCCAGGGGTTCGCCGTCCCATTCGGGATCGCTGAAATGGAGATACGCCTTCACGAAGTCATAGATCGTGAAGTAGTCCTTTCCATCATAAAGCCGTGTGCCGCGGCCGATGATCTGCTTGAACTCGATCATCGAGTTGATCGGCCGCATGAGGACGATGTTCCGGATATTGCGGGCATCCACGCCAGTGGAGAGTTTTTGCGAGGTGGTCAAAATCGTTGGAATGGTCTTTTCATTGTCCTGAAAGTCCCGCAGATATTGGTTCCCGAGCTCGCCGTCGTTCGCCGTGACGCGATGGCAATAATTGGGGTCCGTGCTCGTCTTCATCTGGTTGATGAGGTCTCGCACGGCGAGCGCATGATCCTGCGTGGCGCAAAACACCAACGTCTTTTCTTGCTGGTTGATCTGGTCCATAAACAAGTTCACGCGGTGCGCTTCGCGCTCTTTGATCTCGATGATCTTGTTGAAGTCGGTTTCCGTGTATCGTTTCCCGACCTCAATGTCGCCCTCCACGACTTGGTCATCCGGCGTATAGACATACTCGTCAAGCGTCGTCGCAACTTGCCTGACGCGGAATGGCGTGAGGAAACCGTCATTGATGCCCTCCTTGAGCGAGTAGACATAGACCGGCTCGCCGAAGTAGGCATACGTGTCCACGTTGTCCTTGCGCTTGGGTGTTGCCGTCAGGCCGAGCTGAACGGCGGGAGCGAAGTATTCGAGGATGTCGCGCCAAGTGCTTTCGTCGTTCGCTCCGCCACGATGGCACTCGTCGATTACGATGAAGTCGAAGAAATCGGGCGGATACTCGCCGAAATACGGCGAGGGCTTGCCGTCCTTCGGTGGCCCGCTCATGAAGGTCTGGAAGATGGTGAAAAACAGGCTCGCATTCTTCGGCACCTTGCCTTTCTTGCGAATGTCCTCGGGCTTGATGCGCACGAGGGCATCGTCCGAAAACGCCGCAAATGACGTGAAATCGTTGAAGGCTTGGTCGGCGAGGTTATTCCGGTCAGCGAGGAACAGGACGCGTGGTCGGCGGGTGGGATCTGCTCCGCTCTTCCATTCTTTCAGATTCCAACGTGCGTTGAAGAGCTTCCACGCGATCTGAAAAGCGATGGATGTCTTTCCAGTGCCCGTCGCCAAGGTCAGGAGTACACGATCCTTGCCAGTGGCTATGGCATCTAGTACACGAGTAACGGAAATGTCTTGGTAGAAGCGGATGATCCAGCTACCGCTCTTATCCGGCGTCGCAATCTTAGCGAAACGGTCGCGCCAGGCATTCGCTTTGGCGAACGTCATCTCCCATAGTTCATCCGGAGTCGGAAAGCCTGGCTTTTCACCTTCCTTGCCGGTCGCCATGTCAATGCCGTAGACGCCCTGGCCATTGCTGGAGTACGTGTAGCGAATCGCCATCTTCTCGGCGTAGTTCTTCGCTTGAGCCACTCCTTCGGTCAGTTCCAGGTGCCATTCTTTCGCTTCGATGATGCCAATCTTGGTGTTGCGATAGATGAGAACGTAATCTGCTTTCAGCGGTTGGGCTCGTCGGCCAAAGCCCTCAAGTCGGCCCATCGTGATTGGATGATTGCGCGCACTACGACTGCCTTCAACCACACCCCATCCCGCCTTCTGGAGCGCGGGATCAATGTGCTGAGCTCTTGTGTCGTCTTCCGAATGGCAGTGTTCGCACATAGGTGAGTTCTAAAGTTTTCCGGTAAAGGCTTGGTTCAACAGCGACTTTTTCAACGCCTCCAGCGCGGCGAGCTTGCGCTTGTAGACAGACGCGAGGCGCTGGGTTTCGGTTTCGAGTTCCCTGATGGTCTCAACGACTTTGTTTTGGTTAGCTAGAGAGGGCAGAGCAATTGGGTAAGGCTCGAGCGTTTCTTTGGTCAGTCCGATCTGGCCCGCTGCACGTTCCGAATGGTAGATGATGTATTCGAGTATCGTGGAGTGCTTCAGGAAATAGAACAGGAAGTCGCGGGAGAGTATTGATTCGTCCGGCACTGCCTTCATCAACGCGACGTTGTACGCCCCTTCCAATCCACGCAGGATCTGGAAAAGTGGCGGGCCGTAGCGCCCGATCATCACGTCATCGGCCTTGCAGAATCGTCTGGCCTGAGCACGCGGAATGTAAACGATGTGGTTATCGCTCTTGTAATCACGAATCTGGATGAGACGTATGTTGTCGGCCGTCTTTGTCTTCGAGAAGACGGACTTTGGCGGCTGTGAGCCACCGACAAACTCACAAACATCTCCCAGAGTTTTCTCCATCCATCCCTTACCGCGCTGGGTGAAGACGGATTGGAGGTGACTCTCGAAGAGGGCGTGGGCATTCTTGAGATTCTTTTCGGTGTTGATTTTGGCGGTGGCGATGTCCTCAAACGCTTCGTCGAGGATGCTGATGATCCGTCTCTGTTCGGCGAGCGGAGGAACTAGAATCACCTGTTCTCTTACCTCGCCGTCAGTCACAGCTGGATAGCTAGCGCCTTTCTGAAGGCTTTCCATCTGCTCCATGAACTTTTCGGTGAACAGCGAATAGAACACAAAGCGATGGTCTATTTCTGCCTTCGGTCGGAGAACGAAGTAACCGGTACTGCAAACTTGATTGTCGAGATGCTTTGGCACAACAGCGATTCGCTGCAATGTTGGCCGTACCGTTGCGAATAACACGTCGTTGGCTTTCACGAGCCGCCGGGCACGACTTGGCGCGTCCTTTCCTTTTAAACGCTGAGTTTCCTCAATCTGAAATGTCGTGTTCGAGACGCTCGACACGTCGATATAGTCAAACTCCGCTTCTGGAGATTGAAGCGGATTAATTGTTTCGGTCTTTTGCAGGACTTCGCCGAGCGTCTTTATTTGCCATCCGTTCTTCATAACAGCGCCTTTATGTTCTCCAGCACCTCCGCGCTCTCGGCGTCCAGCGCGGCGATTTCGTCCATGATTGCCTTCGGGGTCTGGTGCGCAATTTCCTCGCCGCCGTTCGGGTTCTTCACAGAGAGGTCGAAGGTCTCTTTGTCGATACTCTTGGCATCCACGCTCCAGGTCTTGGGCGAGTCAGCGAATGTCTTTTGCAGCTTTACGAACTCTGCCAAGTCATCGTCATTGAGCGGGTTGGTTTTTCCTAAGTTCCGGCCGGGGTCGAGTTGGTAATACCAGATCTTCCGCGTGGGCGCGCCTTTCTCGAAGAAAAGCACCACGGTCTTCACGCCCGCACCCTGGAATGTTCCGCCTGGGCAGTCAAGCACGGTGTGGAGATTGCAGCTTTCGAGCAGCAGCTTGCGCAGGCTCACGGAGGCGTTGTCGGTGTTCGACAGGAAGGTGTTCTTGATGACTACGCCGCCGCGCCCTCCGGCCCTGAGCATCTTGATGAAGTGCTGGAGGAAGAGGAAGGCGGTCTCGCCGGTGCGGATCGGAAAGTTCTGCTGCACCTCCTTGCGTTCCTTGCCGCCAAACGGGGGATTCGCCATCACCACATCGACGCGGTCTTTGTCCTGAATATCTGCAAGGTTCTCGGTGAGCGTGTTGGTGTGAATGATGTTGGGCGCTTCGATCCCGTGCAGGATCATATTCATGGTCGCAATGACATAGGCGAGGGACTTCTTTTCCTTGCCGTAAAACGTACGCTCCTGGAGCGCCTTTACGTCCTTCGTCGTAAGACCCGGCTTTGCACTGAGATACTCGAACGACTCGCAGAGGAATCCCGCCGACCCGACGGCACCATCGTAAATTTTGTCGCCAATCTTGGGCTTCACAACCTGAACAATGGCCCGGATGAGCGGGCGCGGAGTGTAATACTCACCGCCGTTGCGCCCCGCATTGCCCATGTTTTTGATCTTGGCCTCGTAGAGGTGCGAGAGCTCGTGCTTCTCGGTCTGTGAGCGGAAGCGGAGTTCGTCAATGTGGTCGATGATCTCGCGCAGGTTGTAGCCGCTTTGGATCTTGTTTTTGATCTCGCCGAATATCTCCCCGATCTTGTACTCAATGGTGTTCGGGCCACTCGCTTTTTGCTTGAACTTGTGTAGGTAGGGAAATAGCTTCCCGTTCACGAAGTCCCGGAGGTCGTCGCCGGTCAAGGCCTTGTTGTGGTCGAGTTTCCCGTCCTTGCCCTTGGGTGCCGCCCAGCTTTCCCATCGATAGGGTGTATCGAGAATGTGGGTGTATTTCTTGCCTTCGAGCGCAGCCTCGGTGCTCTTGTCCTGCTCCAGATCGTCGAGGTATTTTAGGAAGAGCAGCCAAGACGACTGTTCGGTGTAATCGAGTTCGCTCGAGCAACCTGCTTCTTTCCAGAGGACGTCGTCGATATTTTTGAAGGCTTGTTCAAACATTCTGTTTTTCGGGACTATCCGGGTCACAACCTCTTTCATATGGTGTCGATTCCGCAAATTCCAATATGGAATTAGTGGGATCGTAGTTTGTTCGGGAAACTAGTGATAATACCGCAGATTCGGGGAGAGGAGACCAGTGGAAAAAACACGAGGGTAACTAGACGCTTATCATCGTATCCCGAATTCGGAAATCCCGCAAAAACACCCCTCAGGCCGCATCGTTCCTTCCATATATACCTGCACTGTTCCTTGCTCCTTCATGTCGATTTATCACAGCTCCCATCCGAATCTTGTTCGGGAAACGAAATAAGAACCCTTTTGGGACCTTGACCTCAGGTATGTAGCTGATAGGTTAGTAACATCGCTATCTCTGCACGGGAACAAGGAGTCACCTGCAGCTTATTCCATGATTAAGAAGATAACCAAAATCAAGAACGTCGGCCGCTTCGTGAACTACGGTGCGAGCGGTGACGTTGAACTTAAGCGCCACAACCTTATTTTTGGCGAGAATGGCCGCGGCAAGACCACTCTCTGTGCAATTTTGCGCTCGCTCCAGTCAGGCGACCCCGCTCATATTGGAGGCCGCAAGACGCTTGGGAGTACGGATTCGCCCGAAGTCGCCATCCTCATGGACGACGGTGCGCACGCCACTTTCAATAATGGCGCATGGAACAGGAAAGTCCCCGAAATCGCCATCTTCGATGCCATGTTCGTATCTGAGAACGTGCATTCCGGAGATGTTGTTGACATCGAGCATCGCCGGAGCCTTTACAGCGTCATCGTGGGAGAACAGGGTGTAAAGCTCGCGAAACAAATCGACGATCTTGATGAGAAGGTCCGCTCCAAGAGCACCGACATCCGAGAAAGAGCCGCCACATTGCTAGCGCATGCGTTTGGCTTAAGCGTTGAGGAATTTCTCGCGTTGGAACAGGATGCGGAGATTGACGGCAAACTTTCGGCCAAGAAAAAGGAACTTGAAGCCGCCCGTCAATCGGAGCAGATCAAAGCGCGCGGTACGCTCTCTCCTTTGGAAATACCCACTTTCCCGCGCACCAGTCTGGAAACATTTCTCGGTAAGACCGTGGAGGGAATCGCCGCGGATGCGGAGCGGCAGATTGACAAGCAGATCAGAACCCATGGCATGCACGACCGTGGTCAGGGCTGGCTTTCAGAAGGTCTGGGATATATACGCGAGAACACGTGCCCACTCTGCAATCAATCCCTGGACGGCGCATCCGGCTTGATCGGCGCGTACAAGGACTTTTTCAGTAAAGCTTATAACCAACTGCGGGCCGATATCGCGGCGATGCGTACGCAAATTAACACCACGTTCGATGAGCGTGAAGTCTCCAGAATTGATCGAATCATCGACCAGAACGCAGCCTCCTTGGAATTCTGGTCGAGGTTTTGCGACATCACCCCTCCCGTGTGGCAAGGGAGTGGAGCAAGCGACACGTTGCATTCCCTGCGTAAGGCCACCCTTGCGCTTCTCGACCGCAAGTCCGCGGCCCCGCTGGAGAGTGTCGCGCCAGACACCACCTTCAACGATGCCCTCACGGCTTTGACGGGTGTTCAGGACTCTCTGGCGGTCTACAACAAAGCTGTGAGGGCGGCAAACGTTGTGATCACGGCGAAAAAAGCCGCAGCCGGAGCCGCCGACACCGTTGCGATCGACAAAGCACTCGCGCGCTTACGCGCGACCAAGAAGCGCTATGAACCAGAAGTGAATCAGGCATGCATCGACTATGCCAGTGCTGTTGGGGCAAAAAAGGGGTTTGAAGACAGCAAGACGGCTCTACGTGGGCAGCTCGATAAACACACAGGCGATGTAATCGACCGCTACCAGCAAACGATCAATCAACTGTTAGAGGATTTTCAGGCAGGTTTCAGCATCACCGGAACCAGCCACGACTACCGTGGAGGCGTGCCCAGTTCGAATTACCAAATTCTTATTAACAACACGCCCGTAGACCTCGGCGACTCCAAAACGCCACTCCATGAACCCAGCTTCAGAAATACATTGAGTGCCGGAGACCGGAGCACGCTCGCCCTTGCCTTCTTCCTCGCACAACTGGCATATGACTCAAGCAGAGCAAGCAAGATTGCTGTCTTCGATGACCCGTTTAACAGCCAGGATGGTTTCCGGAAGGACTGCACCATCCAACAAATCAAGAAGTGCGGGCAGGAATCCGCCCAAGTGATCGTATTCTCACATGACCCCTACTTCCTTAAGCGTATTTGGGATCGCTTGTATACGCCCGCAGAACGGAAGTGCCTAGAGATGGCAAGAATCGGCAAACAGAACACGACGATCTGCGAATGGGATGTCGAAAAAGCGACGCAGGACCGCTACAAAGCCGATCGCAATGCGCTCAAGAATTTCTATGTTGACAATGACGGGGAGCCTCGAAGCGTGGTGCAGAAGATTCGGCCGGTCCTGGAAACCTACTGCAAGAATCTTGGCGGTGGCACCCTTGCCGAATCTGACACTCTTGGAGTCATAGTCGTGAAGATTCGAGCTGCTGGGGCTGGGCACCAGCTTTTCCCGCTTTGTGAGGATCTGGAAGACTTGAATGAATACACGAAACGCTACCATCACGGCGAGAATGCACTGCCCGCGACCGAATCCATCAGTGACGTAGAACTGCAGGGATATGTCCGCCGCGCACTTGAAATGACCGGCGGTTGTTGATGAGGCTCTGGCAGAAGAGAGTATTTAGAGCTTCGCATCTTTGATCTGGGAATCAGCATCGCTGAGCATCCGTGTGAAAGCTTCGCGTCGCCGTTGGAAGTCTCTTTCAAAGGCGGAGAGCGACGTGTATTCCCGTCCATGCGGGTCGAGGATCCGCCACAATTCCTGCTCGGTGGGCAGCTGCGTACCCAGGTCTTCCAGCATGAACACAAGATAAAAATAGAGGTGATGGACCGTTCTCCCCCGGAGGTTTGGCTGATACGTTTGTGCTCTTGTCAGTTGCTCCATGAACAACCGGTCGTTCCGGAGCTCCGCTTCCCTTATCACCTTCTCCGTACATCGGTCGTGGAGAAACAGGTTGTCGACTTTTACCAAGTCCAGAGCTGCTTGTCGATCACCCTTTGATGCCCGTGTAATCAACGACACCGGATGCTCCTCGTAGATACCCAGGCAAACCGCCAATGCATAGGTAGCACGCGACATTTTTAGGGCGCCTTCCAAGGAAGACATCTGTGAAATTGCGGGAAGCCCATCCGGCACTCCCCATGCACCCATTGCATCCCGCGCAAGCCGACTGAACTGGGAGTTAAACTCCCGCTGGTTTTTGCCATATAAAAGCGCCAATTCCTCGATCGCCCGGCGGGTTTTGTTCACTCTAGCTGCCGCATTTTGGGTCTTTCTCATGTCCAATTTGGGACTGGCGATTTGCTCTATCCACGTCGCGAGGTTCGGCACAATCCGGCTGTCGGGTTTGGGTGGACGGTACTGATTCGTTTCCGGGTTCTGTACCAGACCGTGCAACTGACAAATCCACGATGAGAGGTTTCCCTCTATCGGCGGCAGGGGCCTCCCGCGCCGAAGAAATCGCAATAGGGTCGCCAGCATTCCGCGCAAGGTGCGGCTTTTTTCCTGTCCCGGGGCGACAACTTTCGTGTGGGAACTTGTCGGGTTTGCTGATCGGCCTTGGGGCACACTGCTCATGGCTTTGGGACGTGCGGTGAATGCTAAATCACTGGCGTCGAAGAAGCCAATCGTAACTGAGGACGCTTTGTGCTGCAGCCAATGGGTGGGGTTTCTGAATCAAGTGCGGGCAACGTGGTGAATAGCCAACCTCACGCCCCGCGACTTATACGGGTGGGAACCCCGCCCTCCATTTTTGTGTATACGCGATCCGCACCCGGCAAGGATTCAGAGAGTTGGCTTGGGGTCCAAGGGGCGAAGCCCCTGGGCGGCTGCGAAGCAGACGCTGGGGTTCGGGGCGAAGCCCCGATTCTTACTAGTAGAGGCGCGAATAACTGTTTCCTGTGACAGCTACGATGGCAATTGACTTAAATGCGCCGATCCCGGCTGGCTTTGAGCCGGGTCTCTTTGGGCCAATAGAAATCCCGTCATCTAATCGCAAGGACGCACCCCGCGAGACGCGCAAGACATCGCGAGGAACGACTCCTATGCTTTCGTGGCACGACTTCGAGATTCCTCAGCTGCTCAGTTATGCGGACAACGGCGACCCCGCCGCAATTCCAGTCTCTTCGGAAAAGCAAGCAGAGCAGGCGTTGCATATGTTCGATGCTGCTCGGTTTGTCGAGGATCTTACGGCCGAACAAAGGGAGCGAAAGCGATACGTCCAATCCCTGAAGAGGGATAAAGACCGGGCCGACGAGCTGGCACGTTTTCTCGGCGGAGATTTAGAGGCTGAAGACAACTTCCATCTGTGGCTGATGCGGAAGCTGGAACAAAAGAAGCTGGCTATTCAGCGCAAGGCAAATCGACTGCTTGCCTGTTCAGTGATTGCAAGGCCAATGGATTGCATCGATTGTGGGCTTAAGGGATACGTTCGTTGGTTTTGCGGATGCCGTTACTGTCGCTACTGCGGGGACCAGATCTTCCGACGGTTGTTCGCAAAATACATCCGGTTGAAAGAGATTGTTGAGCGATTGATGGGGGACGGCGGCGTTTATTCGGCCATAGTCCTCGCGACTTTTACTTTCACAACCGCCAACCTGGGTCGAATGCCAAGATCGGAGGAGATCCGCAAGTTTAACGAGGACGTCCGCAAGACGCTGCGTCTTGTTTGCAAGGAACTGAGTATTCAGTCGAGCCAATTCGGCGCTCTTTGGTGTGATGAGTTTGGAGGCTGGAACGACAAGCTGCAGGACTACAACACGAACCTTCATTGCCACGGAGTCTGGTTAGGACCTTTCCTCCCGCAAAAGCTTGTCTCAGCGGTCTGGTCGCGAGTGCGAGCCAACGGTGACTACCGAGTAGTTATCGAAGCCGTGCCCTTTTATCACGAGCGACCTGATTTCTCTCGTGCTCTCGGGCATGCGCTGAAGTACACCTCGAAGCACGTTTCCAATTATTCCCCGGAGCGCTTGGCGGAGCTCGAACTCGCGTTCAACGGGGTACGCCGGGTGCACACAATGGGGCTGTTTTATAACGCAAAAGAGTCCCGGGAGGAGCCTCAGACCACAGGCGCGCCGTCGTGCCCGCGCTGCCGTGGCCGACTGGCGTACCCCAGGAACGCAAAGCTGCAGTTCGTGAAGGATCTCGAAAAGGAAGGGCGGGTTGATTTGGAAGCGCTCCGCAAGGAATTGGGGCAACCAGTCAACTCCACGGAAAGTCCCCCTCCTAGGAAGCCGACCTCGTCGGATGTTGCGAATACATATCGGTTGCTCCTTCGCGCCTAATAGCGCGTTGGTGTGCCCTTTAAATCGTCGGAAGGGCCGCGTCGGCGGGTACTGGGCGTCTTTTTTAGTGATGTCTTGGACAAATTGAGCTGCGGGCGATGTTGGCGGTCCGGAAAACGGGGCCTTGGATGCGTGAGGCCGTCAACTGGGGTGGGTATTACAAATAAGCGTCATCGATCGGAGTTTATTCGGCGACTGGCCGCATTAGATCGTGAGGTGTGGAGTCAAAGGGCGGACGTCGGCGGCAGAGGGGAGCAGGTTTGTGTCTCTAATCGGCTAAGTGGAGGGATCTCGATGCGACGGATGAAGCCGAAAACATGTCGAATGTGTTCGAACGTGGCTCACTTCTCGCTGGCTTGTCATTTGTCGACAGTTGGGATCAGTCCGCGCAGTCAGAAGTGCTCACAAGTCGTCTTGCTCTGCGAAAGCTGTATACGCGAACTGTGTGACTGCCCACCCCGCGACGAGCTTAGAGATGCGCTCAGAGACGCGTATACAACCATTAATCGCGCTCCGTTAGAGGCTCCGAGCAAGAACTAGCACCCGAGCGACCGTTATGCGAGAAATACCTTGTGTTTTGTGCGGCAAGCTACTCGACAGAAGAATTGATCGGAACGGCAAGCCCTATTTCATTTGTGATCCGTGCGGAACGCAATTCTTCATTCGTCGCCGCCAAGGAATCGACAACCTCAACGAACTGATTAGAACTCTCCGGGGCCAAGCCCTGCCCTTCCACGAGCACGCAAAGATGTTGTATGGGATTCAAGCAACGCTCGCGGAGATACGCGGACTAAAGAAAGAGCTCAAAGCTCTCGACAGCGGATTCAATCTCTTCTCCAACGACAAAGATAAGCAGCGTGCTCGCAAGGCGCTGAGAGCTCGCATTGATCGTTTGTTGTCTGATCTTGAGCAGATCGCCCGCAGAGGCCGCCCATAAAAATGACCGAATTCCCCGAAACTCCGTCCTCTCGTCCGCGAGAGACCGCTTCCTATAACACTCTGCTGACTGTGTCAGAAGTCGCCAGACTATTAAAAGTTCCAGTTTCATGGGTATACGAGCGTTCCCGCCGCCGCGGAGCCGATCAAATCCCTCACTTAAAAATCGGAAAATATTTGCGATTCTCCGAGCAAGCAATTCTTAAATGGCTTGAAAACAAAGGGTTTTAACTTGCCTCGACGCATCCCTACGTTTACGTTGGAGCCGACGCAGAACCCGACTGAGCGGGTCATTCCTGGAGGAAGAATGACTCGAAGAAGGTATCAGCGCGGTTCTATCTACAAACGAGGGAAGAGAAGCAAAGTGTGGTTTGGCCGATTTTGCGAGGAGGTGATCGGACCCGACGGAAGGATTATTCGTATACGCCGTTCCGAAATCTTGGGTACGGTTGCCGAAATTCCAACCCGACGCCAGGCAGAGCAAGTTCTGGCTGAGCGGCTTCGTAAGATCAACAGCCCGGACTATCGGCCCGCCTCGTCTCTGACTTTCGGTGAGTACGTCGAGAGATATTGGCTGCCGCAAGTTCTACCCACACTGAAGCATTCAACCAAGAAGTATTACCAGTACCAGTTGAGGGTCCATTTGTTTCCAGCTTTTTGGAATACGCAACTGCGGCTCATCACCCGCGACGCGGCACAAGATTTCTTCGATAGGAAACTGCGCAGCGGATTGTCGTGGAGCACGGTCAAGGGTATGCGAACTCTCTTTGGCGGAGTGATGGCGGCAGCTGAGGCGGATGATCTGATTCCGACGAATCCAGTTCGAAGAACTCGATTCCCACGGCGCGGTTTAAGGAAGGAGAGAGCTGCAATCGCTCCCGACAAGATTCGGGAATTGTTAGCAGCTCTGCCGGAGCCTTCCGGTTCGCTAGCTCGTTTGCTCGTGTGTACTGGGCTTCGGATCGGCGAGGCACTCGCGCTGCGCTGGGTTGATGTTGATCTGGAGCGTCACGTTCTTAGGGTGACTCGAAATGTCTACGATGGTCACTTCGATGAACCTAAAAGTCAGCGCAGCCGACGATCGGTTCCCCTGGGGGCGATGTCGATCGAGGTTCTCTCAGCACTGAAACCCGCTGGGGTGAATCCCGACGCATTGGTGTTTAGTACGGATAAGGGGACCGCGTTTGACCGGCACAATCTTCTCAATCGACAGCTCAAGCCTACTTGTAAGAGGCTAGGATTGACGGGAATGGGCTGGCACTGGCTGCGGCACGCTCATGCAACGCTGCTTGATGCAGTAGGAACACCACTGGGTACAGTGCAGGCACTTCTCGGTCACTCGTCTTCGGAGATCACCCGAGAGGTTTACTTGCATTCGATCCCAGCGGATGCGCAGGCAGCGGTGCAAAAGGTCGAGGATCTGCTTATCCGACCCAAATTGACCCAAGTTGCTGTGAACTGGAAAACGACAAGCTCGCTAATTCAATGAACTCACTTGGGATAGATGGTCGGGGAGAGAGGATTTGAACCTCCGACCCCCTGGTCCCGAAAAAGGGACTAGGTTGTCGTGCTAAATGTTTTCAATCTCTTAGAGTGATGCTTCGACCACCTCAGTCCTGCTCAATCACCCCATTTTGGGGTGAATGTAAGTCCTCGAATGGCAGTCCCATTTCGAGTGGAAAAGAAACCCTGGCACAGCGCTAGGTGATCAGATTCGTCCTTTTCTCCCCAGTCATGGAGCAAATCCAAATTCGGTGCAACCGGATAGCCACCTGCCTTGGGAGCATCAAAGCCCGGTCCAAAAACTCTACTCTATTTGACGCTTCCTCGAAAAACCACCAGTATCGGAGAGATTGAGCAAGCGAGTCGCTGAAGCGCCGTCGGCCGCTATATCCCCCCGATTCGTCGGTGAGTTTGTTGCTTAGCGCCAATTGAGAGCCGGAGCGACTGCAGTCAGAATTGCCTCCACGACATGCGCATTGTATGCAACGCCTAGTTGGTTTGGGATGGTCAGCAATAGGGTGTCGGCCTCCGCGATTGCTTCGTCTTTCCTAAGCTGCTCGATGAGAATATCTGGCTCAGCAGCGTAGCTGCGGCCGAAGATCGCCCGTATGTTTTCGTCAAGCAACCCGATCTTGTCCTCTTCCTGAGCGCCTCGTCCGAAATAGGCACGATCGCGGTCATCGAGCAGCGCAAAAATACTGCGGCTAACGGAGATGCGCGGAGTGCGCGTGTGACCAGCGTCCTTCCAGGCCGCGCGGAAGGCGCGAATCTGTGCGGCTTGTTGGATGTGGAGCGGCTCGCCGGTCTCGTCAAATTTGAGGGTTGAGGTCTGCAGGTTCATCCCTCGCTTCGCCGCCCATGCAGCTGTCGCGTTGGAAGCGGACCCCCACCATATCCGATCACGCAATCCTTCGGAGTACGGCTCGAGGCGCAGAAGCCCCGGCGGATTGGGGAACTTCGGATGCGGGTTAGGGCGCGCGAAGCCCTTCCCGCCTAGCAGCTTGAGAAATTCTTCAGCGCGTCGCCGTCCCATATCAGCATCGCCCTCGCCATCCATCGGGCAGTAACCGAAATAGCGCCAACCATCGATGACCTGCTCAGGAGAACCCCGGCTGATACCCAACTGCAGACGGCCCTCAGCGATGAGATCCGCGGCACCAGCGTCCTCCACCATGTAATGAGGATTCTCATACCGCATGTCGATCAC
>Ga0206930_1111_pt1 | contig 16657 bp, 21 predicted proteins | sample Alteio_BWOrgHeat_20_FD_152939 | JGI IMG/M metagenome (GOLD analysis project Ga0206930, IMG submission 152939) | Enriched cells from forest soil in Barre Woods Harvard Forest LTER site, Petersham, Massachusetts, United States -... | ecosystem: Environmental > Terrestrial > Soil > Temperate forest >... | reverse complement strand
GCACTAATGTTTTAATAACATCGGCAGGTTTATCTAGGTGCTCGAACACATCAATCATCGTTATCAGGTCGAACTTATAATCCCCCAAACTCTGCTCAGAGGGTGTAGGGCCTAATACATGGATGCCGTTCTTTCTAGCAATTTCAGCGCTGGCTTCATTTGGCTCTATCCCAAATTTATGAACGTGTTTGTGCACCGACAAAAGCCTTCCTGTCCAGCAACCGACGTCCATTACGGTAGCACCTTTAGGCAGGCCCTTTATAATAGCATCCAGTTTTTCTTCGTGTGGCAGCCTGCCTTCATAGTTCCATTGGTCTTCAGACAGAGATAAGGCATTGTAATACTGCGTCAGCGCGTCGGCAGACGGAAATTGATCTTTAAACCAAAGGCCGCAGTTCTTACATTCAAGTACGCAATAATCATCAGGTAAAACCCCATTGCCTTTCTGCTTCATTCTGAAATCGTCCACCCTGGAGATATCAGCCGATTGGCAAGCCGGGCACTCTGTATTTACCAGTAATTCTGAAGCCATTAATTGATATGAAATTGATGCGCTAATATAGAGTTTATAAGGGGATTATAATGTAAAAATCTTTACTTCATTTTCATCTGTGCAAAATAAGGGTGGTCAGGATTTACTATTAATTCCCGCTTTATGGGATGAATCAGCACATCCATATCATCAAATGGTATTCTGCCTAATATTGGTGTTGAATCCTTTGGCAGGACTATAGCTCTACATGTAGTCCGCCTATTTTTGAATTTAAGCTCTACAGGAGCAACTACATCACAATCTATAATACGCCCATTGGTTAATTGTGCTTTCCTCTGTTCTACAACGGGTAGTTTTAATTGTTCCTGTATATTTTCGTTTATAGCAAGCAAATATGAGCCTTTATCGACAAGAATACTCACGGGCATCCGCTTTATTTCATCTTCGCCAATAATGTGCTTACGAAATAAGGTAAGGTCCTCACCATTTATTAATTCTATATCAGCATATATATATTCCATAAAAAGCCTAACTCTTCCAATTTATTTTGCTGTTGTTCAACTAATACAATATATACACTTATTCCGTGAGATTGCTTCGTACCTCGCAATGACACGAGTACAAAATCACTTCAAATCGGGGAACAATTTCCTCCTCAACTTTTGTACTTGCCTCATCACACTGTTTGGGAAAATTTTATACATGATACCCCTAGCTTTGTTCAGATGCTGGGGTGGCTCAAAATAAGCATCAAAGGTTTTTTTGTCAACCTCTGTGTTGCGGACAATGCTTGCAGGGTGAACAATAGAATCTATTGTCCCTGTTTTCACATAGGCTGTCCAGCTATCATCAACGGTATGGGTAGCATCAGCGCCAAAACCTATATTGGTTACAAGGTTTACAACAGGGATAATAGCATAGCCATTATTATTCCAGCAGGTAAGCATCCATTGATAGTCCCATATATCGCCCCGTTTGCCATCTTTCACCATTTCTGCGATTTTCTTCCAGTATTCGCTTTGTTTGCTGTTTAGCGCCAGTTTATCGAATTTATCAGAATTTAAAAACGCATCGACAAACTTTACATTAAAATCATAATGCTGCCAAGCCCTACGCCAGGTGGCCCAGCCCCATGCAGTAAAGTACTTGGTGAAATAGTAGGATTCTTTATCAGTAAATTTTTTCGCGAGAAAATTATTACCGCTAATATGCATTACTTGCTCATTGCCTTTGTAACGGTGCAATAATTCGGCACAGTAACTAAAAAAACTTTCGTCGGGCACACAATCATCTTCTAAAATAATACCTTGCTCCACATTGCTGAAAAACCAGCTTATGGCATTTGCCGGCCCATGTCCGCAACCAAGGTTTTGCCCGCGATACAAAGTGCGCAGCTTGCAATCCCAATCAATTGTTTTAAATACATCCCTTACTTCCTGGCAACGCTCTGCCTCGCCCGGTTTATCTGCACGGGGACCGTCGGCAGCAACAAAAAGAAACTTTGGCTTCACTTTGCGAACAGCATCCAATACCTGCCGCGTTGTATCGGGCCGGTTAAATACCATTAATAATATGGGCGTATCAAAACTCATTGCTTATGCAAAATTACATCCAAAAATCCCGGGAACAGCTTGTATTTGCGCAACATATTGGCAAAGGTATCGTCCGGAGCTTTATAATTTTTCCAGGGTGTTTGCTGTAGATATTTATAGTATTGCTCTTTTTCGGGGTGTTTGTTCATATACTGCCAGGGTTTGGAACGCCCGGTGTAATGCACTATCAGCGGGTTTTGCATTGCCTCCTGTATATCCTTTTGCGTATAGCTTATGGCATCTTTGTCGAAGCCAAGCATAACAGTCTGCAGGTTGTATTTGGGAGCTAAGGCCTTCCAATGTCCTTTGCAAATAGCATTCAGGGCATCCTGGTCCCAGAAACTGATCTTGTCTTCATTATTAATAATAAAGTTCGCCAATTTTTTGCCGAGGCTCACATTTCTCCATACAGCAAGATTTATCAACATAATCCCCGAATTAAAGTAAGCTTCCCTATCAGTAAAACCCAGGTTCTTTTTTTCGGGTATCAACGGGTCTTCGATGGCGCCTATGTAGTAATTCTCAAGGTCCACATTGTAGAGTTCCTGAAGGTCTCCTGTTACAACAATATCAACGTCAAGGTAAAGTATCTTGTCAATATCCGCAGGGATAAGATCGGCCATTTGTATGCGGTAGTAATTTGCGGCAGTGGCATGCTCACTCAATTTATAATCTGCAAATTGTTTCGAATTGATCCTTACTCTTTCAACTTGCAAGCGACTATTTTTATACACCTCCGCTAACTTATCCCAATCGGCATCATTTAATTGTTCATCGCAAATAATAAAGAGCCGGATATTATTGTTTTTATTGTTGGTTATTAAGGAACATAGCATTACCGCAGCGTGTTGCAGGTAACTTTTATCAAGTGTTATTGCTATGTTCATCTCAGGCATTCAACAGGGAATTGTATATTTTTAAATAGGCGTCCACCTGCACCTTCTCTTCATATTTTTTGCAAGCATCCTTACTTATCTTTTCCGGCACAAATGCAGCTTCATAGTTTTTGAACTGCATGATGGACTCGGCTAAGGAAGATGCGCTAAGGTCCCGGCACAACAGACCGTTTTCACCATGTTGCACCATGTCGGGTATGCCCCCAACAGGAAAAGCAATAACGGGTGTTCCGCACATAAGGCTTTCCAGTACGGTATTAGGTAGGTTATCCGCAAGGGATGGAATAACAAACATATCCGCTGCATTATATACCGTGCTGAGTAATTGTTCATCCTCAATATAACCCAACTGGTGCACCTCTATATCACTAAAGGCAGAAGTGTCCGGTGTTTTGGCCCCGACAGTGCAAACCGAGTATTCGTCTTTATTAATCGACTTGATAGCCTCTGTAAGCAGGCTATAGCCTTTTCTTACATTGTCAACAAGGTAAGCTACAAATAAGATCACTTTTTTATTCCCCGGCAATCCCAATGACTTCTTTGATGCTGCTTGGTCTTTCAGTTTATACACTGAGCTGTCTATGCCATAAGGTACCAAGTGGTGTTCAAAGCCAGAAAGCGCTTTACTGCTTTTAGATGCGTTCATTAACCATGTGGACGGTGATGCGATAACCATTTTGCGGGTATCCGTATCACTAAAAGCAGCCAATTTTTTCCGCAGTTCTCCATGCGAGTAGTCGCCGTTTATAGTGCCTGCCAATTGGGGGCAGTGGTGGCAATCTGTTTTATACTTTTCACAATCCCCTGCATAATGGCAGCCTCCTGTAAAAGGGTTCATATCATGCAAAGTCCAGACAATTGGTTTCTTTGCCTTCCGGAAAAAACTATAATCGACATAATGTGCCGCTACAAAATGCAGGTGAATAATATCGGCCTTTGCATATAAAGGGTGTTCCGTTATATCGTTTACCGAATTGGAAAATGTAAAAACTTCCAGTCCTGGGGGGCGTGCATTCAATATCTGCTCCTGGTATTTCAGTTCTTTATCAAAACGGGCGTCTTTGTGTATGCTGCTTTCATAAAGTAATTTGTACAGGATCTTTTTAGGGATGGTATTAGTCTCTTCTTTGTGTTTTTGAGTTTGAAAATCCCAATAATTATAGGCATTTGAAATTCCTGGTGGTGGAACATCTTTTATTAGTAAAGTAGAATCTATCCCTGCTTTTATGTACGAAGTATGCAGCCTGTAACATGCTTTAGATGCGCCACCTGCCTTATTATTACTATTTAATATCAGGACCTTCATTTATGCGTTGAACCAAGTTTAAGGAGTTCAACTATTTCTGCTTTGTCTTTTCGGGCTATCAGTTCTTCGAGATCATATTCCCACCATTTCGAAGCTTTTATTTTCTCAATGGTCTTTTCATCAAAACGATACCTTTTTACAGTGGCCGGTGAGCCTACCACGATTGCATATTCAGGCACATCCTGCATTACAAGGGAGTGGGCACCTATTATAGCACCATTACCTATTTTTACGCCATTCCTGATAAGTACGTTCCCGCCAACCCAAACATCGTTTTGAATACTTACCCTTTTATTAAGAGCCTTCTGATTTTCTTCAACTACAGTTTTTCCGAAAATTTTCTCATTGTAATAAACATGCGGGCTTGTCGAGAATTTATTGGTGGGGTGGTCTCCAAAACCAATAACTACATTAGGCCCTATGGAGCAATAATTACCTATATCTGTGTTGTAAACAAGGGAATTTTGTGCAACATAACTATGGCGGCCTATTGTTGAATTCTGCACCGTGTTGTTGCCGTATAGCTGGTAACGATCTTTTTCAGCCCGCTCATACATTTTCAATGTTTCGTCCAGGCCTTCGGCACCCCTGTTGTATATATACTTAAATACCTTCCAATATCTTTTAAGTTTAAGCATATTGACGTGTTTATTGGTGCCAGTTACAATTTATATATACGCAACCTATATCGCCCTGGTCATAATTCAGTTCAGAGCCATTATCTACAATGCTTATACCGCATGCGTCATTCAGGTATTCATAAGCCATCATGTTTGGGATGAAAATAGCGGCATCCAGCGTATAAACACCAGGCATTATGATACCTCCGGGCACTTCACAGATCACCTCAACAGTGTTGTCTGCATTCTTCTCAAAATTAAAATGGGTAGTAAATACTTTTCGTTTGAATTTATCAACCAGTGCAATACCAACTTTGGTTAGTTTATTATCGTCCTTGCATATAAAGCGCATTCGAATTTTAAATCCTTCGTCATACAGCACTTCATTGGCTGCATTGTCTTTCCTGTCCAGGAGTATTATCTCAGTAAAGAAAGCATGGCCTTTTGCATTTTCGCTGGCTGTGTAATAGCTGGCGTCCCTGTTATTGGTCTTTAAATATTCTTCTACTACGTAAGGAGTTTCTCCAACCAATTCAATAGTGCCTTTGTCCAACAGCAGCGCGCTGGTGCAAAGCTGGATTATCATGCCCATCTGGTGGCTTACAAACAAAACAGTGCGGCCATCTTTATTGCTCACATCCTGCATTTTGCCAATACACTTACGCTGAAATTCCGCATCGCCCACTGCCAGCACTTCATCCACTATCAATATCTCAGGCTCCAGGTGTGCGGCTACTGCAAAACCCAGGCGCACCTTCATGCCACTGCTATATCGTTTCACAGGTGTGTCCAGATACCGCTCACAACCACTGAAATCCACTATCTCATCCAATTTCGAGCTGATCTCTCTTTTGGTCATGCCGAGTATGGCCCCGTTCAGATAAATATTATCCCGGCCCGTTAACTCCGGATGGAAGCCGGTGCCTACTTCTAATAGGGAAGCAATGCGGCCGTTTATTTTTATTTCCCCTTCAGTAAGCTGTGTTACTTTAGACAATATTTTCAACAAGGTAGATTTGCCTGCGCCATTACGGCCTATTATACCCAGCACTTCTCCCGGTTTCACTTCGAAATTTACGTTCCTCAAAGCCCAGACAAATTCACTGTTTCCTTTACTGCTGCGGTCGTTTGATTCTCCTACTTTGGAATTGGGGTCTTCTTTGCCGCGCAGCTTCGCCATCCACCGGTTGATGTCATGACTTAAAGTGCCGGTGCCTATTTCACCAAGCCTGTATAATTTACCAACATTCTCAACTTTAATAATAGGCGACGACATATTTCTTCTAAAAATGCTTTTCGTTCTTTTATTTGAAAAATTAAACCGTATCCATGAAACTCTTTTCCACTTTATTAAAAACCAGTATGCCCAATATCAGTGTAACCACCATGAAACATGTACTGTATAACAAGGAGCCAAAACCCAGATGTCCGCTACCCAAAAAAGCATACCGGAACGTTTCTATAATAGACGTCATGGGATTGGCCATGATAAGTAATCTCAGGGTATGGTTATGTATATTAGACAAAGGATAAATAACGGGCGTGGCATACATCAGCAACTGCACCCCAAATGTGAGCAGGAATACAAGGTCACGATATTTTGTGGTCATAGATGTGATGATCATGCCAAGCCCCAGGCCCAAGCCACCCATAATAATGATCAAAACAGGTAACAGCAGTATCGCTGCATTGGGATGTACGATGTTCCCAGCAATCATGTAATAAGCCCATATCAGCAAGAACAATATCAACTGAATACTGAGCTTTATAAGGTTAGATACTATGATGGACAAGGGCATTACGATACGTGGGAAATAAACCTTCCCGAATATCTCTGCATTATCTTTTAATACCGTTGCTGTTTTATTAAGGCATTCAGAAAAATAATTCCATAAAGTAAGGCCTGACAGGTAAAACAATATCATAGGGATGCCATCGGTAGGGATGCCTGCAATACGCCCGAACACAAGGGCAAACATGATCGTCGTTAGGATTGGTTGTAAGAAAAACCACAAAGGCCCCAGGATAGTCTGTTTGTAGGTAGCTATGAAATCGCGGCGCACCAGCAATACCAACAGGTCGCGGTAGCGCCAGATATCTTTTACTTTAAAATCCAGCGCATTGCTTTTAGGCCTGATAACTTCAAGCCATGTTTGCTGATCGTTTTGTAAGCCTTGTGCTGTTTGCATTTTTATTTATCGAACACCTCTTTATAAACTTGTTTTATTCCTTCTTCCAAACCCGTTTTGGCTTTCCACCCCATGGCGTGCAGTTTCGACACGTCCATCAGTTTTCTTGGGGTGCCATCTGGCTTACTTTTGTCCCAAACAATATTTCCGGTATAGCCTGTTATACTTTTTATTATGTTTGCAAGTTCAGCTATGCTAATATCCTCTCCTACACCAATATTTGTAAACCCTGCATCATTATAATTCAACATTAAAAAAACACAGGCATCTGCAAGATCATTGGCATGTAAAAATTCACGCCTGGGTGTGCCGCTTCCCCAAAGGTTCACTTCGCCAATACCATTTATTTTAGCCTCATGAAATTTGCGCAGCATAGCCGGCAATACATGTGAGTTTTGCAGATCATAGTTATCATTCGGACCATATAAATTGGTTGGCATCACCGATATAAAATTGCACCCATATTGACTACGGTAAGCATCACATAGTTTGATGCCCGCTATTTTGGCTATGGCATAAGGCTCATTTGTTTCTTCTAATAGCCCGGTTAAAAGATATTCTTCTTTCAATGGCTGCGGGGCCATTTTAGGATATATGCAGGATGAACCTAAGAACATCAGTTTTTTCACCTTGTTTTTATACGACTGGTGTATGATATTGCTTTCTATCATCAGGTTATCATACAAAAACTCCGCCCTGTAAGTATTGTTTGCCATTATGCCGCCTACTTTCGCAGCAGCAAGAAAAACATAATCGGGTTTATTTTCGCTGAAGAATTTCGTAACTGCTTCCTGGTTCCTCAGGTCCAGTTCATCGGAGCTTCGTGAAAGAAAATTATGAAAGCCTAAACTTTCCAGTTTACGCTTTATGGCGCTACCCACCATTCCTCTATGGCCTGCTATATATATCTTACTGTCTTGCTCCATTCTTATTTTCCTTACTCATATTGACGTGACACACTGAACCCTGATTTTTTAAGTAGCTGCTCCCTGCTAAAGAGGTCGAGGTCGGCTGCTACCATTTCTTTTACCAGTTCGGGCAATGTATATTTTGGTTCCCAGCCCAGTTTTTGCTTTGCTTTGGTATTATCGCCTATCAGGAGGTCCACTTCCGTAGGCCGGAAATAAGCAGCATCAACTGCAACCAGTTCCTGCCCGGGTTTTAAATTATAGGTATTGCTACAGCTTTTCACTATTCCTTTTTCATCTATGCCACTGCCTTTAAATTCCATTTCCACTCCTATTTCCGCAAAAGACATTTTAATAAACTCGCGTACGGGCGTTGTGATGCCAGTGGCTATTACATAGTCTTCAGCGGTATCCTGCTGTAGTATAAGATACATCGCCTCTATATAATCTTTGGCATGTCCCCAGTCGCGTTGCGCATTCAGGTTGCCTACAAATAATTTATCCTGCAGGCCTAGTGCTATTTGTGCTACAGCCCGCGTTATCTTTCTTGTAACAAATGTTTCTCCTCTTAAAGGGCTTTCGTGATTAAACAAAATACCATTGCAGGCAAACATATTATAGGCCTCGCGGTAATTCACGGTTATCCAATAAGCATAAATTTTGGCTACGGCATACGGCGAGCGTGGATAAAACGGCGTCCTTTCCGATTGGGGTATTTCCTGTACGAGGCCATACAGTTCAGAAGTAGAGGCCTGGTATATCCTGGTTTTTTTTGTAAGCCCTAGCAAACGTACAGCTTCCAATATGCGCAAAGTGCCTATCCCATCGGCATTGGCCGTATATTCCGGTGTGTCAAAACTTACTTTCACGTGGCTCATGGCCCCCAGGTTATATATCTCATCGGGCTGCACCTCTTGTATAATGCGTATCAGGTTGGTACTGTCGGTAAGGTCCCCGTAATGAAGTATAAAATGCCGGTTATTTACATGCGGGTCTTCGTAAATATGGTCAATCCTGTCGGTATTGAATAAAGAACTGCGTCTTTTTATCCCATGCACTATATAACCCTTCGCCAATAAAAAATCTGATAAATAAGCTCCGTCCTGCCCCGTTACCCCTGTTATTAATGCTGTTTTAGGCATATTCGTTTTTTTCAAGGAGTATTAATGCCCCTTCATTTTAAATACAGGATACCAAAGTAAAATTTTTAACTTACTTAGCCCAATATTTGACTAAAATTAACTAATTGGGCATATTAAACAGTGTAATAAATTATATAAGATTCTTGTTTTGGCATACTCGAATTCGGCAGCTGTCCCATTCTAAGACCTTTCGAAATAGCCTGCAGTTTCCCGCCTTGCCAATTCCAACCGGGGCATATGTCATTTTTAGATTCACCCCCATAAGGGCGCCGGAGTTCATCTATTCCCATCATTGAGCAACAAGTTTTATGATAGCTCGTGAAAACTCAAAAATTGTTTCTTGCAAGAGAAAAGAACAATAAAGTAAAGTCTAATAATCCCTTTGCACTGCCACCACTTCTATATGAAAATAGATGCCTTCATGTTCTGATGGGTTCTCTATACCAAAATAGTAAACACTTTCTTCTTTGTTTTGTATCACCTGGAAACCCACAGGGCCACCCGGAAAATCTATCCTGCATTTTGAGGCATCGCAGACATAGCCGCTTCCTTTTTCAAAGAGATTATGCCCCTTTTGATGCCCGTCTGTTTCCACATGGAAATTAATTTTGCCATTGCTTTCACAACCTGATATCTGGTCTATAAGCGGCTTCAGGTCGCCTAAAATTACTATCCTGTGTGCATCCGTAAGCTGTTTTACCTGGCTCAGCAATTTAATGTCATTAAAATGCCCTGTCCTGTTGGTACTGATGGCAAGGTAAATAAAAGCCGTATTAGGCGGTATCGTTACCGGCAACACAATATTACTTTTACAATTATTACAGCTCCTTTCAAGGCTATGGTCTTCGCTCATGAGCTTTGTGAGGCGTATGTCCTGCGCTGCGGCTGTAAAACATAAGATCAATAAGGGGGCAAGTATCAGTTTTTTCATATTTTACGGGCTTTTTAATGAGCGGATATAAAGCTAAGTATATGCAAATTTAGTGCCTGCCATTCAACATAGCCTTGTACAATTCTGTTGGTTTATTATATAATTCACGGCCTGCCCGCACTATTTGTTGCCGCTTTATGGCCGCTTTATAGCCGCTAAGAAAAAAAGCAATATGGGCTGTGGTAAAGGGTTTCAAAATGATAAAGTTGTTTTTGAGTGAAAAAATAATGGCCGCTTGGGTTTTCAGCCTACGCGAGTGAACAGGAAATGCCCGATGTCCGATATGCAAAAAATGCGGGCATTGATTTTGTGGGTTTTGGGCTGAAAGTATTGTCAGGAAAGTGTTATGCATATTTTTTTAAATGTCCGACTATGCCCGATTCTGTCCTGCCAGCCGTTGCTATTGAATAGCATGGAATTTGTAAATTTTTTGCTTTTCATTTTAGGTATGCCAAGGGCTTATATGGTTTAAATATGCCGCAAATTTTATGCCGTTTTGGATCGTGGCAGAAAAAAAATTTGTGTGTATGTATAGGCTTTATCGCTCCGATGTGGGTGCGTTGGAGTCCCGAAAAGGAGACTCCAACGGGAAGGAAGTGGAAAACCAGGGGCAAAGGAAAATATATTTATACTGAATTTCTTACCTTTGTTTATAAATTGCACGGGATATGACTTATATCGTAATTGATACAAGAGACAAACGATCACTGAGTTTTTTACAATACGTAAAAACATTGCCTTTTGCTAAAATACAGTCATCTGCAAATGTTACTACTATTAAGGCTATGGAGCAGGCTAAGAAGGGTAAAACCACCAGGCACAAAAATGCAAAAAATCTTATTCCATTTCTGAATAAATAGTTGCGCAATCCACCAATCCATTAATCCTGCAAATCCAAATCATTTTTTCTCCCGTTCCAAAGTAAGGAGTATAATATCATCAGCGCAATGCTTTATTTCTGCACTGTCGAGGCCATTGTAGTAGCCGCGTATGTTACGGTTCTTATCCAGCAGCACTATCTTTTCTGTATGGATAAAGTCTTCCGCGCCGCCGTCGCCCGGCCCCACGGCAAGGCCCAGTTCATTACGGGCATAATTGTAAATGCTCTTTTTATCACCCGTCAGGAACCACCAATGGTCATGGTTCACATTATACCTGTCGGCGTATGCTCGCAACGCAGGCACAGAATCAGCACCGGGATTCACCGTAACAGAAACCAATTGGAAACTAACTTCAACCGGGTTCTCTTTCTTCATGTCCTTTTTAAAAGCGCCCTGCAATAAAGACATATTGCTTGTAAGGTGGGGGCAGATATTGGGGCAGCTAACGTAGAAAAAATCTATCACCAGTATTTTGCCGTCCAGGTCTTTATTTAAACAAACATTTGCGCCCAACTGGTTGCTCAGGCACAGGTCTGCTACCTTATGATAAACAGTATCGTATTTTACTTTGCCATCCCTGGTCAGGCTGTCTGTGCGCTCCACCATATAATGGCGCGGCATGTGCACCTTCCCTTTAGAAAGTTGCTTTACCATAAAATAACAAGAAAGCGGTAGCAAAACTGCTACCGCTAATCCTAAAAATACCCTTCTTATTTTCGAAAATCTATTATTCATTTAGTATGTAACCAAGTCTGATAATTGATCTCACAAACAAATACTCTGTATTGTACCCCCTCATTTCGTGAGATTGCTTCGTACCTCGCAATGACGCGAGTACAATGCTAGCGCGTTGGCGAAGTAGTATTCATAAACAACCAGAAACTACCATCGGCAAGGAATGCTATTATGAACCATATAAACAATGTAATAGGTATGGCCATCGTCACAATAAAGTTCGACACTTCATCGCCAAGGTGCATAAATACAGCTATGATATAGCCGGCCTTCAGAATTGTTAAAGCAAGGAAAAAGAAAGCTACCAAGGCCTTCGGCATCTGGTGGCTGAAGAACATACCCATTATTACCTCGGCAACGGTTATCACCAATAATATCCAAAACACCTTCCAGATCCTTTTTATCTGGCTTTTGCTCTCAGGTGATTGAACATCGGTATGATGCTGCAGGATACCTGAATACAATTTAGACTGGTCTCCTTCGTATAAGCTTTGAACTGTGTGTTGGCTGTGACCTGACATGCTGTATAATATTTTTAGTGTTAGTTTTTTATTTTTTTTATCTCTCCCCCTTCAGGGGGCAGGGGGTGTTAAAGCAAATAGAAACAAGTGAATACGAATACCCAAACCAGATCTACAAAGTGCCAGTAAAGTCCTATTTTTTCAACCATTTCGTAATGCCCGCGGCGTTGGTAAACACCGTTTGTAGTATTGACAAGCACCAGGATATTGAAAACAACCCCTGAAAATACGTGGCCGCCATGGAAACCTGTGATGGTGAAGAAGTAATTAAAGAAATCGTGTGTGGCCTGCATACCGTGTGCCGGCAATGCTGCCATCACGGTATCTTTATGATGATTGAAGAAATGCTCGAAAGCGCTCACCGGTGTAGTAGGATCGGTGAAAGAACCCCACCAGCCGCCTTCGCTGTGCAAGTGTGTCCACTCCCATGCCTGGCAACTTAAAAAGCCTATACCGCCAATGATGGTCCAAAGCATCCATTTGATAACATTTTTGCGGTCGCCATAATGTCCTGCATGCACTGCAAGCACCATCGTTACCGAGCTCATGATGAGGATAAAGGTCATTAAACTCACGAACAACAAAGGCAGGTTAGCCTCGCCCATAAAAGGGAAAGACTTGAACACCTGGTTGGCATCAGGCCAAACCGCACTAAAGAAACGGGTAGTGCCGTAAGAGATAAGTAAAGCTCCGAATGTAAAAGCATCGGACATAAGGAAAAACCACATCATCATCTTACCATAACTCACATTGAAAGGAGAACGTCCCCCTCCCCATGCTTTCGATTCTGTAATACTCGTTGCTGTTGCTTGTGCCATAGCTTATTTTATGTTTTCCTTAATTTTAAGATTGCGCGAATTTCGAAAGAATTTTATTGATTTGCCAGAAAGAACACAAATAAATATATCCACAATGCATCCACAAAATGCCAATAGGCTGCCATTATCTCCAAACCCGTAGCACTATAAACCTTAACTCGTGTTCTAAAAGCGCGGAAAAATACAATTAATAATGCAATTATTCCACCCGTTATATGCAAAAGATGCATTCCAGTAATAATAAATAAAAAGGATTCGCTTGGATTACCATTTAATCTAATATTATGTGCATATAATTGCCGGAAACCCGCAAATTGTAAAACACCAAACAGTATCCCCAACACAACCGTCGTGCTGATAAGCGCCCTGAATTGCTGCATCTTCCGCGCCTTAAACGCTTTTACGCCCAAAGCCATTGTAACACTGCTGATAATTATGGTAAATGTAGAAGGCCAGAATATGAAAGGAAGTTTATAATATACCCAATTGCCTTGCCCCTCGCGCACCATGTATGCACTTGTAAAGCCTGCAAACATCATAGTGATGCTAGCCATAGCCAGCCACATGGCAAATTTTTGCGGATGTATCTTTTTTCTTTGTGCGGTAAGTTCCATATCAATTCAAAAGTCAAAAATTAAAATTCAAAAAAGCCTACATCTTGTTAAACAAGAGCGCCAGCAGTACTACGGGCAAATAAGCAAAAGATGTAAACATTACACGTTTTGCCGATTTATGATCGTTCTTAAGGTAAAAAACAAAAGATGCCATAAAATACAAAACTCCGCAGGCCATTGTAATATACATACCAATATTGCCAGTCATGCCCACTAAACGCGGCATAATGGCCAAGGGAATAAGTATAAGACTGTAGAACATGCATTGCAAAGCTGTGAAGCGTGTTTCTTTTTCCCTGCTTGGCAGCATATTGATGCCCGCCTTATTATAGTCGTCATAACCTACCCATGCTATAGCCCAAAAATGCGGGAATTGCCAGAAGAACTGGATGAGAAATAATATAACCCCACCTATACCGATGCTGCCGGTTGCAGCCGTCCAACCTATAAGTGGTGGCAATGCACCCGGAATAGCCCCTATAAAGACAGCTATCGGGTGTATTTTTTTCATTGGGGTATAGGCAAAAGCATAGAGTAACAGGGAAACAAAACTGAGAATGCCTGCCAGCGGCGTGAAGAAAAAACCTAACAAGCAGGCCCCTGTAATGCCGGTAACGATGGCAAATATCCAGGCCTCTGCAACCCCCATACGCCTTTCGGGCAATGGCCTGGACATAGTGCGCTTCATGTAGGCATCACTATAACGCTCAATTATCTGGTTGATGGTATTGGCACCACCAGTAACTAAAAGGCCGCCGGCAAACAGAAGGATGACTTCTCTCCATGCAAAAAATATATGAGGGGCCATCAGGTAGCCAACAACACTCGAGAAAACAACCATAAAACTCAGGTTGGGTTTCAAAAGCTGGCTATAATCCCTTGCACGGCCATACACAAACGTATGCCACTTTATTTTTACCGGCGCATCACTCAACATTGTACGAGAAAATCAAATTGATAAAACAAACCTACGCTATGCAGGCAGGCCGTAAAGGTAATAAAAAGGGGTGGAAAATAATAAGAGAAAACGCCTTAATATTACTTTTTTACAGCTTTATCCCCTTATATTTTAATGCTATTTGATAGTAGTTATTCACTGCACCCAGCACTTCGTAATCAACATAATAACTTCTTACAAAATCATTCCAGGCGGCAAATTCGTGGTTGGGTACATTAAATTCATCGAAGAAAATAATATCGCCTACTTTCAGGTAAGGAGCAAATGCAGTCAATATGAATAAGGTGGAAGAATACAGATCTGCATCCATATGTATCACCTTAACGTTCTCATTAGGTGTGCTGCTCTTTAAAAAAGCGAAGAAGGTATTTTGAAACAGCCCACGTATAAAATTTGCCCTGGAGTCATTCATTTCGGGTATTTCGAAACTCATGTCTCCTTTCTTATAAAAATGCCAGTCTTCAGGCAGGCCTTCGAATGTATCAAAGCCATAAAAAAGAGACTTGGGGTCTTTATTCTCATTCAGCCACCAACGGAAAGAATTCCCACTTGCAACACCAAATTCATAATACTGAACCGGCTTGTTTTTAAGACCTTCAGTTTCCGAGACATGAGCATACAAGTTCTCCCTGTTTCGGTACACCCTTGCTGGTTTATAAAAATCGGTGTACTTAACATTTTTATGCTGCCTGTTAACCCACCCAGAAAGCTCGGAAAAGTTACCGACGAATTTAAAGTAGCCTTTCAGTGGTTTTAATAGCAAACCTATTCTGCTGAACAGTAAAAAATCTTTTAGTGCAGAGTTTATTTTTTTCAAAGACATTTATATGATCAAATTTTCAATTGCCGAATCCAATATTTAAAACAAATCTACCAACCTCCACTGGCGCCACCACCATCGGAGCCACCGCCGCCAAAACCTCCAAAACCACCTCCGCCGCTGTCGCCACCGCCACCAAAACCTCCACCGCCGAAGCCACCTCCACCGAGAAACCAGCCTGCGCCAAATGCTCCGATACCACGACCACTCATATAAGAGCCACCACCAGTGCCACCACCACCTATCTTACTCATTATCCACATAACGATGTATACGAGCATGATAATGATCACCGCAATAACTTTGAATGGGACGTGTTTTGTGGCGCCTTTGTCATCAGCTTTATACTCGCCTTTAGTGGCTGCAATAACCGCGTCCGCCGACTTCGAAAAACCCTCATAATAATTGCCAAGCTTAAATGCCGGAACCATTTCGTTACGTATGATACGAGCACAAAGCACATCCGTCAGGTCGCCCTGCACGCCTCCGCCTGTTGATATGGCAACTCTATGGTTCTTAACGCCAAAAAGTATCATCACACCATTCTGCTTATCCTTTTGCCCTACACCCCATTTATTTATCAGTTTGTTTGTATAGTCCGCAACATCATAATCGCCAAGGTCTGTTATTGTTACGATGGCAACCTGTGTAGACGTTGTACGGGCATAATCCTCCAGTTTTAACTCTAATTGTTGCACCTCGGAGGCACTAAGTATATGGGCAAGGTCATTTACCAGTTGTGGTGGATCGGGCCGTGGCGGAAAATCTTTATCATCTGCAAATACAGAGAAATGCAAACAAACGAAGAAGGCAAGTAATGCTCCGAAACGCTCGATCAATAACTTAGGTTTAAAGCTCATTTGCCAAATACGATTTCATCAGGTAATTGATTTTTTGCAACGGCAGGATCGTAAGGAAAATGCTTTGCAAGTGCATTGCCAAGTTCGTTAACGGCAGTGCAAAGCGCACCCGTAACGTCATTATTCCTCAGGTGGCTCTTCATCTGGTCTGCAGCTTTGTGCCAGAATTCTGCACCGCCCGCTTTGTGATATATCTCCAGATCACCGAAAATAGCGAATTGCCTGTCTGTAATTGCCATATAAACGATGACAGCATTCCGTCTTTCTGTATTGGCCATGCCAAGGTTCGCAAACAATTCCTGTGCACGATGCATGGCATCCATATAGGCGCATTTATGTTCTATAAACACGCGTATCTCCCCCGTTGTGCGGG
>Ga0206930_1108_pt1 | contig 16793 bp, 12 predicted proteins | sample Alteio_BWOrgHeat_20_FD_152939 | JGI IMG/M metagenome (GOLD analysis project Ga0206930, IMG submission 152939) | Enriched cells from forest soil in Barre Woods Harvard Forest LTER site, Petersham, Massachusetts, United States -... | ecosystem: Environmental > Terrestrial > Soil > Temperate forest >... | reverse complement strand
GGCTGAAACAATTGAAGCGGTAATTCCCATGACGCAAATAACAGAAACAAAAGTTTTAATATCATTCAAGTAAAAAATGAGCAATATTAATTTGATTGAGTCCTTTCAGGAATTTAAGGATTTCAAAAACATCGACCGCCCAACCATGATGAGCGTATTGGAAGACGTTTTCAGAAGCATGATCAGGAAAAAGTATGGCAACGATGAAAATTGTGACGTGATCGTTAATACCGATAATGGTGACCTTGAAATTTGGCGCACACGGGTGGTAATGGAAGATGGTTTTTCGGAAGATGATGACCTGGAGATTGAGCTGGCCGAGGCAAAAAAGATTGATGAGGACCTGGAGGTAGGTGATGAATACATTGAGCAGATCACGCTGGAAAGCTTTGGTCGCCGTGCTATTTTAGCAGCGCGCCAGACCTTGGTTTCTAAAATATTAGAATTAGAAAAGGACGAGATATTCAAAAAATATAAAGACCGTGTAGGCGAAATAGTAACCGGTGAGGTTTACCAGGTTTGGAAGAAGGAAACTTTGGTGCTGGATGATGAAGGTAACGAATTGTTGCTGCCTAAAACAGAACAGATACCCGCCGATTACTTCAAAAAAGGCGACAATGTAAAGGCCGTGGTGAGCAAGGTAGATATGCTGAACAGCAATCCAAAGATCATCATATCGCGTACTGCGCCTGAGTTTTTACAGCGTTTGTTTGAGCAGGAAGTACCCGAAATATTCGACGGCCTGATCACCATTAAAAAAATTGTGCGTGAGCCGGGTGAAAGGGCAAAAGTAGCCGTAGAATCATATGACGACCGTATAGATCCGGTAGGCGCATGTGTAGGTATGAAGGGATCGCGCATACATGGTATCGTTCGTGAACTAAAAAATGAAAATATTGATGTGATCAATTACACCAATAATTTGCAGTTGTACATACAGCGTGCGTTATCGCCCGCTAAGATCACATCCATTAAACTGGATGATGAAAAGAAGACAGCAGCAGTATATTTGAAACCCGACCAGGTATCATTAGCCATCGGTCGTGGCGGGCATAATATCAAATTGGCAGGTAAGTTAACCGGCTATGAGATAGATGTTTACCGCGAGGCAGATGAGCAGGATGAGGATGTGGATATTGAAGAATTCTCAGACGAAATTGAAAGCTGGATACTTGACGAGTTCAAACGTATCGGCTTGGACACCGCGAAATCAGTGCTGGCATTAACCGTTGGTGAACTTGTTAAACGCACGGATTTGGAGGAGGAAACCGTTAAAGAAGTATTATCAATTCTGCAGGCTGAGTTTGAATAAACAGAATAAGCAAAATTAAAATCGTATTTTTGCAATATTTAAGCAGAGAAAGTAATAATAAATGTCAGAAGACAAAAGCATAAAATTAATAAGAGCAGTAAAGGAACTGAACATTGGGATGAATACCATTGTCGATTTTCTGGCTTCCAAGGGCTACAAAATAGAGAAGCAGCCTATGGCCAAGCTGGATAACGACATGTATACCGCTTTGCTCAAGGAATTTGCTTTTGATAAAAGTATAAAGGAAGAGGCCAAGCAGATCAGTATAGGCAAGATCAGGAAGGAAGAGCCTGGCCAAACTCCTGAAAAACCAAATGAACCCCGCCGCTCAAGGGATTTTGAGAACGAGGAGATTTTGATTAAAAACACAGGTCATTTTTCTGCACCATCTGTTGAGAAACCAAAGCAGGAGCCTGTAAAGGTAGAGGACCGGAATGACGTAACATTACCTGGTGTAAAGGTTATTGGCAAAATAGACCTGGATGCACCGATTCCGCGTACAGAGAAAAAAGAAGAGCCTGTAGTTGCTAAACAGGAAGTTGCTCCGGAAGTTAAGATCGAACCAAAAGAGGAAGTAAAGCAGCCGGAACCTATTGCCAAACCTGAGCCTGTTACGGAAGTAAAGGAAGAGGTACTGGAAAGCAAGCCGCAAGTTACACAAGCGCCCGTGGCTGAGACACCTGAGGAAGAACCGGAAGTAGAAGTAATAAGAGCAAAGGCCGAGCGTTTAAGCGGGCCAAATGTGGTTGGTAAGATACAATTGCCTGATGCGCAAAAACGCAACCCTGTAGCATCATCATCAAATACCAACAGTGCTGCAGATCATAAGCGAAAGCGAAAGCGCAAAGATAGTCAGCATGGAAATGCAGGTGGTGGTGGCGGTCAACAGAATAACCAGCCAAGCCAACCCGTAAATCCTAATCGCCCTGATTTCAGGAACAACAGAAATACAGGTGGCGCCCCGGGCGGAAACAACAACCGCCCCGATTTCAGAGGCAGAAGCGCAGCGCCAAATACTCCTAAGGAGGAACCATCAGAAAAAGAGATACAAGACCAGATAAAAGCCACACTGGCACGTTTAAGCGGTGCAGGTAAATCGGGGAAATTTGCACAGCGGGCCAAGTTCCGCCGTCAAAAACGTGATGATGTAGCCGCAACAGCTGAGGAACTGGCATTAGAACAGGAACTGCAATCGAAGGTATTAAAGGTTACTGAGTTTGTTACGGCGAATGAGCTGGCTTCCATGATGGATGTGTCTGTTACGCAGATCATATCCACCTGTATGAGTCTGGGTATGTTCGTATCCATCAATCAAAGGCTTGATGCGGAAACGCTGACCATAGTAGCTGATGAATTTGGCTACCAGGTTGAGTTTGTAAAACCTCAGGACGAGGAAGCAAACCTGGATACACCGGATGATCCGGCAGATCTGATACCACGTGCGCCGATTGTGACCATTATGGGCCACGTTGACCACGGTAAAACATCTTTACTGGATTTTATACGCAAAACCAATGTAATAGGCGGCGAAGCGGGTGGTATTACCCAGCACATCGGCGCTTATGAAGTTACCCTGCCTGATGATAAAGGGAAGATCACTTTCCTGGATACACCGGGCCACGAAGCGTTTACCGCTATGCGTGCCAGGGGAGCACAGGTAACTGATATCGTTATTATTGTTATCGCAGCAGATGATAGCGTGATGCCGCAAACACGTGAGGCCATCAACCATGCACAAGCCGCTGGTGCGCCGATCATTTTCGCGTTTAATAAGATAGACAGGCCCGGTGCTAATGCGGACAAAATACGCGAACAGTTATCGGCCATGAATATTTTGGTTGAAGAATGGGGTGGTAAATACCAATCGCAGGAAATATCAGCCAAAACAGGCTTAAATATTGATAAGCTTTTAGAAAAAGTATTGCTTGAGGCCGAATTGCTTGAGTTGAAAGCCAATCCGAATAAACGTGCCGTTGGTACTGTTATTGAAGCCGCTTTGGATAAGGGCCGTGGTATTGTGACCACCATATTGGTACAGGCCGGTACGCTGAAAGTGGGTGACCCTATACTTGCCGGCTGTTATAGCGGGCGTGTGAAGGCATTGACCAATGAGCGTGGTGTGCGTGTGATATCCGCTGGCCCATCAACACCGGTACAGGTATTGGGTATGCAGGGAGCGCCTACGGCAGGTGATAAGTTTAACTCGCTTGAAAGTGAAGTTGAAGCACGCGAAATTGCCAACAAGCGCCTGCAACTGCAGCGCGAACAAGGCTTGCGTACGCAGAAACACATCACACTTGATGAAATTGGCCGCCGTTTGGCAGTAGGTAACTTCAAGGAACTCAACATCATTGTTAAGGGTGACGTGGATGGCTCGATCGAAGCATTGTCCGATTCATTACTTAAATTATCAACCGAACAGATACAGGTTAATATTATATCGAAAGCTGTTGGGCAGATATCCGAATCGGATGTATTGCTGGCCTCTGCTTCAGATGCGATTATCATCGGTTTCCAGGTGCGGCCGTCAGGCGGTGCACGTAAACTTGCTGAGCAGGAGCAAATTGATATCAGGCTTTATTCCATCATATACGATGCAATAAACGAGATAAAGGCAGCAATGGAAGGCATGCTTGCGCCAACGTTCGAAGAAAAGATAGTAGCCAATGTTGAAATACGTGAAACCTTTAAGATCAGTAAGGTGGGTACCATTGCAGGTTGTATGGTACTTGACGGTAAAATAACAAGAAACAGTAAGATCCGCATCATCCGCGAAGGTGTGGTGATCTATACCGGTGAATTGGCCTCCTTAAAACGCTTTAAAGACGATGTGAAGGAAGTAAGCGCAGGTTATGAATGTGGTTTGAACATCCATAACTTTAATAATATTGAAGTAGGCGACATCGTAGAAGCCTATGAGAACGTGGAAGTTAAGCGTAAGCTTTAATATATCACAATCATTCATGAAAAAGCCTCCTGATCATTCAGGAGGCTTTTTTGTTTTTTAATTTTTAGTGCTTTCCCACATGATGACGATAATGATGATGTTGTCTTTTATGTCTTTTGTGGTGTGTTTGCGCACTTACCGACTGGAAACAGAAAGTAGCTAAGAGGATAACGGCTAATACTTTTAAAGCTTTCATAAATTTTAGTTTATTATTAATTGATTTTTGATGTTGCACTTTTAACGATACCATCGTACTATTATTTTAACACACCGACTATGGTAATTACAGGACTACTAATAACACTTCTAAGTAACTATTAATATACAAATACTTCAATATATAGTTAAGTGGTAACAAGATTAATACAAACAGTGACGTATAAGTCTGTTTTGGGCTTAACGACTTGGTTTCTAATTTAAACTGATGTAAATTCCGGTCTTATCAAGCCTGACAATTTTTTTATACCTTTTCACAAAATCAGATACATTTTGAAAGCAGGTTTTTTGTGTTTTTTAATCGCCTTATATTACAGTAGTTCATTCGCCCAGGGAATGGATAATGATTCCACCTATCTTAATAACGCAAAAATTCAGGCGATAGCAAATTTCAACAAATCAATCGGCGAACAATCAAGATTATACAGCGGAAGGGAATATTTTCCTTATGACCAGTCAATAAAAGGTAATGCCTTGTACCCTTCGACTGTGTCCACCTGGTTAAATGGTGAAGTTGATTATGACGGGATAGTTTATAAGGACATACCCCTGATGTATGATACTTATAAGGATGAGGTAGTTTCGCTGCTGTACAATAAATTTTCAAAGTATGCCTTGCTGAGTGACCGTGTCCGAAGCTTCTCTATTTTTAATCACCATTTTATAAGAATTGAGATCGATTCTTTGAAGAAAGATAAATCAGGAATAAGCACCGGTTTCTATGATCAGCTTTATAATGGTAAAACTGAGGTATTGGTTAAAAGGATAAAGGAAATCCAGACCAACACGTCATCGTTCGGCATTGAAACCTATTTTACCGAAAAACATGAATATTATATCAGGAAAGGTGATGCTTATTACAACGTTGGTGGGCAAGGTTCATTTTTAAAGCTGTTTAAAGATAAAAAAGCCGATCTGAAAAAGTATATGCGGGAATATAAGATCAAGTTTAAAAAAGATCCTGAATACGCGATGACCAAACTGGCAGCATATTATGATTTTATAGCCAATTAATATGAAAAAACTCTATTTTTTGCTTGCCTGCTTCCTGGTGCTTTTTAAACCCGCATTCGCGCAGCAGAGTGAGGAAAAGCTTATTTCAGTCGATTTCCAGCAAGCAAAAATAGAGCAATTTGTCAGGGACCTGGAATCAAAAACCGGCTGCCATTTTTATTATGACCCGATGCAGTTCGACAGCATAAAGTTTACCCTGCAGGCTACCAATAAATCGCTTGGTAATGTGTTGGATATAGCTTTCCAGAATACCCCTTTCCGCTATGCGATCACCAAGCAGCAGCAAGTATTTTTAACCAAAGGCAGGGCCATTGTACCCGAACTGGCCTCAGGATTTTTTAATACCCAGCTTGCTAGCCAATCACAAAATGCTGTAGTTGCGGATTACACCGAAGAGAAGGCGCAGAAAGCACCGGCAGCAACCACTGAAAACAAAATATATGAGATCGGCATAAAAACCAATCATATTAAGGAGGGCACAGCTAACCTGGCAGGCTATATTCGAAATGCTAAAACCGGCGAAACAATTATTGGGGCAAGTATATACAACTCTGAAACCAAGGTGGGCATAGCTACCGACCAGTTCGGCTATTATTCCCTTACATTGCCCAGGGGTGCACAAACTTTGATCATTAAGGGATTGGGCATGAAGGATACCCGCCGCAAGATCATCTTATATTCTGACGGGAAATTAAATATCGATCTGCAGGAACAGGTGACCCGTTTAAAGGAAGTACAAATATCGGCAGAAAAGGTAGCCAACGTCAGAAGCGTTCAGATGGGTGTAAATAAGCTCGACCTGAAAAGCATCAAACAAGTTCCTACGGTGTTTGGCGAAGCCGATGTTTTGCGCGTGGTATTAACATTGCCGGGCGTTCAATCGGTAGGAGAAGCCACGACGGGTTTTAACGTGCGCGGCGGTTCGGCAGATCAGAACCTGATACTGCTTAATGATGCTACCATTTACAACCCCTCGCATTTCTTTGGCTTTTTCTCAGCCTTTAACCCGGATATAGTCAAAGACATTGAATTATACAAAAGCACCATCCCTGAAAAATACGGCGGTCGCTTATCGTCTGTTCTGGATGTGACTGACAGGGAAGGGAACAACCAAAAATTTACCGGCTCGGCAGGTATTGGATTGATCACCAGCAGGCTGAATGTAGAAGGGCCGATCATAAAGGATAAAACATCATTTATCTTCGGCGGCCGCACTACTTACTCCGATTGGCTGTTAAGCGCCCTGCCCGAGGCATATAAGCATAGTTCGGCATCCTTTTATGATCTGAATCTGGATATCACCCACCAGATCAACGAGAAAAATCACATTTATATTACCACCTACTTAAGTAGTGATAAATTCAGGCTGAACAGCGATACGGCTTACGGCTATAGTAATAAAAACGCAAACATTAAATGGAAGCACAACTTCAGCAATAAACTGTACAGCGTATTTTTGCTTGGAATAGATGATTATCAATACAATGTTTCGAGCTCGGCAGATCCGATTACTGCCTACAAACTAAATTTTGCCGTAAAACAAAAGAATTTCAAAGCCGACTTTAATTATTACCTCAACACCAAAAACACGATCGATTTTGGGATAAGCGCAATAAATTATAACCTTAACCCTGGTAATGAAGATCCGAATGGGACGAAATCGCTGGTAGTGCCGGATGCGGTGCAACCGGAGCAGGCATTGGAGAGCGCGATATATATCGGGGATAAATATGACATCACCCCTGATTTTTCGGTGAGCGCTGGCCTGAGATATTCACTGTATGACTACCTGGGCCCGCAAACAGTAGACCGCTATGCACCAAATTTGCCAAAACAAAGCAGCAACGTGCTTGATAGCACCACCTATAAAAAGAACCAGGTGATCAACACCTATCACGGTCCTGAAATACGAATATCGGCACGGTACAACTTGGGCGATAATATGTCTGTAAAAGCAGCTTATAATACTTTAAGGCAATACCTGCATTTACTTTCAAACACAACAGCTATCTCGCCAACCGATACCTATAAATTGAGCGACCCGAACATTAAACCGCAATTTGGCCAGCAGCTATCATTGGGGGTATATAGAAATTCAAATTCCAACACCATTGAGACATCAGTAGAAGTTTACTACAAAAAAATAAATGATTACCTGGATTATAAAAGCGGCGCAACCCTTTTATTAAACCAGCACATTGAACAGGACGTACTTGAAACCCAGGGTAAAGCATATGGGATCGAATTCCTGGTACGCAAAACGGCAGGCAAATTAAACGGCTGGGTAAGCTATACCTACTCCCGCACGTTTTTAAGGCAGGACGACCCCAATGCAGGCGAACTGATAAACAATGGCAACTTTTATCCGGCAAATTATGATAAGCCGAATGATTTTAATTTTACCGGAAATTACAGGTTTACCCACCGTTTTAGTATATCATTAAATGCAACTTATAGCACGGGCCGCCCTATCACATTGCCGATAGCCAAATATGAATATCAAAATTCAGAACGTGTTTATTATTCACAGCGTAATGCCTACCGTATCCCGGATTATTTCAGAACAGACCTTTCAATGAATATTGAAGGTAACCATAAAGTGCATCAGTGGACACATAATTCATGGAATATTGGCGTGTATAATCTTACGGGGCGCGCAAATGCGTATTCGACATTTTTTACCGAACAGGGAGGCACGATAAGCGGGTATAAGCTGTCTATATTTGCACGGCCAATTCCGTTTATTAATTATAATATCAGATTTTAAATGGGAAGATTTAGAAATACAATTGTTATTATAACTATTTTAATAGTTGGGATAAATTGTAAAACGCCCTACGAACCATCTATTATTGCTTCAAACGGCAATTACCTGGTGGTTGAGGGTGTGATTAATACTGCCCAGGATTCAACTGTAATTAAATTGAGCCGCACAGTAAATCTTTCTGGCAAAACAAACTCAAATCCCGAATTGAATGCTATTGTGGCTGTGGAGGATAATCAAAGTTCAAGCTATCCGCTGCAAGAGATCGGAAACGGGAAATATGCTTCGCCTTCATTAAATCTTGATAATACGCGCCAGTACAGGCTCAGAATAATAACATCCAGCGGTAAGACGTACCTCTCAGACCTGGAAGCGGTAAGGAGTAATCCGCCAATTGACAGTGTTGGTTATCTGATACAGAGCAGCGGCATGCAATTGTACATAAATACGCACAACCCCAACAACAATACGCGCTATTACCGATGGGATTACAGCGAAACATGGCGGTTCCATGCGGAGTATCAGTCGCAGTATATAACCGATGGAACGGAAATAGTGCTGCGCACACCTGACCAGCAGATATATTATTGCTTTGCAAATAATAATTCAAGTACTATATTATTGGGATCATCTGCCAAATTGCAGCAGGATGTTATTTATCAGAATCCAATAACCCAAATACCGTCAACATCAGAAAAAATAGAGCTTAAATACAGCATTTTGGTGAAACAATATGCTTTAAGTACCGACGAATATAACTTTTGGGTGAATCTTAAGAAAAATACCGAGCAGCTGGGGAGTATATTTGACCCGCAGCCATCAAATATAAATGGCAATGTTCACTGTACCACTAATCCCTCCGAAATAGTTATCGGGTATGTTGGTGTTACTAGTATTCAGCAAAAAAGAATATTTATTTCAAGTGAACAGTTACCAATAACCTGGGTGCCTGCTTATCCATATGAGTGCCAGCAAGATTCGAACCTGTACTGCAAATTGGTGGATGGCAAATGTGTAAACCAGGTTCAAAATAATTTGATTCCGGTAAATAGTTCCGAATTCATTACATCTGCCATTTATAAACCAAGCCCTCTTATTGTCGGCTATCTTGGAACAACGCAAAGCTGTGCAGATTGTACAATAAGAGGTGCTACGAAACAACCAGATTTTTGGAGGTGAGAAGAAAGGAATTTATGAAAAAGAAGTTTTTAATATTGTTCCTGGTAATTTTAGTAGTGGTGATATGCTGTAAAAAGCCATATACCCCTAATGCCATTAATGTGCCCAATAACTACCTGGTTGTTGAAGGTACGATCAATACCGGCCAGGATTCAACTATATTTAAATTGAGCCGCACGGTAAATCTTTCGGGCAATACTAGCTCAAACCCTGTTTTGCAGGCGCAGGTTACCGTGCTGGATAATCAGAATGGCAGTTACCCGCTTACAGAACTGGGGAACGGGAGGTATGGCGCGCCGCCATTGAATCTTGATGTAACACGTCAATACAAGCTAAGTATTAAAACAGCTGATGGCAGGGAATATGCCTCTGACCTGATAACTATTAAACCTACGCCTCCGATTGACAGTGTTGGTTTCACCATTCAGAACAATGGCCTGCAGATATATGCCAATGCCCATGATGCGACTAATAAAACGCGATACTATCGCTGGGAATACCAGGAGACATGGCAATTTCATGCCAAATATCAATCACAGTGGGTATCTGATGGAACGGAAATGGTGCTCCGTACGCCCGACCAGGATATTTACTCCTGCTTTGGTAACGACTTTTCTACCTCAATAATTTTAGGCTCTACAGCCAAACTATCACAGGATATAATTGACCATAACCCGATAGTGCTTGTTGAGCCGACGTCAGAAAAAATAGAAACCAGGTACAGTATTTTGGTGAAACAATACGCTTTAAGTACCGACGAATATAACTTCTGGGTAAACCTTAAAAAAAATACCGAACAGCTGGGAAGCATATTTGACCCGCAACCATCAAATATAAATGGGAACATCCATTGTATCAGTAACCCATCCGAACCTGTGATCGGTTATATCGGCGCTACTAACGTTCAGCAAAAAAGGATATTTGTAAGAAGTGATCAGTTGCCGTTTACATGGGTGCCCACTTATCCCTATACCTGTGAACTGGACTCTATATTTTATTGCGCTGGAAAAGCATGTGCAAACCAGGTGGCGGTATTGTTGATTCCTAATAACCCCCCTCTTTATTACGCAGTATCGGCATTACCCTCTCCTCCTGGTCCGCCAGGTTTTCTTGGTTCAAGCCGCGAGTGCGTTGACTGTACGATAAGGGGAACTAAAAAGCGCCCCGATTTTTGGATCGATAATGATTAAAATGTGTTTAAAACAATAACCAGTTGATATGAGATACGTGGTTACCATATTTAAAGGTGTTCTCTGCAGTTTGGCAGTATTGATGTCATTTTCGCCCGTTTGTGATGCCCAGGTGTTGAATGATATTCAGAGCAGTTTTAACAACTATCAGCAAAATGCACTACAGGAAAAGGTATTTGTGCATACCGATAAAGAGGCTTATCTAACCGGCGAAATAATATGGTTTAAGATATATGTGGTAGACGGCACCTTAAACAAACCGCTTAATCTGAGCAAAATTGCTTATGTGGATATATTGGACAATAACCAGGTGCCAATATTGCAGGCCAAAATCGCCTTGCATAATGGCAAAGGCAGCGGCTCACTCTACATACCTGTATCATCCGGCAACGGTAATTACAAATTCAGGTCATATACCGGCTGGATGAAGAATTTTAGTGCCGATTATTATTTTGAGAAAAAGATCACCATTGTAAATCCCGCAAAATCGCCCGGCATAATAGCTAAACAAACTAAGGCTTATGATATCCAGTTTTTTCCGGAGGGCGGTGATTTGGTAAGCGGTATCGCAAGCAAGGTTGCATTTAAGGCGGTTGGAAAGGATGGAAAAGGAGTTGACGTTACAGGTGCTATTATCGACCAGAAAAACGACACCATTGTTCGCTTCAAATCATGGAGATTTGGAATGGGGCATTTTTCACTTACACCAAACGCAAATGATAATTATAAGGCAATTGTACGTTCTGATAATGATAACCCGGTAATTAAGGAGCTTCCGCCTGTTAATAAGCAAGGCTACGTGATGCAGCTTGCGGGTAGTGGCCCTGGTCAGCTGGATATCACAGTCAGCAGTAATGCGGTAAGCTCGGATGGGCAGGTTTACCTTTTTGTGCACACCCGCCACGTGATCAAACTGGCAAAAAGCGCTATAATGGCAAATAGCACGGCTCATTTTCTGCTTGATAAAAGTGCTTTGGGCGATGGGATTTCTCATCTTACAATTTTTAACGGCGACCGGCAGCCGGTATGCGAACGGCTTTATTTTAAACGCCCGGCCCGGAGGCTGGTGATCAATGCATCAGCCGATCAGCCGCTATATGGCAACCGTAAAAAGGTTAATGTTTCTATATCGGCAAAGGATCAGGCTGGTCAGCTGCTTAATGCTGATCTGTCTGTATCGGTATACCGACTGGATGAATATCAAACAGCTCCTGAAGGAGATATCGCCGGTTATTTTTGGTTGAGTTCTGATCTGAAAGGATATATAGAGTCGCCTGATTATTATTTAAATAATACTACTGCCGAAGCTGATGAAGCCGCGGACAACCTGATGCTTACACAAGGGTGGAGCAGGTTTCAATGGAGTGATGTATTAAAAAACAGGCCCGCATCATTTAGTTTTCTGCCGGAGCATGATGGACACATTGTTTCGGGAAGAATAGTTAAAGCCGACTCTAATACTGCTGCAAAGGATATTGTTACCTATTTGGGGGTTCCGGGAAAAAGGGTGCAGTTATTTACTGCAAAAAGTGATTCAATGGGGCACCTGCTATTCAACACCAAAGATTTGTATGGCCCGGGCGAAATCGTGGTGCAAACAAATACACTGAGAGACAGCACTTTCAGGATTGATATATTAACGCCGTTTTCGGAACAATATTCTAAAAACCCGTTACCCGAATTTAATTTAACTGCCGGAATGCAATCAGCACTTGAGGCACAAAACCTGGCAATGCAAGTGCTTAACATATATGCCGGAAATAAGATCAAACAGTTTTATGATGCAGGTATTGACAGCAGTGCATTTTATGGAAAACCCGATAAGATTTATAAACTGGATGATTATACCCGTTTTACCACTATGGAAGAAGTATTGAGGGAATATGTCAGGGAGATATTCTTACTTCATCCGCAGAAAAAATATCATATCAACGTAATTAGTGAGAAAGGCTTCCTGGAAGGCGACCCATTGGTGATGCTTGACGGCATTCCAATATTTGACATGAATAAAGTGTTGGCTATAGATCCATTAAAGGTTAGGAAACTGGAGGTGATACATGAACGATATTTTTGGGGAGCCGCTGATGCCGAAGGTATTTTGAGTTACACAACATATAAAGGCGACCTGGCCGGAGTAGAACTTGACCCTCACGCTGTAGTAGTTGATTATGAAGGGATGCAACTGCAAAGAATATTTTATTCACCGGTTTATGAAAAGCCAGACGAGATAGCAAGCCGGTTACCCGATTTCAGGAACTTGTTGTTTTGGGCGCCGACAATAAATACCGGTGCACAAGGTAAAAACCAGGTAACATTTTACACCTCAGATCAGGAGGGGAAGTATATAGGCGTGATACAGGGTATTACAGCATCAGGAGAATCGGGCAGCAAATATTTTACTTTTGAGGTCAAAAAATAGCCACATTAATTGGGTAGACGATCCTTTGTCATTCAACATTGTAAAAATGGGATATAAGTTACTTGCGTGATACAATAATTGTACTTATTTCACGTATAAAGGCATGTTTAAAATGTAATTAATTGATGATGTGGTTTATATAAAAAATTCAATAAAATTCAAGTTATATATTAAACCATTATCGGTAATTTCAGTCTAAAAAATCATTAGTACCCCGAAGTAAAAAATTCTATTTATAAAAGTTATGAAAATGTTATACAAATACGCATCCGGTTTAGTGTTGACCGGATTGCTTTCTATGGGTTTGATCTCTACTGCTGATGCACAACACAGAGGTGGCGGCGGTGGTGGTGTCCATGTTAGTGGAGGCTTTGGCGGAGGCGGTTTTCGCGGTGGCATTGGCTTTCGCGGTGGTTTTGGTTATCGTGGAGGCTTTTTCGGCGGTTATTACGGTTACCCGGCTTTTGGATTCCGTATAGGGCTTTTGCCTTTTGGTTATTATCCGTTTTATTGGGGTTCAGATCTGTATTACTATTATGGAGGTGTTTTTTACAGGCCAAATGATGGCGGAGGTTACGAGGTTACTGTACCTCCTGTAGGCGCTGCAGTACCTGTGCTGCCTAAGGGTGCGCAGTCAATAGTAATCGACGGCCAGCAGTATTTTGAGTTTAATGGTGTTTATTATACCGAAGGTGTTGACGATAAGGGGAAGAAGATCTATGTGGTTGCCGGCAAGGATGGGGTTTTGAATACCAATGGCGAAAACGCTGATAATAACGCTCCACCGGCACCGCAGGTTGGTGATGTTGTGAATCAACTGCCTGACGGCTGTCGTAAAGTAAACCTTAATGGCAAGCATTACTTTGTATCGCCTGATGATATTTACTACGAGGAATTTACGGATTCGCACAATTATAAGGCTTACCGTATTGCCAGCATACCATCAAACGATCAGAATTAAAATCCAGTTTTCTAATATATAATCGGTGGGCCCTCATTTTTATGAGGGCCCATTTTTTATTTTTTTTAATAATTATAAAGCTGATGCCTGCTGAATTAAATGATTCTATGACGTTTTGTGTGGTAAACCTTATTATATATAGTCCGCATAGCGGACGGAATATTTTATAACCATGGGTTTTAACCCATGGCAAGTAAATCAAAAAAATATGAGTCCGCATAGCGGACGGCATATATTTGTCGGTAAATGATAGTTCGATATTTTGTATGGGCCGTCCGCTATGCGGACTCATCCTTACTTGTTCCGTTTTTTCAACGTCCGCCAGCTGGCGGACGTTGTTACAATATTGGTCGGGGTTATGCCCCTTGTCGTTTTTATTAATAGAATAATAACAAACCTACCCATACAGAGCGTCATAGAACCAATTTAATTAAGTAATTGAAAACCTTTAAGGGCGAATAAACCTTTTACAATTGATTTAGTCAAATATTTGAAAAGTATTTAATCACAAATTAAAATTATGAAAAGGTTATATAAATATATGTCTGCAATTGCATTAACAGGATTGCTGATGATCGCATTAACTATAAGCGCTGACGCACAGCATAGAGGCGGTGGCGGCGGTGGTCACGGTGGTGGCGGCGGTTTCCACGGCGGCGGTGGTTCTCGCGGTGGTGGTGGTTTTCATGGCGGTGGCGGAAGCTTTCGTAGTAGCGGCGGATCACGTGGTGGCAGCAGCTTTCGTGGCAATGCAGCCGTGCGTGGTGGTAGCAGTTTCCGTGGCGCAGCAAGCAGCCGCGCTGCAGTTGGCTATCGTGGCGGAGCTGTAAGAGGAAGCGGCGCGTATCGTGGCAGTGCAGTAAGGTCCTACAGTCGTAGTGGTTTTTATAGAGGCGGCCGTTATTATGGTGGCGGCTATTATCGCGGCGGCCGTTATTACGGTGGTGGCTTCTATCGTGGCGGACATTATTTTAGCCATTATGGTTATGGTGGTTTTAGGTTTGGCTTTGGTTTTGGATATCCTCATATAGGGTTTTATTTAGGCGTTCTGCCTTATGGATATTACCCATTTTATTGGGGTTCAGTACCGTATTATTATTACGGCGGAACTTTTTACCAGCAATACAATGGCGGATACCAGGTAGTTGTGCCACCTGTTGGTGCTGCTATCCCTACATTGCCATCCGGCGCCCAGTCAATTGTTATCGATGGGCAGCAGTATTACGAAATGAACGGTGTTTATTATCAGCAGGGTACTGATGACCAGGGCCGCACGGTGTATACCGTTGTTGGCAAGGATGGTGTATTGAATACCGGCGGTGGCGGCAGCACGATCAATGACCAGCCAAGAACAGATAGTGACGATCCTATTATGGATAATAGCAATCCATCTGCTGATAACCAGCCTGCTAATAATAAACCAGATGTTGTAGCTGCGGTATCAGTTGGCGATGTAGTTAATGAGCTACCTGCTGATTGCCGCAAGGTGACCCTGAACAACAAAAAATACTTTGTATCGCCCGATAATATTTTTTATGAAGAATATAAGGATAATAATGGCAAGGGATATCGTGTAGCGAGTGTACCAACCAATGGGAGTAATTACTAATTGTCAATAATCATAAAAGAAAAAGCCTCCGATTTTATCGGGGGCTTTTTTATGGTCATTTTATTAAGAGACAGATAACATGCAATTAAAATCTATTTTGATAACTTCGTACAGAAAACCAAGCATTAAAACCTTAAATTAATTAACCATGAAAAGATTAGCCCTGCTATTTACCTTAGCGGTAACAGTTTTTACCTGCGTGTCAGTGCACGCCCAGATCACTCCGGCTCAAATGGCTGATGAGTGGCAACGCGCTAAAACCTACACCAAAGCATACCTTGATGCCATGCCTGATGATGGATACAGTTTTAAGCCTACTGCGGAAATGAGAACATTTGCCGGCCAGATGCTGCATTTGGCTGATGCTAACTATTATTTCCTTTCTGCTGTAAGTGGTAAACCAAGTCCGCTTGGCAAAACTTCGGCAGAAAAAACTATTGAACAAACAAAAGCCGCTACTACCAAGGCAGTAATGGACAGCTATGATTTTGTGATCGGTTGTGTACAAGGGATGACTGCAGCTCAAATGCAGGAAAACATGAAATTTGCCGGTAAAGATTTGTCAAAAGCATTAATCTTAAGTAAAGCGTTTGAACATCAGACACACCACCGCGGGCAAACTGTTGCTTATTTGCGTTTAAAGGGAGTAACGCCGCCACCGGAAATGTTATTTTAGACTTACTATATTTCTCAGTTAGAAAAAGGGATGTGTTTATAGCACATCCCTTTTTATTAATGCCTGCATCGTTGTCTTCTATTTTAAAATATATTCCCGCTATTGTTCTTTTAACCGTTATTTAAAGCGTACCTTACGTAAAATCGTTAATACGTCTATAAAGGCCGCTACATCTGCCAAAGTAATCCTTTTCTTATCTAATCCAGATATTAATGTATAATCTGGCACCCAACGATCGGCAGTACAAAAAACAACATTAAATAATACTATCATGAGCAAGGACAGACAAATGATTAAGGACAAAAAGAAGCCGGCCAATCCACTTGGTAAAAAGGCGCCATCAGATTACCAGGCAGGGAAATCCTCCGTATCTAAATTAGACATTACACCAGCTAAGAAAAAGTAAGAGAATGACCAATAGAACAGTAGAATCAGAAGTAAGGGAATATGTATATGACCTGAAGAATTGCGCAAGCGAATTTGGTTTTAATAACCAGGAAGGCTGG
>Ga0206930_1107_pt1 | contig 16888 bp, 18 predicted proteins | sample Alteio_BWOrgHeat_20_FD_152939 | JGI IMG/M metagenome (GOLD analysis project Ga0206930, IMG submission 152939) | Enriched cells from forest soil in Barre Woods Harvard Forest LTER site, Petersham, Massachusetts, United States -... | ecosystem: Environmental > Terrestrial > Soil > Temperate forest >... | reverse complement strand
GTTACTAAAAGAGATGCGTCCCTTCAGGCTTCCATCTTCGTAACGGGCCATAAGAAAGATATAGCAAGACTGGATGAAAAGCTTTTGAGCATGAAAGAGATAAAAGCGTTTTAAGCCTCACCCCAACCCTCTCCAAGGGAGAGGGGGTCTAAAAATGCAGGTTTCCAAATTAAAGTCCTCTCCTTTGGAGAGGATTTAGGTGAGGCTAATTCGTATTCAATATCAGCCTCGGTTCATCATAAGCGATCATTCTTGCGCGCTGATCAGGAGGTATTTTAACCGACTTGTTTACATTGTAATCATAGCTAATGCAAACAGTTTTCCCTGTAGTGCAAATATCTTCCCCGTCGGGCGTTAGCTTTACCAGTACATGCATCACATCGAAACTACTGTTGCCAATGCGCACCGTGCGCACATAACAGGCGATCTCATCGTGCCGGGTGATGGGCTTTAAATAATTGACCTCCGACTTGGCCAGGATGATCCCATTGTTGTTCCAATCCCACTTTACCACATCTTTCCAGTAGTTCGACCGGGCTATTTCAAAATAGGTTAAATAGATCGCGTTATTCACATGGCCGTAGAAATCCAGGTCCGAAAAACGGATGGGGATAAGGGTTTTATATTTATAATCTGCTAAATTTTCGCTCATTTTATGCCAGTATGTCTGCTTAAAAAATAATTTACAGTCATTTTGGCTGTAAATATTGAATATTAACCGTTGGTACAACAGTTGAAGTATACCCGACGAAGTTAATAAAACTAATAAAAGAATAAACTGGAGGATCTAAAAATGACACTTGTAAAATTTAACAACGGACACAAAACTAACGCGGTAAACCCATGGTTCAACGACGTATTTGACTCATTAATTAACGACTCACGCCTGAACGACAGGTTTATCAACAAGACCCCTGCTGTTAACATTGCCGAAACAGAAAACGAATTCCATATCGAATTAGCTGTTCCCGGCCTGAAGAAGGAAGACTTTAAGATCAGCCTTGACAAAAACGTATTAAGTGTTTCTGCTGAAAAGAAAACTGAAAATGTTGACGAAGGCAAGAAATACAGCAAACGCGAATACAGCTACGATTCATTTGTAAGGTCGTTCACCTTGCCTGAAACGGCTGACCGCGCTAAAATCGACGCTCAATATAATGATGGCGTTTTGAGCTTAAGCGTAGCTAAAAAGGAAGAAGCTAAATTTCAACCAAGAGAAATTGCTGTAAAGTAATTTGACCGGGTGCTGTGGGTTTGTGAGATTGAACTGTGATTTTTTGAATAGGCTCCCGGCCCCGGAAGAAATACAGGTGTGGAAATGCTGACAATTCGTTTCTAAAACTTGATAAAGAATGTTTTCATAATAAGTTGTTGGTTTAGTTTGTAAAGGCCCCGGTGATAATCGGGGTCTTTTTTGTTGGTGTCCACTTTTGTGGGCGTTCCATTTAGAGAGAGTGGAACATTTGGAACACCCGGAACGATTTGGAACACCCGCAATAGTTAAGAAAATTTCGTTTAAGAATATCAAAAAACTTTGCCTTTGCATCAGGCGGTTGAATTTTTTTTGAGCATTTGTTGTTATCTTCATCATCGGTTTTCAATTGGCTTTGGATGTGCGCTGGACAATATAATGCCAGCGCAGCAAGCCTACGACGTTGATAGCCATTTTATAAAACGCAGCTTAGCTTATGGTTCAAATTGAAAAACTGATAGCAACTGAGATTGCGAAAGCTAATGGTCTGAGTGTATCGAAACTTGGTTTACGTTTCGACAGAGTGGTTGTTCAACTACTTGGAAATATCAGAGCAGCTATTGAACAGGAAGTACCAGGGAAAATAGTAGTTATAATGACAATCACTGCACCAATCAAACTTCCTGGTAAGACAGAGCATGAACTTATCGGAAAAATAAAGAATTTTTTAGAGCCTGGGATTCAACAACAGGATAGTGCGTTGACTATTTTCCAAAATGAAGTACAACTTAGATTTGTCGAATCTTCACCGAAGCAAAACACCAGATTTATTGGTTTAGTCCACAACCCCAATATCGACGCTAAGATGCTCCTTGATTTAGCCGCGCAGTGGTTGCTCAAAGGATAACTCTATTTATATCTTTTGCCTTTAACCGCCCTGACCGCCAGTTCAAGCGTCCACGCTTGAACTAAAATATTTGTAAGCGTCCACGCTTACGGCCTGGTAACCCGCAAGTGTGGACACTTGCTACAGTTAGCATTCAAGCGTGGACGCTTGAATGGGCGGGATGGATGACTTTCGCTATTGCTGGGTTAAATAAATATGATTAATTTCAACTTCCCAATCATAATTAACCTTATCAATCAAACCATACGATGACATTAAAGGAATCCGTTTTAAAAAGTTTAGAGGATATAAATGACGTAACGAATTATTTAGCGGTTTACAACAAAATAGTTGAAAAAAGTTATTATGATTTTGGCCCTGCTAAAACTCCTACAGCAACAATATCAGCAGTTCTTGGTGATTTTATTCGAAGCGGTGATACTAGGGTAAAGCGTATTAAGCAAGAGGGAGGCACTTATACTTATTATCTGGCAAAAAATGAGCAAAATATAGGCATTGATGTTTTGTCAGGAGTAACTGAACCTGCGTTATCTGTTGTAAAAACAAATAAAACAATTGGTTATAATGAAAGGGATTTACATAAACTTTTAAGTAGCTATTTAAAGATTTCAGGGATATACTCAAAAACGATTTTTCACGAACAATCAACTTATGGTAAGGACAATAACCAAATCTGGACTCATCCAGATATGGTTGGCATTAAATTTTTGAATTTACAAACAAAGGCAAGCCAAACTTTCATAAAATCGATTAATCGTGTCGATACTTTTAAGTTAAGTTCATACGAAATTAAGAAAGAAATTAATAATGATTCTGAACTTAAAAAAGCATTTTTTCAAGCTGTATCTAATTCAAGTTGGGCTAATTATGGTTATTTGGTTGCCTTTGAGTTTAGTGATAGTCTAACAGAAGAAATGGAAAGACTTAATCAATCTTTTGGCATAGGAGTGATTGAACTCAAATCGAACCCTTATCAAAGTAAGGTCTTGTTTACACCTAAATATAGAGATTTAGACTTTAAAACGATTGATAAGCTATGCAAAATCAATAAAGAATTTGAAAAATTTATCGAACAAACTGAGAAATTATTAACTGCTGAGGAACGTTACTATAAATCAACTGAAAAAGAACTTGATGAATTTTGTGATGATTATTTTGCGAATGACACTGAAATTGAAAAATATTGCAAGGACAAGCATATTCCTAACGATTAGTAGTAAATTTCGATTATTACTTTGTCGCTATTAAATCCGAAATTGAACATTCGAAATCCGAAATAAAAATCACGCCCTCATATTAATATACTGCAAAGGCTGCCCGAAATCCTCTTTACGGCAAAGAGCAATAACCGCCTGTAAATCATCTATTTTTTTAGCCTGTACACGCACCTGGTCGTCCATAATGGAGGCCTGTACCTTTAATCCGCTGTCTTTTATCTTCTTTACAATTTTTGAAGCGACGGTCTTTTCGATGCCTTCCTTTATCTTGATCTCCTTGCGTATCATATTGCCCGATGCATATTCCTCCTTGCCATCGTCAAGCGCCGATGGGTCAAGATTTTGTTTTACCATGCGACTGATAATGGAATCCTTAATGGCTTTCAATCGCATATCGTTTTCGGTGACAATAGTGATCACGTTGGTTTTTTTGTCCAGGTCGATGGTGCTTTTTGAATCGTTGAAATCATAACGATTCAATATTTCCTTTTTGGCGGTATTTAATGCGTTATCAAGCGTTTGCCCGTCTATTTTGCTTACAATATCAAATGTTGGCATAATTTGGTGTGTTATGTTTTTCGTTACAAAAATATAATAGTGTTTATAAACTTAGTGAATTTAATCGGCGTACTACTTTTTCTGTGTTAAAATGTTAAGCACAAAAGATGCTATTTAAAGTTTAGTTAATATTAACTTAACAAATAAATAAGCAGTTTTGTAAACATGGGCCCACGACCCGCATTATATGGATATTAAACGGATACCTCTAATCAACAGGGAAATCAGCTGGTTATACTTTAACGACAGGGTTTTACAGGAAGCATCCGACCCAACAGTCCCTTTAATTGACCGGATAAGGTTCCTGGCCATATTTTCATCCAATCTCGACGAGTTTTACCGTGTAAGGGTAGCCACTTTAAGCCGCCTATCCAACCTGAATGAAAAGGCCAAGGAAATATTAGGCTACAACCCCAAAAAGATATTAAACCAGATAAAAAATATTGTTGTAAAGCAGGAGCGCAAGTTTAACAACCTGTATGAAAATATTATTGTAAAGCAATTAGCCGAAGAAAAGATATTTATCCTGAATGATAAGCAGTTGAACGTAACCCGCGGCGCATTCGTTAAGAGTTATTTCAGAGAACGTTTATTGGCTACGCTTGTACCTATTATGCTGGATGAAGGGCAACCTTTTCCTGAATTGCGGGACAGGGGCGTCTATTTCTTTGTTAAACTGACTAAAAATCAAAAATCGCGCTACGCGCTTATAGAGATACGCGATAGCTTATCGAGGTTCGTTGTGCTGCCCGAAACCAATAACCTCAAGTTCATTATTTTGCTTGATGATATTATCCGTTACTCGCTGGAGGATATATTTTTCATTTTTGATCACGATAATATCGAGGCTTATTCCATACAGCTTACCCGTGATGCCGAGCTCGACCTGGATAAAGAGGTGAGCGAAAAGTTTATTGATGCGCTGGCGAAAAGCTTGCAAAAACGCAAAAAGGGCAAACCCATGCGTTTGTTATATGACGCGGATATGCCGATAGATATGGTGGGCTACCTGGTAAAAAGAATGGGGATGCACGCTGAGAGCCTTATACCGGGCAACCGTTATCTGAATTTCAAAAACTTCATAGCTTTTCCAAACGTAGGCCGCCCCGAGCTGGAGTACGCTTCTTATCCTGCATTACCGGTTAATGGCTTGTCTTTTGGCAGGAGTTTGATGGAAATGATAGGTAAAAAGGATTATTTATTGAGCACGCCTTATCAGTCGTACGATTATGTTATCCATTTCCTGCGTGAAGCCGCTATCGATCCAAAAGTTAAGGAGATCAGCATAGCGTTATATCGCCTGGCAGATCATTCACATGTGATACATGCATTGATAAATGCAGCCAAAAATGGCAAAAAGGTGAATTGCCTGGTTGAGCTACGCGCCCGTTTCGATGAGCAGAACAATATTACCTACAGCAGCCGGTTGGAAGAAGAGGGCGTGAATGTACTTTATGGCGTAATTAATTATAAGGTACACTCTAAAATATGTTTGGTTACGCGCACCGAAAAAGGCAAAGCGGTTAATTATGCCTGTCTTTCAACAGGTAATTTTAACGAGAAGACAGCAAAAATATATGCCGATCATACCTTATTTACAGCCAATAAAAAGATCACCGACGACCTGGTGGTAGTATTTAAGGCATTGAAGCTGAATATGCTGGCAAAAGGATTAAACCATTTGATCGTTTCGCCTATCGATTCGCGCCCGGCTATTTACAAACTCATCGACAATGAAATAAAAAATGCCAAGGCTGGCAAACCTGCCTATATGATCCTGAAAATGAATAGCCTGGCTGATGAGCAGGTGATAGCTAAGCTGTACCAGGCAAGTAATGCAGGGGTGAAGATCCAAATGATCATCCGGGGGATGTGCTGCTTAATACCAAATATGAAAGGCTACAGTGAAAATATCACTGTGATCAGCATCGTAGATAAATATTTGGAGCATTCGCGTGTGCATATTTATTGCAACGGGGGTAATGAATTGATTTACCTTACTTCGGCGGATTTTATGACGAGGAATATCGATAACCGGGTAGAGGTGGGTTTCCCGATTTACGATGAGAAACTGAAAAAAGAGATAAGGGATATCATTGACCTGCAATTGGAAGACAATACCAAGGCCCGCGAAATAAATAGCCAGAACAGTAATAAATATCACAAAACCAGGAGTGAAACACCCAACCGGGCACAAATAGAGATATACAATTACCTGAAAAATAAAGATTAATTAAATTGAGATACGCTGCCATCGATATAGGCTCAAACGCCGTTAGATTACTTATAGCTGATATCATTGAAAACAATGAATCAGTTTCGTTTAAGAAAAATACACTGATAAGGGTTCCGCTGCGCCTGGGGGATGATGCGTTTTTGCAACAAAATATTTCAGACAGAAAGGCCGCCGATCTTGTTAAAACCATGAGTGCGTTTCGTAACCTGATGGATGTTTATAAGGTAACCGATTATATGGCCTACGCTACCTCAGCCATGCGTGAAGCCAAAAACGGGCCTGATATCGTAAGAACGATCAAGGAAATCGCCGACCTCGACCTTGAAATTATAGCCGGCCAAAAGGAGGCAAAGATCATTTACTCCAATCATGCTGAAGAGAACATCGATAAGGACAAAAATTACCTGTATATTGATGTGGGTGGCGGCAGTACCGAATTGTCGCTTTTTTCAGATGGGAAGCTGCTGGCCTCACGGTCATTTAACATTGGAACCATACGTATTTTGGATAACCAGGATAAGGAGGAAACCTGGAATGAGATGCGTGAATTTGTGCGCGAAAATACCCGCCAGTTTAAAATAGTAAACGGCATAGGTACGGGTGGCAATATTAACAAATTGTACAGGCTGTCGGAAGAAAAAAACGATGCACCGTTGAGCTTTATTAAGCTGAAATAACTTTACAGTTATTTGAATTCATTCTCTTTAAAGGACCGCATTAACGTGCTGGGAATCAACCAGGATAGGGCAGACGTGATCATACCTGCATGCGAGATCTATATAAGTGTGATGAAATGGGCAAATATGAAGTATATTTATGTACCGAGCCTGGGCCTGGTTGACGGGATTATACAAATTTTAATAGAGAAAAATTTTACAAATAATGATTAAAAAAATATTATCAAATTGTATAAAAATTGGAAACAGTTTTTTATATTTGTAGTGCCCTCTCATAGGGCATGTTTTTCATAGGTAGATGTAGGGTCGGGTACTTGTACTCGATCCTTTTTTTTGCACCTGATTTTATCCGTAGCTTTACCGGCCATGACGAAAAAGAAGATCGTAGTTGCAATTACAGGCGCCAGCGGTGCAATTTATGCCCAATTATTGTTGCAAAAGTTAGAACAGCTTCAAAGCCAGATCAACGAAGTAGCCATTGTAATGTCAGACAATGCCAAACAGGTATGGAAGTTTGAGCTGGATAATGAAGACTACGATAAGCTTCCCTATAAAATATACCCGAAGAACGATTTTATGGCCCCTTTCGCCTCCGGCTCTGCCCGGTTTGATACCATGGTAATAGTTCCCTGCTCGATGGGTACCCTGGGCCGCATAGCCAGCGGAACCTCGGACGATTTGGTGATCCGTGCAGCTGACGTTATTTTGAAGGAACGAAGAAAGTTGATCCTGGTAGCCAGGGATATGCCCCTCAACCTCATCCATATTCGCAACATGCAAACCATCACAGAGGCAGGCGGTATCATTTGCCCGGCCATACCATCATATTATAGCAAACCAAAAACTGTAGAAGAAGTAGCGATGACGGTGGTAAACAGAGTGATAGATCTCATTGGGTTGGAGAATGAAAGCTTCCGCTGGTCTGAAATACAGGATGAATAACATTTTAATGCCATGAAAAAGAATATTTGCTTCAAATGCTATTTGGTTTTAAGTCTTCTTTATTCCACAGAAAGCTTTGCCCAATCGATAAAAGCGAATATTAATCAATTAAATTTCCTTACCGGTACCTGGGTGCAGAAAACCAAATTGGGCGAAATGGAAGAGATTTGGGGCAAACCAATCGGCGATAATATGGCCAGCACTTTCAGATATGTTAAAGACGGTAAAGTAAAATTTTATGAATTTGTGGTGATAGAGCAAACGGATTCCGTACCTGTAATGAAAATTCGCCACTTTAACCGGGGCAGCATCGGATGGGAGGATAAAGAAAACCCATTACTGATGCCGTTAACAAAGCTCACTAACAATGAAGTTGAGTTTATTTCTCTAAGCGGCATAGTTCGCCTTACTTATAAACGTGTTGACCCAAACAATATGCAGGTAATATTAAATGAAAAGGATAAGCAGGGTATGTGGAATAAAGAGACTTTTAATTATGTGCTAAGCCAGTGACAATCTTCTAACTTTCAAACATTTCAACCTTACAACAAAAATCGTAGATTTGCACCCGCAAATGAACAAGAAGGTCGCTTTTTATACATTAGGCTGCAAGCTCAATTACTCGGAAACTTCAAGTATTGGCCGCCTGTTTAACCAGGCAGGTTTTGATACGGTTGATTTTACCGACAAGCCTGATGTGTTCGTGATCAATACTTGTTCCGTTACCGAAAATGCCGATAAAAAGTGCAAAAAGGTGGTTAAGGAAGCTTTAAAGGTATCTCCAAATGCATATGTAACCATCATAGGCTGTTATGCCCAACTCAAACCAAAGGAAATTTCCGAAATACCGGGCGTAGATATGGTTTTGGGCGCTGCCGAGAAATTTCAGATCGTAGATTACATCAGCGACCTCACCAAAAACCCGAAGGCATTGGTTTATAATCAGCCAGTATCTGAAGCTAATCAATTCGTTTCCGCTTATTCTTTTGGCGACCGCACCCGTACCTTTCTAAAGGTTCAGGATGGTTGTGATTATTCCTGTTCGTTTTGCACCATCCCATTGGCGCGTGGTGCGAGCCGGAGTGACACTATTGAGCATGTGCTTGAACAAGCCCGGGAGATAGCTGCATCAGGGGTAAAGGAAATTGTGCTTACGGGTGTTAATTTAGGCGATTTCGGTATCAGGAATGGCCAACGCGAGGATAAGTTTTTTGACCTGGTAAAAGAGTTGGACGGAGTTGAGGGTATCGACCGGATACGCATATCATCCATCGAGCCAAATCTGCTGACGGATGAGATCATTGAATTCGTATCCCAATCAAAGCGTTTCGTACCGCATTTCCATATTCCCCTGCAATCAGGATCAAATAAAATATTGGGCTTGATGCGCCGCCGTTATAAACGAGAACTTTATGCTGATAGGGTTGCTAAAATCAAAGAGCTGATGCCTGATTGTTGCATTGGTGTTGATGTGATCGTAGGTTTCCCCGACGAAACGAGAGAAGATTTTATCGACACCTATAATTTTTTGAATGAATTGAACGTTTCTTACTTGCATGTGTTCACCTATTCAGAAAGAGAAAATACACCAGCAGCAGAAATGAGCAATCCCGTACCCGGTTCAACCCGAGCCGAAAGAAGCAAGATGCTGCATATTTTATCCGACAAAAAACGCCGGGCCTTTTACGAAACTCAATTAAATAAAACTGACGAGGTGTTATTTGAGGGTGATATTAAGGAGGGCTACATGCACGGCTTCACCCGTAACTATGTAAAGGTCAGGGCCAAATATGATCCTGTATTAGTGAATGAGCTGAAATCAGTTTATTTAACGAACATTTCATCTGATGGTGATGTTGACATTACCGAAGGCGAAGAATTATTGATCCATTAATTTTATATTCGCTCAAATTATCATTAGATGTTTCCTACCCTAAGTTCGTTTATTCAATATCTTACAGGTTATAATATTCCGCTTCCTATACAAACCTTTGGCTTTTTTGTGGCCTTTGCCTTCCTGGCAGCTTATTGGGCCTTTTCAAAGGAGTTTCAACGTAAGGAAAAGCTCGGCTATATACATACGTTCGAAAAAACTGCAACCTTTGGCGAACCTGCTTCAACAGTTGAATTAGTAAGCAATGGTTTCTTTGGTTTCGTACTGGGGTACAAAATAATTGATGCCCTCCTAAATTATCACAAGCTCCTGGACGATACACAGGGCTTTATATTATCGCTTCGCGGTAACTGGATAGGCGGGATCATCGGTGCCGCTATTTTTGCTTATTGGGCCTATTACGAAAAGAAAAAGCAACAACTGCCAAAGCCAATAACTAAGCAAGTCGCAGTGCACCCGAACGAGCTGATGGGCAGTATCTTGCTTTGGGCAGCCATTTGCGGTTTTGCAGGGGCCAAAATATTCAACGCACTGGAAAACTGGGGCGAATTTTTGAAGGACCCTGTGGGAATGCTTGTCGGTTTCAGCGGATTAACATTTTACGGCGGCTTAATATGCGGAGGAGCGGCTGTTTTATATATCGCCAATAAACACGGCATAAAACCGTTAACCATGCTGGATATTGGTGGCCCGGGAATGATGCTGGCGTATGGGGTAGGCCGTATTGGCTGCCAGATGTCGGGCGATGGTGACTGGGGGGTTACTAATTATGCCCAAAAACCGCAATGGTTAAGCTGGGCTCCGGATTGGATGTGGGCATTCAGGTTCCCTCATAATGTAAATGACGAAGGTATCCAATTAATGAATTGTACCGGCAAATATTGCCATATATTGCAATTTCCTCATTATCCTACGTCGTTTTACGAATCTGTCATATGTATTTTGCTGTTCTTGTTTTTATGGAGCATCAGGAATAAGATAAAATGGCCCGGGGTAATGTTCGGAGTATATATGATATTGGCCGGAACCGAACGTTTTTTAATCGAGTTTATACGCGTGAATACAAGGTATCATATATTTGGAATATCATTCCCGCAAGCACAATTAATTTCAATATTGATGATCATTGGAGGTGCAATTTTAATTATATCAGGATTGAACAATAAAAAAGCCATATCGATAAAGCATGGCTGAGCAAACTATTTTACGCCGGATAGGTAAAAATCAGGTTTTAAGATTTATAGTTTCTGCTGGTATGGGTTTTTTGGTGGATATTTCTGCCTTCCACTTGTTCTATCATAATATTTTTGAGAAAAAAACTTACCTGGTGTTTTCCCGCACTTTGGGTAATTATACCTTATCATTGGCGGTATCTTTTTTCCTGGGGGTTGTGGTCAACTTTTTGATCACCCGTTATATGGTTTTTAATGAATCAAATTCAAAACCATCAAAGCAGTTCGTTCGTTTCGTATCTGTAGCCATTATCGGGTATTTCGCAAATTTATTTGTGATCAGGACATTGATAGAAACATTTAATTTCAATGCCGACCTGGCCCGGATAACTGCAGCGTTAAGTTTGTTTTTTGCAAGTTTTTTCATCCATAAGGCTTTTTCATTCAGTTTATCTTTGAGGCACCATGTATCTTGAGAATATAACCAGCCAGGTAATTAATGTTTCAAAGGAAGCGGGAGATTTCATCCGGCAGGAACGTAAGCGATTTGACCCTGATAAAATAGAATATAAGGGTTTGAATGATATGGTTTCCTATGTGGATCAAACTGCCGAACGGATGATCGTTAATGCGTTGGATAAGATATTACCTGAGGCTGGATTCATAACTGAAGAAAAAACCACCAGCAAAATAGCCGAACGCTACAATTGGGTTATTGATCCGCTGGATGGAACCACCAATTTTATTCATGGCGTGCCGACTTACTCCGTAAGTATTGCCCTGAAGGAACACAGCGAACTGGTGTGCGGTGTAATTTACGAGATCAACCTGGATGAATGCTTTTATGCCTGGAAAGATGCCCCGGCTTATTTGAATGGTAAAGAAATTAAGGTAAGTAATAACCCAACTGTCAGCAGCAGCCTCATCGCTACAGGTTTCCCTTATTACGACTTTGAAAAACAGCCTGCTTATATTGAGTTGTTTACTGAGCTGATGAAAAGCTGTCATGGTTTGCGCCGGCTGGGCTCGGCTGCGGTCGATCTGGCTTATACCGCCTGCGGTCGCTTTGAAGCCTTTTATGAATACAACCTCAATGCCTGGGATATTGCAGCAGGTGTACTTATAGTAAGACAAGCCGGCGGAAAGGTAACAAACTTTAAAGGTGGAGACGAAGTAATGGATACCCGCGAATTATTGGCTACCAACGGGAAGATAGCAGAGGAAATGCTGGGGATTATTCAAAAATATTTTTAGATGGGAGATTCCACTGATTTTATTGTGATTCCACCGATTTGAATCAGTGCAATCCAAAATCAATCAGTGAAATCACCCTACAATAATCAGTGAAATCATCTTATAACATCGGTGTAATCCAATTATAACGCTTCAGATACTACTTCAGTAACTTCCGGCACCATTCTCTTCAATAAATTCTCGATACCTGCCTTTAATGTTACAGTTGAAGATGGGCAACCGCTGCATGATCCACGAAGCTCAACCGTTACTACGCCCTCATTAAACGATTTATAGGTGATAGCGCCGCCATCCTGCTCCACAGCCGGGCGAACATAATCCTGTAATATCTGCTGAATTTTTACTTCAGCCTCAGTGCCTTCAAAGTTTACTTCAGCTTGTTCCTCAAGCTGTACCTTCAATTCAGATTCAACAGCACCCTTCACAAATTCCTTCAGTATCGGCAGAATATCATCCCAGTCGCTTCCCTCAGTTTTGGTAACGGTAACAAAGTTGCTGGCGAAAAACACACCATTAACGAACGAAAACTTATATAATTCCTTCGCAAAGGGAGAATGCTCGGCGCTTTGTTTGGTAGCATAATCAACACTGCCATTGATCAGCAACTTGTTCACAATGAACTTCATAGTTGCCGGGTTAGGGGTCGATTCAGTATATACGTTGATATTCATCTTTATCTTTAATTAATCTTAACAAAGTTAAGCAGCATTTTGATTGGTTGTATATGCTAAAATTGTTATGACAGGTATGTGACGTTGTGTAAGCTAAAAGCGTAAAGCCGAAAGTCCAAAGCCTTTTCTGGTTAATAATTACAGCTTTCAGCTTTGTGCTTTTCCCTTTCAGCTAAATCCCGGTATAATTTGACGGGCTTATTTTTTTAATCTCTTCTTTAATCGCATCGCTCACTTCTAACGTCTCCACAAACTCCGCAATAGTTTCAGCATTGATCTCCTGGTTAGTACGTGTCAATTCTTTTAGGGCTTCATAAGGATTCGGATAGCCCTCACGTCTCAAAATGGTTTGTATCGCCTCTGCAACTACGGCCCAGTTAGCCTCAAGGTGGGCATTGATGGCCGACTCATTCAATAATAATTTATTCAATCCCTTTATAGTAGATTTTATGGCGATCAGGGTATGAGCCACTGGTACGCCGATATTACGTAATACGGTAGAATCTGTCAGGTCTCGCTGCAAGCGTGATATAGGCAGTTTAGCTGCAAGATGCTCAAATAAGGCATTAGCTATACCCAAATTGCCTTCAGAGTTTTCAAAGTCGATGGGGTTCACCTTGTGCGGCATGGCTGAAGAGCCTATTTCACCTGCTTTTATCTTCTGTTTAAAGTAATTCATGGAGATATAGGCCCACATATCGCGGTCGAGATCCATCAGTATGGTGTTGATCCTTTTTAATCCATCACAATGCGCGGCAAAATTATCGTAATGCTCTATCTGCGTGGTAAATTGTGACCGGCTCAAGCCCAGTATATCGTTCACAAAATGATCACCGAACTTCTTCCAGTCGATATTTGGATAAGCCACATTATGCGCATTATAATTACCGGTGGCCCCGCCAAATTTGGCCGAGTAGGGGATTTGCTTCAATAATTTTAACTGGCCCTCTAATCGCTCAACAAAAACCTGTATTTCCTTGCCCAATCGCGTAGGCGAAGCCGGCTGACCATGTGTGTGCGCCAACATGGGCAGTTTTTCCCATTCTGCAGCGTATTTTTTTAGCAGATCGGTCAATTCATTAATGGCAGGAAGATAGACCTCGTCGACCGCTAATTTAAAGGTATAAGGGATGGAAGTATTATTAATGTCCTGCGATGTTAAACCAAAGTGAATGAACTCTTTATATTTTTCCAGTCCCAGTTTGTCAAATTCCTTTTTGATAAAATATTCAACAGCTTTTACATCGTGATTGGTGATCTTTTCAATCTCTTTTATGCTCTCCGCATCCTTTTCTGTAAAATTTTGATAGATGCCGCGTAACTTTTCTGATACTTTTTTATCAAAATCATGAAGCTGGGGCAATGGGTGTTCACACAGGGCGATGAAATATTCAATTTCAACAAAAACCCTGTACCTGATCAGTGCGTATTCCGAAAAATATGCAGCCAGCTTGGATGTAGTGTTACGATACCGGCCATCAATAGGTGAGATTGCTGAAAGTGGAGTTAACGACATATGGTATAAAGTTTCCGCAAAGGTAACAATTCAGGGTGGCATTAAGTAGCGTTTGCCAATCACCAATCGTACTTTGACAAGAGTGAATGTCATAGAAAAATAATTTTTTTAGGAAACTTTGAAATCAAAAAATGTTTCCTTAGTTTTGACTCGAAAAGTCAATGAGTCAAACAGAGAGAATAATATTAGGTGGTGAGGAGCTTTTTTTAAAAGCTGGCATAAAAAGCGTAACCATGGATGACATAGCTAAGCACTTAGGTATGTCGAAGAAAACCATTTACCAGTTTTTCAAGGATAAAAACGATTTGGTGATAGCCCTGGTAAAAAAGAAACTGCAGGATGATGAGGATCAGATGTGTTCGATCATCAGCAAATCGGGTAATGTGATTGAAGAAATGATCAATATGATGAAATGTTCAGAAGAAATATTTTCGAGAATAAACCCCATAGTGATACACGATCTGCAAAAATATCACAGCGAGGCCTGGAAACAGTTCCAGGATTTTAAGGCTGATGTATTGATCCGCACCCTGGAGGAACTTTTAACAAAAGGTATAAAGCAAGGCTACATCAGGCCCGATCTTGATGTGAAGATCATAGCCAGAATGAGGGTTACGCAGGTTGAAATGGGGTTCAACACCTCGTTGTTCCCTGTTGCCGAATTTAATATATGGAAGGTGCAGCAGCAATTTCTGGAACATTTTAACTATGGCATATGCACATTAAAGGGATATAAGTTGCTGAATCAATATAAAAACATAAATGAAGAAATAATTAATTAATGCTATTGACATAGGGCTGTCACAAGGGATTAGAATTTTTGTGACAGAGTAATGAAGACAAACAACAAACACACTCAATATATATTATGAAACAAATTTTTCTACTAACAACGTTTCTGCTCAGTATGGCTTTTGGTAGCTATGCCCAGCAGGCGACGCAGCCAACCGGCAAGGTTTATAATTTATCACTAAAAGATTGCATCAACTACGCTTTTGAACACCAGGATACCGTACTTAATGCCCAATTGGATGTGAAGAGTGCGGATTATAAAGTGAGGGAAACTACCGGGATAGGCTTGCCACAGGTCAGTGGTTCGGCCAATTTTCAGGATTATATCAAGATTCCTACAACATTGATACCTGCTCAATTTTTCGGGGGGCCAGCTGGTACCTTTACTGCGGTTCAGTTTGGCGTTAAATATCAATCGGCATTGGGTTTAAATTTAACTCAAAAACTTTTTGATGGCAGCTACCTTGTTGGTTTAAAGGCATCCAGGACCTACAAAGAATTATCACAACGCAGTTATATACGCTCGAAAATAGATGCGAATGTGAATGTTACAAAAGCTTATTACCAGGTATTAGTTAGTGCCGAGCAAATAAAATTGCTTGATGCAGATATCAGCCAACTTGAACATCAGCTTAACGAAACCACTTCGGAAAACAAACAAGGCTCGGCTGAAAAAATAGATGTGCAGCGCACGCAAGTACAATATAACAACCTGGTAACTAACCGCGAAAATTCAATTCAACTGCTTGTTTTAAGTTATCAAATGTTGAAATTCCAAATGGGGATGCCAATAAATACGGAACTAACACTGACCGACAAATTAGAGGATGTACAACTGGCAGATTCACAAGGAGCTACCTCTGATACTACTTTCTATCATAATCGGATCGAGTATAATTTGTTAGAGACACAGAAAAAATTGAACGAACTGGATGTGGCCAATAAAAAGGCAGCCTCTTATCCTACTTTGGTGTTAAACGGCAGTTATAATTCATCATACCAGGATAACAGTCTTAGTAATTTGTATAAAACCAATTTCCCGTCAAGCTTTTTTGGATTGACTTTGAATGTTCCCATTTTTAGCGGCGGCCAGCGTGTTAACCAGATCAGGGAGTCTAAGATAAATGTGCTTAAATCACAAAATGACCTTGAGGCCGCTAAGAACGGCTTTTTGTTACAGGCCAACGCTGCCCACTTTACTTATGTAAATAGCCTGAGGTCATTGGATAACCAAAAAAGGAACCAGCAATTGGCGCAGGAAGTATTAAGGGTTACTAAAATCAAATATCAGCAGGGTGTAGGATCTAACATAGAAGTAACCCAGGCACAAGCTGATCTTGAAAGTGCTGATAATCAATATATACAGGCTTTATATAATGCTTTAATAAGCAAAGTAGATCAGGACAAAGCATACGGACGAATTAAATAAAACAAAACTAAACCACAATATAATAAGGATATGAAAAAAATATTATACATAAGCACCCTGCTGTTATTAGCAGCTTGCGCCGAGAAACCAAAGGATAAAAATGCCAAGATAGCTGAACTGGCTGACTTGAAAAAACAGGAGGCTACCCTGAGCGCCAAAATAACTAAATTACAGGCAGAAGTAGGAGCAACAGATTCCGTTAAATCAACAGACGTGGCTGAAATGGAAGTTAAACCATCTGCGTTTACTAATTATATCAATCTGCAGGGCAGAATAGACGCAAAGGATAATGTGCAGGCCTATCCTCAAGCATCGGCTGTAATTACCGCCATCTACGTAAAAGTAGGTGACCATGTGAGTAAGGGTCAAACCCTGGTTCAATTGGATAATAGCGTTCAGCTCCAGAATATTGCGCAGGCTGAAACCAAGGC
>Ga0206930_1106_pt1 | contig 16908 bp, 10 predicted proteins | sample Alteio_BWOrgHeat_20_FD_152939 | JGI IMG/M metagenome (GOLD analysis project Ga0206930, IMG submission 152939) | Enriched cells from forest soil in Barre Woods Harvard Forest LTER site, Petersham, Massachusetts, United States -... | ecosystem: Environmental > Terrestrial > Soil > Temperate forest >... | reverse complement strand
AAAATCAACATCTTCTACCCTCTTTCCGCGCCAGCGGAGAGAGGGTGGTCGATCCGCTGGCTAGCGGAAACGACCGGTCCAAAGGACTCCTTTCAGAGGCGAGTCAACTATGCAGCAATGCAAATCCTCCCATCCTTTAATCCTAAAAATTCTAGTTCAGACAAAAATCCCCTTGCAAATCTCACTAATTTTTACTAAATTTGTTAGCATGAAGCGTTCGGGAAGTGCGGATCTGCCTTTGCATTATGGTTACGTGCCGCGCTGGCTCGCGGAGCGTATGGCGAAGCTCGGTTTGGCCGTTACCGAGGTTATTGTGATGGATTACGGCAAGGACGAAGTGCTGCGCCGCCTGAGCGACCCGTTCTGGTTCCAGAGCCTGGGTGCAGTGATGGGCATGGACTGGCACTCATCAGGCATCACCACTTCGGTAATGGGTGCACTAAAGCGGGCCGTTAATCCGCATAGCAGGGAACTGGGCATTTACATTTGCGGCGGCAAGGGCAACCACTCGCGCGAAACACCGAATGAGTTGTTAAGAATAAGTGAAACTACCGGGCTCAATGGCACGCACCTGGTGAAATGCAGCAAGCTGAGCGCCAAGGTGGACAACACGGCCATACAGGACGGTTTCCAGTTGTATACCCACAATTTCATTTTGAGCGACGAGGGGAAATGGACCGTGGTGCAGCAAGGCATGAGCGCCAGCAACAAAACTGCCCGTCGCTATCACTGGCGTTCTGAAAATCTGACTTCCTTTGTGGACGACCCGCATACTTCCATTTATGGCAAAAATACTGGTTACATCTTAAACATGGCCGATAAAACTGCCCAGCCATCGCGCAACGGGGTAATGGAAATTGCCAGGGAAAACCCGGAAACGATGTTAAAGGAGATCAGCAAACTGACCATGCCCGCTCACCATGATGTAAAGGCAAAGGACGTCGACCTGAAACGTTTAGGCGCCGTACTTTGGCTGGCACAGGAAAAAAAGCCGTCTGATTTTGAGGAACTGCTATTGTTAGAAGGTTTAGGGCCGCGCACATTGCAGTCGCTGGCGCTGGTGAGTGAGGTGATCCATGGCACACCATCCCGCTTTAAGGACCCTGCCCGTTTCTCATTCGCGCATGGCGGTAAGGATGGGCATCCGTTCCCTGTTCCGCTAAAGGTGTATGATGAAACCCTGGGCGTGCTGCACACCGCCATCCACAAAGCCAAACTCGGCAACAGCGAAAAGAGCGAAGCCATCAAACGCCTCCACACCATTGCCGCGAATGCCGAAAAGGATTTTATCCCCAACGCCAACTTCGACAAAGTGATAGAAGAAGAGCGCACCAACTCCTGGCGCTACGGCGGTCGTACCGTAATGGGCCGTGCCAAACCGCCGGTGGAAATGCAGTTGAAGTTGTTTTAGAGTAATAAATCGGCCCGTCATGGCGAGGAACGAAGCCATCTCTAAACTATGCAGATCAACATCCTCGCTTTCATTTCGTAGCACAAATAAGAAATGCAATTAGCTGAATCCACACATTTAACTCAATTTTTGCACAATTGACTTGCTTATGTAAAGATGGCTTCGTTCCTCGCTATGACGGTATATTTTTGGATTTAGGGTGAGGTTAATACCACCTCCCCCTGTCCATTCGCGAACCACCGTTAAACAGGTTCAACAATAACAGAACAACAGCAATAACAATGATAATGTGTATTGCCTCTCCTCCAACATGGAAGGCAAAGCCCCCGAGCAGCCAGCTGATCACCAGGATGACTACAATTATATAAATTATACTTCTCATTAATATAGAAGCTGCAATTAACGTAATTGTTTCATGTGTTGATAATCAAAGGAATAAGCACTTCGTTCTTTGAAATATTTTATTACAGCTAAAATGGCAAGTCTGTATTAAATAGCTTAACCTTATAAAATATGCCTTCAGGATCATGTGATTCCAGCTTTAAATATTCGTGTGTGGATTTGCTTATCCAGGAAAGATCGTAATTCTCACTGTCGGAAGTCAGTTTTACCACCCAACAATCAACCTTCTCATTTCTAACTGTTGGTAATTGTTCTTCGCCTATCACCTCAACGGGGTAAAGCTTAGGGGATGTTGAGCGCCCGGGTTGATAAAAGGCCATCGTCATTTTTTGCCCAACGTTTTTTAAGGGCAACGCCCTCAATGTTTCCACGTCAAGTTCAAAACAATAAGGCAGATCGGTAAATTTTAATGAAAAGTTATGCCTGGAGTTTTGTTTAACGGTGTCGGCGCCCCTTACTTCATAACCATGATAATCGTAAGCTTCAATAACCTTGGAGTTGCTTGTGTAGTCATAAAGAGTTTCAAAATTATTACGGTCACTCACTGTATAAACAAAATTATTGCGACTTGTATCATTAATAAATTTGTGTTGCACCACAATAATTACATCCCTTCCATTTATTTTTTTAAAGTAAATAACTCTTTCCGACATAGAGATCCAGGAAACACGGCCCGATTTGCTATTCTTAGTCCAGCTTAAATATTTACTGCTGCCCTCCTTCAGGTTGGCCATCCGGAGGTTATTATTTTTTATGCTGATAGTATCTGTGGTCTCTGCTTGTACATAAGAGGCAAAGCAGAACATGATCATAATTAGTTTTATTATTTTCATTGGGGTATTAGTTAAAAACAGAAGCTCCTTCCAGATGGCGTATCGAAAACATTATAAACAGTTTCAGGATTAAAGCTTGTTTTTATCGCATGATAAAGCAAATTATTTCAACCCATTGGAGTTTATATTTAATGATTTACCCTCATTGATCGCTAACTGATGCGAATATGCACCGCATCTGCTATCCGCAATGAAAGGGTGAGACAGCAGAGGGCGTTCCCGCTACCAGCGGGCCGCGCTGTCCGTTCATACTACACAGGCATTAACCACGTGGCCTGTATCCACTTCCATCGCTAACGCTGGGATTACTGCTACTGAAAATTGAAATCAGCGCAATCCCCTAATCATCTCAATCTGTGATTCAGACAAAAAATCAACGAAATCCGCCAATCACCTAAATCAACTGTCCTTCTTCACCGCACTATTCTTCACAAATAAAACAGACATCAGCACCCCCAAAAATGCCAACCCTGCAGAAATCCGCATAATATTGGCATAAGCATGAATAAAACCTCCGTGGTAGGCCTTTTCAATCCTCGCCTTATCAGGCGTGTTAATATTTGAAGGGACTTTCGCATTGCCGAGGTTGGCCGCCTGAGCCACCACTTCCTGCCTGTCTTTGGCATTCAGCGGCATATCCTTGATCTCGCTCTGCAATGCACCTGCAAAAAACAGCACCGCCAGCGCGCCGAATACAGCATTGGCAAACACATTGGCTATCCGCGTCAAAGCATTGTTAACCCCTGAGGCTACTCCCGAAAAATGGCCGCTCACCGAGCCCATAACCGCCGCAGTAAGTGGCGCAACCGTAAATGACATGCCCAACCCAAATACCAGGATACCCGGGAAAAACGTTGTCCAATATACCGACGGCCCTTTGGTTTGCCCGATAAAGGACAGGACAAGCAAGCCAACGCCTGCCGTAGCCGGCCCTAAAATGAGCAGCAGCCTTGGCCCATGCTTATCGGCAATGGCCCCTGCATAACGTGCCAGGGTGATCATCAAAACAGTAAAAGGTAAAAAGGTGAGTCCGGATTGCAGCTGAGTATAACCCTGCACCTGCACCAGGTTTAAGCCGAGAAATAACATGCCCGCGCCAAGTCCGGCATATAAAAAAAATGTAAGCAGGTTGACCCCACTGAACATCGCATTTTTAAACAAAGCTAAAGGCATCATAGGGTGTTTGCTTTTAGCTTCAATGATAAGGAAGGCGATAAGGAGCAGTACGCCTCCGGTTAGTGAAAGATATACCTGCCAATTGCCAAACCCCACTGCCGGTATCCGCAGAAAACCGAAAGTCACCGATGCCAGGCCTAATGCAATGGCGATAGCACCGGGAAAATCGATGGTCTTGTCACTGTCCGTATCTCTGCTTTCACTTACTTTTAACGCTAAGATCACCAGCGTAACTATGCCAATGGGAACATTAATGAAGAAGATATATCGCCACAAACCCGCATCAGCCAAAGCCCCGCCAAGTACGGGCCCGCCCATGGTAACCATCACCGTAACTGCCGACCAGGTACCGATAGCTTTGCCCCGCTCATTTTCATTGATGGACGATGAGATCAGCGATAAACTTCCCGGTATCATCAGCGCCCCGCCAATCCCCTGTACAATACGTGAAGCGATGAGTATATTAATGCCCGGCGATACCCCGCAGGCAGCAGAGCCAATAATAAAGATCAAAATGCCCACCATGAATACCCGCTTTCGGCCGAGCTTGTCGCCCAGGGAACCGCCGATAAGGATGAGTGAGGCAAGAATTAAAAGGTAAGCATTAAGCAGCCAGAAGAGATCGGTACCGGTTGCATTTAAACTTTTTTGGAGCGCGGGCAGCACCACATTAAGCGCGGTACCATCAATAAAGGCCATAGACGAAGCCAGGATAGCCGAAACCATGATCCATTTACCCGCAGGGCTATTAAGAGCGACAGTTGCCATATTGAGGATGAAAATGCGTGAAGTTAGAGAATTTATATTACTAATAAATTCACTGAACGCCATTCAACCCAACAAACAAGTAATAAAGCAATATTCGACCTACCAATGACAAATGGCCATTGACAAATAACTACTACGCCAAATTCCGCCCTGCGTTTACAATGCCATAAACCGTGCGGATAACCAGTTTGTTATAAACATCATTCAGGTCAGGATGTACATTATTATTAAGGCATTGCAGCGCGTAATGCTGCACAATAACCAATGGTAACACAATCCGTTCTCGTATAGCGATCGAACGCCTCTCCACAGGGTATTCCTCCATCAGCACTTCGCTCCCGGTAAGTTCAAGCAGCATAGTTTTAGTCAGGTCGAACTCGTCCTTAAGCTGCTTCCAGAATTCGGCAAACCTTTTATCATGCTCCAGGTAGGCCGTCACCCTGAAATCAGATTTGGACATGGACATGCTGCAATTATCCAGCATTGTCTTAAAAAATCCGGAAGTTAGATAAAGTTGCTTTACCTCGTCCCATTTGCCTTCATCCTGCATCTTTTTCAGCGCGGTTCCAACCCCGTAAAAGCCTGGTATGTTTTGCTTTAACTGGCTCCACGAGGTCACAAAGCTGATGGCGCGTAGATCCTCCAGCTTCAGCTGGGCATCGGCATTCCTTTTGGTCGGCCTGCTGCTGATATTAATCTTCGAAAGTAATTTAAGCGGACTATATTTTTCCAGGTATTCAACAAACAAGGGGTGCTGCCGCAATGCGATGAACAGCTGGTGACTTTCGTCAGCCATTTCGGATATCAGCGTCTTGCTTTTTTTGTTTAATACATCATTCTCATTTGGATTTAAGGACGAAACGATCCCCGCATTGATCAATTGCTCTATATTGAACCTCGCCGTTTCTACCGAGCCATATTGCGAGCTTACGGTTTGCCCCTGTATGGTTAACTGGATATGCTCATTGACGATCTCATTCCCCATCGAAGCATAAAAACGGTGTGTTTTGCCACCGCCACGTGCCGGTGGACCACCACGCCCATCAAAGAACGCCAGGTCGATGCCATGTTTCCTCGCTATGGCAGTCAGCTCAACCTTGGCCCTGTAAATCGACCAGTTAGCCATTAAATAGCCGCCGTCTTTTGTACTGTCCGAAAAGCCAAGCATAATGGTTTGGCGGTTACCACGCCTTTGCAAATGCTCCTTGTAAAACGGATTGGTATATAAGCTCTCCATCACCTCCGCAGCGTGCGAAAGATCGTTCACTGTTTCAAACAGCGGCATAAAATCAACACTCAGGTCTTCCCTTCGCCATCCGCTCCATAAAAACAGGTTGATCAGCTGCAAAATATCCGATGAGCGCTGGCAATTGCTGATAATAAACCGCTGGCATGCTTTCTCGCCGTTTGAATACTGTATCTGCTTCATCAGCCTGATGGTATTCAGGGTATCCTTGGTCATGTCATCCTCATCATCAGGGCAATGGAAATCGGCCTCGTTAAACGGTATTGCTTTTAGTTTATCTTCTTCGCTTAATGCCTCATACCCTGCTTTTAGTCCCGATTTTATCTGTGACTGCTGGATGCCGTACTGAAACACATCGCGCAATATCCTGCTATCCTGCCTGATATCCAGCGTGGCGAAGTAACAACCAAACAGCCTTACTTTTTGTATCAGCCCATCAACAATATTTACGAAAAGGCTGCCGTGATCAGTGATCAGCGTCTGCTTAACAGAACCTAACAATGAAAGCAGCTCGCTTTGCAGGTCCTTTGGATTTTGCGCGCTGTTAAAAGCATTCTGATACAATAGCTTCTCGAGCCTCGCCATGGTTTTCTCGATACCTCTAAAGGTGATCCTGCGCTTTAATGTCCTGAAATCACGGTAATAGCACCTGAAAATAATCTGCCTCAAAAATATAGCTACAGATGCTGTTGTTTCGGTGGTTACATTTGGGTTACCATCCCTGTCGCCACCCGGCCAGAAACCAAGCTCCAATATTTGATGTTCATGACTGCCATCAATATCAAACTCATCCTCCAGCTTTGCCTGTATCGCCGAAACGGCATGATAAAAGGTATTTTCCAAAAACCAAACCAGGCTTGAAGCCTCGTCAACCGGTGTGGGTGACGTTTTATTAAAGAATGGCGTTTTGCCCAATTGCTGCAACAAAACGTCGATATTATTGAGGTCGTTTGTTTTTAAGGCATCGATCAGGTCGGTCATGATGCCCAATACCGTACCCGGATAAAATTGGGTTGGGTGCGCGGTAAGCACCAACCGCAATGAAAATGTTTCCAGCTTTTTGCTGATCTCATCCCTCACCTTGTCGCTTTGCGATGCCTGCTGTAACAGGCTTTGCAATGAACCGCTGTCGTCAGTCCTGCCGATCTTATTAAATGAGGAGTCCTCAATCGCATCAAACAAAACCACCTGCCTTTCAATATATTGTATAAAGCGAAACATGCGGTTGATCTGTTCCTGGTGATCGATACCCGGCACATATTTCTCAAAAAAAGATTCGATGATCTCTGTTGGCGATAACCGCGCCGCCGTCCCCTTTTCACAATGTGAGCTGAAAAATGGCAGCAATATCCCGGTATCCTTTACCTGGTAAAATGGAAGTGTCTGAAATAAACTGTTATATAACTCAAAACGGGTTACAACTTCCTGGTTAAAAGTTGTTTCTCTCTGACTGAGTTTTAACGTTGAGGACATAGGGTGTGTTTGAGATGTATCGGTTTACTAAAATATCGGCGTGAATTTAATCATCTTAATGATAAATTCCATGAAAAACTGAATATTTAATAACAGTTATTACATATTAATGCAATAATTACTAAAACATCACGCAAAGATTTAATTTTTGTAAATTTGCGGTTACATTTTTTACCTGTATGAACCTCCATCTGAAGGAAATAAAAAGCTTCTTTTACAGCCAGTATTTTTCTGATGGATTGCGCATGTCCCTGGGCATCTTGTTGCCATCGCTGATATTCAATCAGCTTAACCATTTTGAACTTGGCCTTACCCTTTCCCTTGGTGCCCTGTGTGTTTCTGTTGCTGATACCCCGGGCCCATTGCTGCACAAGCGCAATGCGATGGCCATATGCAATTTGTGCATCTTTTTAGTGGCGCTCATTACCGGCTTCGCCCGTTTGAACGTGATCACATTGGGAATAACCGTTACCTTGCTTTCTTTCCTTTTTTCCATGTTCACAGTATATGGCAACCGTGCTGCTTCTGTAGGCACAGCGGCCCTGCTAATGATGATCTTTATGATCGAAAAGGCGCTGAAACCCGGCGATATACTAATGTACAGCGTAACTGTTACGGCGGGCGGCATCTGGTATATGTTATTTAGTATGGCATTTTTCATCATCAGGCCCTACCGCGCGGCCCAGCAGGCATTGGGCGAAAGCATCCTTGATGTGGTTAAATTTTTGAGGATAAAGGCCGATTTCTATTTAACAGATACCGATATCGACGAAAATTACAGAAAACTGGTGTCCCAGCAAATACAGGTGAGCCAGCACCAGGATGTAGTGCGCGAACTCCTTTTTAAAAGCCGGGTAATGGTAAGGGAATCAACCAATGCCAGTCGTGTATTGCTGCTTACTTTTATTGACCTGGTTGACCTGTACGAGCAGATCATGGCTACCCACTACGACTACAAAGAAGTAAGGGCACGTTTTGGCGGCACCGGGATATTAGAGGATATATCAGGCATATTACAGCGCCTGGCACATGAGCTTGAAAACATCGGTTATGCTGTTTTAGCAAACAAAAGATATAACCACTCCCATGATTTTAATGCAGAACTGGAACTTCTGAAGCAAAAGATCGACGGATTAGCCACAACCGCACCCGGCACCAGTAACCTCGTACTCAAAAAGATCCTGATCAACCTGCGCGACCTGAATAGGAACATTCATAACATTTTTAATTACTACAATTCCCGGTCGTCAAAAACGCTGATCAAAAATCCAAATGAGGTAGAATATTCCAAATTTGTTACGCACCAGGATTATGCGCCCGGAATATTTTTCGATAATTTATCCCTTTCATCAGCATCCTTTAAACATGCCTTCAGGGTATCACTGGTTTGTTTGATCGGGTTTATTACAGCAAAGATATTACCCCTTGGGCATCACAGTTATTGGGTTTTGCTAACAATTATCGTGGTATTGAAACCGGGCTTCAGCCTTTCAAAACAACGCAATTATCAGCGACTCATTGGTACCGTTGCGGGAGGTGCTATCGGTGTTTTGATACTCACAATTATACCCAACCGGGATGCTCAGTTTGCATTCTTAGTGGTGTTTATGCTGGGTACTTATAGCTTTACGCGGCGAAACTATGTGGTGAGCGTAATTTTCATGACGCCCTATGTATTGATCCTATTTAAGTTTTTGGGAGTAGGGCACATCAACCTGGTGGAAGAACGCATCCGGGATACCATTATCGGCTCAACCATTGCTTTTATCGCCACCTATATCATCTTCCCGACATGGGAATTTGAACAGGTGCAGGAAAACTTGCGCGACGTGCTTTATGCTAATGTGAATTATTTAGTAAAAATAGCCGAAAACATTACCGGCAGATCGGTAAGCACCACCGATTATAAGCTGGCGCGAAAGGACATCTACGTAAAATCGGCCAACTTATCGGCCGCTTTCGAGCGGATGACCTCCGAACCGAAAAGTAAACAGCGTAAAATAAAGGAGATACACAAGTTTGTAGTGCTCAGCCATATCCTTTCCTCCTACCTGGCCAACCTGGCATCGGGCGTTACCGAAAAAAATCTGCACAAAACACAGCCCGAAAACCTGAAACTGATCCGCAAAAGCATCAACGTCCTAAATGACAGCACCAAAAAGCTCGGCGGCAAATGCGTCGATTTCATCACAGAAAAAATAAATCCCCAAGAAGAGAAAAAACAGCTTAGCGCAGATGAGATATTATTAAACGAACAATTGGGTTTCGTGAATAAGATCAGCTATGATATTGCCAAGGTGACGGATAATATACTTTCGTAAAATCCCCACTCGCCATGCAAAAACCCACCCGTCATGGCGAGGAACGAAGCCATCTCTACATAGGCAAATCAAGCATGAAGAATTTTGTAAGAGTGATAAAAGCATCAAGCATCTAACCCGCCACGTCATGGCGAGGAACGAAGCCATCTTTACATAAGCAAATCAAACATGAAGAATTTTGTTAGAGTGATAAAGCCACAAGCTCGTCCTAACCCACCACGTCATGGCGAGGAACAAAGCCATCTTTACATAAGCAAATCAAACATGAATAATTTTGTTAGGGTGATAATATCGCAAGTTTATTCTTTAATCAAATCATCATAAAGATCAATCCAATTAGGATTTAAAGAATTAATAAGATTGATCTTGTTCTTTCGGCTCCCCGCCTGGATAGCCTTTTCATTGGCAATAGCTTCCTCAATACGTGAATAGAAGAAATGATAAACTAATTTATCGCAATTGTATCTGGCAGTAAAGCTTTTGGGATACACCTTGTTTTTATGCTGCCATATCCGCCCTATAATATCCGATGTCACTCCGGTATACAGTACGGTGTGATTTTTATTAGTCATGATGTAAACGCAACCGCCGTATTCCATTGCTAATAATCGAGATCCTTTGACCTGCACAGTTTAAAGATGGCTTCGTTCCTCGCCATGACGGTCCTGTTTTATGTTTTTTAAAGTAGCTCCGTCGCCAAATTAGCCAACTCACTCCGCTCGCCTTTTTGCAGGGTAATGTGTGCATAAAGCGGGTGCCCTTTGGCTTTATCGATAAGGTATGATAGCCCGTTGCTCTCCGCATCCAAATAAGGGGTGTCTATCTGGTAAATATCACCTGTGAACACAAACTTGCTGTTTTCCCCAGCGCGGGAGATGATGGTTTTTATTTCGTGCGGGGTGAGGTTTTGGGCCTCATCTACGATGAAGAATATTTTGGTCAGTGTGCGACCGCGGATAAAGGCCAGCGGGGCAATGGATATTTTATCATTGATCACCAGCTCATCTATTTTGGCCTGCATTTTTTCGTCGTCACCGAACTGGTCTTTTATAAACTTCAAATTATCCCATATCGGCGCCATGTAGGGGTCGATCTTTGATTTTACATCGCCCGGCAAAAAACCAATATCCTTATTGCTTAGCGGAACGATGGGCCGTGTTACGTAGATCTGCCTGTAAAATTTCCGCTGCTCCAGTGCCCCGGCAAGGGCCAGTAAGGTTTTACCGGTGCCCGCATTGCCTTGTATGGTAACCAGTTTAATATCAGGATGCAGCAGGGCATGTATCGCAAAGGCCTGTTCCTGGTTTTTGGGGTGGATATTAAATATCGGTTGATCGGTGATCCGCTCCAATTCCCCGGTTTGGTTATTGTAAAATCCTGATGCCGATGATCTCTTCCCGTTTAGGCTGTAAAAATGATTATTGGGATGCGGCTTTACATCAAATGCTTCGGCCGATAAGGTACCCTGCTTATTAAACTGTGTGATCAGCTTATCAGGAACATGATTTAAGGTAGTTCGGCCGGTATAGAGCTCATCCAGATTTTTTATTTTGCCGGTTTCATAATCCTCAGCATGCAAGTCGAGCGCTTTGGCTTTGAGGCGTAAACAAATATCCTTTGATACCAGGATGATCTTTTTTTCAGGATATTCCTCCTTTAATCCAAGAGCGGCATTGAGTATCCGGTTATCCGTTTTATCACTGCCGAAAACGGCTTCAGCATCGGTAGTGGTTATTTTATCATCCATTACCACCTTAAAACTGCCTTTATCCTTACCTTTTAACGGTACCCACTTGTTCAGCAAACTGCTTCGGGAAATACTGTCCATCAGCCTGATAAAGCTGCGCGCCTCAAAATTGCGGGTATCATTGCCGCTTTTCATGTCGTCCAGTTCCTCTAAAACCTGGATGGGCAGGGCAACGTCGTGTTCCTGGAAATTTTCAAAGGCATTATGATCGTAAAGGATCACCGAAGTATCTAATACAAATATCTTTTCTCTCCCGTTAGCTTTATTACCAGACATGATGGTAAAATTAAGGAATTAGTTGGAAAGGTTGTTGTAAAGTTGAAATGTTGTAAGGTTGAAACGTAAGGTAAGTCTCTTGGCGCTTAATTCAGCCGGAAAAGAACATTCCAACTTTACAACCACAAAAACCCTATAAAAGCGAAAACGGAAGACCACTCTTGCGAATGACTTCCGTTCCCAAACTCCTGCGCGACCGTGGCCTCGCCGAAGCATCAAGTTTTGTGTAAATTAACCGATCAGGTTTTTGTTCCCTGCCTTTTCAGGCTTGTTGTTTCTTGCCGTGTTCATTGTTCTGTTTTTTGTTACTCCGTAAAATAACTCAAACTTCCAATACCTCTTTTAGCTTTCGTTCGTTTTCGGGGCTTGCGCCCTTTTGGTTTCTCGTTGCTTACCCGAACACTCAGCTGGTGAGCTTTCGCTCTGTCACTTTTGTGCTGGTCAGTGAACTTCGGGTGATCTTTAGCTTCTCCGAAGATTGGCCCGATTCACTTTCTGTTTTCCTGTAAGGCTGTCAAAGTACGTCGTTCTTGATGTTATCTAAGGTAGTGTCCGTGCATATATCTGTCAAGTATTTTTTTTATTTTTTATAAACAGTTTCTTAACAAAAAAGACATGGCTTTTAAACATTTGAACCATGCTGATTGATAGCTATTTGCAAAAACGAAAACGCAATATATCCTGTTTTGTTAACAATGTTCTTGTTAACAGAAGGTGGCATGATCACGAAAATTATGGATGGTAAAAATGCGTGAAATTCGGGAAGCCCCGGATTTTCTTTGTTAAATGATCCTAAAAATCATGTTAATTTTTGTTGGGATTATGCTTTTTTATTTTGATGATAACCCGCTTTGACACAGGCGTATTACTCCCCTTAGCTACACTATTAATTGGGACAAGCACATTGGTTTCCGGGTAGTAAGTGGCCGTATTTCTTTCAGGTATGTTGTAGGGAACCACCACAAATAGCTTGGCCACCCGTTCCACCCCGTCACCATAATTAAACAAGTCGACCTTATCGCCAGCTTTGAAGCCGTCCCTGTCGATATCCTTCTGATTCATAAAGATAACCCGGCGCTCATTATGAATGCCGCGGTAACGGTCCTCCAACCCGTAAATGGTTGTATTAAACTGGTCGTGACTGCGAATGGATGCCATCATATATTCGTCGTCAGCTAATTTGTCATCTGGCAGTTTTACTACAGAGAAGGCTGCCTTATCGCCATATTTTTCTGTTTTGAATTTCCCTTCGCGCGGGCCATTAGGTAAATAAAATCCGCCGGGCAGGCGTATTCTTTTATTAAAGTCCTCACATCCGGATATCACCTTTTCAATATCATCTCTTATAGTATCATAATTGGATTGGTATTTATCCCAATCCACCTTGCTGTTATCGCCTAATGTAGCTTTGGCCAGCCTGCAAACAATTTGTGTTTCACTTAAAAGCTGATCGGATATGGGCTTTAATACACCTTTCGATTGCTGCACCACCCCCATTGAGTTTTCACAACTTATAATCTGTTCCACACCATTAATAATATCCCTATCACTGCGCGAATAGCATGGTAAAATAAGCGCCTCTTTTCCATGTACCAAATGACTGCGGTTGAGCTTGGTGGATACATGAACCGTCATACCCAGCTTCCTGATACCATCAGCGGTATAATTGGTATCGGGCGTAGCCGAAATAAAATTGCCGCCCATAGCAAAAAAGAACTTCAGTTTACCGGCATGCATGGCCTTTATGCTTTCCACCGTATCAAAACCTTTTTCTTTTGGTGGATCGAAACCGAAAACTTCTTTAATCTTCTTTGCAGGTTCATCCTTTAGCTTTTCCCAGATGAGCATAGTACGGTTGCCCTGCACATTGCTATGCCCGCGCACCGGGCATAACCCCGCACCCGGTTTACCTATACTGCCCTTTAATAAAACAAGATTGGTGATCTCCTTTATGGTATCCACCCCATTCACCTGCTGTGTGATGCCCATCGCCCAGCACACTATTATCCGGTTCTTATATTTCAGCAGTTCGGCAGCTTCTCTCAGCTGTTCAAACGGCACGCCTGCCGATTCGCACAATTTATTTATATCCTGCTTTTCAATATCCTTGACCAACTCATCATATCCTACCGTATTCTCTTTTATAAACTCCTGGTCGAATATTTTTCCGGGATGAAGCTTTTCTTCATCAAGCAATAACTTCTCGAGCGCCTTTAACAAAGCCATATCCCCGTTAATGTTCACCTGCAAATAAATATCAGCCAGCTTAACGCCAATACCTAAAAATCCCTTCACCGTTTGCGGGTCTTTAAATGCAGTAAGCCCGGCCTCATGCAGTGGGTTGATGGCAATTATCTTTGCACCGTTCTTTTTAGCTTTTTCAAGAGCAGTAAGCATTCGCGGATGATTTGTGCCGGGGTTTTGCCCCATGATGATGATCACATCGGTATCATAAAAATCATTTAGTGTTACCGTGCCCTTACCTATTCCAATCACTTCATTAAGTGCAGTTCCGCTCGATTCATGGCACATGTTGGAGCAATCGGGCATATTATTGGTGCCAAACTCCCGCACAAATAATTGATACACAAAGGAAGCTTCATTGCTGGTACGCCCCGAAGTATAAAACGCAGCTTCATCAGGCGATGCAAGACTATTTAGTTTAGTCGCCATCTTCTTAAAGGCGTCATCCCAGCTTATAGGCTGGTAATGTGTACCACCCTCAGGTAAATAAACCGGCTGCGCTATCCTGCCTTTTTTGCCTATCTCACAATCATTCAGTTTGGCCAGGTCGGCAACGGAGTTTTGGGCGAAGAATTCTTCAGTTAGCTTTTTAGTTGTTGCTTCTTCAGCCAGCGCCTTGGCGCCGTTCTCACAATATTCTGCAATTGGCGAGCGGTCATCATCCGGGTCGGGCCACGCACAGCTTGAGCAGTCGAACCCGCCCTTTTGATTCATTTTAAGCAGGGCTCCCATGCCGCGCAAAGGCCCCGTTTCATGTATAATATCTTTAAAAGCCTCGTAAACGGCAGGTATGCCTGCTGCCCATTCCTTAGGCTCAGTTACTTTCAAATCCAATAATTCTTCCGGATTTTCCGCCGATGGTTGCTCTGCCTTCTTACTCATTCCGATTTATCAGCTAAAGGATTGGGGTAATTGTCGCCTTGATCCTCATCGACATTATCTAAACAGGTAAAGTCCTTTTCGACAAGTAATTGAAGGTTTCCTTCCTTTCCTTCAAAACCTATTTTATCGGTATCATGTAGTTCATTGATCATCTTACCAGGTATTTGCAGGCAGATCACGTTATCATTAAAAAACGCAGACAAATCCTTCCCATTTGTTTTTTGGATGACATAAACCAGTTCTCTGCCCCCGAATTCAGTTTTATCCTCCAAATAGCCCTCTTGGGATAAGCGATACACATCGCTTTTGGTGAGCCGGTAACGCAGCGAATTGCCTTTAATACGAATCTTCATATTTGCTTAACAGTATTCTTTGTGGTTGCGTATAAATATTAAACCGCTTTCCGCGTAAAAACCCAACCAGTGTTATCTTAAATTCTTCGGACAATTGCACCGCCAAACTTGATGGCGCGCCTACTGCCGCTATGATGTTGATACCGGCCATAGCAGCTTTTTGCACCAATTCAAAACTCGCTCGTCCGCTTAATAATAATATGTGCTTATCCAGCGGCAACATCTGCTCATTCAAAGCGGCACCGATCAGTTTATCCAATGCATTGTGCCGACCAACATCTTCCCTAACTAAAACCAGCTCACCTTCAGCATCAAACAAAGCCGAAGCATGCAATCCGCCCGTATCGGCAAATACCTCCTGCCGCTTTTGCAAAATGGCTGGCAACAGGTAAAGCATATCAGCGCTGATCTGATTTTTATCAGATTTCCTGGTTTCAAAGGCACTTACCGTCCTGATCGCGTCAATAGAACCTTTCCCGCAAACCCCACAGCTTGAGGTGGTATAGAAGTTACGCTCAGCATTAAGCAAATTAGGTACAATATCCTCGCGAATGCTTACCTGTATTACATTTTCCTTGTTTTCGGCACAGGCAATAAAGCAATGCCCGATAGAATGAGTGTCTGATTGCTGTTTGATAATTCCCTCGGTAAAAAGGAAACCCAAAGCCAATTCGGCATCATTACCCGGGGTCCGCATAGTTACAGACACATTCTGAATTTTTCGCTCATTGGCCGGGCCATGTTCCAACCTTATTTCAAGAGGCTCTTCAATAGCAAGAGCGTCGGTTGTCCTTGCATTTTCGTCATCAGTTACTTTAATGATGGGTAGTTGTATAACGGCGTTTTCAGGCATTATCAAATATACATTATCCTGCTAACAGAACAGCTCATTAAAGGAAAGGTTTAAACAAAAACGGCTTCTCTTGTTAGAGAAGCCGCACTATATTTCACCAGGCGTTCCTATGGAACGCTCAATTTATTTATTAATTTCTCTACGCCACCAAACGTCCCTACAGGACGTTCTTATTTGTTACAAGGGATAGCGCCCTGTAGGGACGCCTGGTCAGTAGAAAAATGTTGAAATTAAGCGTTCACGTTCCGTAGGAACGTTTGGTGCTTATGCGCTTAGCTTATATAATATTGGTATCAACCAGAACCTGGTTCATATTGCGCACCGCGTCAGCACTCTTACTGAATTCAGCCTGTTCTGCATCGCTCAGTTTAAAGTTAACGATCTTTTCCCAACCACCTTTGCCAAGAATAACCGGTACTACAAGCGAAATGTCCTTTTGCCCGTATTCACCATCCAGCGCAACACCGCAGCTGATCAGTTTCTTCTGATCGCGAACAATAGCTTCTACCATAAAGGCTGTACCAGCCCCTGGTGCATACCATGCTGATGTACCGATCAGTTTGGTTAATGTGGCACCGCCAACCATTGTTGCTGCAACCACTTTGTCCTGCTGCTCTTTGCTCAGTAATTGAGTTACCGGGATACTGTTCCAGGTAGCATGATTAATTAATGGGATCATGGTGGTATCACCGTGACCGCCAATAACAACCGCGTTCAAATCAGCAGGTGAACACCCCAACTCCTGACTCAAATAATATTTAAACCTAGATGAATCCAAAGCGCCACCCATACCTATTATACGGTTCTTAGGCAAGCCGGAAGTTTTTAGAGTCAGGTAATTCATGGTATCCATCGGGTTGGATACTACTATAATAATAGTATTAGGCGAGTATTTTAAAATGCTTTCGGTAACACTTTTTACT
>Ga0206930_1104_pt1 | contig 17022 bp, 16 predicted proteins | sample Alteio_BWOrgHeat_20_FD_152939 | JGI IMG/M metagenome (GOLD analysis project Ga0206930, IMG submission 152939) | Enriched cells from forest soil in Barre Woods Harvard Forest LTER site, Petersham, Massachusetts, United States -... | ecosystem: Environmental > Terrestrial > Soil > Temperate forest >... | reverse complement strand
ACATATAAAAATGAATTGGTAACGGTATTATCAACCCCGGTATACAATACATAGGTTATTACAGCCAATTGATTGGCAACAGGCGCAGGATACTTATAGACCAAAAAATTAAGTACATCATTTGCACTGAAATCGCCGAAATTATTGTGAGTAACAGCAACGTAATCGGCGCTAGTAACAGTATAGGTGATATCTGCTGACAAACTATCAGCAACTGTTAAAGATGGAGGCGCAAGATTATAAGTTACCAGGGCTGTTGAACTGTTACTTACGTAAGACGGTTCCTTGGTAGCCAATATCATTGGGATATAGTTATCCGCATCAGTAACTGAGTTAAAGTTATTGGACGTAGCGGGGTAAGCCGATGAAGGCAGCAATTGATAATCGGCCGGGGCCAATGTAAAATTCAACGCCAGTGTTTCTGTTTTAATTAACGACGGTACAGGAACAATGGGCTGCTTTTGGCATGCGGTAAATACCAGCATGGCAAAGGCAATTAAATAATATATCTTTTTCATTTTAATGATTTTATTAAAATTTAACTTTTAAAGTTGTGGTAAACCTTCTTTGCAAGCTGTAGTAAACGAATACTTTAGAAGGATCGCCGCTGGCATTGTCGTCTTCAGCGTCCTGGATATATTTCGTATTCAATACATTGTTCAGCGTACCGATTAATTCGGCATCAAAACCGGCCATTTTAAATTTGTAGACACCGTTCAAATCCCAGTTTGTGTAATCAGGAATAATATAAGGATGTAAATTAGCGCTGCCATAGTTTTGGAAGGGTACGTCAGATGTATAATTAGCATAGTAATTACCTATCACGCCTATCTTTAACTGCGGTACAATTGTAAATTCGGCAAAAATAGCTGCTGTAGTTTGAGCTACGTTTCCTACTTTTTCATTTTTCAGGAAAACTTCAGGAACAGATGAAACGATGTTATGCTGGTTATCAAACACGCTTACAGGGCCGGCATTATTGGTATAGTAAAAATCGCCCAGTGAGAGCATGCCGCCGAATGAGATCTCTTTAACCGGCCTGAATCTTAACTCAATCTCTGCCCCCTGGTGCATTTCGTCAACGCCTGATATATTTGCCGTATAAATCTGGTTGGTTGCATTGTCAGGATAGGTGCTGGCAAATGCCCTGTCCATGTACGATGTTCTGTAAAGGTCAACCTTGGCGCTGAAACCAGATGTTTTAAACCCGTAACCTAATTCATAGCTGAATAATTTTTCATTTACGGCAGCCTTATTGATCTGATTGGTGAAATTCTCAAACACATTGCCGAAATAAGGTGGTTTTGTAAGATACCCTATGTTGGCGTACACGTTCATCTGGCTATTTAAGTTATAGTTTGCACCCGCTTTGGCCTGGTACGTGGTGAAATTAACCCATGGTGTAGTTTGGTTAGGATCTCCGTTCTTGTAGTTAAAAAAGTCTGTCCTCTTATCAGCATTTTCCGACCCTGAAAGGGTAATGAATGCTGTGAAATCATTTTTAGAATATTCAGCCTGGGCAAAAGCGCCTCCCGACTCAACAAAATCCCTGTTATAATAATATATTTTGCTGCCTGTTACCGCAAGCTCATTGGGATCGTTAATATTGCCTTTTGCACTTCCTGTACCAGGGCTGCCTGTGAAGAAATAAGGAACATAATTTGCCCCAAGCAAATCGGTTACTTCCTGGTAGTGGTCACCCCAATAGTATCTCAGGTCGATACCGGCCGAGAGGTCGATGTATTTCCCTAATTTTGTTCTATAAGTGCTTCTTAAGCCATACCAATTTGTTTTGTCGTGTGAGTCAATTACAAAATATTGAGCTGAGCCATCGGGGCTTGCTGCATTATTTCTTTGGATCGCATCAAAATCTATAGGCGAGTAAAAATTGCCGATCCGGGGCAAGTTGCCGGTATTGAAACCTGTTCCCGCATTTATCTCACCGCCGCCGCCATCGCCCCATAGCCCGTATAAAACGGTAGAAAGGCTCGATTTTTCATTAATGATCCATTCGTGGTTTAATGACAGCATCGGCTCACTATAGAAATTATTATATGGATTATATTCTTTACCATCCTTAACACCATAATAATTATTCCATAGCGTGCCCTGCGGCGCTTGCTCATAATTGACTATAGTTCCTTCGGCCCTTTGCCCGTGCGTTTGATTGGCTCCAACCAAATTTAAGGACAAGGTTTGATGTGCATTGATAACCTTTGAAAGGTTAAAAAAGTAATTATAACCCAAAAACTTGAGTCCGTCGGCAAATCCATCGCCCTGTGTTCTGCTGCCCTGTAACGTTGCTGCCCATCCGTTTGAATTTAGTCCGGTTGATACCAGTATATCTGTTTTATTCCAGTTATTGGTACCAATACCTTCGGAAACAAAGCCACCTGATTGTACATCGGCGCCGCGGGTTGTGATATTTACAGTACCGCCAAAAGATGGGATAATGATCTTAGATGCACCCAAACCACGCTGAACCTGTATGGAACTGGCCACGTCAGTCAAGCCCGAAAAATCCGACCAGTAAAGGGCACCGGTTTCCGGGTCGTTAACTGGTATACCATTTATAGTATAGGCAACATTACCGTTCCCCGAACTGCTGGAGAAGCCCCGGATACTAATACGCGAATCGCCGTAACCTCCACCCTGTTGCGTGGTCATTACACCAGGTATACCTTTTAAAAGTTCAGGGATATCATTTGCACCAATATGTTCTTCAATAAATTGAGGACCTACTGATGAAACAGCAATAGGCGTTTTACGATCAATCGCAACGTCACCTGTAATTACTACCTGGCTCATTGCATTTGTACTTGATTTAAGTGCGATCTCACCCAGGTCGGTATTGCCTGTGAGCGGGATTTCCTTTGAAACATAACCTACAAAGGAAACAACCAATACCTGGCCATCTGCAGCATCCACATTAATTTTAAATGTACCGTCCAACCTTGCCGAAACAGAATTGGATGTGCCTTTGACTGTAATGGTAGCTCCTGTAAGTGGTTCTTTAGTATCCGCATCAATTACTTTGCCTTTATAAGCCGTGGCCTGTATAGCGGAAGCGTTTACAAATGCTGCTGTTTTTTCATCAGTCTTTTCCTTCAAAACAATGGTGTGCCCAACAATAGCAAAGGTTAACGGCTGCCTTTTAAATATCTTTTCAAGTACAACCGCCATTGGCTCGTTTTGGACGCTGATCGTCACTTTATTGCTTTTGGCAAGAAGCTCCGTTTGCATAAAAACGTCATAACCGCTTTGCTGCTGTATTTTGTTCATAACGGATTCCAGACTGGCGTTTTTCTCAGAAACGGTGATATTTTGACTAAAGCTTGCGGCACTGATATGGAGGCAAGCTGCAAAAATTAAGATGGTAATTAATTTAATCCTCATCATAAATTTCCTTTTTGTTTCCGGGCTTATATTTATAAAGTAATTGATAGCCGGGATGATGCTGTTTAACCGCCTTCTTTGATATGGCGGTGTGGAAAACGTAGAAAAATCCATATGTTTGTTTGGGTTGATATTAAGTGTGTATGATGTTAATATGATCTTATGGTCAGCCCTGTTATTCGCCGGAAGTGCTCGCAACACTTTCGGCTTTTTTGGCTGAAACGGTCAACCGGCCTTGCCGGTCTCCGCAAGCTGATTTTTATGATTTTACGATAATCTTCCTCCCGTCAATAATAAAGTTTAGGCCGCTTGTTCTTAATATCTGGAACACCTGTGATACAGGTACATTCCTTGAAATACGCCCCAGGTAATGCCTTTCGATAACCACACCCTGGTATTCCACATCCACATCATACCATCTCGACAACTGGCGCATAATGGTGCGCAGGTCTGTATTTCTGAATAAAAATTTTCCGTTCTTCCAGGCCATTGCCTCGTCAATATCTGCATTCCAAATGATGCTGATCCCTCTTGTTGTCTTAACGGCTTGCTGGCCCGGCTGGAGTTTGATTATGGTGTTGCCTGCGTCTTCAGTTACTTTTACACTTCCCTCCAGCAGCGTAGTTTTTATAGCTTTTTCATCCGCGTAGCTATTGATGTTGAAATGCGTACCTAAAACTTCCACTGTTTGGTCTGCAGTTTTCACAAAGAATGGCTTTGCCGCGTTTTTAGCAACTTCAAAATAAGCTTCCCCGGTTAACTCCACCTTGCGCTCATTTCCTGTAAATTCCGTTGGGAATGTTAAGGACGATGCCGCATTCAGCCATGCCCTGGTACCATCAGGCAATACAACCTCATACTGCCCTCCGCGTGGCGTTGTGAGCGTGTTCATGGCTACTGCATTTATCGCATCAGGCTTACTTGCTTCTTCAGCTTTATTCTCAACCTGGTAAACAACTTGCCCATTTTGAGTTTTGTCTATATCAACATTTCGCTGTGTGGCTATTTTCCCATGTTTCGCATCATCCAGAACTACTTTTGATCCGTCGGCCAGGGTTAAGGTTGCTTTATTGCCTCCAGGCATCAAATCTGTTTGATGATGTGCCAGCGGTTTTTTATCTTCCTTTTTAAAAAAATAATGATTGATTGTGGCCCCTGCTGCTAATAATATGAATACAGCAGCGGCATATTGATACAGGCTCCTTTTACGTGCCGGATTGGTTCCTTCCTTTTTGAACCCCGTGTCTGCCGCTATCCTTTGCCAGGCCCCGTCTTTTTCTGAAGCCGAAAATATTTCCAGTTGCTGGCTTACAATTGCCTCATCTGTTAGTTTAGTAAATAATTCACGGTTACGGGTATTTGCCCCGAGCCATTGCTCCAGTTCCTTTTTTTCCTGGTCAGTCAGTTCATTCCGCAAATACTTTGCGATAAGTTCTGCAAGGTCAAAATAAGGTTGGTAGTTGTTCTTCATGCCTTTTCGTATATAAAGACACTTATGTTTTCAAAAAGGATAAAGAGGATAAGATTTTTTTTAGAATACCTCTGAACCCTCTATAAGTAATTTAATAGTTCATCAGGTGGAAGCACAGCAATTCCAGCTTCTTTGAAGTCCTTTAAATTTCTGGTTACAATAAAATCAATATTATTAATAGAATTGGCTGCAAATATCTGGATCGCGTCTTCAAAGTCCTTACGTTTGGATAAAAGGCTCTTTTTTATAATAGTAAAGTCGATTGGAATAAGGCTTATAAAATCCAGTAAGGAAAATAGTACTTCTCTTAATTCCTTTTCTTCCATATACTTTTTTAACAGGTAATGAGTGGTGGCATATGAGTGCGATGAGGTGAATAATTTAACCTTATTCTTTTCTGCCAGGTCAAACAATTCGATAGCAAACTTGCTGAATGGGGGCCTGTCTGCAATAAGATCGATCAGGATATTAGTATCTACAAATACGAGCTTCATAAATGCTTACTTTCAAAATAAGCATTCAATTCCTTCTTTTCATCAAAATCATCGGGCAGTTTGGCAGCGCCAACTATCATCTTTAATTTTGGTGAAAGCTGATTCATGTCCCTGTGCTCCTCTGTGAGCGTTTCAAGATAGTTTTCGATTAACTCCGACAAGCTTCTGCCTGTATTCCTGGCATAGGATTTAGCCTTTTTTACAGTGCTTTCCTCAACCGTTAATGTCAGTTTTGTTGTCATAATACGTATCTTTTAAACAAAGATACGTATTATAAATAAATTCCAACATATTTCAGAGGTATTTGCAATTTTCCCGTGTGATGATTACAGCAAGAAATTTAGATTTTAGTATTTGTAGATACATGCAGCTACGGCCATGATCAAAATAAATATTTCCGGCTCCAATTTCACTCGCAGTAATTGCAATGCCCTTTGTTTTTGCTTTTTTACTGTGTTGACAGACATATTCAGTTCGTCTGCTATTTCCTGGTTACGCTTATCATCAAAGTATCCCATAAACGAGATCAAACGGTAATTTTCCTGGAGGGACTGCACAGCTGCATGGACTGCTGCAACCACTTCAGCAATAATAATGGCATCTATTACAGGCGGTTCTTCAGGCTCAATACTGCCAATTTGTTGCAGGTAGCCTTCCACAACCTTCTCATGCCTTACCACATTCAGGCTTGCATTGCGAACGGTACTGTATAAGTAATTTTTAATGACTGCCTTTACGGGCACTATACGATCCTTTTGGTTCCAGTATTTAATGAAAGCCTCCTGCACAATATCCTGTGCCTGGTGCTTGTCCTTAACAAACTGGCAGGAGAAATATACGAGCCGGTCATAAAATTCCTTAAAAAGTGAATCTAAATCAATTTGTTCCGGCATTTCGCACGGATCATTTTTTGATTTAAATATCCCCTTTATAATGCTCATTTATGATATTTAACAGGAGTAGAATGTAAACCCTAATTTACTAATTGTGATCGGCAAAAAAGCTTCACCCAAAATTGAGCTTTCCGTGTTGAATTTAAATTAATTTCCTGTTAATAAATGGATAACATTGGGTAAATTTTTAGTTGCAATTATAAATTATCGTGCACGAACAGAGGGTGCCGTATGTTTTTCACATCCTAATAGCACACGCTCAATAAGCAATTTCTACAATCGCCTTATAGGTGTCTTCATTCTTAATATTATTAAGCATAAAGTGTGCAACATCGGCCCGTGAGATGCTCAAACAATTCTTTAGAAATTTATTGACCGCAACCCTGTAACGGCCTGTTAATGGTTTGTCTGTCAGTCTTGGCGGCCGCATTATTGTCCAGTCGGTATCACTCTCTTTTATCAGCCTCTCCATTATCCTTTGATCGGCATAGCCATGGCCAAATAACTTTTGTACAATATATTTTGTAGCAAGCCTTATAATAAATGACTGCGCCGGACTTATTTCAATTGCCTGTGCCGAAATAAAAAAGGCACGCCTTACACCCATTTTAGCCATTGCACTTAAAAGATTGCGGTTACCTTCAGAATACAAAGTCGTTGGTATATCCTTCTTTTCTCCCAAGGAGGAGATCACCGCATCCTGATCCTTCAAATAATTTTCAAAACTTTCCGGATGCCGTATATCACCCTTTACTACATTCAGATTAGCATGCGTAATTGTTAAACTGGCAGGATTCCGGACCATAGCAGTTACCTTATGCCCCGCTCGCAGTGCAATCTCAACTGTATTTTTTCCGATGCCGCCGTTAGCGCCTATAACTAATATATTCAGAGGTTGTTGTGTTTGTTCGCTTTTCATATTAATTGAATTTGAAGATACTCAGTACAAAAATGATGGTGAATAGTACCATCTGAGAGATGTGAAACAAGTTGAGATTACGCTTGGTTTTTAGAAGATCATCCTCAACATTTTTAGCCGGTGCTTCCCAGGCCAATAATTTTTTTAGTTTCACGCCTTGCCTTCTTCCTATAATTAACCCATTGATGACGATTAACAGGATCAAACCGAATTTTATCCGGAACCAGGTTTGCTCACCAAAAATACCATGAGTGATGTACATCATAATTATACCCGAAATGATGATAAGGAGGAATCCAAGGCCAAATAGCAAAGCCGATTTCGACATAGCCTGATTAACGGCAATTCCCTTCAACTTATCAATTGCTAACTGCTTCCAGAATTGCTTGAATATCACATAATCCGAGAATGTTGTTCCCGCCATCATGATGATCCCGATAATATGACATACCAGGGCGGTGGAATAAATTGTGTGTGTTGTCATTTTTCTATGTTTTTATAATTTGTTTATCTGGAATAGTTTAAGCCTAATAAATCCGCCTTTCACACCTGTTTATGATTTGAATGATGATAAAAATAATGATTGCCCGGCAGAGCATTGATCTCAGCTTTTTCATTATTACTACCATTTGGTTGTAAATATATACAAACATATACCGTTTGGTTGTAATTAGAAAGTAATCTTCATTTATTTTTTTAAATTTGCTTCCAAATGGCAGTAAATTGAACAAGGCGGTTGAACTGATTAAATTATGGGGTGCTTACGAGGAGCGGCACCCTAATGGCACTATAGAAGAATTTTGCAGGCACCAGTTAACTGTGTCGGTAAAAAAGGAAAAGCCCATTGCCCCGGAATGGCAGTTGATCCCCGATATCAACGGTCAATTAATGATATTGATCAGGAAGATCGGGAGATTTCATATCATGTACTCCAACAAAGCGCTGGAGGGTACCGGTTTGGATCAGATCGAGGAGTTTGGCATCCTGGTTATCATTTTCAACAGGAAAAATCCGATCAAATCAGAAGTTATTTATGATAATTTACTGGAACTGTCGAGCGGCACAAATATGCTGATCAGGCTGAAGAAGCGGGGAATGATAAGCGAATATACCGACAAAGATGATAAGCGGGTAAAAAGGCTCAAGCTTACTCCTAAGGGCGAAGAAACACTACAAAAGGCGAAGATAGTGGTTCATAGAGTAGCAGGGATGATCGCAGAACGTTTGAGCGAAGAGGATAAGCAATTGTGTGTTCAATTGCTCGATCCCATTAATACCAGGTTTACGGGCATCATCCAAAAGCAAAAGAGCAAGACCTTTGAGGAGATATACCAGGAGAATAAACTGTAATATCCGTAATAAATATTGACAGCCAGGTTTCAGGATTGTTAGTCTTATTTAGCATTCAGTATCTTCAGCATGCTCCTGTTTATTCTCTGTAATATCGTTGCATCCTGGGTTATTATTTCGGCATCGGCCATCATACCCTGTTTTAAATGAATAGGCTTCCGCAGATCTGAGGAGTTTCTGATCTTAAAATCCACTCGCGATAAAAAGATACTATCCTTGTAAGGCACCTCAGCTATATATTTGATCCTGCCTCTTATCATTCCATATTCTTCAAACGGATAACTCCTGAGCTTTACAAGCACCTCCTGCCCTTCCTTTACTTTACCTATGTTGTTTTGTGGTATGGATATTTCCCCGAAATATTGCTCATTGCCAGGGTTAATATAAAACACCTCCTGGTTTGGGGCAAGTACCTGGTTTTCCTGTATGATACCCGCATAAGAAACCTTGCCCGGCTGCGAGGCACTTAGCACATATTTGTTTTTCCAATCTTCTGCAGTACTGATCAGGCTATTTAACGCCTGCAAAAATTTAGCCTTATCTTCCTGTACCTGGTTGTCCAGTTCAGATACTTCGCTTTGCTTTGCAACATAGTTATTATCGCCTGTAATTATTGCTGATTCTGTTTGTACCAAAGCCGATTTTTTAGCCAGGTATTTACTCTCCTCCTGCCTGAACTCGGCCGGCGTTTCCACCTTTTCCTGCTCAAGCTTTTTGTGCATAGTATACTCATCCTCTGCCAGGTTAAAGTCCTTTTGCTGGATGGTTTTTTGTGCGCTTAATTGTTGCTGTTGCTTGCTGAGAAAGCTCAGATCCTTTTGAAGATAAGCTTTCTTTTTAAGGAGAAACCCATCATTAACAGATGATTTGTAAGCCAGATATTGTTCAAAAAATACCTGATATGCCGACTGCAGTTCGCCAAACTGTATATTTTCAGCCTGGTTAAATAGCTTATTGTTGAATTGCGTATTCGATAACACCTCTTTTTGAAGTTCTTTCAAGTTTACCAAAAGCGCCAATACCTTATCATGGTTTGCTGTGCTTTCAATATAGCCCAATGGCTGCCCGGAGCTAACAATTTGATTGTTAACTACCAAAATCTTAACCAATTTACCTGGAATTTTTGCTACGATCGGTTTTGGGGAATTTGGGGAATTTATGGTTAACTGTACATTCACAATATCCGGATATCTCACCATAGCCGCCAGGGCAACTATCAAAACCAGCACTAAAAAGAATAAGGTGATACCCCAGCGCAGTAACCAGGATGGAACCGAAGTTACTATGTCTTGCATATCATCGGTATGCCTGGGTTCTTCGTTATTAAATATCTCTATTTCGGGCATAAATTGCTGTTTTTATATCTGTTAATGGGTCGGCATCAATTCAAATCGACACCCCTGAATAATTGCCAATCGTTTATGTTCCAAGTTCCAATTGATTTTTTACCAGGTGATAATAATCTCCTCTTTGCGAGGTCAATTCGTGATGTGTACCCTGTTCAATGATCATCCCCTTATCCAGCACAACAATGTTATCAGCATTGCTAACTGTGCTTAATCTGTGAGCGACAATGATAACTGTTCTCCCTTTAAAGAATTCGGAAAGATTATTCATGATCACCCGCTCGTTATTGGCGTCAAGCGCATTGGTAGCCTCATCAAAGAAGATAAACTGGGGATCCTTATAAACCGCACGGGCTATCAGCAGTCTCTGGCGCTGCCCCTGGCTTATGCCGTTCCCCTCGGCCCCTATCTTGGTATTAAGGCCTAATGGCAGGCTGTCAATAAAATCCTGGATATTGGCAACCTTAATCGCGTGCTGGAGCTTTGTTTTATTGGGATATTCATCGCCCACAGAGATATTTCGCTCAATAGTATCTGAAAATACAAAGCCGTCCTGCATTACGATCCCGCAATGGCTGCGCCATGTTTTAAAACTGATATTGTCGATCTTTTGGTCGCCCACCTTAATATCACCCTTTTGGGGTTCATAAAACCGAAGCAATAGCTTTAATATCGTGGTCTTGCCGCTACCGCTCATACCCACAATGGCGGTAGTTTTACCTTCGGGGATGTACAAACTAATATTTTCAAGCACCGGCTCATTTCCTGCACCGGGGTAACGGAAAGTCAGGTTATTAATTGATAAGCTTTTATTTTCCGGAAGCGTATGGTTCCATTCTTTTTCGGCAGGCTCTTCATCTTCCATCTGGTGAATCTCGTTCAGACGTTCGAGGCTGATCTTGGCGTCCTGGAAACCCTGAATAAACCCTAAAAACTGATCGATGGGGCTGCTTAATTGTCCAACAATGTATTGTACAGCCACCATGGCGCCCAAAGTTAAGTGCCCGGTGATCACAGCCTCGGCGCTTAAAAAGGTGATAAGAATATTCTTACCCTCGTTAATAAAGGTAGCACCACCCTGCTGATATTGGCTCAACGCCAGGGATTTTACATTAAACTTGAATAGCCTGGCCTGTATATGTTCCCACTCCCAGCGTTTTTGCTGCTCGCAATTGTTAAGTTTTATCTCCTGCATGCCGCTTATCAGCTGTACAATAGCACTCTGATTTTTTGCAGAAACCTCAAAGCTTTTATAATTCAGTTCTCTGCGCCGTTTCAGAAAAAGAATTATCCAGCTGAGGTATAGTGTGCTGCTTACCGCAAATACAAAGAAGATCATAATATTGTAATAGGCCAGCACTACCGAAAAAACCAGCAGGTTAAATAACGAGAATACCGTAGTAAGCGTCGATCCGGTTAAAAATGCCTGGATATTTCGCTGATCACTCATTCGTTGCATAATATCGCCGGTCATTTTCGTATCAAAAAAACCCATAGGGAGTTTCATCAGCTTGATCAAAAAATCGGTAAGGATAGATATGTTGATCCTGGTACTGATGTGCAGTAATATCCACGATCTGATAAATTCCACACTTACCCGACCGATTATGAGTGCGATCTGGGCGAAAAGTATGATATAAATAAAATTTAAATTCCGCGTATTTATGCCAATATCAACTATTGATTGTGTTAAAAACGGGGTAATCAATTGCAGTAAGCTTCCTATACCAAGGCCAAATAACAACTGTAATACCAACTGGCGATAAATAAAAAGATACCTGAACAGGAAGCCCCAGCGCACTTCGCTGCCCTTTTCATCCTCAAGCTCATAAAACTGTGGTGTTGGGGAGAGCAGCAACGAAATTCCGATGTTCTTATCCTTGTCGCCCAGCCAGTTGCGGTTAAAATCAGCCTCGCTTAAAGTAACTAACCCCGTGGCCGGGTCGGCCAAATAATAGTTACTGTTTTTAATTTTGTAAAGCACCACAAAGTGATATTGGCGCCAATGCAATATACACGGCAGGTCTACCTTTTTGAGCTCCGCCGGATCCAGTTTAACGCCAAGTGTGCGAAACCCGATTTTTTCAGCAGCATTGCTTATACCTAATAAAGATACCCCCTCCCTGTTGATCTCACACATTTTATTAAGCGTTTGCTGTTTATAGTTACGCCCGTAATGCTTCGCGATCATACGAAGACAAGTTGGACCGCAGTCCATTCCATCATATTGCTTGTAGAATTTAAAACTCATTAATCATAGCTTTAGGTTTTGAGTAGTGATATATTTTATCCTTACTGATGGTAAATTTATCAGGTAAGTTAACTCCTTTAAATCTGGGAACATGAATATTTTTAAAATAGATCATATGAAATAATAGTATTTCGTATTTGTTTTTGTAAAACATCCGGCCCTTTTCCCACCTCAGTTTGCCCGGTAGCCCCTCGATCATATAGAAATCAAAAAATGACCTTATATATTTCTCAGCCGACTTCCTTTTCACAACATGCATCATACTTTCAATCTCCGTATTAATTTTCCGGTATGATTTACGGGCCTTGAATGCGGTATGCGCGAAATTTGTTTCGTCAAAGCAATAATGCTTATCAGTGGTAAAAACCTTTTTATAGTCCTTACTATGCTGAAAAAGCGTGTTCATCTTCAAATTATTCCTGTATAGCAAAAAACAGCCGGGTATCCACTCGGGCCTTACACTGATCAGGTCATACTTTTCAAGCAGGGTATCTGTTATAAAATTACGGATACTGCCGAAAATAATATCAAGATCACAATGCCCCCAAAAATCATATTTACCTAAAATATCCGAAAAAATAAAACCATAAGCGGGCTTAAAGTCGCATAATTTATAGCCGTCCTTTATTGCTACCTCAAAACCCAACTTCGTTGATGCCAGCAGGCTTATGTCTTCCAACGTTTTATAGATGATTCGAACATTGGCAGGCAATGGATAAGCCCAGGTAGTATCATTAGTAATTACATAGAAATCAACCGTCGGGTTATATTTACATGAGTTAATAAAATACTTAAAGTACCATGGCAATTTTCCACAATAACAAACAAGTAATGCCAAACTTTTATCCATGGTCACTTTGTTTTTTGATTTAATTGCAATAATATTTTGTAATTCCAGCCCCTCATGTACCTGCTCTTTATATTATTTATGAAACTTCAATAATGGTTTTAGATTTGGGCCGATGGTAAATTTTGGTCGGGCTTATTGTAAACCTGTCGGGTATACTGGCACCTGCCCTTGGCGGAACATAGTGTTTTTTAAAATCGATCAGGTGGTACAAAAGAGCAGCGTATTTATTTTTATAGATCATATTCCCTTTTTCCCAGGTGATATTACCCGGATCGCCCTCTATAATATGTAAATCAAAATATGGTTTTATATAATTCTCATCCTCCAGTTTTTTTACCACATGGGTCATGCTTTCTATTTCGGTAGGAACTTCATGATACTCCATCCCCTCGTTAAATTCATGGTGCGTAAAATTGGTTTCATCAAAGCAATAGTGCTTATGTTCTGTAAAAACCTTCTTGTAATCTTTACTGTGTTTGAAAAGCGTGTTCATTTTCAAACTGTTTCTAAACAGCAGGAAACACCCGGGGAGCCATCTTGGCTGAATACTGAACAGATCATACTGTTCCATTAGCTCATCGGTAATAAATTCACGGATGTTGCCGTAGATCACATCAATATCTCCATGCCCCCAGAAATCATATTTGCCCAAAATGTCTGAAAAGATAAAACCATATGCTGGTTTGAAATCACACAGCTTGTAACTGTAAGCTATATTTACTTCAAAGCCCAACTTTTCGGTGGCCAGAAGGCTTATCTCATCCATCGTTTTGTAAATGAGCTTTACATTATCTGGCAAGGGCTTCGCATAGTTTCTGTCGTCGATAATAATGTAAAAATCAACGGTTGGATTAAACTTGCATGAATGTATAAAGTAGTCGAAATACCAGGGCAATTCGCCAAAATAACAAACCAATAACGCTATGCTTTGCTGATGTTTCATCATATTTTCAATAGATTATATACCTAAATAAAGTAAGTAAGCAGACGTTCCATTTGTACAACTATCCAAAAACTTGATTATCAATTAAGGAACCTATTGTAAGTGAATCAACTCGTTTTATATCATTCGAATTCATTAAATCGACAATTTTCATTGAAGTTTCCTTACTTAAAGGCTCGCTGAGTATAAAAAAATATTTAAAATGACCCATGTTCCATGTATTTGCTCCATGGTAGTTATATACATAAAGATTAGGCACAGTATTAATTACGTAGAGAAGATTTTTTGATTGTAAATTACTTACCAATTCAAAATCCTCACCTCTTTGAAGGTCAGCATATGCATGTTCAATAAAAACTGACCGGTAACACATTAAACTGCCTTCCCATAATCTTTCGTGCGAACAGTAAACCTGTTTACTTTGCATATCAATTATCAGGATTTTAGAAAGAACGCACCCCTTCAATTTACTTGCCTTCATCACTGCAAACTGTACTTCAAGTCGGCGAAAGTGATACCAATCATCATCATCCCAACAACAGATCAATTCGCCATTACATTGTTTTATTCCTAAATTTCTCAGCTGCCCCAAAGTCAACAACTGAGACTTAGGAACTTCGATTAATAATAAATCAGTAGAGCAAAGCCTTTCTAATAAAGAAGAAGTTTGAATATCATCTTCTCTATAAATTATAACCAACTCTTTATTTATATATGATTGTAAATTAAAAATCATAATGGCCTTTTCAAGTAAATTTGGCCTGTTCCTTGTAACGCAAATGCAAGAAATTAGAGGTAGATTTTTACTCACGTTGTTTTCAATAAATTTGCTTTAATTGAATCTTATAACTTATTATAATAAAATGTTTATCTATTGTACCCGATAATTTTTAAATCAAATCTCATTAGGTATTATTTTAGATTTTGGTTTATGGTATATTTTAGTTGGGCTGATTGTAAACCTGTCCGGTATAAATGGATTCATTTTTTTAAGAACATAATGCCTTTTAAAATCAATTAAATGGTATAAAAGAACCTCGAATTTGTTTTTGTAAATCAGCTTTCCATCATCCCATATCAAATTACCCGGGCTGCCACCTTCTATAATATGCAAATCAAAATATGGCTTTATATAGTTTTCAGCTTCCATTTTTTTTACTACATGCGTCATGCTTTCTATTTCCGATTCAATCTCATGATAAGCTTTCCCGTCTGTAAATGCATGGTGCTTAAAATTAGTTTCATCGAAACAATAATGTCTGGGCGTACTAAAAACTTTCTGATAATCTTTACTGTGTAAAAAAAGTGTATTTACCTTTAAAACATTTCTAAAAAGTAAGAAGCACCCGGTGAGCCAATCAGCCCTAACACTGATCACATCGTGATTGTCTAAAAGCTCATCGGTCATAAAATCGCGGATATTGCCAAAGATCACATCAATATCGCAATGGCCCCAAAAATCATATTTTCCTAATATATCGGAAAATACAAAGCCATAAGCCGGTTTAAAATCGCATAATTTGTATGGGTATTTTATACTCACCTCAAAGCCCAGCTTTTCTGCAGCAAGGGTGCTTATCTCATCGATCGTTTTATAAATAAGCTTTACATTGCCCGGCATAGGGCTGGTATAGCTTTCATCATCGGTAAGGATATAGAAATCTATACTTGGGTTGAAGCCGCATGAGTGAACAAAATAGCTAAAATACCAGGGCAATTTGCCATAATAGCAAACCAGTAAAGCCATGCTTTTTTTATGATCCATATTTAAATCATTCAATGCTTTCAAAAACAATTAGCTTTTTAATCTTTTCCAACTTAGCTAAGTAAGAAAGTAATTAAGTAGGTGAGTAATTTAATACTCAACCCACTTAGTGATTATAAAGTGCCGGTAGTAATAATCTACTGGCAAGTGCCATGAAGACCCATGCCGTCCGGTATGCATACTTGACTCCAGCAAGCGAAAGGATTAATACCATTAGTGTAACATCCTTCGCCAGGAGCGCCACCACCACCACCACCGCTACCAGTACCACCACCACCGCCACCGCCACCACCGCCGCCAGATGGTGGAGTGCCGCCGCCGCTACCGGCCATGATCTTTCTTAGTTCTGCCCGGCTCAGCACATTCTTAATACTGGCCATACTTAGTTTTTCGAATTTCATTTGGTTAACATAATTTGAAAATGTTTACCGTAATCACGCTCCGGTAATTTAAGCTGCATGTATTGAAAAGGTCACGCTCCTTTACCTTGCAAAGTATCTTTATGTAAATTATTCAAATGGTATTTTACGTTCAATCCATTATTAATCAGACAGATAGTAACAAATTGCTCATAATGTTTACCTAAAGCCTTATCCCTGCTTTGGTAAATGGTAAGCGGATGTTTCCATTTGCTTACCAATAATTTTATTACTCAGTACACCAAATAGGTCTGGTCAATTGAGTAATCAGATAAAATACTAAAAGGCCGCAGGTACCTAAACCCTCATATTTCCTTTCATGTCAGTTCCTATTGCCAATAGAATAATTTGATTTGTCAAATTGAATAAACAAGTAAAAAAGTAATTAAGCAGGTGAGTAACTTAATACTCAACCTACTTAATAATTATAAAAGTGCAGATATTAATACTCTATTGGCAAGTGCCATGACTGCCATTGCCGTCTGATACGCAGTCGCAACCAAAATAACTAACGTAACATCCGTCTCCAGTACTACCGCCGCTACCGCCAGTGCCGCCACCACCGCCGCCGCCGCCGCCGCCATTGCCACCACCACCGCTACCGGCCATAATCTTTCTTAGTTCTGCCCGGCTCAGCACATTCTTAATACTGGCCATACTTAGTTTTTCGAATTTCATTTGTTCAACATAATTTGACATATTTACCGTAACCACGCCCCGGTAATTTGAGCTGCATGTATTGAAAAGTGCATGCTCCTTTACCTTGCAAAGTGTCTTTATGCGCATTATTAAAAATGCGTGCTTTATGGGCAATCTGTTATTTATCAGACTGATAGTAACAAGTTGCTCATGTTTCTTCTAAAGCTTTAACTCCGCCATGGTTGTTAATGGCAAGCGAATGTTTCCATTCAGCTTGCCATGATTA
>Ga0206930_1103_pt1 | contig 17068 bp, 21 predicted proteins | sample Alteio_BWOrgHeat_20_FD_152939 | JGI IMG/M metagenome (GOLD analysis project Ga0206930, IMG submission 152939) | Enriched cells from forest soil in Barre Woods Harvard Forest LTER site, Petersham, Massachusetts, United States -... | ecosystem: Environmental > Terrestrial > Soil > Temperate forest >... | reverse complement strand
GGCCTATAGTATTAGAGCTGGCTTGCGGAAAGGGAGAATACACCGTAAGCCTGGCGCGCCTTTTCCCTCAAAAAAACTTTATCGGTATTGATTATAAAGGTAACCGGATATGGCGCGGGGCAAAAACGGCATTGGAAGAAAGTGTTGGGAACGTTGCATTCTTACGCATACAGATAGAAACGCTTCTTGACTATTTTGGACCGGGAGAGATCGATGAGATATGGATCACGTTTCCTGATCCGCAGCCGCAATTAAGTCGTGAGAAAAAGCGCCTAACTTCACCAAGGTTCCTTGAAATGTATAGAGAGGTATTAAAGCCCGGTGGGTTTATCAATTTGAAGACCGACAATGACGACTTCTACGCTTATACTGCGGATAAAATAACCGAACATCGATTGAACCTGTATGTAAATACCACAGACCTTTATCATTCAATTTATGCTAATGAAGTGCTTTCGATAAAAACATATTACGAGAAGAAATATTTGCAGGATAATAAAAATATCAATTACCTTAAGTTCTCATTCTGAATTTTATGCCCGATTTGAATTTTTACGATATGGTTTACCAGGTAGTGCGCCTCATCCCTCCCGGCAGGGTAACCTCCTATGGCGCCATTGCAAATTACCTCGGCACTAAAGGCTCCTCGCGCATGGTGGGCTATGCAATGCAAGCCTGCGGAACCGCGAGCCCACCCGTGCCTGCACACCGGGTTGTCAACAGCGCTGGCCTGCTTACCGGCAAATTTCATTTTGGCGGAGACAGAATGGAACAAATGCTGCGAAGCGAGGGTGTACAAGTGAGTGATGATAAAGTGGTCGACTTTAAAAAAGTATTCTGGGACCCGGCAATAGAACTCTGACACAATTGATAGATTTTACTGATTGCCGGGATTAGTACCTTGATCTATAAAATCACTTATTTGTGTGTTCGAGCAGTTCCATCCGGTTCCCAAACGGGTCAAAAAATGAGAGGCGCATCATGCCGGGTATTTCGGTTTCTTCCTTGATTCTTATCCCATTTCGCTCTAAAAGCAAACGTGCAGCCGTTAAGTCCTCCACTTCAAACGCGGGATGGCGCTTTGATTTATTGATCTCATCCTCAGTACCGATATGAAATTGTACATCGGCAATCTTATACCACAAACCTCCATTTGAAATAAGTTCAGCGGGTTTCGGAATTTCCTGCAGGCCTAATTTTTCGGTATAAAATTGGCGCGCTTCATCCTCTTTTCCTGTCGGGATGCAAATTTGAATATGATCAAGCCGTTTAAATTTTATCATGATTATTTAATTATCTGGAGCAACTCCATCCTGTTTCCGAAAGGGTCAAAAAAAGAAAACCGCTCTCTTCCAGGTATCACAGCCTCTTCTGATATTTCTACTCCTTGTCTTTTCAAATGCTCTTTAGCGAGATTAATATCTTTAACCTCAAGTGCAGTATGACGGATTGAACGAGGTAAAGTTGACTCAACGCCGATATGTAGCTGTACATTACTTATATCAAACCAATGACCTTCGGCACCAAATACATCCGGGCGAAATATCTCTTTGAGGCCGATAACTTCAGCATAAAACTTTCGCGCCTCTTCCAACCTTTCAAGTGGTACGCAAATATGAAAATGATCTGCTCTTATAAATTCTATCATCAGAATAACGGGAAATGCGGCTTGTTGCGCAAGGATTACCATATCCCCGCCCGAATTTATTACTTTTGCTTCATTCTATAGTATCATGAGCGAAGAAAGATCATTAAATTTTCTGGAAGAAATAGTTGAAGAAGACATACGTAACGGCATAAACGGGGGCCGGGTGCTTACCCGTTTTCCTCCTGAACCGAACGGTTATTTACATATCGGCCATGCCAAATCTATTTGCCTTAATTTTGGGCTTGCACTAAAATATAACGGGAAAACCAACCTGCGCTTTGACGATACCAATCCTACCAGGGAAGAAACGGAATATGTTGATAATATTAAAGCTGATATAAAATGGCTTGGCTTTGAATGGGCGAATGAATTGTATGCGTCCGACTATTTTGATAAGCTCTATGATTTTGCTGTTATCCTGATAAAAAAAGAGCTGGCTTATGTTGACGATAGCTCTGCGGAGGAAATAGCAGAGCAAAAAGGCACGCCTACAGAACCCGGCACGCCAAATCAATACCGGAGCAGAAGCATTGAGGAAAATCTGCAGCTATTTGCTGAAATGAAAGCCGGTAAATATCCTGATGGCGCTAAAGTGCTGAGGGCAAAGATCGACCTGGCATCGCCAAATATGCATTTGCGCGATCCGTTGATGTATCGCATAAAACATGCGCATCATCACCGTACGGGTGATACATGGTGCATTTACCCCATGTATGATTTTGCTCACGGCCAATCAGATGCTATTGAGGAGATCACGCATTCAATCTGTACACTGGAGTTTGTGCCGCACAGGCCGTTATATGATTGGTTTATTGAAGAATTGAATTTATTTCCGTCAAAACAATACGAATTTGCCCGAGGGAACATCAATTATACCGTGATGAGCAAGCGCAAGCTGCTGCAACTGGTAGATGAAGGGCACGTTGAGGGATGGGACGATCCGCGCATGCCTACCATCAGCGGTTTAAGGCGGAGAGGTTACACACCCGCTTCAATCCGCGACTTTTGCGACCGGATAGGCGTGGCTAAACGCGACAATATGATCGATGTGAGCCTGCTGGAGTTTTGTATCCGCGAGGATTTGAACAAGAGCGCCTGGCGCCGTATGGCAGTGCTCGATCCTATAAAAATGGTTATTACCAACTATCCGGAAGGGCAAACTGAAACCATGTTCAGCGAAAATAATCCTGAAGCAGAAGGTGGCGAAGGCGGGCGTGAACTGCACTTTAGCCGTGAGCTATGGATAGAGCGCGAGGATTTTATGGAAGAGCCGCCAAAGAAATTCTTCCGCCTTGGCGTAGGCTTAATGGCGAGATTGAAAAGCGCTTATATTGTTAGATGCGATGATTTTGTAAAGGATGCAAATGGCAATGTGACCGAGATTCATTGCACCCATATCCCCGAATCAAGATCAGGCAATGATACCAGCGGCATTAATGTAAAAGGTACCATCCATTGGGTGAGTGTACCGCATGCAAAAACTGCAGAGGTTCGCTTGTACGATCGCTTGTTCAGGGTGGAGGATCCATCTAATGAAGATGGCGATTTTAAGGAATACCTCAATCCCAATAGCTTACAAATCATTCCCAAAGCATATATCGAAGCTGACCTTGCCAATGCCGTGCCAGGCAAGGGTTATCAGTTTATCCGCAAGGGATATTTTACACTTGATAAGCATTCAACCCCCGAAAAACTAGTGTTCAACCGCACGGTGACGCTGAAGGACGGCTGGGTGAAGAAATAAGAAGAGAAACTTACGAAGTCTTAAAGACTTCGTAAGTTTTATATACTCGCCATCCCGCTGTCTGTGTCCTCACGGACAGTGGTAAAAGACTTCGTGTTTTATAGGCCGGTCTCATCCATTTTATACCTGTGTCCGTTTATCTCATAAAGCAAAAACACTTGTTTACATTGTAATTACCAATTTGATGAGATCAGGTATTTATAATAATTAATATCTTAGTGCAGTAAACCAAAATTATAAACCTGTCCTGATTAACCTTTCATATCATTAAACAATTTATTAAAATGAAAAAGATATATTTCTATTTAGCAGCCATGCTTGTTGCATGTGTTTCGCAAAACAGCTACGCCCAATTACTTAAAACTCCGGCGCTAAGTTCAACCCAAACTATTACACAGGAGCTGGGGCTGGGCCAAATCACCTTAACTTATTCGCGACCCAATATAAGAGGACGCAAGGTTTTAGGAAATTTAGTGCCTTATGGCGCAGTGTGGCGCACTGGCGCAAATGCAGCTACTTTGATTAAATTTACTGATGATGTAACTATCGATGGCAATAAAGTGCCCGCCGGCGAATATGGCTTGTTTTCAATACCGGGGCCGGATGAGTGGACAATCATTCTGAATAAAACGGCTCATCAGTGGGGTGCTTATACTTACAAGCAGGCCGATGATTTTTTGCGTTTTAAAGTTAAGAATGGCAAATTAACCACTCCTATGGAAACCCTGACCATTGAGTTTATCAATGTGGATCAAACCAAATGTGAGCTGGAGATGAAATGGGAGAATAGCTCGTTCGCCTTTCATATCAGCACCGACGTAGACTCAAAGGTAATGGCCAATATTGCCGATGTGATGAATGCGGATAAAAGACCATACTTTGAGGCTGCGCTTTACTATTATGAAAATAATAAGGACCTGAACAAAGCACTGGAATGGATAAGCACTGCAGAAAAAGCCGAACCCACCGCTCCTTTTTATAAGGTATGGAAGGCCCGCATCTTATTAAAAATGGGTAATAAAGCCGCCGCACTTTCAACTGCACAGGAAGGTGTTAAACTGGCAAAGGATCAAAAGGACGACGAATACGAGCATCTGAACCAAACCGTTGTGGACCAGGCCAGCAAGTAACCATCGTTAATTGTTAAATGCGCTCAGTGCCTGGGCTATCCTTTTAACGGTTTCCTGCTTGCCTAATAAAACGGCGATGTCGAATACGTGAGGGCCGAATTTGCCGCCAACCAGCATTATGCGGAAGGGCAGCATCAGCTCTCCGGGTTTGATGCCTTTTTGTTCGGCTAAGGTTTTGAATGCCTGCTCCATGTCAGCCCCTGCTGCGAATGCTTCATTGCTGTTGAGCATAGAAGAAAATGTATTAAAGAATTCTGTTTTGGCGTCCGTCCACTTAGGCTTTACAGCGTTAAGGTCATATTCTTTTGGCTGCTCAAAAAAGTAAGCAGATTGCAGGTAAAAATCAGTAAGCAGGATACAACGTTCCTTCACCAGGTCGATCACTGTTAACAGGTACTGATCATCCGCAACCGTTACATTCTTTTCTTCCAGTATTTTTATGACTTCTGGCTTCAGTCTACTGGCATCCGACCTCTTTATCCACTCCGAATTGAACCATTTTGCCTTTTCGAAATCAAATTTGGCCCCGGCTTTATTTACTCTTTCGATGGAGAATTTATCTATTAATTCATCCAGGGTAAATATTTCGTTATCGGTACCGTCGTTCCAGCCCAACATCACAAGCAGGTTCAAAAATGCTTCAGGCAGGAAACCCAGTTCGCGGAAACCTGGTGTTAGTTCCCCGGTTTTTTCATCAAACCAATTCATGGCATACACCGGGAAGCCTAACCTCGCACCATCGCGTTTGCTTAACTTACCGTGACCATCGGGTTTTAATATGAGGGGTAAATGCGCCCATTGTGGCATATCTGCCTTCCAGCCTAAATATTCCCAAAGCAATAGATGAACAGGTGCAGATGGCAACCATTCTTCACCCCGAAAGGCATGCGTTATCTTCATCAAATAATCATCCACAACAACAGCCAGGTGATATGTAGGCATGCCATCCGCCTTCAATAATACTTTATCATCACTTTGGCCTGTTTCAAAACTCACATTGCCGCGGATCATATCATTAAAATAGATGGTCTCATTTTCCGGCATTTTTATGCGGATCACATGTGGTTCGCCTCCATCCAGCAATTCTTCAACCTGGTGAGTGGTTAATGATAACGAATTGCGCAGGCTATCGCGATAAGCATGGCCATATTGAAAATTAGGTATTTCTTTGCGGTTACGGTCCAGTTCTTCCGGCGTATCAAATGCATAATAAGCGTGGCCCTGTGATACCAGCCTTTCAGCATACTCACGGTAAATGGACTTACGCTCGCTTTGACGATACGGGGCATATTGCCCTCCTGTAACAGGGCTTTCATCCGGTGTCAGTCCGCACCAGTTTAGGCATTCCATAATGTATTCTTCGGCCCCAGATACATACCTGCTTTGGTCGGTATCCTCTATACGCAAAACAAAATCGCCTTTATGTTTTTTGGCGAAGAGGTAATTGAACAAAACGGTACGCACGCCACCAAGGTGAAGCCCGCCTGTAGGGCTTGGTGCAAATCTTACTCTAACTTTTTTATCTGACATTACGGGGCAAAGATAGGCTTTAGTCCGGAAGTCAGAAAGACGGAAAGTCTGGAAGCTTTTTAGTTGCTTTCATACTAATTAACATTTTTACGTAATTTGGGCAGGATTTCGTTGATCCGTCTTGCGGACTTTCCGACTTCCAGACTTTCCGACTATTAAATGAACCCGTATCAACAGAGAAAACGCTGGAAATACTCCTTGCTCGCATTTGCTGTGGTTATCGCCAGCGGGTCGTTATTTTATACCCGTTACCTGGTTAATACCATCAAGCATTCGGAGCGTACCCGTGCTCAGATATGGGCATTGAGTATCAAGCAGATATTTTCGTCCGACGATAACGACTTTTTAAACTATGTGTTTGCTGTTCGCGATAGTTTGACTGTTCCGGCGATGATCGTTGATGATAAAGGCGATTATATAACCACGAAGGGCCTCGATGCTACCCGGACGTACATACAGGTGCCTGTTGTGGCGGGAGAAAAGGATAAATCCGCAAAAATATATGATCCTGTTTATTTCCATGATCAACTGGAGGAAATGAAGGCGCAGCACGCGCCGATACGTTTAAAGGTTTTGGGGAACGACTGGTATGTTTATTACAAGGATTCGTTTGTGCTTACGCAATTAAGGATATTTCCATACATACAGCTTTCCGTTATCGCCATCTTCCTTTTGGTGGCTTATACGGCTTTTAATTCGTCGCGCAAATCAGAGCAGAACCAGGTTTGGGTAGGGCTTGCAAAGGAAACGGCTCACCAATTGGGTACGCCTATATCTTCATTAATGGCCTGGGTGGAGCTGATGAAGGAAAAATTTAATGCCGAAGACGACCCGCTCATCGCCGAAATGGAAAATGACATCAAGCGCCTGGAAATTGTTGCCGACCGCTTTTCAAAGATCGGCTCAAAACCAGTACTGGAGGACCACAAAGTTTATGATGTGGTGAAGGATTTTGTGGATTACTTCAGGGTAAGAGTAAGCAATAAGATCAACTTTGAAATGGCTGGTAATCCTTATCTGCGGGCAGGTTTAAATATCCCTTTGTTTGATTGGGTGCTCGAAAATTTGCTGAAGAACGCTGTAAATGCCATTGAAAGCACCGGAAATATCAAAGTTGAAATATCAGGCAATAAAACAAAGCAACAGGTTTTTATAGATGTGACCGATACCGGGAAGGGCATACCCAGATCAAAGTTCGATACGGTTTTTCAGCCGGGGTATACTACCCGGAAGAGGGGCTGGGGACTGGGCCTGTCATTAACCAAAAGAATGATAGAAAACTACCATAACGGGCAGATATTTGTGAAGGACTCCGAATTAGGTAAAGGAACAACTTTTCGCATCGTACTAAAAAATATAAGAAACCATGATCACCAGACCACAGCCTGAAGAATGTAACTCCTACTACAATACCTACATAAGCAAGGTGCCTGATGGAGATGTAATTGAATTATTAAGGAAGTTAAAGGAATCGAGTTATGAGCTGTTTAGCGCATTAAGTGATGACAAGGCGAATTATGCTTATGCCAATGGCAAATGGAGCATTAAAGAAACATTGGGCCACATGATAGATACTGAACGCACATTTGCTTACCGTTTGTTCTGTTTTTCGCGCGATTATGTGGAGCTGCCTGGGTTTGACCAGGAAATTTATGTGAATAATGCTAATTTCAGCAGCCGTACCATGCAAAGCCTTGCTGCGGAGTTCCGCGTGACAAGGGAATCCAATATCTATCTTATCGAAGCATTAACTGATGAGCAACTAAACAGAAAAGGAGTAGCGAGCGGCAATCCGGCTTCGGTGCGTGCCTTGGTTTATATGCTTCCAGGGCACGAGATCCATCATTTGGGGATACTGAAGGAAAGATATTTGTTATGAGGTGAAAGCTGAAACGGTAAAAGAGTAAGGTTTTTAAACGCGGCAAAGATGAAAGAGATCAAACCTTTCACCTTTATCCTTTTACCTTTAAAATTATTCCTGTTCTGGCTTGTTGCGTAATTCCTTTTTCTCGATATGGTAAGAAGTGAACAGGCCCAATCCTCCGCATATTGCGATCAGGGCGAAGTAGATGGCCTCATTTTCATACCTGGAGCTTTCAAAAATTGTGCGGTCCATTATGAAAGCCAGGAACAAGCCTAATCCTGCACCGATCAGTAACAATCCCCATTTTAGATTTTGATAAGGTGCTGATTGTGGTTTGTACCTGCGTGGGTCCATACCACGTTCTATCATTGCCATTCTTTCTCTTTTGTAGAGGTAAACGATCCCGAAGATCATTCCGAAGAAGCCGAGGGAAATTATGATTCCACACAATATTCCCAAATTTGCAGTATCCATGTTATCCATGATATTTAATTTTTAATGTTGATAAATTTTCTTTTCAAATCACACTTATTGGTGTATTTGTAAGCTATGACGACGTGGTTTTCAGGCAGGTTACACCTCTTCTAAAAAAAGTAAAATATATATTTGGAACCGATAATCCATTTCACATGATAAATAAACCTATTATCGCAAAATTGGCCATTGCCACAATGCTCATAATCCTCTCATTTTCCTCTTTATTTGCCTCAATAAGGCACTTTGATGCAAGAAATATCGAGCTCGCCGGCCTGGTTGTCAATGCGCAGACCTTATCACCTGTTGAATCGGCTAAAATTTATGATGAAGAGAATAATGAACTTGGCACCACAGACAAAAATGGCTATTATAAGATCACGATCAGCTATGCGAAGAGCGGTGAATTAGATTTTAAATTGAGGATTATAAAGCAGGGTTTCAAAACATTTTTTCAGCATGAACATTGGGGCAATTTACCCGATGATACCAGGCATATCATGTATTTCGGGATGCAGGCTTCAAATTCAAAGGCTGAAACATTCGCCACGTTTGCCAACAGTTTAAATAATAACGATCTGAGTTATGATAATGTATCCGGTAATTTCGGCAAGGTAAGAGAGCAAAGGGCGTTTAATAGCAAATTAGAAAATGCAAAGGCCGGTAATGAAAACGTATTTATCCAGGTAGACGGTAAGTTTTATATTGTTGACAGCAATGGATGGATACAGGTAAACTCTGCCATCGACCTCGTTTCCTTAAATAATGAGCTGGTATTAAAGGCTGATCAATTAAACGCTGCTATTAAACGAAAAGATATAAAATGGATGACTCCCTTAGATTCCAAGGAAGCAAAGTTTGCGATATATACAAAAGGAACGCGTAAGAGCGCAAAACAAAAATGATATTTCTAACCCTTGCGGAATCCCATTAAAGACCAGCGAAAAACGGACAGACGTATTGGTGTAAAGATATGCTTATTGATCAAGCAGATGCTTACCCCTTACAATCACTGTACCGATTATAAAACCTAAAGGTATCATCGTTGTGATCACCCCTATTAATGAGTATATATTCATGCTACTGTTTTTTAGTTAGATTAATATAATACCTTGTTTAGTGTTTGCCAACTCGCTGATAATTACCAGTTTCGTCATATCTGCAAGCCTCTAATCAAATTTAAGCAGCATGAAATGAAAAAGTCACGTAGTTTTACGCAACTTTCGACGTAGTATTACGGATTATACCCTCAAATACACTTAATTAAGTTTTCAATTTTATTTATTTTTGAATTTAGATGAGGTTTATTCAAGAACGGTTATTGAACTTATCCTTCCGGCGTATTTAAACAAAAATGCATTCTAAGTAATAAGAACGACTGCTTTGGAAGCATAAAACACTGATAGATCGGATCATGTTGTTGTATGCACTATAAATACAGGTATCGATACAAGTTTCTGATTTAATTCATTTACAAACATACCTTTAACCCGGATGTTCTTTCAATTATAAAACCAAATATGATGCTGCTTCAAAACAAAAATGCAATTATATACGGCGCCGGTGGTTCTATCGGCGAAGCATTGGCTAAAGCATTTGCCAATGCCGGTGCCCGGGTTTTCCTTACAGGCCACAATCTTAACTCTGTCCAAAAAGTAGCAGATGAGATACTCGCTTCAGGTGGCCATGCTGAAGCAGACCAGGTGGATGCACTGGATGAAAAGGCGGTCAATGATCACATCGTTAAGGTTGCAGAAAAGGCGGGTACTATTGACATATCTTTCAACGCTATTGCACTTAACGATGTACAAGGCACCCCTCTAATAAATATGGTTGCTGAGGATTTTACGCGCCCGGTAAATATTGCCATGCAAACCCATTTCTTAACAGCAACAGCGGCGGCGAGGGTTATGATGAAACAGGGATCAGGAGTCATATTGTCGCTCACTGCAACACCGGCGGCAGTAGGCTACCCTTTAACAGGTGGCTTTGGGGTTGCATGCAGCGCTGTGGAAAACTTTTCGATGCAACTGGCTTCGGAAGTGGGTGTATACGGCATACGCGTGGCTAGCATCCGTTCTGCCGGATCACCAGACTCAAAGGTATTTAAAGACGCTATCGCCAGTAACCCGGAGGATATGGCAATCATCCTAAAAAAAATGGAGGACGATACCATGCTGAAAAAACTCCCGCTAATGGTTGATATAACCAATGTAGCGGTGTTCCTGGCATCAGATATGGCCGGCAATATAACCGGGGTTACCATTGATGCCACCGGTGGCACAACTTCGGGATTAAATACTTATTCAAAAACAAAACTGTAATCCCGAAAATCCTTATTTATTTAAAAAATCATCAATTTGCATGCGCCCTTTTCTTGTAGCATAAGGAATAAGCATTTGCGCAATTAATTTTGTGTAATGATGAATTTTATTTTCAACACTCATGTGATCATAGGATATTGATGCTTCCGAAATCCAGAACCTTGCAATTAATGCAATTGCAGCACCCAAAAAATCAATATCCTCTTGTGAAATTACCTTAAGGTAGTGCCCTTTTTGAAGCAGCGTTATGTTATTAAGCAGGTTATTTTCTCTTTCTTTTTCTACCTTTTTATACCTTTCAGCAATCGCGAGGTTTTGCTTAATAAGGTGCACAAAACTCAAAAACAAACAACGATATTTATATTGATTTTCAAAGGTTCTTCTTCTCATTTCCAGGAAGGACTGCATGGTCAAATAATCGGGCGGGATGAGTGTTTTGGTATTGAGGTCCGAAAGGTCAAGAGCCAATTGATTCACAATATCGTTCTTGGTAGGGAAATAATAGGTGATGTTGCCTATTTGCATATCAATGGAAGCAGCCAGCTCACGCATACCCACATACTCTATCCCGTTTTCATTAAAAAGCTCCAGCGCTTTTTGTATAATTTTCTCCTTCGTTTTCATTGTTTTTAACAAGAGAATCTTGTCAATGTCCTAAATATATAATAATTTTGTCAATGACAAAGATTATTATTTCTCAAATCCCATGAAAATGACACGAATTCATTTAGCACTAATGTTTGTTTTTTTTCTGCTCGCAAATACAGCGTTTGCCCAGCATAACAAGATCACAGTAACCATTGTTGGTTTACATAGCGATAAAGGTAAATTGTACCTGAGTTTGTATAATTCTGCTAAAGGATATCCAAACGAATCTTCATCTGCTTATAAGTTATTGTCCGGTTCGATTTTAAATCATAAATGCACTATTGTGATTGACGATATTCCAAATGGGACATATGCTGTTGCCTGCTATCACGATGAGAATGATAACAGAAAACTGGATAAAAATTTGCTTGGCATTCCTGTGGAAGGTATTGGGGCCTCAAATAATGCGAAGAGTTCAATGGGGCCGCCAAAATTCAGTGATGCGCAGTTCACAGTCGACCATAATGTTAGTCAAACCATCAACATTTCTTATTAAGGATTAAAAATGAGTCCTGTGGAAAAATACAGTCTGATTTTTTTGGTTTCAAATTTAGCGCTTGCCTTTTATAACACGGGCACCATTTGGGCAATGGAAATAGATATCTTCAGATCATGGAAGCTTCTTGATCAAAAAAGTTTTAGCACAGTAAGAAAAGCGCATTGGAAAAAGCTTCCCTATTGGGTTTTTATCCCGGTCGGTATTGCTTTGTTAGGTTCAATTGTATTGATCTGGTATCACCCGGCTAATTCACCAAAATGGGCTATTTGGGGTAATCTTGCCTGCCAGCTTTTGTCCCATATTTTAACAGCTATTTTTTGGGGCCCCTGGCAGGCCAAATTAAGTACAGATCATTTAGGTTCTGAAAGCCCTCTGCTACTTAAAATATTAAATACACATTGGATCAGAACTGTTTTGATAAACGCCTACGCAGCAATTCTGTTAGCCTGGACAATTATGATCATTAACCAAGCTTCAATATAAAAAATTCGTTTTTTCCCTCGCAGGGTCCCGTTGGAGACCCTGCAGAAACGAAAAATATGTGGAAAAAAATAGACCTGAATTTAGACTCGTGAAACCTTCAAGCAGTTTATTTCACATTCCGGGCATTGCTTATCATCCTTTATCCTCGTTTTATTGGTAATTTCTTTTACAACTCCATCCAGTTCATTTGCGGATAATAACAGATAATCCAGCATTTGTTCCATCTCTTCCCTGTTTTCCTTCAAATCCTTTAATAAGGGAACAAGTCCCATTATACGGGCAAGGGGAGCTCTTACCACATGAGACTGCATCCATGATATCTCTCTTAGTCTTTCATTTTGCTGCTCAATCGCCTTAATATAATTTAATCTTTCTGTTATATCGGTTGCGATTGTAACCTCCGCATTTTTTCCCTTATATTGAATAAGATTGCTTCGGATATCCACCTGGATCACTTCTCCGTTTTTCTTTAAATGCTTAAATACCCCCAAACGATGGTTTTTGTGATCACAATCATCGCCGGCAAGCAACCTTTCAAGTGACGGGAATTCTTCAAATGGCCTTATCTCCATTAGGTTCATCTTCAAAAACTCGTCGCGGCTATAGCCATAATGTTCAATAAAAGCTTCATTAACATCCAAAAAATTCTGTGTTTCAATTTCGAATACAAACATTGGAAGAGGGCTGGAGTGAAATAATTCGCTATATTTTTCTTCAGATTCTTCAAGCGCAGAAATAGCTTTTTTACGTTCAAAACTGTACACAATGCTCTTGTATAAAGATGTTGATGTCAATTCCTCTTTAAGCATATAGTCTGCAATACCCAATGAAAGCGATTTTACTCCAAAAGAAAAGTCGGCATATCCGGTTAAAACTATAACCGGGGCATTTTTGCTTAGCTCAACTATTTCCCTGATCAGTGGTGTGCCTGTTTTATCGGGCAGCGAAAGATCTAAAAGAACGACATCAAATTGATCATCTTTTTGAGTTAAAATTTCTTTTGCTTCTTTATAGCTTTTTTGCCTGTACCAAAGTGAACGCATCGTTCTGCTCCAATAAAAACTCTTCAACTAAAGCAAAGTCGCCAGGATTATCCTCAATTACAAAAATGTTAAACTCTCTTTTTTCGGTTGACATATCCTTAATTTTTGAATTAGAACCTATACCGGGCCAATACGGAGATAAAACGCTAACTAATACATTGGCCTTGAATCAGTTTGCAATTGAGTCTACGATGGCTTTAACAGTAAGTCCATTACCCCGAGCAGGTAAGGCAGTTAAAATACCTGGAGTTGATTTCATGATATTTAACTAATTATTCAGGAAATCTTTTCGGCTTACCCTCCTGGAAATAGCTTCTGCCATTACCTTCTTAATTTCAATATCCATTGCCGAAATCATTTCATCCTTGCAGCAGGAACAGATATGTGTTTTGACCAGGTTTTCGGCTGTAAAAGGAACCCGGCGTTCTACCATGCGATGGTAAATGGAAAGCTGGCATTGCACATTCATGCAATACAAATAATAAAGGTTGGTTGGGTGATTCATGATTTGCTTATTTAACATATCAAAGTTGTTAAATGAGTTGTCAATGAAATATAGATGCGGTTATGAAACTCTTGTAGTGGTTTCGTTTACAATAGCATGAAATTATACAAGTTTCTGACTGATGGCGTAGGTAGTAAGTTCGGCATTATTTTTAAGCTTCATTTTTTCGAGGATACGGGCGCGGTACGTACTTATTGTTGGCGTACTCAGAAACAATATTTCGGCAATTTCTGAGACGGTTTTTCCGGATGCAATAAGAAGCAAAGTTTGATACTCCCTGTCTGATAAAAGTTCGTGGGGCTCTTTGGTTGAATTATCGTCCAGCATTTCCAGAAACCTTTCTGAAAAGGATTGAGATATATACTTTTTACCTTCCAGAATTTTATTGATTGCCTTTACCAGTTCCGTATCAGCTGCTTCTTTGGAGAGATAGCCTGATGCGCCAATTTTTAAGGCTCTCAGTGCAATTTGCTCCTCACTATGGAAACTGAACATTAAAACGGGCACCTTGAATTTTTCGGCCTTTATCTGCTTTAAAATATCAAGCCCATTTCTGCCGGGCATATCTATATCCAATATCATGATATCCCATTCGCTCTCCTTTAGCTTCTGAAATACTTCGGCATAATTTACTGCCTCGCCAAATTGCACCGCAGGAAATTCATTGGCGCAAATTTGTTTAACCCCGATCCTGATTGCTGAGTGATCGTCGGCTATTAAGATTTTCTTTCCCATTTATGGTTACGATAAGTTCAATGATCGTTCCTTTTTCTGCCGGGCTGCTGATATTTAGTTCCGCCCCAATAAGGTTGGCACGTTCTTTCATGTTTAATAAGCCCATTGACAGCTGATTGTGCAAAAGGGTTGGTTTAATACCTTTTCCATTATCAATTATTCTTATTAACAACTCTCCATTTTTGTTTTCTATCCTGATATTTACCATCGTTGCTTCGGCATGTTTTGTAATGTTGGTTAACGCTTCCTGGCAAATACGGAAAATATTAATTTCGATTATTTTATCAATGACCGGCTGATCAATATCCACGTAGATGCGGCTGGGAATCCCGGTTTTCCGTTCAAACTCACTGACGAGCCATTCTATAGCTGCAAATAACCCCAGTTTATCTATTAATACAGGACGCAATTCATTTGCTATCTGCCGTAAAGATTGTATGCTGGTATTTACTTCAGAAACTATAGTTTCGATAATTGGTTCCACATCAGAGCAAACTCCGGGGTTTTTCTTTAAGGATGATAACGACATTTTAAGTCCCGACAATTGCTGCCCAAATTCGTCATGTATCTCACGCGCTATGCGTGCGCGCTCTTCTTCCAGGGCATCATTCAATTGCTTTGCAAAACTTCTTGCCCGCTTTTCGGAAGTTTCAAGAGCCAGGATTATTCTTTTACGTTCTGAGCTGTATACTATACTTTTATAGAGTGATAATGCTGTTAGCTCATCCTTCAAAATATAATCTGATACGCCTAATGAAAGTGATTTTACTCCAAAAGTGAGATCTGCATACCCCGTTAGAACGATAACAGGGGTATTCAAACTCATTTCTACAATTTCCTGTATAAGCGGCAAGCCTGTTTTGTCGGGTAATGAAAGATCCAGGAGTATAATATCAAATGAGGCATTGGGCGCCAATAGAATATCCCTGGCAGCCTTATAATCTATGGCATGTGAAATAACAGGTGCTTCGATTTGCTCCAATAAAAACTCCTCAACCAGGGCAAAATCGCCAGGATTGTCTTCAATAACCAGTATAGCGTGATCACCCTTGTTGGGCATGGCGTTTTTTATTTAGATGGAATAGAGACTATATTGACCCAAAAGTCTTCGATCTTGGTAATTGCCTTCATAAAATCGGTAACATCTATCGGCTTAGTAATGTAACAGTTCACATGATTCTTGTAGGATTGTAAAATATCCTTTTCAGACGATGAGGTGGTTAGCATAATAACAGGTATGCTTTTAAATCTATCATTATTTTTAATATACATTAATACTTCATGCCCGCTTACCTTTGGCAAATTAATATCCAGTAAAACCAGGTGGGGAATTTCTCTCTTATTGTTTAAGGATTCAAAGAAGTTGATTGCTTCCTTTCCGTCTTTTATTGCGATGATCTTATTAACGATCTTACTTTCTTCGAAAGCCTCGGTTGTAAGCAAAATATCACCTTCGTTATCCTCTATCAATAAAATATTAATCCCTTTCATGATCTGTCATTTTTTATCAACGTAAAATAAAATGTACTGCCTTCCCCTTCTTTAGAATCAACCCATATTTTACCACCCAGGTTCTCTACGATCTTTTTGGCTATCGCCAAACCCATGCCCGTACCCGAATATTCATCCTTATTGTGCAGGCGCTGGAAAATGATAAATATCTTATCAAAATACTCGGAAGCAATGCCTATCCCATTGTCCTTTACTGAAAATTGAAAATGAGTTTTTGTTTCACTGCAGGATATATTGATCACAGGTGCCACACCTGCCGCGTGGTATTTTAAACTATTGCTCACCAGGTTTTGAAAAACCTGCCTTAATGGGGTTTTATAGGTAAGTACCGTTGGTAAATCTTCAAAAATAATCCTGGCCTGCACCTCTTCAATTTGTCTGCGGTAAAGCACGAGTATCTCACTAACCAATTTATTAAAGTTTACCTCTTCAAGATCATCTTCGGTTCTGCCAACTCTCGAAAAATCAAGCAAGTCGAGAATTATCTGTCGCATACGCTTTGCACCGTCAACTGCAAAGTGAATATATTGCCTTCCCTTGTCATCAACCATGTCGCCATATTTCTTTTCCAGCTGAGTAAGGAAACTTGTAACCATTCTCAGGGGCTCCTGGAGGTCGTGCGAAGCTACATAAGCGAATTGCTCAAGTTCCGCGTTTGATATTGCCAGTTCTTTGGCGTGTTTCTTCAGGTTCTTATTTAATTCCCTTAAAAGAGCATCAGATAACTTCCTGTCAGTAATATCTTTAAAATATACCGACAAGCCTGTTTCTGAAGGATAGGCGCTGATTTCATACCATTTTTTTAATAACGGATAATAATCTTCAAAATGAACTGCCTGATTAGTTTCAATGGCCGAGTGGTACTTTTTGTAAGATTCAGAATCAATAGATTGAGAAAATACTTCCCACAAGTTGAGATTTAGTATTTT
>Ga0206930_1102_pt1 | contig 17082 bp, 9 predicted proteins | sample Alteio_BWOrgHeat_20_FD_152939 | JGI IMG/M metagenome (GOLD analysis project Ga0206930, IMG submission 152939) | Enriched cells from forest soil in Barre Woods Harvard Forest LTER site, Petersham, Massachusetts, United States -... | ecosystem: Environmental > Terrestrial > Soil > Temperate forest > O... | reverse complement strand
TTCTAACATGTCCTAAATTATCGGTTATACTAACCGATGACATTGAACTATCAATATTAATAAATCTTCCTGATTGCGAAAGAAAGGAATCACCATAATAAAATTCCTGTTTGGTGATCTTACCATTTTTGTATTTTATGATGGCATAACTATCAAACGGCTGAATTTTAACTGAATGCACATCCTTGTTTAATTCAAAAACCTTCATTGCATTTCGGTTCTGACTAGCTGCCAGCAAATACTTGTTACCTGCACCTGTCAACCTAACCAATGCCTTTCCATCGCCGGGTATATAAATACCGCTTTGTAATATGCTCAGAGGCTTAAAACCACCTTTACCATCACCCTTTAACATTAAACCGTTAAAAGCATCGTACCTGCCGGTTGTAAGTTCGGTGCCATAATCGTTTCCGTTCATGATTACATCAAGATTACCGTCGCCATCGAAATCGTCCACCGTCATCCCACAAAGCTGGGAAATTTGTGCCTGCATAGGTAAAGGGATCATTGTAAATTTTCCATTGCCATCGTTGCGCAGATAAACAGACTTCAATGTATTGGCCTTAAGCCTTATGGCACCCTTTCGCATATCGGGGGGCAGTATGTCATCCATCGTTGCAACGGCAAATGATTTATAGTTCTGGAATTTTACCCGCATACCTATCATTTGCTTGATAATATCATCACGTGTTTGTACCGGAAATTCCTTCATTTCTCCATTCGCATCCTTCAAAAATACCGAGGGGAATGCATCGTAGCTGCCATTGTTGTCAAAATCCTTGGCTGTTATGTAAACAGGGTACTTATCACTGGCTTTGAAGAAGGTATTTAAGCCGGTATTTCCAACGATATAATCAATTCTACCATCATGGTTAAAATCACCGGCTACTATGGTATTCCACCAACCCAAGCTATCGGCTATTCCCGTTTTAGCGGTTACATTTTTGAATACCCCATGATCATTTTTCAAAAACGTTACAGGCATCCATTCGCCAGCCAGCACAAGGTCGGGCCAGCCGTCGTTGTCAAAGTCTGTAAATGTGGCATCACAGACCATACCGATGTGGTTCAGGTCTTTAGCAACAGTTGAGGTGACATCGATAAATTTAATGTGTCCCTTTTTACTGTCATTATGAAATATAAAACTCGAAACCGGCTTCGGATAGTGCCACGGATCAACCCTGCCTGATACAAACAGGTCGAGTTTGCCATCCTTATCGTAGTCAGCCGCTCTCACACACAATTTGCTGGTGAAGTTTTTAGGTAATGCGTCAGTCACTTCCTTAAAGTTGCCCTTCCCGTCATTAATATATATCCTGTCCTGATAAGCTTTTGAGCCTGGATCGATATGATTGCCCCCGCTTGCTATGTAGATATCAAGATGGCCGTCTCCATCGGCATCAAACAGCATTATTCCCTCGTCCTTAACCTGGCCCGCAGGATCAGGCGGCACATCCGGAAATAAGGCCCGCTGAATAAACTTTCCATTGGGCTGCTGCAATAATACTTGTGCAGGAAATTCCGATGTTCCACCAACAACAATATCATCAAGACCATTGCCATCAACATCTCCTACTGCGAGAGCAGGGTTGTACTGTGATAACTTATGAGGCAAAAGCTTCTGTACATTAAAATCCACGTAATCACGATCCTTATGTACATAATTTATGCCCAGGCTTGTGGTTACTTCTTTAAACAATGCCTTTTTGTCAATTGCAGGCTGATTAAATGTATAGGCTTCTTTTGCATCGGCAATGTTTACCTTCAGGGTTTGGTCCGCTTTAATATTCTCCAGTACTTGTTTTTTACCATTTTGCCATCTGATCACAACGGAATCAAGCGTGGTAATTTTACCAAGCCCAAAGTGTGCAATGTTTTGTATGGTTGAAAGATAGCCCCTGAATGGGTTATTCTCATAAACCTGGTGCTTGCCATGGTCATAATATATGTCTGCCCAGGCACCTATCCCATCTATGTTGTTTGGGCCTCCCTTGAACTTAATGTGCAGATAGTGGCTGTTCTCCTTATTCTTTTCACGCGAGGTATTCCGGTAAATTTTTGCCTCATCGTTAATATTATTTATGATCACATCCATATCGCCATCATTATCCAGATCGGCATATACTGCGCCGTTTGAAAAGCCCGGGGTTCCAAAGCCCCAATCGTTTGTTACATCTTCAAACTGCAGCTCGCCCTTGTTCTTAAAGGCAAAGCTCGGGATCTTTACAACCGGTACCTGGTCGAGTATCTGTTTGTTTGATGCTATGAAATAGGATTGGGCCCTGAAGTTCATAAAATCATGATCATTAACATCTCTTGGATAGCCATTGGTAATAATCAGATCCCTGTACCCGTCATTGTCAAAATCGGTAAGCAAGGGGCACCAGCTCCAGTCTGTTTGTGCAACTCCGGCTAAAAAGGAAACCTCACTGAAAGCAGGATCGCCGATGGAATCATTTTGCTTTAATCTCGGCCCCTGGTTCAACTGCAATGTATTGCGTGTATATTGATATTGGTAGTCAAAACGGTCGAAATTTTGATACGACTGGTAATTATTGGTGCTCATAAACATTTTCTTCCGGTAATTATCCGGAGGATTCATGTCGAGCTCCATTACATCAGCAAGGCCATCGTTATTTATATCCTCGATATCCTGCCCCATTGCGCTTAATGAGGTATGCTTAAAGTATTCCTTTGACTTATCCGTAAACGTGCCGTCGTGGTTGTTTATGTACAAAATATTATTGGGTATAAAGTCATTTGTTACATAAATGTCCTTCCAGCCATCGCGGTTAATATCTACTATACTGGTTGCATGGCCAAAGCCCTCAATGGTAATTCCAGCTTGTTTTGATACATCATGAAACACGGGATGTTTTAGAACAGGGTCCCAGTCATTACGATAAAGCCTGCTTGTACTGTGTGCTGTTCCATCTTTAACAATGGGCCTAAATACAGTGGTATTATCTGATTGTGTTACTTCATTAACCGTAAGAAACATATCAAGGTCGCCGTCATTATCGTAATCAAAAAATGACGCCATGGTGGAATGGATATTAATGTCAAGCCCATATTCCTTTGCCATTTCCTTAAAATGTGGCACACCATTCTTATCAAGCCCCTGGTTTATATACAGCAGATTTCTTCTTTTTGCAGAGTCATTCAATAAAGTATTGCAAACATAAATGTCCAATAAGCCATCATTATTGATATCAACAACTGCTACGCCACGGCCCCATCCTCCCTTACCGCCAACACCAGCGATAGACGTAACATCTTCAAACTTCATGTTTCCCTTATTGAGATATAGCCTGTTTGATACCTGATTGCCTATAAAATAAATATCCTGTAAGCCGTCATTGTTGAAATCGCCAACTGCAACTCCTCCTCCGTTGTAGATATTTAAAAGTGAAATAGGATTAATAGAATCAGTTTCTACAATTTTATTGTTAAACGTTACTCCTGATTCAGATGATGGTATTTGTTCAAACAGGGTTTTTCTTTTACAAGAACTTATAATAACAGAAGATAAAAGCAATAATGCAAGAAAGTGATATTTCATCATCTTGGGTGGGGTGTATACATAAAAAAGATGGAGATTTTTCAATCTCCATCAAATTTATCAAAAAAGTTTATTAACCAGAGATATTAATAACCAGCATTCTGGATAAGCAGTCCCTTACCAAGAGCGCTTGATTTATCAATCTCAGCTTGAGGTATAGCATAATACTCATTTTTACCAGCGGTAAAATGCGCGCCTTGTAATTGTGAGTTAATTGTAATATCGCTTGCAAAGAATGCATTGATCTCAGCAGCCATGGTACCAGTACTACCGGTTATTGGATCAGCCACTGAGGCTCCATCCCAACGTTGTAAGTCATACCAGCGCATACCTTCCATACCCAGTTCTAATTTTCTTTCGAAATGAATAGCTGTACGGGCAAACGTTGGATCGCTGAATGCACCTGCAGCGTATTGACCTACAACATACTTATCAGCAGGTGTAGCATTAATTGCATATGAAGATGTAGCGGTGCTATAGGCTGAATTTAAATAAACCCATCCCGCAGGATTTGCTGCCCTTGCTCTCACTTGGTTAACATCAGCTAAAGCAGCGTTCGGATCACCACCAGTAGCCTCAATTTCACACTCTGCTGCCATTAAAAGGATATCAGCATAGCGCATCAGGTTAACGTTATTAGCAACAGATTGTACTGCATCCCAAGCACCTGGGCTTGCATCTGACAATGTACCTTTTTCTGATAATGAATAAACATTTTTACGAGGGCTGAAAACACCATCAGATGGGTCACGGATCCAATTTGGCTGAGGCATGCCCCAATCAAGATATGGAACGCCTGGACGACCCACTGTAATATCTAAGCGGGGGTCAATATTGCCAGAATATTTGGGGCCTCGCTGGCCATTGCTTACATCGCCACCAGCTGTGTTAAATGTTGCCGGCATTGGTAAACCATTAGCATCAGTTTTATAAGAATTACCTAACCATTGAGACGGGCCATCCCATCCGCAGCAACCACCAGGGGAAGTTGATGCGTAAGGAAAATTTAATTCGTCGCCTTTATTACCGTTAGCGCTATTAGCACCATCATTTACAGATGTTTGAGCTGCAAATACTGATTCGGGGCTATTTTTTTGGCTCGGCTCGGGGCTAAAATTTGTCTGGAATACTGGGTTCAAAGCAAATGCCTGACCACGAGAAGTTTTACCGCTGGTTATCAAAGAATGGAACAAAGGTAAGGCGGCATCAAACTTATGCTCAAACATATAAGTTTTTGCAAGGTAAGCTGTAGCAACCCACTTGTTTGCACGGCCTTTTTGAGGTTGTACTTCAAGCATACCATTAATACCAGCTGTAAGATCGGCTTCAATTTTCGGCCAGATTTCTGCAGTATTGGGTTGATTTGCATTTGTTGTAGTTTCATCAATCCATGGCACATGTCCATATTGCTTCCTTAATTCAAGGTAATAAAACCCTCTCAGGAACTTTGCTTCAGCGCCTTCTTCAGTAGCACTGGCAGCTGTCATATCCTTTGCGGTAGGAATAGTGCGCAACACGTCATTTGCCCGGCCGATACCTGCGAACAAAACATCATACCTTGCTTGAATGTAAGGATTTGCTGCAATATAGGTGTAGTTACCAACAGGCAATGCATCGGCGCCACCGTCAGATGGCTGTGAGCCTTTGTAAGCATCACCTGCAGCAACACCACCAAACAACCAGTTTGATGCAGCTCCATCGATGCCACCACCGTTACCGCCGGAACCGTCCAGGAGCGAGTACGCCCCGATCAATAAACCATCAACGCCCGCCTGGTTAGCGATAACGCTTGGGCTCAGTACGCCGAGCTGCGGCTCCGTTAAAAAGTTTTTCTTGCAAGCGTACAAGGCGCTGATCACCACGATCATTACCAGGGGTACGCTAATTTTTAAATGTAATTTTTTCATGACTTTTTTTAAAAAAATGTTAAATATTAGAAAGTGACTTGAACACCAACGCTATATCTTTTTTCGTTTGAAGGGTAGTTACCAAAATCGACTCCAAAACTGGTATTATTATTTAAATCAGAGTTCTGTAATTCAGGATCTAAACCTGTGTATTTGGTTATAGTAAACAAGTTATTACCTAATACGAATATTCTGAACTTATAGATACCAAAACGCTTTAATTGATCAGCAGGAATACTATAGCCGATCTGTAATGATTTCAATTTTAAGAAAGAACCATTTTCAATATAATAAGAGGTAAATGCTGCAGTATTACCTAAATTAGCTGCTCTTGTTAAGATAGGAATAGTGGCATGGCTGTTATCAGCACCTGGTTTCCATGAATCAGTAACCACATTAGCAGCTACACCACCGTCAAACACCTGAGGAAAGTCAGTCCAGTATTTAACATAGTTCACAATCTTATTTCCGTAAACGCCATAGAAGAATGCATTTAAGTCAAAGTTCTTGTAACTGGCATTAAGCGTAAAGCCACCTGTAAATTTAGGGTTAGGGTTACCAATAAATGTTCTATCGTTGGCATCTATCTTACCATCACCGTTTATGTCCTTATATTTTAATAAGCCCGGAGCTGCACCTGCATAACCTGGTGAATTTGCAACATCAGCAGCAGATTGATACAAGCCTATTGCCTGGTAGCCAAAGAATTCGCCTACAGGCTCACCCGGTTGTAACCTTACAAAGTTCTGTAAACGTGTTGAACCAGCGCTATTCTCATCTATATATGCAGTGCCCTGAGGTAAACTTTTAACAATGTTTGAATAATGGCTCAGGTTAAGACTTAAATTATATTTAAAATCGCTGACATTACCATGGTAAGTGATGTTAAAGTCAATACCTGTATTTTGTAAGTCACCAGCGTTAATATATGGTGGAGTTGGGTCTGCAAAAGGTGCAGGAAGGAAATTCTGGAATAATAACCCAGTTATAGTCTTCTTGTACACATCTAACGAGAAGTCGATCTTATTATGGAACAAAGTTGCATCTAAACCTATATTGCTGGTTTTGTCTGTTTCCCAGGTAGTAGCTGTGTTACCTATCTGGGTCTTATATAGACCTAACAGAGATGATGTACTTGTTCCGTTTATGTCATAGAATGAATTTCCGGCAGCATAACCAAATAGGTTATAGGCATTGGTAGGTAAGTTTGGAACGTTACCAAGTGACCCCAGGGTACCATAACCACCACGTAATTTCAAATCGTCAACCCAGGTTAAACTTTTCATGAAGTCTTCCTTCGAAACTCTCCAACCAAGTGAGGCTGATGGGAATGTTCCCCATTGATGGCCAGGAGCAAATAACGAAGAACCGTCACGCCTTACGTTGCCTTGCAACAAGTATTTGTCATTAAATGCATATTCGACCCTTGCAAAGTAAGAAAGCAATGTTGATGCAAAAGGATCAGGGTTGTTAGGATTAGAGTTTGTTTGTGTACTTGGTGCCCCAGTATTCAGGTCAACAAAATTAGGGTCCTGTGATACAGTGTATTGACCCCTGCTTGCCTGCAATTCCCTGTAATGGCTGGTGATTGCTTCAGAACCTACAAGTAACTTTAGATCGTGCTTACCAAATGTCTGCTTATATTGCACGGTATTTTGCCAGGTGTAGTTGCTTCTGTAACCAGCTCCTTCAGTAAAGGAGTTACCATTGGTATTACCTTCAGCGTTATTATAAGGATCACCATTAAAGAAATAATATTCAAAATTATCAACACTACCACCAAAACTGGTCCTTGCTGTAAAATGCTTCAGGAAATCAACTTCAGCATAAGCATTACCGCTAAAGTTCCAGTCATTATTAACATTTCTTAATGCATCTGTTGCTATCTTAACCGGGTTCGAAGCATTACTCAAACCAGGTGACCTTGTACCAGCGAAATTTCCCATGATATCATAAACAGGAATAATTGGAGGTTCGCGGTAAGTATAGGAGATAATGTTACCTTCATTCTGGTTATTAGCTCCTGGAAGACCTGGATTTTGCTTATAATAGATGTAAGCATTTTCACCGATGCGAATATGATCCGAAATGTTGTAGTTATTATTAACTCTTAATGAGTAACGCTTTTCATAAGTTCCAAGCAAGGTACCTTGTTGATTTAAATACCCAATTGACATCAAATAGGTATTTTTATCGTTACCACCGCTGGCGGTTACATTATGCTGTTGAGTAGGTGCAGCCTTGAATACTTCGTGAAACCAATCCGTACCTGTTTTGTTGGCCAGGGTTACCTGATTACCAAAACCTGTTGCAGTGTTCAATGTATAGTCAGCAGCAGTAGTGCCCGGGTCTCCAAAATGTGCGCCGGCCGGAGAGATAAAATCAGGAATAGTATAAGTTCCTGTTCCCTGTGGGTCAAATTGTTGATTTGTATTTCCGCCGCTTGGCCCTCCACCTACTTGAGTTGGCGTATTGTTTACATGAGAAAGATATTCTGCTTCTACATAAGTTGCAGTACCACCAAGGTTAAATCCATTTGCCAATGGCCTTGTGGTTCCATAAGAACCGTCATAGGTAATTGTAGATTTACCTTGTTTACCTTTTTTAGTTGTTACGATAACTACCCCATTTGATGCACGCACACCATATATAGATGCGGCTGCTGCGTCCTTCAATACTTGGATCGACTCAATATCCTGTGGGTTAATGTTATCCAAACTACCTTGCACACCATCAACTATTACAAGTGGCGCGGTACTGTAAATAGAACTGATACCACGAATGTTGATAGAAGTAGCAGAACCAGGCTGGCCTGAGTTGGTAACCGTTACACCTGAAGCTGTACCTTGTAATAATGATGTGGTGTTACCCGAAACAACTGATTTCATTTCGTTAACATCAACAATGGATACCGCACCGGTTATATCCTTTTTACGCTGGGCGGTATAACCCGTTACAACAACTTCATTTAAGGTGCTGTTGGTAGCGGTAAGCGTTATTGTACCCAGAGAAGCGCCCGTTACTGGAACTTCTTTTGCCTGGTAGCCAATGTAGGAGATTACCAATACATCACCTGTTTTAGCAGAGATTGTGAATACACCATTCACATCGGTAACATTACCTTCATTTGTACCCTTAATTTTTACGGTAGCACCAATTACCGGTTGTTTGTCATCACTACCAATGACTTTACCGGTAATCTTTGTTTGGGCTGTAACTACCAATGAGGAGAGGGTGCATAATATGAGTATGCACATCATCCTTCCTTTTAGAAGTAAACTTTTAAACATGAGATTGAGATTTAGTTGATTAATTTATTGATTTAGTTGATAATTGAATTCTGGTTGAAATTATTAAGTCTTCCCGCTTACTGGCTAGGGTCAAAAATATTTAAGCGGTACCCCTGGAAACCATAGGGTGTAGGTGAAATGCCGCTAAAAAAGAAAGAATGTAAAGGTTTTATCATTTAATTTATTAATAATAAACTTTCAAAACAATCGCTGCCCTTTTTCTTAAATACGTTTTACATGCCCGGCATGTAACAGTGTATCAAAAATTTAATACGGTATAATAATATCAGGTTCTGTATGTTTTCCTATTGCCCGGGAAAACTAAATTGGTACTGCAACTAATTTAAACAGAGTGTACTGTTTACACAAGTATAATTTAAAGATTTACAAATTAATTATTTATAAGCTCATTTAAGCAATAATATTATAAAATTTTAACAGTTATTTGATAGTTTTACTATAAAATGCAGTAAAAATTAGAAAAAACGCAATGTAAAAAACCTGTTATGATTAACCCTCTTCCGCAAAAAGTAACAATTTCGTATCATAAATGGATTAGAGCCAATATTTATTTAAACATTAATGTATATGTAAATACTATTAACCAGATGCAGGTAAAGCAAACAGCATGTTAAAATATCATCATAAACTGGTTTGGCAGTCTGATTACCTGATTTATTTATTGAATTATTAAATGTATTTTTTACATTTAATAATATGGAAACATATTAAAAACTGCTGTTCCGCCATGCAGAAAGCAAAAAAGGCTATAACAGTTTCACTGCATAGCCTTTCATTATTTTAAATCGATCAGTATATTTTACAATAACTGTTCTTAAAACAGGTAAACTAATACTAACCCTGTTTTCACTTAAGCCAGTGAACAGACGCTGAATGGGTGTCGCTTGAATTTGTGCCGATTTGTATGATAAATTCACCTGGCTCCCAGTCATAATTCAGCCTGGTATTATAAAATTTCAGATCGTTTGTAGTAATGTTAAATGATACTTCCTTTTGCTCGCCGGGCAGAAGGTTTATTTTTTTAAAGTTCTTCAATTCCTTTACCGAACGGCTTATGCTTGCTACAGGGTCGCTTACGTAAAGTTGCACAACTTCCTCGCCTGCCAGTTTACCTGTGTTGGTGACCGTTACAGTAGCTGTTAATGTTTCGTTACCTTTCAAATTAGTCTTACTGAGTTTAACATCGCTATAACTAAAGGTCGTATAGCTTAAACCATAGCCAAACGGATAAAGCGGATCATTTGAAATATCGATATAGTCTGACTTAAATTTAGCCTGGGCTTTAGGGTCATACGGCCTGCCCGTATTTTTATGTGCATAATATATAGGTATCTGCCCTACGCTGCGCGGGAAGGTCGCAGTTATTTTTCCTGCCGGATTGTAATTGCCAAATAACACATCGGCAATAGCATTACCTGCCTCAGTACCCGGCGCCCATACATCCAATATGGCATTTGCATTTTTATCTTCCCAGGTAAGCGTAAGCGGGCGGCCATTAAACAATACAATAACGATAGGCTTACCTGTTTTGGCAAGTGCCCTTAATAGTTCCTGCTGGGTTTCTGGTATGCTTATATCTGAGCGGCTTGAAGATTCACCCGTCATATTTGCGGATTCGCCAACCACGGCCACTACCACGTCGGCTTGTTTTGCTGCATTTACCGCTTCGTCAATCATTTCCTGCGCAGGGCGTTTGTCCCTTGGCTGCTTCATCCCATAAAACCAGGCGCGGGCATTCAGAAGGGAATCGTCGGTGAAGTTTGAGCCCCGTGCATATATTATTTTTGCATTATTGCCCGTCACATTTTTTATGCCGTCAATTACACTTACAGATTTATTAGGATCTCCGGCTACAACCCAGGTTCCCAGCATTTCTGAATGATTATCAGCTAAAGGTCCTACAAGGGCGATGGTACTTGTTTTTTTCAGCGGCAAAATCTGGTCTTTGTTTTTGAGGAGAACAAAAGAATGCTCAGCGGTTTCCCGGGCCGCCTTCCTGTTTGCATCTGTTAATTCCGACTTAGCTTCAACTTCAGCATTAATTGATTTATAAGGATTGTCGAACAAACCGAGTTTGTATTTTGCTTCTAACACCCTGCGACAAGCCTGGTCGATCTCCTGCTGGGTTACTTTGCCTTCTTTTAGGGATTTTTTCAATGTGGTTAAAAAGCCCTCGCCTACCATATCCATATCCAGTCCGGCTTTTAATGCTAAGGCTGATACTGTTTGCAAGTCGCCCAAACCATGGGCGGTTAATTCATTTACAGCTGTATAATCTGATACCACAAAGCCTTTGAAACCCCATTGTTTACGGAGCAGGTCAGTAAGCAACCATTGGTTGGCCGTTGCGGGTACACCGTTTATTGTATTAAATGAACTCATAAAACTGCCTGCACCGGCATCAACTGCTGCTTTGTATGGTGGCAGGTAATCCTGGTACATTTTTATCAGACTCATATCAACGGTATTGTATTCGCGCCCGGCTTCGGCACCGCCATATAAGGCAAAGTGCTTTACGCAAGCCATCACCGCATCAGCATCTTTCATGCTTTTACCCTGGTAGCCTTTTACCATAGCCCTGGCTATCTGAGAGCCAAGCCAGGGATCCTCACCCGATCCTTCTGATATTCTTCCCCAACGTGGATCACGGGCGATATCAACCATAGGCGAAAAAACCCAGTTAAGCCCCTCGCCGGTCGCTTCAGTCGCGGCAATATGTGCTTCCTGTTCTATTAAACTCATATCCCATGTTGCCGACATCCCCAATGGAATAGGGAAAATGGTGCGGTGACCATGGATCACATCCAATCCGAAAATTAACGGAATATGTAAACGGGAGTTTTTTACAGCCTCGTCCTGCGCAGCTTTTACATATTTCACGCCATATAAGCCAAATATGCCGCCAATGCTTCCGTCTTTGATACCCTTCTCCACATTCTTATTCACTGTAGTTCCTGTTGTAGGGCGGCCGCTGGTTACCAGGTTAAGCTGACCTATCTTTTCATCAAGGGTCATTTTGCTCATCAGCTTATTCACAAAGGCATCCATTTTGGCATCCCCGCCTTTGGTTTGAGCCATGGCAATACCCATAGGCAGGGACAATACAGATACAATTGCAATTTTCCGGAATATCCGGCTGGAAAAATAATTCTTCATTTTGTTGAATCAGGTCTTTAGCATGATTTCGAAAATTCCGGGTGAATAATGTATTTATTTGAAATAATACATCTCCGCTCTGCTATATTTATAAAATTTAATTTACAATTTGGTTTATGCACCACTGCAATAGCATGGTGTATTTTGAACACAATAGTATTTATTATAATTCGGATAATCAAAGTATTTTTGTACAATAGCATAAAATGTTTACTAAACAGGAACTTATAGATTTTTGCGTAAGGGCACGCGAGAGTTATCTCGACCATATATCGATCGATTGCGTGGTTTTTGGATTTCATGAGGGGCAGCTGAAAGTGCTGGCTTTAAAGGTAAAAAATGAGGAATCATGGTATCTTCCGGGTGGTTTTGTAGGTAAAGACGAGCCGATAGAAGTGTCGGCCAACCGGATATTGAAAGAACGGACAGGTCTTGATGAAATATTCTTGCAACAATTTCATGTTTTTGGCGATCCGGAAAGAGCAAGGCCACACCACGACCTATATAAAGATATGCTGCCTCCGGAAGAAAACTGGTTCTCTAATCGCTTTTTAACCATCGGCTACTATGCTCTTGTAGATTTTGTGAATGTAAATCCAACGCCCGACCAGCATTCCGTATCATGCACCTGGTACGATCTTTCCGATCTGCCCGACCTGAAGCTCGATCATGCCCAGATATTGAAAACAGCCCTTGCCACATTGCGTTTGCAGCTGAACTACCAGCCTATAGGTTATAACCTGATGCCAAAAGAATTTACTATGCCAGAGCTGCAAAAACTTTATGAGACCATTCTTGATAAAAAGTTAGACCGGCGCAACTTTCAGCGGAGGATATTGGGCTTTGGCATTTTAAACCGCTCAGAGCAACCACGAAAAGGCGGGGCACACAAGGCGCCCTACCTGTACTCATTCGACATAGAAAACTACCAGAATGCCCTTAAAGAAGGATTAAAGGGTGGGTGGTGATGCTTTTTGATTTCGGATTTCGGAATTTCAATTTCGGATTTAGCCTGTCAAAATCCGAAATTGAAAATCCCAAATCAGAAATATTAATGGCTCGAATGCAGCGCTACTCCGTTCCCCTCGGTGTCAATAAAGAATGCCATGTAACCTATATCGTCACTGATCTTGGTTTTAGGCATGGTCACTTGTCCGCCTGCAGCTTCAACTTTCCCAAGTGCTATATCCAGGTCGGGGTCGCCATTAAAATATACTTTGGCACCATCCATACTTGGTGTGTGCATTGGGCCCTGCACTAATGAGCCGGATACCTTTCCGTTCATGTTTTCAAATGGGAACATGGCCATCTGCATGCCCATCATCTCCATGGGTTCGCCCATAGAGATGGAGAAAATAGTTTCATAAAATTTTTGTGCCCTGGCAATATCGCTTACGGATATTTCAAACCAGTTGAGAATGTTTACTGAGCCGTCCATCGTTTTTGGTTTTTAAGGTTTTATATACAATTTGTTTAAAGGTATGCGATGCTGGTTAAGTTAGGGTACATCGTGTATGAAAGAATAAATTATCTCCTGAACAGGACAAACCTAAGCCGATTTAGACAAAGAAGGGAGTGTGAATACGACAACCTTAGGGGTTGATTGCGCCAAATACTTCAGTTACATTTGCTATTCATTATTATTTAAAGCAAGCGCATCATGAAACACGTTTCGATTATTGTACCTCAAGGGCCCATCATATTAAGCAGTGTAATTGGTTCATATAAGGTATTCACATTTGTAAATCATTATTTGCAGCTAATGGGTAAAAGCCCGGCGTTTGATGTGCATCTTGTGGGGCTTAGTAATGAAAATCAATTATATGGCGGTTTATTTGCTATCAGGCCCGATACGCAAATGCAGGATGTGGAGAAAACCGACCTGGTACTGATCCCTGCATTTAATGGCGACCCGATTGCGGGGATGAAACTGAACCAGGATTTTGTACCGTGGATAACCACCCAGTACAAGCGCGGAGCTGAGGTAGCCAGTTTGTGTACAGGCGCTTTCCTGCTTGCATCAACCAACCTGCTGAAAGGCAAAACCTGTACCACCCACTGGATGGCTGCCGAGGCCTTTCGCCAGGCGTTTCCGAATGTAAAGCTATTGCCCGATAGATTATTGATTGATGAACTGGGCATTTACTCCAGCGGTGGCGCTTATTCGTTCCTTAACCTGGTAATTTATTTGGTAGAAAAATACTGCGGCCGCGATGTTGCAATCCATGTATCCAAAGTAATGGAAATTGAGATAGAGCGCGAGAGTCAATCGCCGTTTGTGATTTTCAGTGGGCAAAAGGAGCACCAGGACGAACCGATTAAAAAGGCACAGGTATTTATTGAGCGCAATGTTGGCAATAAGATATCGGTGGACCAGTTATCCGATATGTTCGCCATTAGCCGCCGCAATTTTGAGCGCCGGTTTAAAAAAGCCACGTCAAATACCCCTGTGGAATATCTCCAACGAGTAAAGATAGAGGCAGCCAAAAAAAGTCTTGAATCAGGCCGTGAAAATGTGAATGAGGTGATGTATGCCGTAGGTTATTCAGATCATAAGGCATTTCGCAACATCTTTAAAAAGATAACAGGGTTGTCGCCTATTGAGTATAGGAATAAGTATAATAGGGAGATGGCAGTAAGTTAAGGTGAATGCGGAAGTGGGAGTGTGGAATGCGGAAGTTTCGTTTATTCATTCCGCAATTGGCATTCCCGCCTCCGCATTATTGCTACTCACCCTTCGGATAAACATAGGATGTAGTTTCCTCCTTCATTTTTATCGGGCGCACTTCTATCCTGGCGGTTGTGGTGTATTCAAACTCGGGATTGCCTTTTGCTATGGCTATAGCTTCATCCAGGTTATTTGCCCGGATATGATAATAACCTACTATCACTTCCCTATGATCATCATTGTAGGGGCCATGTTGCCAGGCATTGTTGCCGCCTGAAACCATTGTACCTTCCCTTATGAGCGGCTGCGCACTTATAAGGTTGCCGCCTTTCGTTAGTTTTTCAATGTAGATTTTGCAGGCATTTAAAAATTCTCTGTCTTGTTCCTTCGAAAATGCTGATTTGCTGTCGCTCAGGTTGCGGATCAATAACATAAACTCTTTCATATTCCCGGTTTTTTGGTGAATTATCTCAGGGGTATTCCATTTAAATCTAAAGTAATGGATATAAATAACTTAAGCATTTTATAAACAATATTTTTTTTCACTATCCTTGCCTGATGATCGCATTTAAGAAGTTATTACCCCTATTGCTCCTTTGCAGCAGCGTTTGCTTTGCCCAAACCACCCTGCCTGTCCCAATAGATCTGCAGGCGACTTACACCAAAGGCACCCGCACCACCACTGGTGCACCCGGTAAAAATTACTGGCAAAACAGTGCCGATTATACGCTCAGGATCAATTTCAATCCCAAAACCAGGGAACTTAACGGCGTAGCCGATATCGATTATATCAATAACAGCCCCGATACACTAAAAGAAGTTTGGTTCAAATTATATCCCAATATCTTCAAAAAAGGTTCCGTTCGAAATATGCCCATCAGGGATGACGATGTTACTGATGGCGTAAAAATCCATAAATTGAGTATCAATCAGCAGGATCAGGATACGGCTAAGCTTCAAATTGATGGTACTAACATGGTGGCTAAAATACTGCCTTTGGCTTCGAATCAAAAAATACACTTCAGTATAATTTATTCTTATACGCTAAATAAAACATCCCATATACGTACAGGGCAGGTGGATTCGGGGGCTTTCTTTATTGCCTATTCCTTTCCACGAATAGCCGTTTATGACGACATAGATGGCTGGAATCAAAATCCTTACCGTGGCAGCGAGGAGTTTTACAATGATTTCTGCCATTTCAATGCGGCCATTACCGTACCCGGCAATTACCAGGTGTGGGCCACAGGTAATCTGACCAATCCCGAGCAGGTTTATACCGATCGGTATTCAAAAAAGATTGCCGATGCAAGTCTGAGTGATAAAGTAACCGATATCATTACCGAAGATGATCTGAAACAAGGCAATATATCGCCAAAAAATCCTACAAACACATGGAAGTTTAGTGCCGATAGCGTTACCGATTTGGCGTTCGCCATCAGCAATCATTATATCTGGAAATCGACCAGCCTTGTTGTCGACCCAAAAACAAACCGACGCACACGGGTTGATGCCGTGTTTAATGCCGATCATGAAAGTTATTTCGATGTGATCAATTACGCCCGGAAAACGGTGGAGGCCATGAGTTACCAGTTCCCAAAATGGCCCTACCCCTACCCGCACGAAACTGTGTTTGACGGGCTCGACCAGATGGAATACCCCATGATGGTAAATGATAACCCAGAGGAAAAAGTATTTGATGGTATTACCCTTACCGATCATGAAATATTCCATACCATGTTTCCTTTTTACATGGGTATCAATGAGACCAAATACGGCTGGATGGATGAGGGCTGGGCCACCATTGGCGAGTGGGTGATCAGCCCCATGATTGACCATACCATTGTGGATAATTTTGGGATGCCACAATATGAAGCAATAGCCGGTAAAGAAGAAGATCAGCCTATCATGACTTTGACTACCCAACTCTCAGGCGCCTCGTTCCAAACTGACTCTTACGGCAAACCTGGTATGGGCTACCTGTACGTGCGCGATATGCTTGGCGATGAGCTTTTTACCAAAGCACTGCATTATTACATCAGGCAATGGCACGGCAAGCACCCTATGCCGTTCGACTTTTTCAATTGCATCAATACAGCCTCGGGCCAAAACCTTAACTGGTTCTGGAAAAGCTGGTTCTTTGACCGTGGCATACCCGACCTGGCCATCACCAGGGTAATCACCACCCAAAAGAACCTCTATACTGTAGTAATCACTAACATGGGCACCAAGCCCGTACCCATTAACCTGACACTGTATTATGCCGACGGTACCACTCAACTGGTGCACCAAAGTGTATCGGCATGGAAAAACGGTAACAAAACCTTTACCATTACCCATTTCACCCATAAAAAGCTTAAAAAATTGGTTCTGGGCACTACTTATGACCCTGATGTGAACAAAGCGGATAATATTTGGGATGCCAAATGAGATAAAAATTCAGATTCTAAGGCTACCTTTATGTATTTTGCCACGTAA
>Ga0206930_1100_pt1 | contig 17404 bp, 7 predicted proteins | sample Alteio_BWOrgHeat_20_FD_152939 | JGI IMG/M metagenome (GOLD analysis project Ga0206930, IMG submission 152939) | Enriched cells from forest soil in Barre Woods Harvard Forest LTER site, Petersham, Massachusetts, United States -... | ecosystem: Environmental > Terrestrial > Soil > Temperate forest > O... | reverse complement strand
TCTTTTGAGCGCAGCATAGCACGTGCGGTGGATAAATTCACGTAATTAATGCAGGCTATAAGCAGGATAAGCATTGTCACTATTATAAATACCCTTACCGTTTGCATGGCAGAGGGGCTCCCATCAGGATTATATAAATGAACTTTCGTTAATGGCTGTGCTATAAATTTTACGTTTGCTGACTCTGATCCAGGCTGGTGTTTCATATGGATCAGGTGCAGCTCGTCCATAACTGATTGTGGTGAAACGCCGGGCTGTAATTGTAAAAAAGTGGTAGCGTAATAATCATCCCAATCATCGTCCATTGTTTTAAATGGACCTAAACCAAAAAACTGATTTCTTCTCATCTCGATGGAAAAGAACATATCCGCTTTGACACTTGAATTATCAGGAAAATCTGCCATTACACCTGTAACCGTATAATTGTCCTTATTATCCGCCTGTATTACCTTGCCGATTGGGTCGGCATCTCCAAAATATTTTTTCGCACCGGTTTCGGTTATAATTATCGATTGCTTATTCGGCAAAGGATTATTTATATCTCCTTCAAGCAATTTAAAGTCGAACATTTTAAAGATGGACGGGTCGACGAAATAGTTGCCATCCTTACCAACCTCCAATACCTTGTCGTTATATTTAAATACAGCATATTGACGATTTATAACTACCCTTACGGCATTCTGCACCCCGGGAACTTCTTTTAGCGCATAAGCTGCTATTGGTGCCGAAGTATTATTCCATATCTGGCTACTGCTGCCTGCGCCAATTCGCGAGTCGATCTGATAGATCTGGTTCGCCTTTGTATTAAAAAGATTGTAGCTAAGCTCATCATTCACCCATAATAAAATGAGCAAGCCAATCGTGAGACCAACAGTAAGACCAATAATATTAATGGCGGAATAAAACTTGTTCCTTAAGATATTGCGCCAGGCAGTTTTGAAATAATTCTTTATCATGATATGATAAAGTTTGTATTTATTGGTATCAGTAAGAAATAATTTCAACCAATAAGGGCCTATTTCTAATAATTGGGGTGATTATCAGAAACAGGCCCTTTATTTTTTTAATAAGATCACTCTCCTACTCGCTTCGCAAGCTCTTAATAGGGTTCATTAACGCAGCCCTGGCTGATTGGAAACTAACTGTTATAAACGTAACTATTATAGCGATAACTCCAGCTAAGGCAAATATCCACCATTGTATTTGTGTGCGATAGGCAAAATTTAACAGCCATCTGCTCATACCATAATAAGCAAAAGGAATTGCTAACAATAGCGCTATAAAAACCAGGATCAAAAACTCGCGTGACAACAGAGCAAATACTGAGCCAGTGCTTGCACCTAACACTTTGCGTATCCCTATTTCCTTGGTGCGCTGTTCAGCAGTAAACATGGCTAATCCAAGCAGCCCAAGACAGGAGATAAAAATACCTAAGAATGCAAATACATTGGTAAGTTTACCCACTACCTGTTCGCTTATGTACAGCTTTTGATATTCCTCATCGGCAAAAGAATAAGAAAATGTAAAGCCTGGGTTCAATTCTTTGCTAACGGTTTCCAATGAAACCAGGGCTTGCTTTGTTTGTCCGGGTTGCGTTCTTACCAGAATATTTCCGGATGTGTCCTTTTCTCCTGTTTTTAATATTAAGGGCTTTATCTCATCATGGAGGGAATTGAAGTGAAAATCCTTTAATACCCCAACTATTTTACCTTTTTTGCCCCACATTGTAATGTATTTCCCAATCGGATCAGTAAATCCGATCCGCTTTAATGCAGTTTCATTAATGATATAGCCTGAGGTATCGGCGGTGATATTCTGTGAATAATCATGCCCTTCTACCATTTCAAGCTTCATCGTTTTTGCAAAATCATAACCAATGCCCGCATATGAAAAAAGGATTTTAAGGTTAGGATCCTTTCCTGTCCAATCAACACTTATGGTGCTGTTTGAAATATCGGTAGGCACTTTGCTTATGCGGGTAACTGATTGTATACCAGGCATTTTTAATGCAGCATCTTTAAAGACGTTAAATTTGGAGATCAATGCTCCATCCAACGGCATATAAACCAGGTTTTCCCGGTCATATCCAAGATTTTTGGTTTGAATATAGCTTACCTGCCTTGAAACAACAATGGTACCCACTATAAGTATAACTGAAAGTGCAAATTGAAATACAACAAGTCCCTTACGAAAAATGGCTGCACCGCTGCTTAATTTCAGCGCTCCTTTCAGTACCTTGACAGGATTGAATGACGATAAGAACAAGGCTGGATAACTACCTGAAATAACTCCGGTAATAAAGGTCAGGCCTAATAGACCTAACCAGAAATTGCCACTAGCAAATGGTATGGCGATCTGTTTTTGAGTAACCCCGTTAAAAACTGGGAGCAACAATGCCACCAGTACAAGTGATATTATTGCTGCAAAAACAGTTAATAATATCGCCTCGCCTATAAATTGCTGTATCAAAACAGAACGCACAGCGCCTACTACTTTGCGCACACCTATCTCTCTTGCCCGTTTTATAGACCGTGCTGTGGTTAAATTCATAAAATTAATACAGGCAATAAGCAGGATAAAGGCTGCTACAATAGTGAATAGATTCACATACTCGATGCGGCCACCTTCTATTCTCCCATCCTTAAAATTGGAATGCAGGTATACTTCATTAAATTTTTGCAAACCTAACTCTTCCCTAAATCCCGTATTTTCAAATTTGTTATATGAATCCAGGAAACGGGCTATTTTTTTGTTAACCACGTCCTCATTAGCATTATCGCGCAGCATTACATAGGTTAATGGCCCATTGTTATTCCATTTTGTTGCCCAGCTGTTTTCTTTTAAATAGGTATACCAGTTGATCAGGTATTCGAATTTCTTTGAAGCGTTTTGAGGAACATTCTCAAAAACTGCACTGACTGTAAAATTTTGTTTATTGTTATACCTAATGACCTTGCCTATTGCATTTTGTGCATTGCCAAAGAAATCTTCAGCCATTTTCCTGGATATAGCAATATCTGATGGGGAAGCTAAAGCCGTTTGCGCATCTCCCTTCAATAGCTGATAATTAAACATTTTGAACATGGAAGAGTCGGCAAACCCACCATTAAGTTTCAGTATTTTATCGCCAACCTGGAAAGTGTTTTCAGAATCGAAATCAGCATTCACAGCGTATTTGATTTCAGGAATAACTTTTCTGATTTCAGGTGCCAGGATACCGGGGGTACTATATTGCCCGTTTATTTTGTGATCCAGGTACATGCGTTCATAAACAGCATATAACCGTGATCCATTGGGATTAAAAGAATCGGTACTTAATTCACTTTGTACCCATAACAGGATAAGTATACTGCAGGCCATACCCAAAGCCAGGCCGAAAATATTAATGAATGAGAAGAATTTGCTCTTAAATAGATTTCTCCAGGCGATTTTCAAATAGTTCTTTAACATATTGCAAATATTTGCAATAATCCTTTAAAAATATGTACCAAAAAACTACCTGCCTGGTTAACAGAGGTTTAGCAAATAAGCGATAAAAAGGAATGTACGGTAGCGTAACACAAAATGTACGATAGCGATACAGTGGGGTTTAAAGATTAGTTAATTAGAGGTCAGAGATTAGTTGCTTACTTAATTCAACTAATCTCTAATCCTTGATCACTCCGAACGCAAACTTTTCACCGGATTGGCCATTGCAGCTTTGATGGCCTGGAAGCTTATCGTTATAAAAGCAATTAATACCGCGGCCGATCCGGCAAGGGCAAATACCCACCATTGTATATGAATGCGGTATACATAATCCTGCAACCATTTATTCATTGCATACCATGCAATGGGACTTGCTATTAATATGGAAATGATAACCAGCACCAGAAAATCCTTTGAAAGCATAGCTGTGATATTGGCAACGCTGGCCCCTAATACTTTCCGGATACCAATTTCCTTCACCTTTACTTGTGCAGTGTAAGTAGCTAGGCCAAATAAGCCAAGGCACGAGATCATTATCGCGATAGCAGCAAAAATGTTGAAAAGGGTACCTGAACGCTGGTCGGATTTATACATGTTGTTGTAAACCTCGTCCATAAAGCTGTAGTCAAACGGAAAGTCAGGGTTATATTTCTTCCATTCTTGTTGAACTGTGCTGATAGCGTGTGGAGCATCTTTACCTGATGTTTTTACAAACATTTTCCAGCAAGTGGGTTGATAAACAAAAATCGCAGGTTCAATTTTTTGTTTTAGTGAGGCGAAGTGAAAATCCTTTATCACGCCAATGATGATTCCCTTAGTGCTATGAAGAGTGAACCTCTTGCCTATCGGGTCCTTAATCCCCGCTTCCCTCACAGCTGTCTCGTTCAAAATATAATGTGCCGAATCACTTGCCATTCCGGAAAAGCCATTGCCGGCTGCCAACTTCAGCTTAAAAAAATTCAGATAGTATTTATCAATATTAATGGGATGTATCAAAAAGCTGGTATTGGGTATTTTGCCGTCCCAGTCCGTATCGGATGTGGTACTGCCAACGCTTACAATGTCATCACCGGCACTGGTAACATCCTTTACAGCCGGTTGGCTGAGCAGTTCGGTTCGCACAGCCTCGTAATTCTTTTGCATGTCGCGCATGCCAAAGGCGAAGACATAGGATTTATCATATCCCAGCTCTTTTTCCCTGATATATTTCAACTGACCATTGATGATGAGTGTACCGATGATCAACCCAATTGAAAATATAAACTGGCATACCACGAGCACTCTTCTGAACGCAGCGTTTCCAATACCTAAGGAAACCTTGCCCTTTAACGCGTTGATCGGTTTAAATGAGGATAATAATAGGGCCGGATATATACTTGCAGCGGCAAGAGTAGCAGCTATGGTAATGCCGATCACCTTCCAAACACCACTATTCAATAGATCAAAGTGCATCTGCTTTCCTGATACATAATTGTAGGATGGCATCAGCAATTCGATCAGCCCAAAGGCCAGTATGAGTGCTATTGAAAAGAACAGTACCGTTTCGATAACAAACTGGCCAAACAGTTGCTTTCTTTCGGCGCCTATAATTTTGCGTATACTTACCTCCTTCGAGCGCAGCATGGCGCGTGCTGTTGACAGGTTTACGTAATTGATACAGGCAATGAGCAAAATGAGTATGGCAACAATAAGAAATATCCTTACCGTTTGCATGCCTGAGGCGCTGCCGTCAGCACTATATAAATGAATGTCCGTTAGGGATTGTGAAAGGTATTTCACCTTTGATGCATCAGGCCCCGGCTGGTGCTTAATATGTATCTGGGTAAGCTTATCCATTACAGATTGCGGAGAAGTGCCGGGTTGTAATTCCAGAAAGGTGGCGGTATAATAATTACCCCAATCTTCATCCATTGCCTTCCAGTAATCTTTGCCTGAATACTGCTTTCTTTTTACCTCAATAGAAAAAAACATATCTGCCTTTATCGATGAGTTTTCCGGGAAGTCGGCCATCACACCGGCAACGGTATAATTATCCTTGTTATCTCCTTTTAAAACTTTGCCTATCGGGTCAGCATCACCAAAAAATCGTTTGGCAGTAGTTTCAGTTACTATAATTGACTGATTGGTGGGGAAAGGGCGGTTCACATCACCTTTTAATAGTTTAAAGTCAAATACTTTAAATATTGACGGGTCGACAAAAAAGTTGCCATTGTCACCAGCATCCAATTGCTTATCCTTGTATTTAAATACTGAATAGTCGTAGTCAGATACTAACCTGACTGCTGCCTGCACTCCCGGAACTTCCTTCAGGGCGTAAGGTGCAATTGGGGCCTGTACCCCATTCCATACCTGTTTGCTGGTACCTGTTCCTATCTGCGCTTCAACCTGGTATATCTGCTTTGCCTTGGTATTAAAAAGGTCAAAACTTAGCTCATCATTCACCCATAATAAAATGAGTAAGCCAACGGTAAGGCCTACTGTGAGGCCGATAATGTTAATGGCAGCATAAAACTTGTTCCTTAAGATATTGCGCCAGGCTGTTTTAAAGTAGTTTTTTATCATGATGCTTTAAATTGTAAACACTATAACAATTAGGGGACAATAACTCCGGGTAGTACTAAGGCTAATACAAGACGCACCATACTAACATGACGTTGCATCAAAACGCTAAATACCAGGCTTTAAATTCTGATAAGGAAAAGTTTCAGTTTTAGCCTTGCTGCTTTGCCTTTTTAAAACCTGCTGATGCTGCCACTGCCGCTGGTTGAGCTCATCAATTTTTTTGCCGAGCCTGTATAATTTACATTGCCTGAACCGCTTACTGCAGCAGTAATTTTATCGTTGGCATTTATTTTTGCATCACCTGACCCTGAAACGCGCACAGCCGAGTTGGAAGTAATCAATTCGGATGCCATAAAATTGCCCGAACCTGCAACATAAACGTTGGATGACAGGGCTGTGCCTGACAACTTGATATGCCCTGAGCCTGATACATGGCTTTCAAGGTTCTTTACTGCTATTTTACCTGATATCTCGCCCGAGCCCCTGAGTTGCAGTTTTAATTCGTCGGTAGTAAGCCCGTCATTAAATACCACACTGCCCGAACCGGAAACTTTGATATAATCAAGGTTTTTGAAGGTTACGTATACCTTGATCTTTGGGTGATGGTGCCACCAGCTTTTATCGCCATACCAGCTTTTTTCGCTCGACGATCCCCAGTTATCATGTTTGTTTCGTATTTCGAGCGTATTACCGCTTACGTCGGCAATAATCCGATCTTTCACTTCAACAGGTGCATCAAATTTGATTGATTCATCAGTACCCTGGGTTACATAAACATCAAACGGCCCCTGGATATGCAGGTTATGAAAGCTTGATAAATGACGGTTAACCGTTTCAAATGAATCTGTTTTTGCAACAAGGTTTGATTTTGCAAAACTATAGCCGCAGCATGTTATAAGTGCAGCGGATAATAAAAATTTGATTAGTGATCTCATGGTTTATCAATTTTTTAAAATAAGATGAACTTTATGACCAATTGGTTGCATCATTCAATATAAAATCATGTTTTATTCGCTTTTCAAGCTTTTTACCGGATTTGTTAAGGCTGCTTTGATCGATTGAAAACTAATGGTTACAAAGGCAATTACAATTGCTGCTGCACCTGCCAGCGCAACCACCCACCACTGGAAATTTTGGCGATAGGCAAATCCTTCTAGCCATTTGCTCATGCCCCACCAGGCTAATGGCGATGCGAGTACGATAGCAAAAAGAACCAGTTTGATAAAGTCTTTTGACAACATCCCTACGATAGTTGATATGCTGGCACCCAATACCTTGCGGATACCAATCTCCTTGGTACGTTGCTCAGCTGCGTATGCTGCCAAACCAAACAAACCCAGGCACGCAATAACGATAGCCAGGGAGGTAAATGCGATGGATATTTTACCTACACGCTGCTCTGAGCGATAAAGGCCGTCAAAATCCTCATCCATAAATGAGTATTCAAATTGCAGGTTAGGCGACATGCTGGCCCACTTATTTTTAACCTGCGCCATTAAACCGGGGATATCAGCCGAGCTCATCCGTATGCTGAGGCTTCCTGTGTCTTCGATATCAAAAAGAATTAATGGGGTTACACTTTCCCTAAGCGATTTAAAATTGAAATCCTTTATTACACCGATAATATGAAAGGGTTTCATGATGCTGGCCTTACTGTCCATCGGCAAATACAGCAATTGGTTTAGCGGATTTGCAAAACCCAGTTGTTGTGCGGCAGCCTCATTTATTATTATGGCACTCGTATCAGTTTTCATCTGATTTGAAAAATTCCTCCCGGCAGTAAGCTTTATTCCAAGCGTTGGCAAGTAATCTTCGTCGACATTCCATATAGAGCTTTGCATAGCTTTTTTGGGATCAAGCACGGGATCTTTAAATAACGATGAATTGTTATTATAGCCTGATGTGGGCAGAAAGCCGCTTAAGGTAGCGCTCTTTACGCCGGCTAATTTTTTTATCTCTTCTTTAAATGTTTTAGCCTTATTGCCAAGTGTCCAAACACGGTTCACGACCATCACATGCTCACGGTCATACCCAAGATCTTTGCTTTGGATATATTTTAACTGGTTATAGATTACAATTGTACCGATAATCAATAAAATAGAAATAGCGAACTGAAAGACCACCAGTGAACTGCGTAACATTCCGCCTTTAAAGCCAGAAGCAAGTTTGCCTTTCAGTACCTCGATAGGCTGAAAACCAGAAAGAAACAACGCTGGATAAGAGCCGGCAATGCACCCCACCACAATAATAAATAAGATAAGCACAGGCAATAACCAACCTACAATTTGCGAGGTGATGGTTAATTCCTTGCCCGACATTTGATTAAATAAAGGCAGAAATGCCCACGCAACCAATACGGCTATAATGGCGGCTACCAGGGTTACCATGATAGATTCAGTTAGGAACTGGGCAATTAAATATTTTCGCGGTGAGCCTAATACTTTACGTACCCCAACCTCCTTGGCCCTGTTGGATGAGCGCGCGGTAGAAAGATTCATGAAATTAACACAGGCAATAAGCAATATAAATATGGCTATTGCCGAAAAAATATACACAACTTTAATATCGCCCTTGTTACCCAAATCGTATTTTGTGGTTGACTCCAGGTGAATTTTTTTGAGTGGAAAAAGACTTAGCCGGAAATAGCTACCTCCCTGTTCCAGCTTGTCAAAACTCATATGCAGAATACTTTGCAGCTGTGGGCCGGCATGTTTCCTTAAAAATCCCGGCAATTTTGCTTCGAACTTTTTATAATCAACACCCGGTCTCAAAAGGACATAAGTGTCAAAATTATTGCTGAACCATGCATCATCTCTGCTTTCGGCAAGTGTAGGCATCGAAATAAGGAAATCAAAATCAAAATGCGACTGCTTGGGTATATTTTTAATAACCCCGGTTACTTTATAAAGCGCGGAGTCATTAAATGTTAAAACCTTGCCCACTGCGCTTGTGGTATTAAAATACTTCAGGGCCATTTTTTCAGTTATAACAACTGAATGTGTTTCCTTCAAAGCTGCAGACGGCTTACCATCGATCATGGGCAACGTAAACACATCAAAAGTGGAAGGATCTGCATAAACCATATTATCTTCCTGGATATTCTGATTGCCCTTCTTTACCTGGTTACCTCCGCGCTGCCTGAACCGCATTACCTGCTCAATTTCGGGGAAATCGGCTTTTAAGGCAGCGGCAGTTGGCGCCGGGGATTCCGAATAAGAGTTTTCATTTCCGCCAAACTTTATATCATTGTTGACACGATAAATACGATCAGCATTTACATTATATCTATCATAACTTAACTCATCAAACACATAAAATACAATAAGCAGACAGGTTGCCAGCCCAAGTGCGAGTCCCAAAACATTAATGGCTGTAAAGCCTTTGTTCTTAAAAAGGCTGCGGAAAGCTGTTTTGATGTAATTTTTGATCATGATACTGTTTTCTATGGAAATGATATATGGTTATATGTGAGACGACACTTTTTTATACTAGGTTGCACTCTTTAATCAATTAATTCAAAATAAAATATTCGCTCCTGAGGCTCTCTTCGAGAGCCATAGCTCATTCTGAGCGAAGGCTCTTTACCGGGTTCTCAATTGCGGCCTTTACAGACTGAAAACCTATAGTTATAAAAGCAATGAATATTGCTGTAAACCCCGCCAGCAGCAGATCCCACCATTGAATATTCTGCCGATAAGCAAACTCCTGCAGCCATTTCTGCATCACTATCCAGGAAATGGGAGATGCTATCAGGATGGCGATAAATATCAGTTTTATAAAATCAAATGATAACATTCTGGTAATGGCTGCTATGCTGGCACCCAATATTTTCCTGATGCCGATTTCCTTGCTGCGTTGTTCGGCGGCATAAGCAGCAAGGCCAAATAATCCTAAGCAGGCTATTATTATAGCCAGTGTGGTAAACACTATAAATATTGTTCCCACACGCTGTTCGGCCCGGTATGAAGCATCAAAATCCTGATCCATAAAGGAAAAATTCATCTGTACATTTGGTGATAAGGCTCTCCATTTATCTTTGATCTGAGATAAAAACGCCGGGAGGTCATTTGTATGCACACGTATACTTAAAGCTCCGTTATCCTGGCCCAGGGTTAAAACCAGCGGGCTTACCACATCGCGCAGGGAACTATAATTAAAGTCTTTGACAACCCCTATAATGTGGTATTGTGTTGAATTCGATATCACTTGCTTACCACCGTTCGACTTATATAGCGGTTTATTTAAAGGATCATTCAGCCCTAAAAATTTAGCGGCAGTTTCATTAATGATGATGACGGAAGAATCAGTCAGCATTTGGTTCGAAAAATTACGACCTGTCGCCATTTTCATATCCAATGTTTTGATATAATCGGCATCAACGCTCCATGTTTGAGGAAATAATGCCTTTTTCTGATCAAAATCAGCATTCTTAAAAAATATAGCTGTGTTTTTCCGGGTGCCCGTCGGAAGAAATCCTGTTAACGTGGCGTTTACTACTCCCGGCAGTTGCTTTATTTCCTGCTTGAAAATTTTGGCCTGATTTCCCAATTCAAAAGTATTTTGCACAATCAAAACCTGGTTACGGTTAAAACCTAAGTTTTTTGTTTGTATATAATTAAGCTGGCTGTATATTACCAATGTACCGATGATCAGAAAAATGGATATTGAAAATTGCAGTACAACCAAAAAGCTCCGTAAGCCACTACGTTTAAAACCTGCGGATAACTTGCCCTTTAATACATCGATGGGTTGAAAGGCGGAAAGATAAAAAGCCGGGTACGAACCCGCCAACGTACCAACAAACAATACCATAAGCAGCAAGGAAGGAATAAGCCACGATAGTGTACCTGTGGTAACAGACAAATCTTTACCGGATAGCTGATTAAATGCCGGCAACAATGCCAGTGTAGCAATAAATGCTATTAGGGTTGCCGTAAAAGTGATTAAAATTGACTCTGTCAGGAATTGTGCAATAAGATACTTTTTTGAAGAACCCAAAACCTTACGTACACCAACTTCTTTTGCCCTGTTTGAAGACCGGGCCGTTGAAAGGTTCATGAAGTTGACGCAGGCTATTATAAGTATAAACAAGGCGATAGCCGAAAAAATATAGATGTATTGTATAGTTCCGTTAGGGCTCAGTTCGCCGGTAAGATTTGACTTAAGATGAATATCAGTTAAAGCACTTAAATTCAACCTGAAATAGCTACCGCTTTTTTCAAAGTCAGCAACGGTCATGTTTAATTGCGACTTCATTTGTTCGCCACTGTACTTATTTAGAAATGCAGGCAGGGCAGCTTCCAGTCTTTTATGATCGTCCGCATTCTTAAATAAGACATAGGTATTGTAATCACTCCTCAACCACTCAGTTGATTTGCTATCAGGGAATGTGGACATGGAAATAAAAAAATCAAAATTAAAATGCGACTGCTTTGGTATATCCCGGATAACACCGGTTACTTTAAAAACACTTTTATCATCAAATGTTAAAGTGCGGCCAACAACATCGGTAGAATTAAAATATTTTTTAGCTGTTGATTCGGTTAATACCACGCTATTAGGTTCAGTTAAAGCAATAACGGGGACGCCACTTATCATCGGTAAAGTAAACACATTAAACAATGAGGGGTCGGCATAGACAATGTTGCCTTCAAGGATATTTGCTGTACCCTTTTTAACATGCATTGCATAGGCGTTTTTTAAACGCACCGTATTTTCAACATAGGAAAAATCATTTTTTAACGCTTGCGCCAACGGAGGCATGCATACGGCATATTGAACCTTATTTTCACCAAGCTTCAGATCCTCATTTACACGGTATATCCTGTCGGCTTTGGTGTCATACCGGTCATAACTTAACTCGTCAACTACATAAAAAATAATAAACAGGCAACTTGCAAGACCAAGGGACAGGCCTAAAACGTTTAATGCTGTAAAGCCCTTGTTTTTAAACAAAGTACGGAAAGCGGTTTTAATATAATTCCTGATCATAATGCCGAATTTTATATTGACCAACAAATGCGTTGCCAACAGGCAATCAGCTTATAATCAATAATTTGACAGGAAATATCAATCCCATTCTGTCCGTAAACGTAACAGTAGGTGTACGGTTGTGATACAGGTTAGAGATTAGCTAATTAAAGATTGGAGATCAGTTGCCTTCACATTAACTAATCTCTAATCTTTGATCACTACCGATAGCTATCGGGATTACTCTGAACGCAAACTCTTCACCGGGTTAGCTAAAGCCGCCCTGATAGATTGGAAGCTTATCGTTACAAAAGCAATCAGAACAGCTACCATCCCGGCTAATGCTACTATCCACCAATGTACCGCTGTACGGTAGGCGAAATCCTGGAGCCATTTGTTCATAATGTACCAGGCCAGTGGCGAAGCGATCAATATCGATATAAATACCAGCTTGATAAAATTCATTGAAAGCATGCTAACAATGCCTGAAACACTTGCACCCAATACCTTCCTGATACCTATTTCTTTGTTGCGCTGCTCTGCTGCATAAGCGGCAAGACCAAATAGCCCAAGGCAGGCTATCAGTATAGCCAGCGTACTAAATGATATGAACAGTGTACCCACACGCTGTTCGGAGCGATAAGTGGCGTCAAAATCCTGATCCATAAAGGAATAACTGAATTGCTGATTTGGCGACAGGTTCTTCCACCTATCTTCGATCTGGGACATTAAAGCCGATAAATTTGCTGTTTTGACGCTGGCAGTTATAGAGCCCCGATCCTCACTATAATATAGAGCTACCGGTTTTATTTCATCTCTAAGTGAACTAAAATTAAAATCCTTCATCACTCCTATAATATGATACGGCTGTATACCATAGCTATCGCGATATAAGGTTTTATTAAGTGGGTCTTTCTGGCCAAGTTTCCTTACAAATGCTTCATTAACGATCATCGCCGCTGTATCAGAAGCGATCTGACTTGAAAAATTACGGCCCTGGATCAACTTGATACCCAATGTATTCATATAGTCATCATCAACCGGCCAAAATTCGGAAAGCACATCATGTTTGATGTCAATAGGTAGCTCCGGGAATAGACCGGTCACATTTCTGTCTTCACTAGTTGGCAAATATATTGACATGGTAGCATTTGCCACTCCTGGCATTTGCTTTATTTCCTGCTTTAAAATTTTTGCCTGTTTACCCAATATGTCTGTGTTTTTGATCACCAGCATCTGGTTACGGTTGAACCCAAGGTTTTTATTGTGGATATAATTCAGCTGGTTATAGATCACCATTGTACCTATGATCAGGAATATGGATATGGAGAACTGGAAAACAACCAGGAAGCTCCGGAGGAAACCTCCTTTGAAACCAGCGGCTAATTTGCCCTTTAATACCTCGATAGGTTGGAATCCCGACAGGAAGAATGCAGGGTACGAACCGGCAAGTAAACCTATAACCAATACGATGACTAATAACGATGGCAACAACCAGCTGAGGGAATTTGCTGTGATTGACAAGTGCTTGGCAGCCATTTGGTTAAACAACGGCATCAGTAACATTACAATCACCACGGCAATGATAGTGGATACCAGGGTTATCAAAATCGACTCAGTTAAAAACTGGAAGATCAAATATTTACGGGCCGAACCTAATACTTTACGCACCCCAACCTCTTTAGCCCGGTTTGACGAGCGGGCGGTGGATAGGTTCATGAAATTGACACAGGCGATAAGTAATATAAATATCGCAATCAATGAGAATATGTATACATATTGGATGCTGCCGCCTTTATTAAGCTCATACAAGCTGGTGGATCTTAAATGTATATCCAATAAGGGCTTTAATTCGGCTCTTAAATAATTGCCGCCTGTAGTCCAGGCTATAGGAGAAAAGGAATTTTTTATTTGAAGCTTTGTGATCTCTGCTTCAAGATTTTTAATATCAGTACCTGGTTTAAGTAATACATAATTATGCAAGCTGGCATAACCCCACCCACTGGCGCGATATTCAGGAATGGATGAATAAGATAGAAAGAAGTCATAATTAAAATGTGATTGAGAAGGGACATCTTTTATCACACCAGTGATCTTATATTGACTTGTATCATTGATTGTTAAAGTTTGGCCAACAACATCAGTCTTGTTAAAATATTTCTTAGCCGTACTTTCAGTTATCACCGCAGAATGCGGCTCAGTTAAGGATGTTGACGGACTGCCGGCAATCATGTGCAATGTAAAAACATCAAATAAATTTGATTCCGCAAAAACAATGTTTCTCTCCTGGATATTGCTATTCCCCTTCCTGATATAAAATTTTTGAGGGGATAAAAACAAGGAATTTACAGGTATCAATCTCACTACTTTTTCTATTTGAGGAAACACCTTTAACGCATCCATTAATGGTTTTTCAGTTCCCGCATATGATCCTTCATTCCCGTGTAGTTTGACGTTTTCAGTTATGCGGTATATCCGGTCGGCATTGACATTATATTTATCGTAGCTCAATTCGTCAACCACATAAAACACAATGAGCAAACAGGTAGCCAGGCCTACTGACAAGCCCAGGACATTAATGGCCGTAAAACCCTTATTTTTTAAAAGGCTGCGGTACGCGGTTTTAATGTAATTTCTGATCATGATGCTTTAAATTCTAAATTCCAAATACTAAACTCTATTGCTTAACTGTAAACTCCGTTAAGAGAAAATAGTTACTGCGTTTTTTGTCTGAATCACAGATTTAGGTGATTAAATGATTTCACGGATTTAACTTATTCAACTCAAAAACTCACTCACTTCGCAAACTCTTCACCGGATTAGCAATCGCTGCTTTTATCGCATGCGAACTGATAGTCAGCAATGCAAAAACAATTGCCATCAAACCGGCAATAACAAATGCCCATGCGTTCACGTTTATCCTGTAGCTAAATTCCATCAGCCATTTATTCATTATATACCAGGCAACAGGCGATGCGATAACTATGGAAATCATCACCAGCTTCAGAAAATCACTCGTCAATAACCTGGCGATACCCGACACACTTGCCCCGAGCACTTTGCGGATGCCTATCTCTTTTGTTCTTTGTTCTGCGATAGATGCGGCCAATCCAAACAAACCCAGGCAGGCAACAAATATGGCCAGCAATGAAAATACAGTAGCCGTACTGGCCGTGTGCTGTTCGGATGCATATAGGTTTTGAATATGTGTATCCAGAAACTCGTAATCAAAATTGGAATTGGGCAGATCGGCTTTGAATGCACCCTGCACTTGTTGCATAAAGCCTGGCAAGTCGTGGCTGTTGTACCGGATCAGTAATGTGTTTAGTCGTTCAGTGCGCTTATTGGTAATGTAATAAATATAACCGCCGATCTCATTTTTAAGCGACTCGTAATTAAAATCCCGCACTACGCCCGTGATGATGGCGTGGTGGTTCATTTCAGTATTGGCATAGTTGCCAATAGCGTCCTGCGGTGTTTTGTAGCCCAGGTATTTGCTCACCGATTCGTTAACCAATAAATAGCAATTGGTATCAGTGCTGGCAAGAGTTTGAGGGATCGTAGTTCCTGCAAGCAATTTCAGTTGCATAGTTTTTACTATAGAACCATTTGTATTGCAAGTCCTTACCGGATAACCCGTATTATCGGTTGTTAATTTCCTGACGGCTTTTCCGCTTTCGAGATCACCGGGAATAGATTGCGACAGTGATGCGCTTTCCACACTCGCCATGTTCTTGAGATCGTTAACAAACGCGGAAACCTGCTGCTTGCTCTGCGCGGCTTTGATAGAAACAGCGACCACTCTTTTGGGATTATAACCCAGGTCTTTGTTCCTGATAGAATTGATCTGTTGAAGGATGACGATGACCGAAATGATTAATATGATGGAAGAAGCAAACTGAAATACAACCAAAGATTTGCGGATAAAATCAGCAACTGAATGCTTTATTTTCAGCTTGTTCATTAAAACAAGCGGAGAAATACGGGACATAGAAAAGGCCGGGTAACTGCCCGCTATCAGGGTTACTACGATCCAGGTTAATAACAGGCACATCAAGATCGGTGTTGCTGACAGGGCTGCAGGCTGCAGTTCGATCCCTGTGAGATTTTGAAAAAAAGGCTGCAGCACAAAGCAAGCCAAATACCCGATGACAATAGCTATAAAGGAAAGCACGGCTGTTTCGGTATAGAATAGCGCAAGCAGGTGCCGCTTGTCTGCACCCAATACTTTATTCACCCCTACTCCCTTCGCACGTTTTTCGGAGCGTGCAGTAGCCAGGTTCATATAATTGATGCAGGCTATAGCGAGCACTAAAAGTGATAAGAACAATAGCGCTTTTACTGTGCCGATGCTGCCTATCCTGGTTGAAAAACCCGCCCGGATATCCGCTGAATACAAGTGAATATCTGTTAGCGGCTGAAACAGGAATTCGGTAAAAAACTGGTTCTTTTTTGCTATATTTTTATCAATAAGTGCTGTGGCCAGTTTTTGCACCTGTTGTACATCGGCACCTGGTTGTAGTAAGCAATAGGTCTCATAACTGGAATTACCCCAGTAAACTTCTTTACCCATCCATGAATCCATGATGTTATAGATCATGTCGCAATCAATAGTGCTGTTTTGGGGCAGATCATTGTAAACGCCTGAAACATGCAGGGTATCCTTATTATCTACATAAATAATTTTTCCAAAAGCCGGCCCCTTCCCATACAACCTTTCCTTTGCAGACTCAGAAATAACGACCGACCTGGGTTGAGAGAAAGCCGTTTGAGCGTTCCCCTCGGTAAAGCTAATGCCGAACATCCTGAAGACCGATTGATCGGCCAAATACAGGCCTTTTTCGCTAAAATTCTTTTCACCGGTCTTCAGTGATACTGTAGCACCGAAATCGTGCTTTATCAACCTGGTCATTGCCTTTACCTGTGGTACATCCTGTAAAATAGCCGGTCCCGCTATTCCCGGCAGTTGTGCCCAAACTTTGGAGTTATATTCCGCAGAAGATCGCAGGTTGACGCGGTAAATATTCTTAGAGTTTTGGTACATGCGGTCAAAACTCAACTCATATGATACACATGCAAATAAGGTAATACAAACACAAATGCCGATAGCTAATCCGGCAACGTTGAGTGTTGTAAAAAGCTTGTTGGCGACAATGTTGCGCCAGGCAGTTTTGATGTAGTTGTGTATCATAGCCCCCTCCTAACCTCCCCAAAGGGGAGGAATTTTTTAATATATGTAAATCCTAATCTCTAATTAACTAGTCTCTAATCACTCACTTCGCAAACTCTTTACAGGGTTAGTCAATGCAGCTTTTATTGATTGAAAACTCATAGTTATAAAAGCAATTAACACAGCAGTAACACCGGCAACAGCGACTACCCACCATTGCATATTTTGCCGGTA
>Ga0206930_1099_pt1 | contig 17571 bp, 16 predicted proteins | sample Alteio_BWOrgHeat_20_FD_152939 | JGI IMG/M metagenome (GOLD analysis project Ga0206930, IMG submission 152939) | Enriched cells from forest soil in Barre Woods Harvard Forest LTER site, Petersham, Massachusetts, United States -... | ecosystem: Environmental > Terrestrial > Soil > Temperate forest >... | reverse complement strand
CCACACTAACACCTTTATGATTTGCTGAAATCCATATAGGCCCGCTTGGCGCAACAGCAATACCCCATGCATTACTAAGGTTAGTATCAATTCTGGCGGCTCCTAAACCGGCAGTATCGGCAACAAGATTTACCTGAACAACGTCAATTCCCTTACCCGGAATGAGATCTTTAACACATGCATAAAAGCAAGTGATCACAATAAGTCCTGCAAGCAAAACTTTGATTTTTAATAAATTTTTCATTGGTACATAATAATTTAAGGTTAATAAATCGCGTCTGAGATTTAGTATTGGTTAGTTTTGAGTTTTTTCTTATACATCATCCCCCTTTCTTTAATTGGTTACAGTCATGGAGCACATACTCTTTAGCTAACACGGATGAACTTATTATCGGGTTGCCTGTTATGAAAAAAAATAAATACAGGAGAAATAATATATCTTATAAATATCAATTTGATAGATATTTTTAAGCTTAAGATTTTATTAAGCGATATTTAATTTAGTATTAATTAACAAATTCAGAACGGTTTTATTAACTTAAAATCTCTAAAATAGCCTATCTTTAAGCAACCTATTGACGTGTCATGAATACAAATCCTATCAATCTCGCCCTGAGGTTTTTATTAGAAATTGCCATGTTAGGCATCGTCGGCTATTGGGGCTGGCATTTAAGCGGAACCTGGATACGGTATATTGCTGCGCCCGGCCTCCCTTTGGTTGCAGCTATGTTGTGGGGAGTGTTCAGGATTCAAAATGATCCGAAACCGGCGCCTGTTGAAGTGCCGGGTATTGTCAGGCTGTTATTGGAGCTGTTCCTGTTTGGTTTCGCGGGCTGGGCACTGTATGATCTTGGATATGTGAGTTGGGCGCTTGCAATGACTACAATTGTAGCACTGCATTACCTTATATCCTATGACAGAACGTGGGCGATGCTACAGAATAAACCCTATAATGGATTCGCTGGTAAATCAGAATAACAGTATTCATAAATAAAGCTTTCCTTCCATTACGATTACAGAGGAACCGCTTACCCAAACTCCATCTTCTGCTACTTTTACGTGAATGGTAGATGGCTGATTCACATATTCTCCTTGTAATATCTGAAAATCCTTGTCTTTGTCGATATAACCAAGCTTTTCGAGATACCCTGCTAACGGGCCCGCAGCAGTGCCTGTGGCCGGGTCCTCATCAATCCCAATACTTGGATTAAAAAACCTCGCTTCAGCTATGGTGTCAGCTTCAGGATCATTTGTCGTAAATAAATAACATCCTTCAAAGCCAAATTTCGCAGAAGCTTCTTTCAGTAAAGATTTATGGGAGACGGCCTTTTTTAGCAGTGATCTGTTCTTTACAGGAACCATCAAGTGTGCAACTTCGGTCTTAACTATATTAATGTCCCAGCCATTCAGGTAAAGGTCCTCAAAATTTAATCCCACGGCCTGTGCGATAACCTCAGCCGGAACAGTTTTAATAATTTCTGCAGAGCTCTGCTTCATTCCGACATAAGGTAAACCGTCCTGCTCCGTAATTTTCAACGGTATTTTAGCATTTTTTATCATAACCAAGGGCTGGATACCATGATGTTTAAAAATATCCCATTTTTTAAGCAGAGCCAGGCATACAGCGCCCAGCAGGTTGTGCCCTGCGCCTATAACTTCATATTTTGCCGGAGTAAATGAACGTACCTTAAAAACATTTTCGGACGTTGAATAATTTACAAATGATGTTTCGGAATACCCGAACTCGCGGGAAATATCATAATACTGGTTGATGTCAAGTTCTTCATCAGTATAAACTACTGAAAGCTGGTTGCCTTTGTACCTGCTATCGGTAAATACGTCCACAACGTAATAATCTAATGTTTTCATGCGCTTATTATTTATGCTCAAAATTAAATACTAATAGTTTACCTTTATCATCAGTTAACTAAAGGTAACCAGTTACCATTTGGTAACTATCATTATATGAAAGATCCGATCAGACAAGAAGCAACCTGCGAACAGGAGTTGACCGCAATCCGCGATAGCCTGGAGATATTGGGAGGCAAATGGAAACTCAGGATCATGCGCCATTTAAATAATCATATTGCCGAAACAAACACTTTCAAAAAGATCCAGCGCGAAGTGGAGGGGATATCGGCAAAAATGCTTTCAAAGGAATTACAGGACCTGGAAACTAACCTGCTCCTGACAAGAACCGTAATGAATACCAGGCCCATTACAGTAAGCTATGCCATTACCGAATATGGGAAAAGTGTTTTCCCGGTAACCGAAACGTTAGTGCAATGGGGGTTAAATCACCGGCAAAAGATAAAGTAAAGGTGGCGGGTATTATTGCCAATAGCCGCAAATAGAGTAGCTAACTGTTTCATAACAAGCATTTATTTATGGATTTTATGTTTTAAGCTCTGTATGGCTAATCCTGATTGCTATATTTACAATACCGCAACTGTGTATAAAATAGAGATTGGCTGAGGGCAGTATACAATACGAAATTATCCAAACATGCAAATGCGACTTCAATATATTGAGCCATTCCCTCAACTCAGGGGGATTGTTAATAAGATGTGGCTTTTTGAAAGTAGTGGCCGCGCACCGTCAGAAGACATGAAAATGATTGTGCCGGATGGGATGGCAAAGCTGACCATACCTTTTCGAAACGGTGTTTCAGGCAAAAACAAAAACTATTTTCATCTATCTAAAGAATCGAAAATTACTTTAATCGGCATACAGGATATTCCAGCTATAGTTGATTTAGAGTACGATGCGCCCCATGGAAATATCGGAATAGAATTTTCACCTTTAGGCACCTACCGCATATTTCACCTTCGCCAGGCCGAATTGAAAAACAAACTTTTCCTATTGGAAGAAGTTATGGATAAATCAGCCCGCGCGATACAGGAAATAATTGCTGATGCAGAAAAGATAGATAAAAAAATTCAACTCATTCAGGCTTATCTGGTCCGGTTACTTGCACAGTCCCAGCCCGACCTGATCCTTGACTATTGCATTCGCCAAATAGAGAATTCTAAAGGTCTGGTTACTGTGACCGAATTGGAACGAAAAACGGGCTATAGCAGCCGGTGGTTATATGAAAAATTTATAGAGAAAGTTGGCATTAGCCCAAAAAATTTATCCTCAATAGTTCGCTTCAATCAAATTTATGAACGATGGACAAAGAACTCCGGGCCTAACCCCTTTAAAGGAGACACAAAAGAAGATATATACTACTATTTTTACGACCAGGCTCACTTCATTAAAGATTTCAATCGCTTCACCGGATTTTCTCCAATGAAATTTGTAAGATCTGAGAATGAGTTTGGCAGAATTTTCTACAAAGATTAGCACTTCCGATTTTTACAATATTCGACTCCATTGATAGTTTACTTTTGTTTCAAAATAAACTAAAAAATTGCAAAATGGAGCATCTGATCAATTGACTCGAAATACCCGTAATAGATTTAGAAAGAGCAAAGAAATTTTACAGCACCGTTTTCGATGGAATTGAATTCTTTGACATGAAACAAAATGGCAATAAATACGCGATATTTCCAAGCCAGAACCAATTCAATACCGGTGCATTGGTACAAGGGGAATATTATAAGCCATCATCGGATGGAATTAGCGTTTACATGGATGGTGGAGAAGACATGGACAACATTCTGAAACATGTTGAAAAAGCAGGTGGAGAAATTATCATGCCTAAAACTTACACAAGCAAAGAGGCCGCTTATGTTGGCATGTTCCTGGATACAGAAGGCAATAAAATAGGTCTTCAGCATATGTAAAACTAGATTTTTAACAAAGGAAATGATATGCGTCTTCATCAGGTAGAAAAAGGAGATGGTTTTTTCCAGGCTCTTTTGATCAGATTTATTTCAATAGTATCAGGCATGCGCCTGCCTGATGCGGCACGAATCGTTATGTATCACCAGGATTTTTATGGCAAGCCGATGACCATCTGGACACATGCTGCAATGCGAGGAGAAAGCAGTTGGTCGGTTGGTGAGCGTGAGCTTTTCGCAGCTATGACCGCCAAATGGAATTCATGCGCCTTTTGTATCCAGGCCCATAGTGCCATTGCATCGCTGGTTCTGGATAAAACACTGGTAGATGAAACAGTTGAAAATTTCCAGCGGGCAAAACTACCGCCAAGATTACATGCCATCTTTGCTTTCCTGGAAATATTTACCAAAACACCCGACGAACTCACCGCTGAACACGTTACTACTGCGCTTCACAACGGGATAACACAACAGGAAGTGGAAGATGCAATGGCAGTAGCTACCTTGTTCGGCATAACAGTACGCCTGGCAGATACTTTAAATTTCGCGTTGCTTAGTGATAAGGATTCGTCTAAAGGGGCGGAAAGAATGTTGGCACAGGGATATGTATTTGGCAAAAGCAAACTTCAAGGTCACCCCGACCATCAGGCACTGGCCGAAGTATTACGCACACGTGTCTTTGAAGAATCCGGAGTAACAGATACTGCACTACGCCTGGCTATGGCAGCACTGGCGGCCGGCGCCTCTGCAACATTAGAGGCAGCCTATTACGATCTGGCCCGGCAGATCGGCCAGGAGGCTTATAAGGTTACCGATGAACAGGTAAAAAAAGTCGTCCAAAAAACAGGGAATGAAAAAGCGGCCTTTGAGTTGATCGCGGCAGCAGCTGTCGGTGCGGGTCTTTATCGTTGGCAAAAGGGCCTAAGCGTTTTGAGGGAAGTAGCAGAATAGGGTATAACAGCTATGACTCGAAAGTAATAGAACCTGGATATTTATATCGATTATTTGCTTAGGATTTTATTTAAAATAAGGTTGCATCTCTTTCACTGAGGGAACTATGTTGATGTAAAATGCTACAATGGCATTTGGTACATTTGGGTTATCATTCCACCCGGTAAAAACCACTAATATATCCATAGATCCCCAAAAAAATATAAGTTGCCCGCCATAGCCAGTTGCCCAGGGAATATCGGTTTTGTATTGGTGTTGTATAAGTAGGTCAGTAAAAAATTGAAAACCATAACCACGAGGTATATTGGGACTTTCCGATGGCCTGGGAACCTGGGCACTTAATGATTGTTTTACCCAGGTACTGTCTAAAATCTGTGTATCACCCCATTTGCCATTGTTCATATACAAAAGCCCGAATTTGGCCAAATCTCTCGACCTTAATCTTAGGCCCCATGCAGCAGCGGGCAAATTATTATTATAAGGCATATGACGCCAGTCATACTTGCTGATGCCTAAAGGAGCAAACAAATTCCTCCCGGCATATTTATCCAGTCTTTCGCCTGTAGCTTTCCATATAATCTCTCCCAAAAGCTGTGTATTGCCGCTGCTATAATTCCAAACTGTACCTGGCGTAGATGTAAGTTTGCAGCTCAAAACATATTTGATCGGGTCGTCACTTGCCCTCATTTGAAAATAACTGTTTTTAGCATCACTGTAATCAGTTTCATCAAATTGTAACCCGCTGGTCATGGTCAATAGGTTCCGGATCGTTATTTTTCGTTTGGCTGCATCGAAATATTTTGCATATTCCCTGAAGTATGGAAATATCGGTTCATCAATGCTTTTGATAAAGCCTTGTTTAATGGCAATACCGATGCAGGCCGAGGTGAAACTTTTTGAAATACTCCTGCAATCATGCAGATCGTCAATCGCGTGATTTACATAACCCACAGGTGTTGCGTCATCGACATCTTCGCCGGCAAAATAATTTTCGTATATGAGTTTGCCATGCCTGAGGATGAGCATGCTGTGGATATTTGGATATTTATTAGCCAGTATAAGTTTGGTAAGCGCTACAATTTTACCGGTGTCCATCCCGTTATTGTACATGGCATCTACCGGCAGTCCATCGGAAAGCTGTTTGGGTTTTACATACGAATACGCTGTGGAGCGGTAATGCGAATGACAGCTGATCAATAGTGAAGATGCCAGTACAATTGATAAAAAAGGCGCTATTGCTTTTATAGCTAAACGATTATTTGCTTTCATATTTTTATGTGTCGCCATTGATCATTCCCGATACAATCCCTTTGGTCTTTTCTCTTCGTTCAGCCAGGAATACGACTGGCAGCAATTCACTCTGTTTTAGTGTATAGTTTCTCCCGGGCGAGTCAATAACGATCATACTCTTCGCATTTTACTTCAGGTAAGGTCGCATCTCTTTGACCGAAGGGACGATGTAGTGGGTAAATGCTGCATAGATATCCCTTGCTCTATCGTTTCGATTATAATTTCCCCCTGTAAAAACAAGTAATATATCCATGTCCCTCCAAAGAACGATGGCCTGCCCGCCTAGGCCCATGGCGAAAGGAAGATCAGTTTTGTATCGGGGTAGTGTAAGCGGATCTGTCCAAAATTGAAAACCATAACCCCTGACTATTTTGGGGCTTTCCAATGGCCTGAGCACCTGGGTACTTAGTGATTGTTTCACCCAATCAGTATCTAAGACCTGAGTGTTACCCCATTTGCCATCATTCATATACAAAAGCCCGAATTTGGCCAAATCCCGCGACCTTAACCGAAGTCCCCATGCAGCAGCAGTCATATCCTTATCCTTTAACATGGGTTCCCATGTATATTTTTTGATGCCCAAAGGTGCAAACAAATACTTCCTGGCAAACTGATCCAGTCTTTCGCCGGTAGCCTTCCTTAATATCTCTCCTAAAAGCGTAGCACTGGCGCCGCTATAATTCCAGGTTGTACCCGGAACGGAGGTCAGCTTACGGCTTAATATAAATTGGACCGGGTCGTCGCTTTCGTCCATTTGTATTTCGCTGTTTTTAGGATCGAGGTAGGGAGTGTTTTCATCCCATTTTAAGCCACTGGTCATGGTTAACAGGTGCCGGATCGTTATTTTTCTTTTAGCCGGGTCGAAATATTTTGCATATTCCGTGAAGTATGAATATATAGGCTCATCAATGCTTTTGATAAAGCCTTGTTTTATAGCAATGCCGATACAGGCAGAGGTGAAGCTTTTTGAAATGCTCCTGCAATCGTGCAGATCATCGATCGTGTGGTTAACGTAACCCGCAGGCCCTTTACCTACTATTTCATCTTCGCCTGCAAAATAATTTTCGTAAATGAGTTTGCCATGCCTGAGGATGAGCATGCTGTGGATATTTGGATACGTGTTAGCCAATATAAGTTTAGTAAGCGCTACAACCTTACCGGTGTCCATCCCGTTGTTATACATGGCATCTACAAGCAGCCCTTCGGAAAGCTGTTTGGGTTTTACATACGAATATGCTGTGGAACGGTAATGTTAATGGCAACTCAGCAAAACAGAAGATGCCAGTACGAATGCTAAAAAAACGCCTGTTGCTTTTGCCATTTATTTTTTTCGTTTAAAGCGGGCCCCGGAGTTCACCACCGGGTTAAGTGGCGACTTTTTATGTGGGCAAAGAAAATGCCAAAGTGGCAAACTATTGCATATCAATTATTTATGTGCAAGAAAAATTTGACATGGTCGAAATTGATACACCGATTGTTCAATTTTGATGCATTTTAAAAAGGGCAAATAGCTTTACAACATTTCAACCTTACAACTTTCCCTATCTTTGCCCAATGGCTGGCATCTATATCCATATCCCTTTCTGTAAACAAGCATGCCATTATTGCGATTTCCACTTTAGCACCTCGTTAACTTATAAGACTGAATTGTTGCAAGCTCTTTTGAAGGAAATTGAGCTCCAAAAGACTTTTTTGAATGGCGAAACCATCGAAACCATCTATTTTGGCGGAGGCACACCATCGTTACTTACAAGCGATGAAGTTAATTTATTGATCGATAAAATAACCAGTTTACACACCGTATCCTCCAACGCAGAGATCACACTTGAGGCCAACCCCGATGACCTCACTATTGAAAAGCTTAAAGCATTAAGGCAAACCGCCATCAACCGTTTTAGCATCGGCATCCAATCGTTTTTTGATGATGATTTAATGTGGATGAACCGTGTGCACCGGGCAAATGAAGCCGAAACATCAGTAAAAAGAGCCCAGGACATTGGGTTTGAAAATATTACGGTCGACCTGATCTACGGTTATCCCATGCTCACCACGCAAAAATGGAAGCATAACCTGGACAAGGTGTTTGAATTGCAGGTTCCCCACGTGTCGGCCTATTCTATGACCGTCGAACCAAAAACTGCCCTGGCATCATTTATCAAAACAAAAAAACAGCCGCCGATGAATGATGAACAAAGCGCAGAACAGTTTTCACAATTAATGGAAACTATGGAATCTAATGGCTTTGAGCATTACGAAATATCAAATTTCTGTCTGCCAGGCCATTATTCAAGGCACAACACCAATTACTGGAAAGGTGTAAAATATCTTGGCATTGGTCCGTCTGCACATTCTTTTAATGGCGAAACCCGTCGGTGGAATATAGCAAACAATTCAAAATATATCCAGGATATTACCCAAAATAACATACCTGCCGAAATTGAAGTTTTAACAGAAAACAACCGCCTAAACGAATACATCATGACCTCGTTGCGAACGATGTGGGGCATCGATCTTAATAAACTAAACCTCATTGCAAAAGGCGCATCTGATCAGTTATTAAAAGAAGCCCCGGAGTTTTTCGATAAGGAATGGATAAAGCAAAAAGATCAAATAATTTACCTCACCCAAACCGGTAAATTGTATGCTGACCATATCGCATCGGGCTTGTTTTTCTGATACAGATTTCAATAAATTAGCTGTAAATCTGCGTTTTACGAGTGGGTGACAAATACGTATAAATCAGATATTTGGATTGAAAAAGCTTACAACCTGTAGCTATTAGAAATATTCGCACCAATAAAACTGGCCGCGGTGGGCTGCCGTATCTTCTCCCAAATAACTCACCCATTAAAATGAAGAAATTAATTATCGCGGCCATTGCCTTAGTAGCTATCGCAGTTGCCCCAAAAACTTATGCTCAAACAAAGATGGTAGGCGGAGCAGCCATGTATCCTACCAAAAACATTGTTGAAAATGCCGTTAATTCAAAAGATCACACCACATTGGTTGCAGCAGTAAAGGCAGCAGGTTTGGTTGAAACTTTGGAATCAGCCGGTCCATTCACCGTATTTGCACCAACAAATGAAGCTTTTGATAAATTGCCTGCCGGTACAGTTGATAACCTGGTAAAACCTGAAAATAAGGCAACTTTAACCAAAATTTTAACCTATCATGTTGTAGCCGGAAGATTAAGCGCTGCTGACCTGTGGGCTAAAGTAAAAGAAGGCAACGGCAAGGCTACTTTAACAACAGTACAAGGTGGTACCTTAACCGCAATGGTAAAAGGTAAAAAATTATACCTTGTTGACGAAAAAGGCGGCCAATCATGGATCACTATTGCTGATGTAAACCAGAGTAATGGGGTCATACATGTAGTAAATACTGTACTGATGCCCAATTAATCAGTTGGCCGTTAGTAGTAGGCCGTGTGCCGTTAACATCTTAATAAAAAGCCCACTGCAAACTGAGAACTACAAACTAAAGAAGCCCCGTGCGCAAGCCCCGGGGCTTCTTTTTGTCAGTAAAATTTCAAAAAAACAAAACAATAGCTCTGTTTTTTGAATTGGACTTATTTTTGCACGTTAATTTAATGTGAAGATGAGTTTAAAACTTGCCCCTATTGACATAGTTGACAGAATAACAAAAGAGGATTTTATTGCCAACTATCTTAACCCGCGCAAACCACTGGTAATACGTAAAGCTACCGAAACATGGCCCGCGTTGCAAAAGTGGACCTTTGATTACTTAAAGGAAATTGTGGGCGATAAAACCGTTCCGCTTTATGACAGTTCAAAGGCCGACCCCTCAAAACCCATCAACGCTGCGGCTGCCGAAATGAAATTTGGCGACTATATCGACCTGATACAAAGGGAGCCGACCGATCTTCGCATATTTTTATTCGACCCGATCAAGTATGCGCCACAATTGCTGGATGATTATCGCTCACCTACCGACCTGATGGGTGGTTTCCTGGATAAATATCCCAATATGTTTTTTGGTGGCAAAGGCTCAGTTACCTTTTTGCATTTTGATATTGATCTGGCTCATATTTTCCATACCCATTTCAACGGCCGCAAACATGTGATACTTTTTGATTATAAATGGAAGGAGCGTCTTTACTGTATCCCCTTCGCTACTTATGCGTTAGAGGACTATGATATCGAAAACCCCGATTTTAAAAAATTTCCCGCTCTTAATGGAATTGAAGGACAAGAAGCTTTCCTTGAACACGGTGATACACTCTTTATGCCTACAGGTTACTGGCACTGGATGAAGTATCTCGATGGCTCCTTTTCTATCTCATTGCGTGCCTGGGATAAGTCGTGGGCCATAAAGGCCAAAAGCTTGTATAATCTCACCATTCAGCGCAAATTTGATAATGTGATGAAAAACAATTTCAGGCAAAAATATATGGGCTGGAAGGAAGAATTGGCCATTGATCGCGCGGAGAGAGCACTCGCTAAGGGCATGCCTAAGTAAAACATTAACCATTAAATAACAATAATATCAGGTATAGTTAATTGGAAATCTTACCTTAGCAAAATGGTAAATACCATAATTACAGCCGGAAAGTACCGCTTAAAAGATGGATGCCATTTTATAAGATATGAGTTTTATCCTCCGTCCTATTGATACTGTAGATACGATAGATCAAGCAGATTTCGCACAGAATTATTTAAAGCCGCGCCGCCCGTTAGTGATCAAAGGATTAACAAAAAACTGGCCCGCCAGGGAAAAGTGGACACCAGAATACTTAAAGGAGGTGGTAGGCAATAAGGTGGTCCCGCTTTACGACAATTCAAAGGCCGACCCGTCAAAGCCGATCAACTCAGCCGCCGCCGAAATGCCCTTTGATGAGTATATCGATCTTATCAAATCAAAACCTACCGAGCTTCGTATTTTCTTCTTTAATATTTTTAAGCAGGCGCCTCAGTTACTCAATGATATTGTTTTGCCAAAAGACCTAATGGGTGGTTTTATTGAAAGCATGCCGGCCATGTTTTTCGGAGGATCAAACTCGGTTACTTTTTTGCATTACGATATCGATCTGCCACATATCTTTCATACCCATTTCGGTGGTCGCAAGCATGTGATCCTCTTCGAAAATAAATGGAAACGCCGTTTATATTGCCTGCCAAACGCCACTTATGCACTGGAAGATTATGATGTATCAAACCCTGATACCAAAAAATTCCCCGCATTGGAAGGAGTGGAAGGGACAGAGGTTTTCCTTGAGCATGGCGATACCCTGTTTATGCCGACAGGCTACTGGCATTGGATGAAATACATCGATGGCTCTTACTCTTTAAGCCTGAGGGCATGGGATGCCTCGTTAACCCGCAAGGCGGCAAGTTTATATAACCTGGCCATGAAAGGTGGTTTAGATAGCCTCCTGAAAATGGCTTTCAAAGGTGATTATGCCCGCTACCGTGAAAAAGTAGCTGTTAAATGGGCCGAAAGGGCCTTAGCAGCCGGAAAACCTTTATAATCAAAGGTGTATTTCTCGATTTTAACCCGCAAAAACTGTCCATTTTTGTAGGCGTTCCATTTAGAGAGTGGAACATTTGGAACATCCGGAACGATGTGGAACACCCGCAATAGTTAAAAAATTAACTTTAACGAGGAGTGAAAAGCATTTTGAAAAGCAGAACCTGGATATTTCGGTTGTGGCGGTCCCGCTATGCTATCGGGTTTAGTTTACGCGGGACAGTGCAAGGGTGGGTCTGAGATTGTGTCTAGGAAAAGCCTTAAATCTTTCGACTTTAGGCTTCTAACTTTCAGTGTTCTCAATAAGAGTAAAATTCCAACAGTTTTTTGTATATATATAAATCATTTTGCTATTTTTGTTATAGGATACGTTAAACTTTAAAGAGTTTTCAAGACAATAAAGGGAACCCAATGGCCTTGTCATTGCGACATGTAAGCCCGGCGGCCACCTTTCATGTTACTAGTAATATTTCTCTTTATTCTTAACGAATTTCAAAAAATGTCGAAAAAGATTCCCTCTAATGATATTTTTACTGGTCGGATTTAGTTTGTTTTTATAAATCTGATTAGGGTGTATAATTTTATGGCCAGGATCAAGATGATCAATTAATACAGCCACAATTACTCCGAAAACCAAAATACGTTGTCTAACTTTTTTATCATTTGTCGAGTTAAGCTTGTCTTCGATTTTTTTCGCCCACTTGTATATTTCCGATTCGGTGTCATCATAGTTTTTGATAAACTGATTCAGGTTCATTACACGAAAAGCCGGCGTCGCACCTTCGATGAGTATTTCACCTATTACGCGTTGCAAGGAACGATCAAGTATTCGGAAGTGCCTAGATTCAATAGTTTCAATAAAATTGATCAGTTGTCTTCCTTTTTTTATCTGAGTAAGTGAAGTATATTGACTTTTCAATCGGATATATTCCAATTGGGCCCAAAATTGCGCAAAAAGATAAATGATGTATTTCTTATTATGGTCATTATCCTCGGCATATGCCTGTGTGGGATTAATAAAGGCTGCAAAATCCTCCTTTGATAAAGAATATATTTTTCCATAGAGTTCATCCGCAGCTTTTAATATAGGATCAAGGCTACTATAAAATGCTATTCGCCCCTCCCGGTAATTTTTGAACCATTGATTGATAGATGGGTAGAAGAATTTGATTCCTTCCCACAGTGCTCCCCCTGTAATAAGTACAGCTATTGGTTTTAACCAATTTAATATAGCGTCTATAGTGTTAATGATATACTATTTTAATTTAAATACTGATTAATCAGCCGCCATTTCCTCTTGTTGTTGTCCAATGGGCCAAGTTGTCAAGTTATTTAGGTTTCGTTCCAATTCCCCTAAAATTGAATCGCTATATCGAGTAATTCTCCCCGGAATAACTTCAATATTTTTTGCATGCTTGTTTAGAGATTCTAATTCATTGCTAAGGTAAATATAGTTATGTCCGTTATTAGCGCATTGACTTAATTGAATAGAAGTTGCGAATGTCATTTCAAATTTCGACTTCAAATGATCACAAAGGCCTCTGCTTTTGTTATCTTTTACTGGTAATACTATGTTGATAAACTCGCCTTCAACCAGTGAGTTTTTTTTAAAATTCATATGAGTAGTCTGATAGCAAATGCCATCTATATCTTCTTTTTCTCTTACCCACTGCAGCAACAATTGTGGAATAATGTATTCAGGCTTGAAAGTATCTTCATAATTACGAACTTTAACCGAACATGCCATTACCAAAGGCCAGATCATCAAATAATTATATAGATCGTCAGGATGGACGTTATCAAATTTTGGTGGTGCTAAATCAATAATATTAAGACGGTTAGTCGTTCTCAAGCGAACTGCTTGAAATTCATTAATGTTTGGTCGATTCAATTCCTCCCAACAAAGGTACACTGACGATCCAAGATAAAGTGATGGAAATCCTGGTATACTAAATCGTTGCGTTTTAACCAAACCGCGCTTTTCAAAAGGAATATGAAAAAAGCTATTGATCTCGATTGGAAAATTTTCTTTGTGTAATCTTATCCGATAAAAGTTTTCATCTGAGAAATAAGTCCTCACGTTCAAGACATCGTTAAAATTCTTAAGATTACTGATCATGCCTTCAGATAAATTTCTAAAGGCCTCTGATGGCTTACCATTATAATAAGCATCAAGTGTTGCTTTTATTTGATCCGACAGATGACGCTGCCTATTACAGATTCTTTCGATTGGATAATGCGATACATCATCAAAATGTGTTTGTTGTTCATTTAGTTCTGTTAGCTTTAAATTAAAGGAATCCAATTGCTTGAAAATGAATTGCTTAAAATCTTGCTTTGGAGGTTGGATAATTGGCAATAAAAAAAGTTCATTGCTCAAAAACTCTGTAATTTTCATATGATAAGTTAGGTTAAGGTATTTCAGCTTATGATCGAGGTTTTACCGCGCCACCAATTTACAAAAATACACTAACAAAAATGTCTCAAATCTTTTGACTTTGTAGCGGGAGCAAAATTGGAACCTGCGCACTTTTATTCTCCGACCTGCCAGGCGTCCTCCGCTTGACTGAAAATAAATTTGAGCGTCCACTGAAAGAAAATAGACCGTCTCGTCCCCTACTTCTTCCCCTTCAACCCTTCCATTTTTCTCCGGGTATCCGCAGTTTCATGCAGACTTAACGATTTCGCATAAGCATCTATAGCTTTCTGTTTATCGCCGGTATCGTTATAATAATCACCCAGGCTATCATAAGCATTAGCGTCATTAGGATAATTGTCTACATTCCTTTTGAAAAACTTGTAAGCCACAGTCATCTTGTGCATGGCCATGCAATCATACCCCATTTCGTTGATCAGGTCCTCCGTCGGCGATGCCTTATAACCCAACCTTTCAGAAACAAGTTTAAAATGCGCCTCCATTACCGAATCCTCATCCAGCTCAGGGTGCCCGACAAACTGGACCGTACCGAAATGGTAATAGTCAAACAGATAATGCAGCGCATCATATTCGGCTGCCAGCTCAACCGTGCCGTGGCGTTCAGTAGGGTAAAATTTATAGGCCCAACGTAAACCCTTCGGTTTCTGATCCTTTAAATAGTGCACAAAAGGCAATACAGCCTGCGTCACCAGCGACATACCGCTTTTATCATTTTGAACCGTATTGGTATCTAAACCTGCCGGGATATTGTTCGCGATAGCAACAAAAAGCGATTTATTTTTGAGATCAAGTTTTGGCAATCCGGCTTCCTGCTTTTTAATCCATTGCTGGCCATCCCACCAAAGACTTGGGTCGATGGCGATATAAGCATTGAACAACGTGTTGTGATTAAAAAAGGCGTTCATCACCGTAAGCCCACCCAAGGAATGCCCGCTCAAAACCCGGTATGGTGCCGTTGGATAATGCGAATCGATATATGGCATCAATTCCTTTTCAATAAAATCCATAAAATGTTCGCCACCGCCGGACCCACCTTGTGTACTCACAACTGTCGGCGTAAGATCGCGCTCACGCACCGTATTGGTGATCCCCACAATGATCAAATCCGGCAATACCCCGCTCAATTGCTCATCAATGGCAACAGCCGACTGGAAATGATCCTCACCATCCAATATGTACAAGACAGGATAGCGCTGATCTTTATCCCCATGAGGCACATGTACCAAAACGACCCGCTTTTCATTAAGTATTTTTGAATAAACAATATCGGTTGTGCCGATCACGATCCGGTTGTCCTTTTGGGCATAGGCTGATAAGCAGCTAAAAAATAAAATTAAAGCTATAAGGGGTTTCATATTTTTTTAATAAGTGGTTACGGTTTTCCCGTCCGGCTTTACCTGCTGGTGCGGGGCATCTAAAAATACGGCCAGTAGTTCATCTCCCACCTTGGTATTTAACAATGGCGCATGGGTTTTATCCGTAAAAAGCAAACGCTGACTGTTGGGCATGTAATGGTGTATCAGGTCATTATAATAAGTCCCGCACCAGGGGTCGGTATCACCCGCGCTTAATAATACAGGGATATTTGAATAAACGATAGTTTTTGCCGCCTTGCTAACCGGCTTTACTTTCCAGCAATCGCATATCGGGTGATCCACATTATTAAAACGATAATGAGCCATATAAGGGAATACATCGTTTTGCTTGTCGATCACCGCCTGGTCGGCATAGGCTATCTGCTCCGAACAATAAACTGAATAACGCATAGCCAGGGCCCCGCCGCCATTACTATCAAATAAGCCGTCAAACCTTGGCTTCAAATACGCCTGGTGCTTACCTGATATCAAATCATTGATCATATGTGGCACATTTTTCAGATCCCTGTTACTTGAAAGCCCATCCGTTAAAATATCCAATAGATCATTGCTCGTATATTTTATGCTGATAGAGTCCGTTTTGCCTTTTTCAAGATATTTCAGGTAAAAGCTTTTGCCATTTATCGATGTAAAATACTGCTGAAAGCGTTCCTTTAGGTGGCCGTACAATGCCTTATCTGTCGAATCCCGTTCACAATTGCCGAAGACTTTATTAAACGCCTCATTTATGGTGAACATAGCATCCTCCTCATAATTAACATAACCCGGAAGTGCCGAATCCAGGGTCACTGAACGGATATGCTGCGGATAGTTGCGCATCACGGTCATCATCAATCCGCCGCTGTACGAAATGCCTACCAGGTTTATTGAATCGATGTTGAGTGCGCTGCGCAGGTCTTCAATATCAGCCGCGCTTTCTTCCGAATTATAGGCTGAAAGATCTATACCCTGGTCTACCAGCTTCTTACGACAAACTTTGGTGGCCTCCAAAACCAAGCTGTCTTTTGGAAGGTTTTTCCGGTAAGCCTCTTTTATCGCCTCGTTAACCTCGTCACATTTAAGGCAGGGTAATGCATACTGGGTTCCGCGCTGCTCAAAAGCAATATAATCCCTGTTTTTGAAAAATTGACGCTGGTGAATAAACCTCACTCCTCCCAGCGAACTGCCGCCCGGGCCGCCGGTCGTGTATAAAACCGGGTCTTTATGTTTATTGGGATTATTGCTCTCCACATAAATAAAAGGCAGTTTAATAGTTTTGCCATTGGGTTTATTCCGATTTTCAGGAACAATAAGATATGCGCATTGGGTTTTCAAACCGCTGTCCGCCTTAAATGCACAGGCACAGGGTTCTATTTTAGGCGTATATCCTTTATTTTGAGCGTAGGATACAGGCAAAATAAACGGTAACGCTATAATTAGTAATAAATATTTTCTCATGGCTCATTTTTCCATCAAAGTAAAGGCATTCCCCAAAAGATATTTAGTAAAAAACGGACAATTTATAAGCCTCACCTAATCCCCTTATCCCAATATATGTTTTTAGCCCCTCTCTACCAGAGAGGGGTTGGGGTGAGGCTGCTCCGCAATCTCTTCCCCGTAAAGCACACCACATCCTTATAAAAATGGCTCATATCATAATATCCGTGATCATACGGCACAAAATCAGGGTTGTTTACATAGGCCGTTAAAGCAGTTCGCGTACGCAAAATAGAAAAGTAATTTTTAGGCGATATCCCCACCACCCGGTTAAAATACCGGTTTATTGTTTTCGAGGTGCTAAACATTCGCTCCGCCAGGTCATTATTGCTCAGCTGCATATCGCCCGCGATATAATTGGCTATGGTATCCCTCACAAATTGCAGGTAATGGTCTTTGCAATGTGTTTGCCTGAATGCATTTAATAAAAATTGCTGCATCAGCTCGCAGCGCTCGTTAAAGGTTATGGGCTGTTTGATCTGTTGAATAAACTTTGCAGACAATACAGCATTCAGGTCAATCACCTTGTCAACACATTTTAACTGGCTGATACCTAAAACCGCTTCCAAACCGCCGGGGTAAAACTTCACCGTAAAAATGTTATCCGATGGTGTATTATAACGCTCAACGATAGAATTACGCAGGATCAGGATATCCTGGTCGGCGCCGATCAGATACTGCTGGCTCCCTATGGTAATAAAATAAGGTTCACCAAGGTTGATATAAAAAGTAGGCGTCCAGCTCGGAAACATTTTTACCGAGAAATTCT
>Ga0206930_1098_pt1 | contig 17743 bp, 16 predicted proteins | sample Alteio_BWOrgHeat_20_FD_152939 | JGI IMG/M metagenome (GOLD analysis project Ga0206930, IMG submission 152939) | Enriched cells from forest soil in Barre Woods Harvard Forest LTER site, Petersham, Massachusetts, United States -... | ecosystem: Environmental > Terrestrial > Soil > Temperate forest >... | reverse complement strand
ATTACCGGGAAGCATCACCTGTACACCTAAGCGAAGACCTTAATCGTGAAAGTGCCAAAGCGCTGGTACAACAATTGAGCGATGCCGCTGTTACATTATTAAAGGGCGATGCCGGGTCGGTACAACTGAATCCTATACAAAAAACAGCGATCATAAGCATTGGTGTTACACAACCAACCGTGTTTCAGAAGGAGCTGACCAATTGGTACCTCAATAGCGATATGTTTATCGTTGGTCCCAGTACGCCTGCTGATGATCTTTTGGTGCTACTGTCAAAATTGAGGCAATACGACCAGGTGTTTGTCAGCATAAATGATACGCGCCCCCGCCCGGCAAGCAAGCTGGATTACAGCTATGGGGTGAAAGTGTTCATATCCGAAGTGGCAGCACACCGGAGTTCGGTGGTTTGCGTTTTTGCAAATCCTTATACCATAACGGGCTTGCCTGGCATTGAGAAAAGCGGCGCGCTTATCGTGGGCTATCAGATGAACGATGAGGTTCAGCGCTCGGCAGTAAAGGTGATTACGCGGTTGATCAACCCAAAGGGGAAACTTCCGGTTAATGTAAATATGTTTTTTCCATACGGCACAGGTGTAACTTTAAAGTAATTCAAGATGAGTACTGACACAAAAATAAGAGCAATAGTTACCGGTGTAACGGGCATGGTTGGCGAAGGAGTACTGATTGAATGTCTGCAAAGCCGGCATGTGGAAGCAGTATTGGTGATCAACAGAAAACCCTGCGGCGTATCTCATTCAAAACTAAAAGAGATCATCCATAAGGATTTTTTTGATCTTGCAGCAATTGAAGATCAACTTACTGGATACAATGCCTGTTATTTCTGCCTGGGCGTTTCGTCGGTTGGAATGAAAGAACCTGAATATTATAAATTGACCTACACACTTACTATGAATGTTGCCCAAACACTGAACAAGGTAAATAATGACATGACTTTCTGTTATATATCAGGTGCTGGTACTGACAGTACTGAAAAAGGCAGATCGATGTGGGCGCGCGTAAAGGGCAAAACCGAAAACGACTTGATGAAACTGCCTTTCAAACAGGTATTTGCGTTCAGACCGGGATTGATGAAAGCGCATAAAGGAGCAAAGAATACTTTGACCCTTTATAAATATTTGAGCTGGCTGTACCCCATCATTAAGGCCTTGGCTCCAAATTCAGCATGTACCATTGCTGAGGTAGGCCGGGCTATGATCAATGTGACCTTGCATGGTAATGAAACGCAGGTTTTGGAAGTGAGAGATATGATTGCTGCTGCGAAAATGGGTTCTGCTATTTAGGTCACAGTTTTATTATCTCAATCAATTTCCTTGGATCCTGTCTGTTATCCCAGAATGCAGTAATTATCAATTTCTTTTCAGTCAGTTTATATAAGATGCTAAAATGCCCTATCGCTGAAACTCTTGTTTCGGGATAGATAGTGGCTTTATAGGCTTCTGGATGTTTTAAAATTATCTTTATCCTGGTGGCAGTAAGTTTAATTAACTTTTCTGGATAAACGGTTGACTTGTTTCGTTCTGTCCAGTATCTTAAAATTTCCCTTCTTTGCCTTTCGGCGGTTTCAGTCCAAACTACTTCCCTCTTAGCCACTCCAGGTCATTTTTATCTAATTGTTCTTGAGAAATTAACCTGTTTGCTTCAATATCCTTGTCGCTAAGCTGTAGCATCAGGATTTGTTCTTTGGTAAGATTAACTACGTCATTATCTACAGCGCTTTTTTCAACCAATTGGTTTAAGGCTTGCAAATATTCTTTATTTGATATAGTGAGTAGTTTATCAATTAAATTATTTCTTAAAGTGTCAACAGTTGCCATATCTCGAATTTTATATAAATGTCGGGTTTAATGAATAGAATGTAAAATAGAAAGGGAAAAATTAATTCCCTATGATTAAATAAGACCTATCGTCTATCTTTACTTCTACAATTATGCAATCTACCTCCAATAAATATAACGAAAAATTCCAGCAGGCCCTTGCCCAATTGAACCCCGAACAGCTTGCCGCTGTTAACAAAATGGATGGCCCTGTCCTAGTAATAGCCGGGCCGGGGACGGGTAAAACGCAGATACTGGCGGCCCGCATAGGCAAAATATTAACTGAAACAGATGCCAGCGCACATGAAATATTGTGCTTAACTTATACTGATGCCGGTGCAGTAGCCATGCGCAAACGCCTGTTCGAGTTTATCGGGCCCGATGCTTACCGGGTGAATATTTATACCTTCCACGCCTTTTGTAATGAGATCATCCAGGAGAACCTCGACTATTTCGGCAAGCTGAACCTTGAGCCTTTGTCGGATTTGGAATCTGCCATGCTGTTCAGGGAGTTGGTTGACGAATTACCCAATGAGCATTTGCTAAAACGCTTTACCGGCGATGTTTATTATGATGTGCCGAGGCTGAAGAGCTTGTTCTCGACCATGAAACGGGAGAATTGGAACGAACAAATGATCAGCGAGGCTGTAACGGCATATGTGAATGACCTGCCCCTGCGCGATGAATTTATTTATAAACGTGCCAATCCGGGCAAAGGGATAAGTATTGGGGATCCAAAACAAAAAGATATCGATGCCGCAAAGGAAGTGATGGCCAAGTTGCTCGCGGCAGTAAGCGAATACCAGCGTTACGACGCCAAAATGAAGCAGCTCGGGCGCTATGATTATGATGATATGATCATTTGGGTACTCAGGGCATTTCGCGAGAATGAAGAGATATTGCGTAAATATCAGGAACGCTATCAATACATTTTGGTTGATGAATTTCAGGATACCAGCGGATCACAAAATGATTTGTTAAAGTTTTTATTGAACTATTGGCAAACCCCGAACGTATTTGTAGTAGGCGATGATGACCAGTCGATATTTAAGTTCCAGGGGGCAAACATGAAGAATATTCTTGATTTTGCCAGCGACTACGTCAGCGCCCTGCATACCGTTGTGCTGAAGCACAATTACCGCTCAAACCAGCATATCCTCAATATATCAAAGGCTCTTATCAATAATAACCGCGAACGGTTAACAACACAGCTCGCCCTGGATAAGAATTTACTATCAGCACATACGCGTTTTGCTGAACTGGAAGTAGAACCGATCATCCGGGAGTATGAAAACCCCGACCAGGAGGTGGTACATGTAGCCAAACAGGTCAAACACTTGATCGCGACCGGTATTAAACCAGGTGAAATTGCTGTTATCTACCGTAATCACAACCAGGTGGAGGCACTGGTGCATTATCTTGACGAGCAAAAGATCGCGGTAAATACCAGGCGAAAAATAGACATCCTCACACTGCCATTCGGTGAGAAGATCATCAACATATTGCGCTACCTCGCCATGGAGCTTGATTCGCCCTATAGTGGTGATGAGTTATTATTCGAGATCATGCATTATGATTTTTTCAGTATCCCGCCGATCGAGATCGCAAAGGCAAGTATCGCGGTAGCAAAAGATAATTATAAAACAGCAAATAATAACGAGCCAAGAACATCGCTGAGACGCTATATCAGTGAATTGCGGACACCCTTGCAACCCGGATTGTTTGATACTGTGCAAAACCAGGAAATGAAGTATCTTATCACTTATATTGATGATCTGCTAAAGTCATCAGTGAGCGTGACCCTTCAACAGCTTTTCCAGGAGATCATCGGTAAAATGGGCATACTGAGGTATGTGATGCTTCAACCAGATAAAGGGTGGTATATGCAGGTGCTTACCAATTTCTTTGATTTTTTGAAGGACGAAAGCCGCAAAAACCCGGATATTAAGATAGCTGACCTGGTGGCGACCATCGACCTGATGAAAAAAAATAACATCAGGCTGGAATTGAACCAGGTGATATTTTCAGACAACGGGGTCAATTTTTTAACCGCTCATGGATCAAAGGGGCTTGAGTTTGAATATGTGTTCCTGATTGGTTGTGATAAAAAGACCTGGGACAGCAAAGGACGTAATTATGGATTCAGTTACCCCGATACGCTTACGCAGGCATCGGCTGATGATGTCGCTCAAAAAGAGGAATCGCGCAGATTGTTTTATGTTGCAGTTACCCGTGCAAAACAACATCTGGCCATATCATATGCTGGTAAAGATCGAAATGGCAAGGATCAGGAGTCCTCTCAATTTGTAGGTGAAATATTTGCGGAAACGCACCTGTCAGTTGAGCACCCTAAATTGACTGAGGATGATATGATCGGATTCTATCTCACCCAATTCAGCGAAACTGATAAGCCTGTTATCGAATTACTTGATAAGAACTACATGGATCAATTACTCCAGGATTACACCTTGTCAGTTACCCACCTGAGCAATTACCTGGATTGCCCGCTGAAGTTTTATTTTCAATGCCTCATTCGTGTCCCTTCAGGGAAAAGTCCAGCGGCAACATTTGGTTCGGCTGTTCATGAGGCGTTGAAGAGGGCATTCAAAAATTTGAAGGATAACAATGATGAGTTTATGCCTGCGGAAACATTTATAAGGGATTTCCGCACTTACATGTACCACAACCGCGACTCATTTACCCGCGAGGATTTTAAGCTGAAGCTGGATTATGGGGAGAGAATACTGACACCATTTTACGAACAAAATGTCCAAAAATGGAATAAGATAGCCCTCGTAGAACTATCCATAAAAAATATAGAAATAGAGGGCGTGCCCATAAAGGGAAATCTTGACAAGGTTGAGTTTAACGGGAAGCTGGTAAATGTGGTAGATTATAAAACAGGCAAGTATGCAAGGGCCAGGGAAAAACTGCTGCGCCCGACAAATGATGCACCCAATGGCGGCGATTACTGGCGCCAGGCGATCTTTTATAAAATATTGATCGATCATGACCGCACTAAGGATTGGCAGGTGGCTGGTATGCAGTTTGATTTTATAGAGCCTGTGAGCGAGGGTGAATATCATACAGAGAAAATTGTTATCAGTACTGAAGACACAGAGATCGTGACGGATCAGATAAAAACAGTCTACCAGAAAATTATGGCTCATGATTTTAACACAGGTTGCGGAAAAAAAGAATGCGACTGGTGCCATTTCGTGCGAAGCAATTTTAAGCAATTAGGCAGTGTGATGCAGGAGATTGAGGAATAATACCCCACCCAACCCTCCCCGGTAGGGAGGGCTTTTTATGAAATTTAAATTTTAAAAAGTAGAGACGCAAAATTTTGCGTCTCTACACAGATTAATTTTTTATGAAATATCTAAAATTTATTCTACCCATGTTTTTTGCTTTGCCGGCGATGGCGCAAACCACCATCAGGCAGGACGCGGCTATCAAACAAATGACCGATGAGGTTTCCTCAAAAAATATTGAAACCATTATTCGCAAGCTCGTCAGTTTTAAAACGCGCCATACGTTGAGCGATACTACCAGCAAAACCACAGGAAGTGGTGCTGCACGGAATTGGATAAAAGCTGAGTATGAAAGATACGCTGCGGAGTCACACGGAAGAATGACTGTGCAGTTCGACACTTTCACTCAACCCAAAAGTGAACGGGTGGATAAACCGGTACAATTGAAAAATGTTTTGGCTACATTGAAGGGTACTGACCCGAAGGATACACGGGTTTATATTGTATCGGGTCATTATGATTCGAGGATAAATAATGTAATGGATCCAAACGGTGATGAACCGGGTGCCAATGATGATGCATCTGGTACGGCTGTATCAATGGAAATAGCAAGGGTGATGGCTAAGCGATCATTTCCGGCGACTATTATTTTTATGTCAGTAGTGGGCGAGGAGCAAGGTTTATATGGTTCCACGCATGTAGCAAAACGCGCTAAGGCCGAAAACTGGAACGTGGATGCTATGCTGAATAATGATATTGTGGGCAATACCCACGGTATGGAAACTGATCTGAAGGATAACCGGAGTGTACGGGTATTCAGCGAGGGAGTGCCGACCGTTGCAGCGAGTAATCAAAAGCAGGTGGCAGGTTTAATTTCCCTGGGTGGAGAGAACGATAGCCCCTCGCGAGATCTCGCCCGCTATATAAAGGAAACAGCTGAACGATATGTCGATCAACTGGATGTAAAGCTGATCTACCGGCGCGACCGTTACCTGCGTGGTGGTGATCATGTTCCGTTCCTGCAGGAGGGTTTTGCAGCGGTCCGGTTTACAGAAATGAACGAGGATTTTAATCGTCAGCATCAAAATATACGTACGGAGAATGGTGTGGATTATGGCGATCTGCCGGATTTTGTCGATTTCAATTATGTGCAAAAGGTTGCAAGGATGAACCTTTCTGTTTTAGCCAACCTGGCCCTGGCTCCGGCCGAGCCACAAAATGTGGGGGTGATCACCAGCGGATTAACTAATCGTACCCAATTGAAGTGGGAAGCACCAAAGGAGGGTAAAAAACCTGCGGGCTATTATGTTTTGATGAGAGAAACAATAAGCCCTTATTGGGAAAAGAAATTTTATGTGACTGATACGCACGCGGACCTGGATTACTCAAAGGATAATTACCTTTTCGCGGTTCAGTCAGTTGATGCCGAGGGACACGAAAGTTTGCCGGTAGTGCCTAAGCCTGTAAGATAGCGTCTAAGCCTGGTCCAGAGTAAGTTTCGCAACCTCTTCGCCTACTAGGCTGCCCATTGCTACACCCATACCATTACAGCGCACCGCGCAGAATACATTGGGTTGTATCTCCTTTATTATCGGGCTGATCTGTTCGCCAAACCCCATAATGCCGCTCCACCAGTAGTCGATTTCTGTATTTTGGCCCGGCAATATGATCTCATTTAAATAGGTAATTAATTGTTGCTTTACCTTTTCGGTCTGCCCAAAGTCCCAGGTTTCTTCCTGCTTAAAATCAAGATTTCGGCCACCGCCAAAAAGTATGCGGTTATCAATATTCCTGAAATAGTAATAACCCTCATTAAAATGATAAGTGCCCTGGAGTTTCAAATTGGCGATAGGTTTGGTGATCAGTACCTGTCCGCGGCCTGGTACGACATCCAGATCCGGATATAATTGTGCTGCAAAAGCGTTTGTTGCCAGGATCACTTTCCCTGTCTTAAAATTACCTTGCGAAGTAGTTAAACAAACATGTCCATTTTCATTATTGATCGCCTCGACACTGCAATCATTTAAAACCAATATACCGGCATTATAGACTTTATCAAGTAAAGTCCGCATCATTTTGCCGGTATGGATCTGCCCCTCGTACGGATTATAAATCATCCGGCTTATCCCACCAAAACCAAAATCAGCTATTTTGGCATCGGCAACTGCATATATGTCAGATTTTCCAATGGCCTGCTTCAATAAATTGTTAAAATACGTTAATTGATCAAGGCACTCCTCCACCTTGCCAACCTCATTATCCATAAACAACTCATACCCGCCAAACTGGTGATAATCGATATTGTTGTCGCCCAAGTTTTCGCGTAACCGTTGCAAGCCACGCCACTTGTAGTCAACCAGGTGTAAAACTTCTTCTTCGGATGATCTCTTTAAGAAAGCTATTTGTTCGGAAAGGGTGCCAAAACAGGCGAATCCGGCATTTTTAGTGCTGGCGCCGCTCGGTAAAAAGCCCTTTTCCAGTACCGTTACCTTTAAATTGGGTTGCTGTTGTTTTAAGTGCAAGGCTGCACTAAGGCCCACTATGCCGCTGCCAATGATGATCACATCGGCATGATCAATAAAAGCAGTACGTTCCCAGTATGAAAATGATGGTTCCAAATCCAAAAGTAAAAAATCTATTGGAATGCTTTTTGAAATACCTGTTCTAAATAATATTACTATGAATCATTTATCATTTATTATAGGGTATATAGGATACAATTCTGCATGGTTCCTGATGATCGTTGTTGCGATTGTCAGCTTTATTGTGCAATGGAGGTTTAAGAGTAAGTTTAACCGTTATGCCGAAATTGGCTTGCTATCCGGCCTTTCAGGCAAGGAAGTAGCCGAAAAAATGCTGCGCGATAACAATATTTATGACGTGCAGGTGATCTCAGTAGAAGGCCAGCTGACTGATCATTATAACCCCGAGAACAAAACTGTGAATCTTAGTCCGGATGTTTATTACAGCAAGAGCGTGGCTGCAGCCGCGGTTGCAGCCCACGAATGCGGGCACGCAGTGCAGCATGCGAGGGCATATGCGTGGTTAAGCATGCGTTCTTCATTGGTTCCGGTGATTAATGTGGCCTCAACACTAACTCAATGGACATTATTTATTGGCGTGATGCTGCTTATCTTTACCCATAATGTATTTGTACTGGCCATTGGCGTGGGTGCACTGGCTTTGGTAACACTTTTTAGCTTTATTACCTTGCCTGTTGAGTTTGATGCCAGCCAGAGAGCATTAGCCTGGTTAAACAATAACTACACGGTAATGCAAACCCGTGAGGAACACGAGCAGGCAAAGGATGCGCTGTGGTGGGCCGCCATGACCTATGTGGTAGCAGCCTTGAGTTCATTGGCCACATTACTTTATTACGCCTCATTTTTGTTTAACAGGCGTAATTAAGAGCCCCCTAAAAGAATTATTTAAAAAACCTCGCCTGGTATCTCTGGGCGAGGTTTTTTGTTATAAAGCCGCTCCGGTGTGGTAGTGATTTATAGCTAACTATGCTTTTTGTCAACTCAATTCTAACCCTGCTCTAATTAAACATTTGAAACTTAAACGTGTCTTATTTGTAGTACAATAAATTAAACTACTCATGAAAAAGATATTAAAAATAGGATTCTTTATAGCGGCTATGACCTTAGCCATTCCTAAAACACAGGCGCAAGTGAGCGTCGGTGTAAGCGTTTCAGCAAATATTGCCCCGCCGGAATTACCAGTATATGAACAACCGGCTTGCCCGGTTGATGGTTACCTATGGCAGCCCGGCTATTGGGCATATGACCCACAAGATGGCTACTATTGGGTACCTGGCGCTTGGGTTGAACCGCCAAGTGTTGGGGTATTATGGACACCCTGCTATTGGGGTTTTGTTGGCGGTGTTTACGGATTCCATGCCGGATACTGGGGCCCGCATATTGGTTTCTACGGAGGAGTTAATTATGGCGGAGGATATTTTGGTGTAGGTTTCGCCGGTGGCGGATGGGAAGGAGGCCGTTTCCGTTATAATACCGCTGTGGTACGTGTAAACACTACCGTGATCCATAATACCTATATTGACCGCACGGTGATCAACAGGAACACAATTGTTCATAATCGTGTAAGCTACAACGGTGGCAGAGGTGGTATAACAGCAAGGCCACGCCCACAGGAAGAACAGGCTATGCGTGAACGGCATATACAGCCCACCAGTGCACAGCTAAGCCATCAGCAAGCTGCACACAGGGACCGCAGCCAGTTTGCATCCGTTAACCATGGCCGTCCTTCTACTCCTGCAGTAAACAGGATGAGTGCCTATCATGCCAACACTCAAGCAAACAGGCATGCTAACACTGCCGGGGTGAGAAATCAGCAGGCGAACAGGCAGCAAAACAACGCCGCGCGTACCAATACCCGCGTAAATAATAATGCAGCGAGACAACAACATCCGCAACAACAGCGTGCTCAGCAGCAAAGGACACAGGCGCAACAACAGCGTCCACAACAACAACGTGCTCAGCAACAGCAACGGATGCAGGCGCAACAACAACGCGCCCAGCAGCCACAACGGGTTCAGCAACAGCGCCCTCAGCAACGTGCCGAAGCGCAACCACAACGGGCACAGCCACAACGTGCACAACCACGTGCTGCTGCTCCGCGTCCTGCCGAACCACGTGAAAGGCACAGGTAAATATTTCTTAATTTAAGTAATACGATCCCGCCCGCATCTGCAGGCGGGATTTTTTTGTGGGATATGTTTTGCTGTAAAATAGCGATAGGATGTTACATGGAATGGATGTAACAAATCAAGGCTTAGCAAGTTACTAAGGATAATAACCCTTTAAATCACTGATTGCAAATCCTTACCAACAAGCGACTTACCCCAGGCAGAGGGATCAAACCAATCTTTAACCGGGAATTGCTCCCTTGTCCCGATCCCCCTGAAGGAATATTCATTAGATTCAGGATCATAGGTATAATCTTTTATCCAATCCCGGAAGCGGGATGCCGTCAATTCAATGGCATCCATTATAAAATCAATTTCTGCATTGGTCATGGTTGGATGAACAGATAACCTGACCCAGCCTGGTTTGCATGAAAGATCACCCGAATGGATCATGTCCATTATCTCATATGACCTGGCCTCATCAACATGCAGCAGCAGGTGGCCATAAGTTCCTGCACAGGAGCAGCCGCCTCGTGTTTGGATGCCAAACTTGTCGTTCAGAATTTTAGCGATCAGATTGTAATGCGCCCCGTTAACCATAAATGAGATCACACTTAACCTGTTTTTGATATGCTCTTCAAGTACCTCCACATCTTTCATTTTCGAGAACCTGTCAAAAATGATCTGCAACATTTCCTGTTCCCGTCTTAGTATATTTTCTACCCCCATCTCTTCCTTCAATTTGATGCACATCGCTGCCTTTATCCCCTGCAAAAATGGTGGAGTGCCACCATCTTCCCTTTGTTCTATATTAGCAGTATATTTATGAACCTTCCATGGGTTGCTGTACACCACGGTGCCCCCGCCTGGTTGATCGGGGATCCTGTTTTTATAAATTTTTTTATTGAAGATCAGCACACCTGGCGTACCCGCTCCGCCTAAAAATTTATGGGGCGAAAAGTAAATGGCATCTAAATTTGCTCCCTTTTCATCGGGATGCATATTGATGTCAACATAAGGAGCCGAACAAGCAAAATCAACAAAGCATAACCCGCCATATTGATGGATCATTTTTGCAATATCGTGATATGGAGTTTCTATCCCGGTCACATTAGAGCAGGCGGTAATCGCGGCTATTTTATTTTTCCTATGCTTAAATTGTTCTAATAAATCCCTGAAATGCTCCATGTCGACATTCCCATCTTCATCAGGCTGAATAATTTCAACATCAGCTATGGTCTCCAGCCAGCTAATATGGTTGCTGTAATGCTCCATATGCGTCACGAAAACAATGGGTCTTAACACTTCATCTATTTGCATACTGCCGGCTTTCATATAGTCCACCATCCGTTCCGGCATTCTCAGTCCCAATATCCGTTGCAGTTTATTTACAGCAGCTGTCATTCCACTCCCGCAAAAAAGCAATACATAATCGCTGTTTGCATGAACGTGTTTCTTTACAATAAGCTTAGCCTCTTCGTAAGCTTTTGACATCAATGTGCCTGTAACAGTAGTATCCGTATGTGTATTTCCCAGGAAAGGCAGTATTTTTTTCTGTATGTATTCCTCAATGGGTCGGTAAGCCCTGCCGCTTGCCGTCCAGTCAGCATAAATGATCCTCTTTTCGCCGAAGGGAGATTCAAAGGTTTGCTGATGACCGATGACATTCCTTCGGAATTTAGAAAAGAATTTTTCCAATTTGCTTTCGGGGATCATCGGCTATTTGGCTTTTGCAGTACTATAAATCCCAAACAGGTCGTATGGCTTTTTACTGAACTGGCCATTAAATAAAAAGGCCGTAAGAACAATGTATGCGATAAATCCAAACACGATAAGCAGCTGAACTTTGGATGTTTTTTGAATATCCTGCCTTGATTTTACTTCACAAACTTCTCCGGGGCAGTATTGCGCTTTTTCGCGGTAAATGGCTTTGTAGAGCTTACAGGCTAAACAAATGCCAAAAGCCGATTCAAAGAACAGGAATATGAGGCACATCAGGCATACAATACCTGTTATAGGGCTGTATGAATTTACCAGCACCATGAAGATGAACATGGTACCCGACAGGATCACCCCAATTATCCATGCAAACTTTTTTTGTTTGGCTCCTACATATTCCGGAACCTGGTTCCCAACGATCAAGCGCCCAATAATCAATGTAGGCGAAAACCTGGGATTGACAAATACCCGAATAATAAAATCGGTAAGGAATAGCGTGATCGAATACTTTGCGAGCACGAAATCGTTATTAAACAAAATGAGCATTAAAGCAATAAGGATAAATACAAATAATATCCCCGCTGCCGCTCTTATTTCCCTTTCATTTAAAACAGGGATATTGTATCCCTCTACAGTTTCTCCGAATGCTACAACCTTTTTCATTGTGTGATGAGTTTGGATATAATTGGATGATTTACAGGTATTTTTGTTACTAACTTTTAGACAAGGCTAATCTTTTCATAAAGGTATATGAGGCTTGCATTACAAAAAAATTTATGTGATACCTGTCAGGATATTCTACGTAACCAGGCAGCTTTCCGTGAAATAAGTAAAAACGAAAAAACGCTTAAAATTATGCCTGATTTAAAGAAATTTATATGATATAACGCATAATTAACCGGATGGTTATACCATTTTCCGTGAAAAGCGGTATCAGAATAAAAGGGATATTTCCGGTTATCAAATCAATCAAATATATTTATATTAATAAAGATTGGGGGCGGGACAATGTTTTTCAGAAGGTATAGATATTATTTCCTCTTTTTACTGGCCTATGCCGGGGCGCTGGTAATTGAAAAACCAACTTATTCAGTAAATACTGTACAAGCCTGTTTTTCTTACATGTTTACTGTAATCGTTCATTTTTCCCTGTTTTTGTCGATGATATCGGCTAACAGGTTGCTTCTAATACCATATCTGTTAGAGAAGAAACGGTTCGGCTTATATGTTGCCAGCCTCATCGCTGTAATTTTGTTTTATACGGTTGGTATCAGCCATTATAACGGATTTATCCATGGTGTTCTTTTTCATGATGAACCTATCGAAACAAGCTCCGGGTTCTGGGACAATTTTGTATATGCCCTGTGTTGCAGTGTTATTGCATCGATGTTGTATATAACTCAGAAATGGTCGGTACAGGAAGAGCAGGTCAAAAATATCCAGATCAACCAGCTGCAAACAGAACTGAAATACCTGCGTTCGCAGATTAACCCGCACTTCCTGTTTAATGGTCTCAATACTGTTTATGGCTATATCGACATGGGTAACCGGCGGGCGCGCGACATGATGGTACAATTTTCTGACCTGCTGCGATACAATTTGTACGAAGCTGATGTGGAGATGATCGAACTGGAAAAGGAAGTTAAATACCTGCAAAATTACGTGTCCCTGCAAAAAGCCCGGAGTAATGATAATATGCAGGTTACTTTAAATGTAAATTATCAAAACGGGGGCGTTAAGGTTGCTCCTCTCATCTTTATGGCTTTTGTAGAGAATGCTTTTAAACACGTTTCAAGGGGTGATAATGCTATCAACAGTATCATTATTGGATTAAATGAGGAAGCTGGGCGGATCGATTTCACATGTGATAACTCTTATGATGATGAAGCGGAACCCGCCGCGGGCGGAATAGGCATGAATAACGCTGTTAGAAGATTGGAACTGCTTTATAAGGATCGTTACCAGCTTGATATCAAAAAAGAGGAAAATATTTTCCAGGTTCATTTAACGCTTACTCCATGAAAAAGCTAAGTTGTATTATTGTTGATGATGAGCCCGTTGCCCGTCAAATATTGCATGAATTTGTTGAGCAGGTGCCCTATATGGATCTGCAAGGTAAATTTGAGAGCGCAATGAAGGCAGAGGTATTTCTGAAAAATAATGCTACCGACATCATATTCCTGGATATTGAGATGCCAAAGGTTTCGGGCCTGCAGCTATTACAAAAACTGAATGTCGAATCCCTGGTAATACTCACCACTGCATTCCCAAGATATGCCCTCGAAGGGTATGAGCTGGAGGTGATCGATTATCTGTTAAAGCCATTTGCTTTTAGCCGCTTCCTTAAGGCCGTGCAAAAAGCAAAAGATTACTATCAGCTGAAACACCTGGCAAGTGCTACACTGCAGCCCTCTTATATTTTTATTAAAAGTGATAAGAGGATCGAGAAAATTGAGCTGAGCGATATTCTTTATGCTGAAAGTGTGGGCAACTATGTAAGCGTTTATACAGAAGATAAAAGGATCATTGCCTATCTCACTATGAAGAGCCTGGAATCCCAGCTGCCATTATGCGAATTTATCAAAATACATCAATCGTACCTGGTCAACTCTTCAAAGATCGATGCGATAGAAGGTAACGAAATTAAAATCGGAAGCAGGTCATTACCCATGAGTCGCAATTGCAGGGAAATGGTAATGAAGATTGTGCACCAGCGGTTGTTGAAAAGATAAGAGTGCTCACTCTGGTAGGGGCTGTGAGCTTTTCATGGAGCCATCTTATAAACCAGCAAAGCAGCCTTCTCATCGCCGCTTGCTCTCGCCGCAACAAGAAGCAAACGCATTTCGGGAACCAGTAAGGATGTACGGGCGCCATCGCGTGTTTTGATACTGGCAATTTGTTTATATGTTGTAATGTCTATTTGTTTAAAAATATCAACCGACCCGCTCCCGCCGCTGATATAGATACATTTATTGTTTTTGTCCCAATACAAGTCGTCAGCATCACCAGCCATTGATGCGCTAAAAATTTCCTTGCCTGTTTCGCTGTCATACACGATCAGCCTTGCGGGCAAACGATAGCCTACAATAATGCGGTGTTGTGTCTCGTCATAAGCCATCGGAAAATTTGAACGCGGAAATAGCCTTGACCATTTAGCGGTTAATTTTAATAATTTCAGATCGGCTATGCCAACCATACCCGAACCGGGAAGGTTTATCCATAATTTATTTGTTTTAGCATCTAATTGGAACGACTCCGGGTGTGCGGGTAAAGTAATGGTACCAACTTGTTTGTGGCTCGCTGCATCAATAATGGCAATTCCGCCGCTGCCGTAACCAACATAAATCTTGTCTGCATTAGCATCATACCGCACATCATCCGCATCATCATTCAGTTTGATAACGCCTGTCTTTTTTAGGGTGATGGCATTATAAAAACCGCATTCACCAGTTCTGCCATTAGCGATAAATATTTCCTGGTGCTTGGCGATCCAGACTACTCCCTGGGGTTCATCCAGCCCTTTAATGCTCCCAGTTACCTTGCCGCTTTTCAGGTCAATTATTTCAAGCGTGTTATTTCCTAAAGCTGCCACATACGCTACCTGGTCCTTCACATTGACGTCAATATGGTCGATACGGCCTTTTACATCAGGTAAGGTAACCTCCTTTTCGAGTGTAAGAAATTGCCTTCCGCTTTCTGTTTGCCCCTGGCAACTTTGAGCGAATATGAAAAATAATCCAGCGATTATATTGAACAGGTAGATTCTATACAATTTCATTTTACAAAGTTCCAGATTTATTATCAATGTACATGGTTTATATTTGAAAATGAAATGGATCACGCGCGAACATCCGAAGATCGACCGCATCGCCTGCCCCTGGCTTATTAAACGGTTTATTGATGCCGATGCTGAGATTATATATGTTCCTTTTGACCAAGTGATAATAAAAGCAGCAGAACTTGACGCCGTCCCCTTTGATCTCCCGGGAGTTGAATATACTCATTATGAAGATCAATGCACATTCGATTACTTCTTGAAAAAACATCACCTGAAAGATGTAGCGCTCGACCGGATGGCAGCGATTATTCGTGGGGCCGATACTGACCGGCACGACTTTGCACCGCAGGCTTCCGGCTTATCAGCCATATTTTTGGGGCTCTCAAAAAACATTCCTGATGATTACGAGCTACTGGAGCTGGGCATGAAGGTATATGACGGACTTTATACCTGGGCCAGGCATTTGCACCAGCAAAAGCATACCGAAGCTCCTGTTGAACAATTGCTGTTAGAAGTTTATCATACCTATCTGAAGCAGGGAAATGCTAAGAAAACCCCTGAATGGACAACCGAGCTAAAGGAAATGATACAGGATCAGCTGGACACAAATATGACCCTGAGCCTGCAACAGGTATCAAGTGAACTGGCCATCAACCCCGCTTATTTATCAAGAGAGTTTTCCAAATACTTTGAGAACTTATCCTTTGGAGATTATATCCGCAAACTGAGGATCGAAAAGGCGATAAACCTGATGAGCACTACTGCTTATTCACTAACGGAGATCGCATACCTCACAGGCTTTTCAGACCAAAGCCATTTTAACCGGATATTTAAGAAACAAACCGGTCAAAATCCATCGGTTTATAGAAAAATCAGCCTTAAAAGTAAAAAGGATACAAATAGTTAAATCCATACAATTTTAACGGTTTGTCAATAGGTAGTATTGCGTTTGTTAACACAAGCTATCATTATGAAAACCGACAAAATCACCCGCAGGCAAGCACTACAGGCAACTGCCGTATTAGGCACAAGCTTACTACTTCCCCTACAAAAATTACAGGCCGCCTCAATATTGATTGCCAAAACTCCGGCCATAACAGCCGAAGAAATGGCTGCTGTTGACGCTGCTTTAGGTAAAAAAGGCAGCTATAAGGATGCAGAAGCGGTATACACAACACCCCTGCCGAGGAATGATCTGAAAATGAAGATTAAAGGCGAACCAATACCCATACCGTTTGGCTTTGGTGGTTGGGTATCCTTTAAAAAAACAGTCGACGGTAAATCTGCAATGGTGATGAGCGATACGGTATTGCAAATGGAGGAGGTAAATCCTTTAATTTCTGCGGCCCATGCCAACGGGCTGGAAATCGCGGCTATCCATAATCATTTCTTTTATGAGGAACCACGCATTTTTTATATGCACATTCATGGCATGGGAACGGTTGAAGAATTGGCTAAAAAATATGCTGATACCATTCGCGACAGCAAAATATTCCCTGCAAATCAGCCTGCCCCATCGGCCCCGCCAGCTGTTACCGGGAAGGAAAATTTTGATATCCCCGCATTGGACGCGATAGTAAAATATACAGGCACAGTAAACGGGCCAACCTATAAATACACAATTGGCAGAAGTGACCTGAAGGTAATTGCAATGGGGGTTGATATGACCACCAACATTGGCTTGAATTCCTGGGCATCATTTGCAGGCAAGCACGATGATGCACACATTGCCGGTGATATTGCCATGCTTCAGGGCGAGGTAAACAGTGTGATCAAAACCCTGCGCCAGCATAACCTGGAGGTAGTTGCTGTTCACAATCACATGCTCGGGGATGATCCGCATATGATTTTCCTGCATTATTATGGTCGGGGTAATGCTGCGACTCTGGCGCAGGGTTTCCGTGCGGCCCTTGATGTACTCGGGAAGAAGGATTTGGGTGGAATGAAGATGTAATGGCCGATGAAGAAGCAAACCACCGGTGCACCTGCCTATACCTTAACAGATATTACCAGGTATTTTTTAAAGCTTGGCACATATGGCTTTGGCGGTCCCGTCGCCCTGGTGGGTTACATGCATCGTGATCTGGTAGAACAAAAAGGCTGGCTTACTGAAGAAGAATATAAAGAAGGATTGGCGCTGGCTCAACTTGCTCCCGGCCCCCTGGCTGCGCAATTGGGTATTTATATCGGGTTTGTTCATTATGGGGTGATAGGAGCTACTTTGGCGGGGATGGCATTCATAATACCATCATTCATTATGGTGGTGCTATTGGGTATGGCTTACCAGTTGTATGGGGGCCTTGCCTGGATGCAGGCGGTATTTTATGGTGTAGGTGCTGCAGTGATAGGTATTATTAGCATAAGCGCTTATAAGCTAACCATAAAATCTATCAGTAAGTTTGAGTTAAGCGCTATAAAATCGAAATGGTTGTTATGGCTGTTTTATATTACAAGTATCATTATTACGGTGATTACTGAACGAGAGGAAATCTTATTATTCCTGGCT
>Ga0206930_1097_pt1 | contig 18003 bp, 9 predicted proteins | sample Alteio_BWOrgHeat_20_FD_152939 | JGI IMG/M metagenome (GOLD analysis project Ga0206930, IMG submission 152939) | Enriched cells from forest soil in Barre Woods Harvard Forest LTER site, Petersham, Massachusetts, United States -... | ecosystem: Environmental > Terrestrial > Soil > Temperate forest > O... | reverse complement strand
GGAAAAGCATTTATACCTGTATTTTGAAGGGGCGATGCAAACCGCGTCGGTCTGGATAAACGGAAAATATGTAACACAGCACCAGGGTGGATATCTGCCATTTATTGTAGAGCTCAATGACTATGTGAGCGGCAATACTAAAAATGAAATTGTAGTGCGGCTGGATAACAGGGATAATAAAAATGTCCCTCCGGGCAAACCATTGGCCACTTTAGGATTTCTTTACTGGAGCGGAATTTACCGTGGTGTATGGCTCATCGCTACCAATCCAATACATATTACCGATCCGATAGAAGCAAATACTGTTGCAGGCGGAGGTGTATTTGCCAGGTGTGAAAACATATCCTCAAAAAGTGCAGATGTGCTTATTAAGACGCAGATCAAGAACCCCTTGTCTTATAAAACCAATTCCATAACACTTAAGCAAATTCTTATCAACCCCAAAAACGGGGCTGAATTGCGCTCAGATATAACTGATCTGGAAATCAATAGTAATAGTGTTAAGGATATTGATCAGAAAATTACGGTATTGTCTCCTGATCTCTGGTCGCCAGACCAACCCAATCTTTACTTGCTTAAAACCGAAGTATGGAGTAGTGGTAAACTGATTGACAATTTCTCCCAGAAAATCGGCATCAGAAAACTATCCTATAGTCGTTCGGAGGGGTTTAAGTTGAATGATGAGCCTTTGCGGATCGCCGGCACAAACAGGCACCAGGATTGCCCTTTTATAGGCAATGCATTATCTGAAGCTGCCCAATTCAGGGATCTGAAAAGAATTAAGGAAGCCGGGATCAATTTTGTAAGGCTCTCGCATTATCCACAGGATCCTGCGGTATACAAGATTTGCGACTCCTTGGGGATTATGTTAGGCGACCCTATCCCCGGTTGGCAATTTTTTAACAACAATGAGCTATTTAAAAACAGAGTTTTCTCTGACATAAGAGAAATGATACGAAGAGACAGGAATCACCCATCCGTTATTATGTGGGAAGTAAGTTTAAACGAGACCTATCCGCCTGATAGTTTCAGGATCAAATCATCGGAAATAGCCCATGAAGAATCCCCAGGTGATAATTTTTTTACCGCTGGCGATACTTATGCCGCAAAGCATACGCAATGGGATGTGCCCTACAATAGCTGGGAAGATCCATTTGGAAGGCCGCAGGATGTACAGCCTGAAAGTCCCGGATTTGTGAGGGAATATGGCGATTACGAGTTTGGTGGCTCATCATCTACCACAAGGGTAAACAGAAGTAACGGTGAAAAGGCGCTGCTCCAAAATGTATGGAATTTTCAATGGGAGCATAATCTTTTAAGAGGCCCCGCCTATTACCCTTGGACGATCGGCGATGCGACCTGGGCATTTTTTGATGGATTTGAGGCTTTCAGCAAAACCACATCAGATTGGGGGATGATGGATGTATACCGGTTACCGAAATTCAGCTATTATTTTTTTAAAAGCCAGTTAAGGCCAGACAAGGCCATATTTGGCGCAGAGAATAAACCCATGGTTTACATTGCTAACTGGTGGACACCAACAGACAAGCCCGAAAAAGTAATTGTGTATTCTAATTGCGATGAAGTAGCCTTATATGTTAATGGAAAGCTGGTCAAAAAACAACATCCGGATTCGGGGTCCGATACGGATTACGGCGACTTTGAAAAAGGCGGTAAACCCTTTGATAGTGGCAATTGCACTCACCTCGAACATCCGCCCTATACCTTTTCAGATATAAAATGGGAGCAGGGAGAAATAAAGGCGGTCGGTTTTATTAATGGCAAAAAGGTTGCAGAACAAATAGTTAAAAGCCCTCTAGTAAAAACCAGCATCAAATTAATAGATGACACCCAGGGACACCCTTTAATAGCAGATGGTGCCGATGCTATTTTTATACATGCGCTGATTACTGATGATAACGGCACAATCATGTGTTTAGATAATAAAACAAAAGTACAATTCTCTATAATCGGTAATGGTAAAATTATTGGGCCAGGTACCGTAACAGTGCGCGGAGGAATAGCTTCCATTTTAGTGCGGGCAGATAGTAAGGCCGGTTCGATAACTGTAAGTTCAAAGTCGATAAATCTGAAAGGGGCCAGTCTTATAATTAAATCCCATGAGAATAGTAGCAGTTTTTAGGTTGAAAAAAGTAAACCCAATGTCTCTGAAATGAGTAAACATACAAAAAGGAATGTTTTATTATTCTTTCTGATGTTTTATAGCATTGGATTATTTGCGCAGATAAAGAATCAGCAAACGCATGTTTGGGCACCGGATAATGGCAATGGTACTTTTAAAAATCCCCTGATGTGGGGTGATTGGCCAGACCCTGATATTATCCGTGTGGGCGACGAGTTCTATTTCATTTCCACCAGTATGCATTATGTACCTGGCTGTCCGATTGCCAGATCAAAAGACCTTGTGAACTGGGAGATGGCAGGTTATGCAATTTCGCGATATGATGAGGATCCCCGATATGATATGAAGGGCGGGAATATGTACCTGAATGGTTCATGGGCATCAACGCTCCGTTACCACAATGGCACTTTTTATGCCGGATTTTGTACCCCACGTGGATTAGGTACTAAGGAAGGGCATTTTTCTATTTGCACAGCTAAACGTATTGAAGGCCCGTGGACAAGAACCATTTTTAAGGAATATCTGTATGACCCGGGATTGTTTTTTGATGATGACGGGAAAGTATATGTAGCACATGGTCAGCAAACACTCTATATAACCGAGCTGAACAGTGATGCCCTGTCAGTGAAGGTTCCACCTAAAAAAATATACGACAATCCCCAATACCCTTACCTGGAGGGATCGCATTTATATAAGGTTAATGGCAAGTACTACCTGCTTGGCTCAACAGGCGGTACCAAGGGCAGGCAAATTTGCCTCCGGTCTGATAATATATATGGGCCTTATGAATCGAAAGTGATTATTAATGACGATCATACCTATCCCGGCAATGGACTGCACCAGGGTGGCATGGTGCAATTGAAAAATGGTTCCTGGTGGTTTATTATTATGCAGGACCGCGGTCCTATTGGACGTGTGCCCAACCTTGAACCAGTTACATGGATTGATGGATGGCCGATGTTAGGAATAAATGGAAAAGGGGTAGATACCTGCAAAAAACCCGATGTAAGCGGTGCTTATGCGATTACTGTTCCCGCTACATCCGATGAATTTAATTTACCAAAACTTGGATTGCAGTGGCAATGGAACCATAACCCGGATCCTGCAAAATGGTCACTTACGGCACATAAAGGATATTTACGACTGAAAGCGGGTGAAGCTAAAAATTTAGCCGACACCCGCAATACGCTTACGCAACGTGTGCAAGGCCCGTATTCAAATGGATCAGTTGAAATGAATGTGTCGGGTATGAAAAATGGCGATGTAGCTGGGTTTGGTATTTTCCAATTTCCTTACGCCTTTGTCTCTGTACAGCAGAAAGGAACTAAAAGAGCTATCGTGATGGTCAACAACGATACTACGATTACCACCATAAATTTTACAGGTAATACGATTTGGTTTAAAGCCAGTGTTACGGAAGTAGGTTTTAGAGCATCGTTTGCTTATAGTACTGATGGGAAAAACTATCAGCCCATAGGTAATGAATTGAAAATGCGGCTGGGTTTGGATTGGACCGCTAACCGTTTTGCATTGTTTAACTATAATATTAATAAAAACGGTTCAGGAGGTTATGTTGATTTTAACTGGTTCCATTATGATGACACCAATCCTGCAGGTAACACCGCTCACTTTTCTGTAGTTAAAAAATTTGCTCATCCCGAGCGTATTCGCTATGATGGAAATGGTTTGAAGATTGAAGGCGAGGATTTTTTTATGTATAGTGCGGCTTTTCACTACTTCCGATGTCCGAAGGAATTATGGCGGGATAGATTTAAAAAAATAAAGGAGGCGGGTTTTAATACGGTAGAAACTTATATCCCGTGGAACTGGCACGAACGGGATATGCCTGCCGGGATATCGGATACTTCTAAATTTGATTTTACCGACTTGAAAGCCTGGTTGAAAATGGCGCAGGATGAATTTGGTTTATATACGGTTGTCCGGCCCGGGCCGTTTATTTGTGCCGAATGGTCAGGTGGTGGTTATCCGCAGTGGTTGGCAAAGTATGGGCCGGGTAAAGGTGATTTTTGGCTTCGGAGTGCAGACCCGGAACACATCAAATGGTCAGAACACTGGTACAATGCCGTTTGCAAAGTGCTTGCCAAAGAGCAGTTAACCCGAAAACCAAAAGGTGGCAAAGGTATCATAATGGTCCAGATTGAGAATGAGTATGATGCTTACGAGGGTAATAACAAAGAAGATCTATTGAGAGCCCTTTACCGATCGGCAAAAAATAGTGGTATTGATGTGCCCATATTTACCTGCTTAACTGCTGAATGCCGCGGCAGCAAAAACCCTGAGCTTTCACAAGTTTTCGATTGTGATAATTATTATGTTGGGTTAAATGAGGCCCCAAGCTGCTCTTATCGTATGGTGCAACTTCGCCACAGTCAGCCTGATGCTCCCGGACTTGTTACCGAACTGCAAGGCGGGTGGTTTTCACTGGTAACCGGCAGGCTTAGCGAAGAAAATTATTCTGATGCACGCCATTTGAATGCTATTGGATTAATGAGCTTGTTAGGTGGTGCTTCCGGTATTAATTACTACATGTTTTATGGTGGTACCCATTTTGCAGGCTGGGGTGCGCGTGGCATGACTACCAGTTACGACTACAATGCTGCCATACGGGAGAATGGACAATTATCGCCTAAGTATTTTGCCGCAAAAGGTATTGGTGAATTTATTAAAAAATATGGCGTTAAACTTTTATATACACAGGGAGGGCCCTGCGAACTTAAAGTTGCAGGTAATAGTGCCCAAAAAAAACTTTTTGGCGGAATTCGCATAGCCCCTGACGGAACAAAGTTTGTTTTTCTGCATAATACTGATGCAAGAAAATCGCTTTCCGGTACAGTAACAATCGTTCCGGGTAAAATTGTCCGCCCTACTGCTCCTATATATAATATCAATCAGCATGGTGAGAAGGTACTTATCCGTACAGCAAATGCAGATACTTTGACAAAACTTACCATTAACCCTTTTGAAGTGAACTATGACCTTGCCGGGCTTGATGCAAAGGTATTGGTGATACCACCTGGTGCTACTCTCGATGATGGTGAGTGGTGGCCAAAAAACCAATCCGGCCCAACTCATTCTGCTACAGCTCCCGCTGCCGTTCGCATCGCCAGTGCTGTTAAGCAGGATGATCCTTTTGCAGAAGCGAAATGGGAACCATTGGCGAAGGGTAAATCATTATCTGAAATTGGGGTGAATGATTTCCGGTATAGCTACTATCGCTGTAGAATAAACCTTGATCATGATCAGGCAGCAACTGAAACGAGGCTATTATTCAATATGTTCACCCGCGATATTGTTACGGCACAGGTAAATGGTAAACTTGCCAAACGCCTTTTTCCGGGTAAAGCGGATGCGCAATCCTGGCCTACACACGATTGTTTTACCCGGATCGATTCAAATACTTTCGACAATCAATTTAACGTGTCCGGATTACTAAAGGATGGCGATAACGAAATTGTGGTGATTTATGAAAACTTAGGTCATGCGCATGGTTATATGCCAATGGAAGAACTTGCCGGGATAAAGAGAGGTGGATTATCAAATACGACCAAGCGTATCACTCATCCGCTTCAATGGTGGGTAGCTAAAGATCTGGCCGGGATTACCAATGGCTGGACTCTTCCGGATTTCGATACAAAAAAATGGACAGGGGTTGCACTTGACACCATTAGCCTTATTCCACGGAAAGGGAATGGAATTCAACCCAAAGATAATCCCAAAGCCTTGGTTACCTGGTACAGGGTTGAATTTGAACTACCAGATATTGCAAATCAATCAACATGGCTAGCCCGCATCAATGCCTCTGGTAATGGTTATATGTGGCTGAACGGGAACAATATCGGCCGTCATTGGGAAGCCGGGCCTCAACGTGAATTTTACCTGCCTGAATGCTGGCTAAAATTTGGAAAAGGTGAGAAGAATGTATTGGTATTCGGGCTTCGGCAAACAGAGTCTGGTGCATTTATAAAAGCAATTGAAATTGCACCCTATTCAAATAAATAATGAATTACTTAAACCCGTGTAATGAAACATGATAATGAACAATACGGACAGAAAATATTTAAAGATAAACCTATGATAAAGCATGGTTTGGATAGTGAACAACTGCTGTAAGCAGAATGGCTATTCGAACTGATCAACAAATTTGTCCCTCCTTGTAAATTGGTATATTTGGCTGACCAGGCGCCCGCCTGGCAGCCATTTAGAAAAAGTTCGCCAATTTAAATTGCTTGGTTTTTTATAGCGTATCAAAAATTGTGGTTGCTGCTGAATATCTTAAAGATGACCTTGCGGGAATAGGAAACAAGGCAGTAGGTTTATGGGAATTACATTAAAAATAAATTGACCAAAACAGCAATACCTTGTAAACAAGGCGTGGTTTTATTAATTAACTATAAAGAAATTACTGTTCAACAAATATACAAACTCACACCAATTAATGCTTGTGTCATAGAAACGTCAAAGTATGAAATACCGTGAAAACACGGGGTTGTTTTATCGATAAACTATCGGCAGATTGCATTGTAATAGTTATACCTATTACATATTAATTAATAAAATCAAAGAAGCATAAAACTGATAAGGGCAACCGCTATGCAACAATGTTGCTAAACGGCTGCCGCCTACCTGACGCTGCCGATTATATACATGTTGACTACGCATATAAAGATACTTTTCGCGAAAGTAAAGAAGCATGTACTTTGCAATTCATGCCGCTCAAATACCGGTGCGTTACCCGGTAAATTTACTTATTTAATTAAATAATTTATTATGGAGAAGTTTAAAAAACTCAGCAGAGAAGAATTGAGAAATGTTGTTGGTGGATTAAGTTCGCCTGACAAATGTGATGTCAATTGTGATTCGCAATCAGCAGGCAAAGAAATTTCAGATTGCTCAGTTGCATCTGTAACCGCTGCTTGCGGAGGTACCGCTAATGCAACCTGTAGCTGTCATTAATTTACCGAGTTATGACCATCTAATGATGGTCATAACTAACTTTTCTAACATGAATTATTTAAAATACATAACATACTTTACTATTTGGTTTGTAAGCATACAGACAATTAATGCACAGATCCATGTGGTAGAGATGCATGGAGTATGCAAAGATTCAACAATCAAATCCATCAAAATCGTTAAATATCCTCCATTTTGGCTTTATAAGCTTTCATCCATTACTCCTTTGTATCAAAAAGATATTGAGAATAATGATCGGATTGACGTTAAATTGCCTATCTATGAGCATGCAGAATTAACCATAGCGATATTAGGGAAAAACATAGTCATATATACGTCACCTGGTGATAATGTGAATTTTATAATTAGCCGGAAAAATAATAGTCCAGAAATACTATTTACCGGGAAAAATGCCGCTCACTATAATTATACATCTAAATCTGATGATTATGTTATGACAAATATGCAACTACATTTTCCATTACGATATTCAAAAGAAAAAGGAATAAATTATTATCAATCTGCAATTGAGCAATGGCATAAACTTAGGCTAAACTTCTTTAACAATTATATTAAAGAGAATGCTGTTTCTGATGATTTTGTTAACTATTATCGGGATGAAATTCAATATGAGTATATTCAATTTGCTTATGCACCGTTGTACGATAAATCTGTTGATGCATCCAACTTGCCAGTGAATTATTTAACACATGCCGACAGTTTACTCAAAAATACGCAACATATATCACACGTCTCGAGAAATATTCTGCTTGCTCTGACATTCAAATATATATTCTGTGGCTCAGACAATATTTGGGAGTCATTCGATAACATTTACAACAATATCAATAACAACTTTAATTCCGTTGTTAAACCTTATCTGTTAACTAATCTCATTGGTATTTATGCTAAAAAGCAATTGCCATCTTACCATACCTCACTTCTAATGGCAATAAACAATGTTCAACATTTGATTAATGATACTATAGCCTTAAATTATATTAAGGGATCGGAATTAGATTATTTATTACTTAATCAACCCATTCCCCAGGACGTTCTAAATAATTCTTATCTAAAAGGTCTTAACAGTGATAAAAGAATTTCATTAAGCGAATTATTCGAAATATATAAAGATCAACCTCTTTACATTGACTTTTGGGCGAGTTGGTGCGAAGCATGCAGGGTTGACATTGCCAATTCTGCCGAGGCAAACGACTATTTAAGAAGCAAGAAAATTACTTATGTTTATATTTCAATTGACAGGAAAGAAGACATCAACAAATGGCATGACGCGGCAGTACAAGATAGTACAACACAAAATCAATTTTTATTAATTGATGGCATCAAATCCCCTCTTGGTAAGTTTTTAAAATTACAAACGATACCGAGATATTTGATTATAGACGGTAGTCGCCAACTAAAAAACTATGACGCACCCCGTCCAACTGTTAGCCAGTTATCCAGTTTAAAAACAAGTATATCTGTGTTAAGGTAACAAGTAATAATTTAATATTATATATGCTACGTGCGCAGGATTAATTACCAATCCTTATCGTCGCCTTCTGGCTTCTCAGAGAATATCTTGCGGTGATGAGTTTAATTAAAACACAATTGCATTAACTATTGCGGTCCAAAGGACTCCTGCGGAGGTGTTCCAAAACGTTCCGGCGTTCTAAATGTTCCACTCTCTAAATGGAACACCTCCATAGGAGTCCTTTGAACCTTAAAAGTGGACACTTGCAAAAGTAAAAAAGCCCCGGCTTATCGGGGCTCTCTCAACTTGACTTTGAATCAATCAACTAAATCTCAATCGTGGTCAATTATCTTTAAATAATTTATTATGGTTGCTCCATGGTGTATAACGATTTCACTTCGGTATCGCTTAACACCTTATTATAAAGGTGCACATCATCAATTGATCCGATAAAGAAATTGCCTCCATAATAAGCATTAGGGCTGTTTGGATCAGTTAAATTGTACGACAATTTGGGAAGTTCATTGCCTATAGCAACAGGTGGTGGTGAAACCAGTGGTGTAGGGTCGCCGGTAATATTAGCCGTTTTTACCAGCACGCCATTAATATAAAACTTCTCTGTACCATTTGTAAAACTCGCTACAACCTGTGTCCATACACCCAATGTAACTGACGGTCCGCCATCATCCTGATCATGGTCGCCAGTGCTGGTCATTACGGTAAGGAAAGGCAAGTCGCCTCCCTGTAGTTGAAATTTATAGCCATTCCAGCGATCCAATGAAAATATATAATTTCCATTGCTTGCCATGGCTGGTTTAATCCACGCGCAAATAGTAAAACTGCTTGGGCGCAGCGATGGCTGATAAGGCACTTCGATATAAGCTCCGTTGTTAAATGCATAAGCGCTGTTGGCAGTTCCATAACGATCGGTAGTAAGCACCGGTAAAGTTGCACCATCAACAGGAGCTACGCCATAAGGACCTACCCAGCCTGTTTTTAGCGTGCCATTGTTACCATTACCGGATACATCGTTTGCATTACCACTAAATGTCCAGGAGGCAACCAGGTTGGCAGCCGAAATTTGCTGAATCAAATTAATGCTAAACTGCGTCCCGGCGCGTAGCAGGTTTGCCGAAGCGTTGTTAACCTGCTGCTGGGTAAAGGAGCCTGTTTGAACACTTACAGCTAAAGTAAGTGCGGTTTGCAGTGCTGCTTTTGATCCGGGAGTATAATCTCCGGCTTGTTTCCCTTCAACTGCTGCATTGTAAACTGCTGTCAAGGAATCAACTTCTGTGGTAAGTCTTGATTTGTCAGAGTTGAAATCAACCTTATCGCTATTCTTCTTGCACGATTGCGTTAGGGTTATCACAGCAATCAGAACAATGACCGCTGCGATGGATTTTTTTATCTTGTTCATTTCTCAATGTTTAAAAAGTTCATCATTACTTACCTAATTTTAAATTGGTTTGCCTTTCGCTTTCCGGTATCGGGAAAAATTGGTTGGTGCTGAAATTAAAATTAGGTTTACTCTTAAGTGCACTATTGGCATAAGTTGCCCCATAACGTATGATATCAAAAAACCGATGGAACTCGAGGGCAAGTTCTGAACGCCTTTCAGCGCGTATCTGGTCGCGCAGTGACGCCTGATCGGTAATTGTAATATCGGGCAATAAGCCAGCCGGCACGGTACCAAAGCCCGGTAAAGAAGAATCGTACAGGTAGCTTTCACGGGCGCGTTTCCTTACCTTATTGAGCGGTACCAACGCCGCTGCACTGTTTCCTGACTCATTCAGCCCTTCCGCCTCAATCAATAACACTTCAGCAAATCTTATGGCCTGATAATTCAAATTGCCATCTCCTTTGATATTAGTCGGGATTTCGGATAATGGTTGTGTATGTTTCTTACTAACATAACCTGTTGAAGTCCAACTGGGGTCGAAAGCGCTATCGTAATAAGGATGCCCGGCCCGGCCAACAGTATAATCCAGGCGCGGATCAGCAGTGCCATCCGGTGCCGTTTCAAAATTACTGACTAAACTTTGTGTTGGTAAATAAAATCCATAACCGTTTAGCGGGCGTGGTGCAAACCATTGATTTAAATTATTGCCTTGGAAAGGTACCAAACCCGAGGTATGCAAAATGGAGAATACCGCTTCTGCATTGTTCTTGGTGGCAGCTCTGAAATTATCCGAGAATACAGGCAAAAGGCTGTAAACGCCCAAAGCTTCCACGGCTTGGGCTGTTTGTGCAGCAAGCGTCCATTTTTGTTCAAAAAGGTACGTTTTAGCAAGCAATGCCAAAGCTGCACCTTTAGTGGCACGGCCTACATCATTGCCAGTACGTGTGATTGGCAGAACGGCTGCTGCTGCTGTGCAATCTGCTTCTATCTGGGCATAAATTTGAGCCTGTGGCAGTGCCGGGCTTTGCAGTTCCGCAGGTGTTTCCACTTTTAAATGCAATGGAATATCACCATAAGCTGCAGTTAAATTAAAATAATAATAGGCCCGTAAAAACTCCGCCTGCCCAACAACATCACTTTTAACAGCTGCTGAAACAAAGGTATTACTGGCTGATAGGCCATCGGTTACTACATTACATGCAAAAACTCCATCATAATATCTCTTCCAAACAGCTTCGACAGCAGAGTTTGAAGGGTTGATATTAAAGTTTTGTACACTTAAAAAATCAGCCTGATCGCCATCACTGCTTCCTTTTATGGCATCGTCTGAAGCCAGATCACCCAAGACCCATATAGCGTTCGAAGACGCATCGGTGAAAGTGAGTGGAGCATAGGCAGCATTCACCCCTAAAATAGCGTTAGCATCAGAGGTAAAAAAGTTACTGGTTTGGTACTGGCCCAAAACCGGTTGATCCAATACTTTCTTGCAGCTTGCTGAAATAATTAACAGGGATGCAATTAAGTAGATATAAATATTTTTTGCTTTCATCTCTATATTTTTTTGGTTAGAAATTAGCGTTAACACCAAACGTTATTGTACGTGCCGATGGGTAAGTTCCCCAATCGATACCAACTGCCCTTGGGCCATCCGCTGCATTATCGGTATTTTGATATTGTTCAGGATCGAGGCCGGTGTATTTGGTAAAGGTGAGCAGATTTTGACCGCTTACATAAATACGTACGGATGATATCCCAAGCGTTTTTAAAGTATTGGCGCCTAGTTTATAACCCAATTGTACATTTTTAAGCCTTAAATACGAACCGCTTTCAAGGAACCGTGTTGATGGCATTTTGTTGTTAGAACCATCTGTCCATGACAGCAGCGGATAGGTATTGGTTGATCCGGGACCAGTCCATGCATTTTCAGCGATCCGTTGAGTAATATTAAAAGGGCGATAAAAACCTTCTATATCAGTAAGCACCTGGTTATAAATTTTATTCCCGTATACACCCTGGAAGAATACGCTCAAATCAAAGTGTTTATATGTTACATTGGCAGTAAGACCGTAAGTAAACTTAGGTATCGGGCTGCCTACAATGGTGCGGTCCTTGTCATCAATAACTCCATCGCCGTTTACATCTTTATACATTACATCACCCGGCCTGATACCCGGTCCCTGGTAGGCATGGGTAAATACCTGTTGTGTATTTTGAAATATACCTTCCTGCTGCAATAAATAAAATGAGCCAATGGGTTGCCCCACTTCAGTCAATGTTCCAAAATAGTTGTTATCAATGCGGCCGCCCGGGATAGGTGTGCCACCAGCAAGAGAGGTTACTTCATTTTTAAGCGTGGCAAAATTGCCGTTTAAACTGTAGCTCCAGTCCCTATTGATGGTCTTTTTATAGGTTAGTTCCAGTTCAAGGCCGCTGTTACGCACACTTCCGGCATTTACCTCAGGTTCTCCTACTACAAATGGCGCCTGTCCGCCACCGCTGCTTGGTTCAGGCAGAGGTATTAGCATATTGGTAGTGTTTTTAATGTAATAGTCGGCAGTTAACATCAGGGCGTTGTCAAAAAAACCAATATCTAATCCGATATCTTCCTGGGTGCTTGTCTCCCACTTTACATTTGGGTTCCCTACCGATGTTATACTAATTCCCTGGTTTGTGGCACCTCCGAATGGGTAATTACCACTGGTACTAAAAGTGGAAGTATATGGATAATTGCCGATGCCCGAATTACCTAACTGGCCAACGCTGGCCCGCAGTTTTAGGGTAGAAATGGGCCTGATATTTTTCATGAAATCCTCCCTATCAATCCTCCAGCCCAATGATCCTGAATAGAAATTCTCATAGCGGGATGATGGATCAAGCTGAGAAGAGCCGTCACGGCGGAAATTCACACTGGCAAGATATTTATCATTGTATTGATAATCCACACGGCCAAAAAGCGAAAACATGGCGAGATGTGCTTCATTGCCTCCATTTTGCTGGCTTGATGCTGTTCCATTATCCAAATATTGGAAATCGGAAGTTTGATTAACATAGCCGGTACGTGAAGCGGATAACGCTTGCACATCTTGTTTAATTAATTCTGAACCGGCTAAAAATTTCAAAACACTCTTGCCTAAAGTAAGATCATAAGTGGCGGTGTTTGTCCAGTTATAATTTAAATTATCAGCGTTTGATTGTGAGAGTGCGTTGGGTGAGTTAAAAAAACGATCGATCCCAAATGTTTCGAAAAACTGTTTGTTATCTGTTTGTATATAATTCAATCCAAAATCCGATCTTATAGACAACCCCTTAATTGGATCCACTTCTGCAAAAGCATTACCTAAAACGGTATAACCATAAGTATTATCGTTGGTTGCATTAGCCAATGCCACCGGGTTTATACCGTCGCCCAAAAAATTACCTAAAGTTGGGTCTTGTTTCGGCAGATCCACATATTGCCCGTTGGCATTGTAAACAGGAGTACCCGGTGTGCGGAACAATGCGTAGCGCACAACGCTGGCTGCACCGACAAATCCATCACCTGATGTACCTACTGATCTTGTTTTTGAATAGGAAAGGTTAACATTGGTACCTATTTTAAAATACTTTGATACTGTACTGTTTATTGCCGTGCGCAGGTTAAACCTGTTGTATGATGAGTTTTGTATCAAACCATCCTGACTAAAATAATTACCTGACAAAATATATTGAGAAGTTTCGCTACCTCCGCTTAAAGAAAGGTTACCGTTGCTTATCCGTGCAGGTTTCAAAATTTGCTTCAACCAGTTTACATCGGATAATGTATTGGCCAGGCTATCAGAGATACCGGGCCTGTTATCATTTTTGGCTGCGGTATTATATGCTTTTACATATTGCGCATTGTTGGCCATTTTAATTAAATTCTGAGCAGTTTGTACACCGGTGTAAGCGTTAAGGTTTAATTGTGTTTTACCCGCTTTACCGTGTTTAGTGGTTATTATAACAACGCCACCTGCTGCTCTTGCACCATAAATAGCCGCCGATGAAGCATCTTTAAGTATATTGATGCTTTCAATATCATTTGGCGATATTTCATTTATGCCATCCTGGGTAGGCACGCCATCAACTATGTACAGGGGGGAGATGCCATTGATGGTTCCCACTCCGCGTACAATAACACTAATACCGTCGCCTGGTGCACCGGTATTTTCTGTAACAGCCACACCGGCTGCCTTACCCTGCAATATCTGGTCAACACCGCCTACGGGTATCGCATTGATATCCTTACTGCTTATTAATGATACAGCGCCGGTAAGGTCCTTCTTTTTTTGCGTGGTGTAACCAACCACTACAACTTCATTCAGGTTATTGTCCTGTGCTTTCAGTGTAATATTGATTTCTGTTCTGCCACCAACCACAACCTCCTGGGTCTGATAGCCGATATATGATACTGTTAATATGGCATTGTCAGGTACCGTTACGATGAAATTACCGTTTACATCGGTTACTGCGAGGTTTTTGCCATTTTTAATTCCAATAGTAGCACCAATGATCGTTTCGCCATTGGCATCCATCACCTTTCCCTTTACTTTGATATCAACTGGCGCGGGTTGGGTTGCTGATATTTTTGAATGAAGAATGTGCTTAGGCAGGCCCTTGCTATTATTCGCCGGGTTATGCTTGTTTAATGGAGTTCCGTATGCGGAAAATTGAGCCAGCACTGCCAAAAGCAGGGCAATAGCAAATTTTGTGCTTAACAGAATTCCTTTTTCATATCGACTGATAATGAAATAACTGTAAGTTTTTTTCATATACTTTGTTATTTAAGGTTAATAATTAAATGGTCTTATGATCCAAACCAGGAATGGTTAAATCAACTTCAGCCGATAAACAGCATACATTCGAGGTTATTTACCGGCAATAGAACTTTTTAGTAGACTATCTCATAAAATTTCTCCCTTTCTTCTCTTAGTTTTAATTGGTGTTGATTATTTAGGATATTTTGGTTATAACTTATTATAAAACAATGCATTATGTAAAAAAATATATCTAATTCTCATAATTTAAAGGCCAAAAACTCCCCGTATCCATTAATTAACAATAGATTATTTTAAAAAAACTGTGACAGATTAATCAGGTTGGTCTATAAAAGGGGTATTGGGTCTGGTGGTGCCGGTTTATAGGGATCAAATACAGCTACACCCACTCTAGAGTCGGCACAGCCATAATAGAGGAACCATTTCTTTTTGAAATAAACCAATCCTTCAATAAAGACGGTTCCATTTACATATTGCCCGCTTTTTTCAAAGGGTTTCATCGGACGCAAAAAAGGAACATCCAGGCGGCCTATTGCCTTAGCCGGATCAGAGAGTGAAAACAAAACCTGCCCGGCACAGTATGAATTGCCGGTAAAGCGCTTATCTCCCCCATTTCCAGGGTGATTTTTCCCATTATAAAATAGTATGATCCCCTTATCGGTCATTATTGCCGGCGGCCCGCATTCTGTAAGGTCACTATCAAAATAGCCTTTACGGGGTGATATTAGTTGCTTGAGTTCCCCCTTGTCATCAACTAAAGGAGTCCAGTCAACCAGATTGGTTGATGTTGCTGCAAATACGTGCAATTCACCCCAATACATCCAGTATTTGCCATTTACTTTGGCTATAACCTGGCGGCCACCTTCCAATTTTGTCAGTATAGAAGCCGATTTGTGGGGAATATTAAAGAACTTTCCGCTATAAGCTTTTCTGAATATGGGACCATGTTTTACCCAGGTGATCAGATCTTTTGAAGTAGCAACACCCAAACGCGGAATTTTACGGTTCCATTGGGTGTAAAACATCACATATGTTCCATTTTCTGTTACAGCAACACGTGGATCTTCACAGCCTCCGGGCCATTCAAATTCCTTTTGGCTATCGTTACCAGGAAACATTACGGGCTTACTTTTCCTTTTGAAAGTGAGGCCGTCATTACTTTCGGCATAACCTATTCGTGATGTACGCGTTCCGATCTCCACTCCTGTTTTATCTTCTGATCTGTAAAGGACTACTATTTCCCCGCCTTTAACTGTGGCAGCCGGGTTAAATGTATAATTGGCTTCCCACCCTACCATTTTATGCAGTACCGGATCCAAAAACTTTGCATTTGTATCTGGCGAAATAATAGGGTTAACATTTTCTGGCCGCACAAAACCTCCGAATGCCCATTTGGGAAGAACATTCTGGTCCCTGGTTTGGGCAATTGAAAAGTTAAAAAACAAAAGGCAGGCTAAAACCCCTGTCAGTTTAATGAGTCCCTTCTTCATTAAAAGTATTTTATTTAGGTATTATAGTTGGTTTAAATCCTTCCAGCTTGCAAAACCGGTTTTATGAATTATTAGCAATAATAATCAATAAAACCGGTTTTGCAAATTTATTTTTAAAAAGATTTTTAGGTGTAATAACTGAGCGTCTGGTATTTGTTTATGCCTAATGTTTTACTTTATAAAGTTTATAACCAAACAGAAAAATAACTGCATAACAAATGATTGGTAAGTAATAAGCTTTGGCCACATCATGATTTGCGATTTGACCCATTATCAGCGGGAAAAACGCCCCACCTACCACACCCATTGATATAAATGACGATGCCTGCTGTGTATGGCTCCCCAGGTTCTTTAAGCCAAGGCTGAAAATGGTGGGGAACATAATGCTGAAGAAAAAGTTGATCATCATTAATGCGATATAGGATGGCCATCCTAATTTTTGTGTCACTATCAGGCACATAATAATGCTGCCACATGCGAAGCCAGCCAGCAACTTATTAGGCGCTATGAACTTCATTAAATAAGTTCCTACAAAGCGCCCTGCCATCATCATCGCCATAAAAATACTCATGTACTGCCCGGCAGACCTGTTGCTAAAACCCATTACCTCGTGCCCGTAATTGATAAAAAAGGCCCAGGTGCCGGCTTGCGCCGCTACATTAAAAAATTGAGCCACTACTGCCCATACAAAATGTTTATGCTCATATAATTTCTTGGTTGGAGCTACATCGATATTTACAGCTTCCGGGTCAACCTCGGCCACAGCCACATGCGGATCGTTCAATGGCGGTACTCTAAGAAATAGGAAAGCCACAATAAGCAAAACAAGCACACCACCTATGCTCACGTAAAGCGATTTGACAGCACCAAGGTCAGCCGAGCCCTCAGACACCCCGCCGAAAAGAAACCAGGACGCTATAAAAGGCCCCGCTGTAGCACCCAATGCATTAAATGATTGGGAAAAATTAATACGCCGGTCGCTGGTACGCTGATCACCCAGGGCCGCGGCAAAGGGATGTGCCACCGTTTCGAGTGTTGCCATTCCGCAACCCATTATAAACAAAGCGATCCTGAAAAATCCAAAAGAGCTGGCATTAGCGGCAGGCACAAACAGAAAAACCCCAGCAGCGAATAATGACAGCCCCAGCAGTACTCCTGGCTTATACCCGAACTTCTTTAAAAAATAACCAGCTGGTATACTCATTATAAAATAGGCGCCAAAAACTGAAAGCTGGATCAATCCCGACTGAGATTTTGAGACATTTAAAGCCCCCTGGAAATACTTGTTGAGCACATCGCTCATGGAGTGCAATACCCCCCACATTAAAAACAAGGAGGTCACAAAAATAAAGTTGATAACGAACTTTTTCTCGATAAAGGCTGCTTTTTGCATGATATTTTAAGCTATAATTGGTTTACAGATTCAACAGATGCCGGCCTCGCCATGTTATCAAACATGGCTGCGGCCCCTATTAGTGGTGCGTTTTCATCAAGCTGCGCCAACTTAATGGTGATTGAATTTAAAACTCCTGTAAGATGGGGCAGAAAAAATTTGGACGCTTTAGCAATATTACCGCAAATAATTAAAACTTCCGGGGCAAGCCGTTTAACAGGCCCCGAAAGAAAATCACTCATATTGAAGGCGAACTCTTTAAATATATCCTGTGCAACGGTATTTTTTTCAGCCAGTTCAGAAAGCTCTCTGACACCTCCAGTTAATGCAAAACCGG
>Ga0206930_1096_pt1 | contig 18228 bp, 15 predicted proteins | sample Alteio_BWOrgHeat_20_FD_152939 | JGI IMG/M metagenome (GOLD analysis project Ga0206930, IMG submission 152939) | Enriched cells from forest soil in Barre Woods Harvard Forest LTER site, Petersham, Massachusetts, United States -... | ecosystem: Environmental > Terrestrial > Soil > Temperate forest >... | reverse complement strand
GGTTCCACCAAAGCGCCGCGCGGCCGAATCGTCGACTTGGGAAAATGATTGAAAAAGCTTTTTACGCGCCTCCGGAGTCATGCCCATCCCGGTATCAACCACCCCCACGCGCAAATGCACGCCGGTGGCCTCCTTTTTTTCCACTGACACTTTGACGAAGACTTCGCCCTTGTCGGTGAACTTGATCGCGTTGTTGACAAGATTGATGAGAATCTGACGGAAACGTCCCACGTCCCCCAACACCTCGGTCGGCACATCGTCGTCAATCCAGCAGGCCAATTCCAGGTGTTTTCGTTGGGCGATCCCCGACAATATTTCCAAAACATCCTCCACCGCATTACGCGGCGAAAAGTCCGCCCTTTCCAGTTCGAGTTTGCCGGCTTCGATTTTGGAAAAGTCGAGGATATCATTGATGACACTAAGCAGGGTTTCCCCTGATTTTATCACCGTCTCGGCAAACTCCTTTTGCTCCTCGTTCAAGGGTGTGTCCAGCAGCAGCCCAGTCATGCCGATGACTCCGTTCAGGGGAGTGCGGATCTCGTGACTCATGTTGGCGAGAAAAATACTCTTGGCTCTGGTGGCCGCTTCGGCCTGCTCCCGGGCCAGCTCCGCCTGTTCTTTGGATTTGGCCAATTCGCGGGTGCGTTCTGCGATTCCTTTTTCCAGCTTTTCGTTTTCCCATCGCAGTTTCACGGTGCGCCAGCGGACCATTGCAAACCAGGCGACGGCCAATCCAGCGAGCGCTGTGAAGAAGAACCACCAAGTCTCGTAAAACGACGGCTGCCGGGTGATATCCAGGGTCGCACCCGCTTCGTTCCAGATTCCATCGTTATTACATGCCATGACGCGAAACGTGTATTTTCCCGGAGGCAGATTGTCGTAGAAGGCCGTCCTCCGCCGCTCCGCATCCACCCAATCGGCGTCATAGCCATCCAATTTATATCTAAAAAGCACCTGTGACGGTTCCACGAAACTCAAGGCCGTGTACTGGATGATTATTTCCCGCGTACCAGCCGGCACGGTCAGGGCTTCTTCCGCATTCACGACCCGGCGGTCGAGCGATACTTTTTCAATGTGCACGGGCGGCACGACTGAGTTGATGGAAACATGCTCCGGACTCACGGCGATCAGGCCCCTGCGCGTGGCAAACAACAGCTCATGGTTCTGCGCCTTCCAGACCACCGGCTGTCCTCCCGACCAAACGGCGGCCAAATGCGTGCTATCCCTCATGCCAAAAAGATGGACTTTGGGCATTGGGCCTTTCTCGCAAATGGCTTCGAGCAGCTGGTCCCTCGGCACCCACATTATTCCTGAAGCTCCGCCCAGCCAAAGCCGCCCGTGATCGTCTTCTTCGATCGCCGAGACGTGGCTTGAGACTTGATCAGAAAACTCGCGGGAATTGTGCCATTGGTTTCCGACAAAGGCGGTCAGACCGAAATCCTTCAGTCCTACCCAAAGAACGCCTTTTTTATCCATATATACCGCCCGCACTTGATCCGAAGGCAACCCGGCACCCTGATTAATTGCCGTAACCTGCCCGTCCTTCAATTTAAACAATCCCTTCTGCCATGTGCCGACATACAGGGTTCCATCCTCTGCTTCCCAATAAGCGCAGGGAAAAGAGGGCGAAGACGAAGGAGATGAACTCCCGGGCAACGCCACCACGGCAAACTTACCCTCGCTATAACAGATAAGCCCGTTGGTTGAGCTCCCCATCCACATCCTTCCCTGATGATCCTGATAGATGCTGCGCAACTGCGTAAATTCGGGATATGACTTCCAGATCTTTCCGCCGCGTAAAACGGAAAGCCCCTCGCGAGAACCAACCCAGATGCTTCCGTCCCCGGCCGGAAAGACAACCCAAGGGTCATGCCCCAGCAATCCCTCTTTTTCCGCGTAGACGGTAATCTTGCCATCCGGAGCAAGTTTGACCGCACCACGGTTTTGAACAGCCCCCCAGATGTTGCCCTCGGTGTCCTGGGAAACCGTTTTAAGCCCGTTGGAGGACAGATTATTATCGGTGGAAATCGGTTGGTACGGCATCGGCCGAGCCCGGATCAGGCCGTTTTCCCTCGCGCAAAGCCACAGGCTTCCCTCCCTGTCTTCACATACCTGTGTGATACTGGCGCTGGGACAGGACGGGATGGCGACGGCCGCAAAGTGATCCGGATCCGTCACTTTTTGCAAAACAGCGCCCGCCACAACCCAGAGCCCGCCATCCTGGGCCGGACGCAACTCCGCCACCAAATCACCCACCAATCCGTTGGCCGTCGTATAACGGGTAAGCTTGTTGTCCTTAAGTCGAAAGACCCCGCGGCCGCCAAACCACAGAGTGCCCTTCGGTTGTTCACATATCGCCTGGATCATATCCGACACCTTGCTAACTCCCAACAGGCCTTCTCCCGTGTATTGTCGGAAAACCCCGTTTTCGCGGCACACTACATACGAGCCGCCCCATAAACCGACCCAAAGACGGTCGGAGGAATCAACATACATGGAAGCCACCGACTGGCTCGGGATGGATGATTCGTGGGCGTAGGATTGCAACTGCCCATCCTGCCACGAGTAAAGACCCTGCTCGTTGGTCCCGATCCAAATGCGCCCGCTATGATCCTGTGCGATACATGTGATGGTCGCATTAAAAAGACCGATGCGTTCGAATACACCCTTCCGATAACGGAGCACCCCCTTGGCCGTGCCAATCCATAAGCCGCCGTCCCTATCTTCAAAAAGACAACGGATCGACTGGCTTAAAAAAGCAGGCGTATTCGACACCATGAAGGAAACGAAACGCACTCCGTCGAACCGCCCCAATCCTCCTTCCGTGCCAACCCAGAGGTATCCATCCTTCGTTTGCACCGCAGCGACAACATTTGGCTGCGGCAGGCCCACCTCCATGCCAAATGAATCAAAGAAATAAGACTGGGCTTTCCCGGTTCCGCTCGGCGCTTCAGCGCCAGCAGCAGAAAGGGCCGTGGAAGTGGGCCCAATCCAAAAGGCACAGGCCAGTCCCACAGCACCCCAGACGGCACCGAATCTTCTCACCTTGCTTTGAAATCTGAATGAATTCACGGGGCTGGATTGGCGAAACCCACTGCTTGTTCGCCTTCGACGGCAATGTTTATTGCGCCGAGATGGCTTCCTTTGTGCGTTTGCCCAGTATTTGTTATTTACAGACTTAAGATAATCCCTGATCGAGTCATGTTATACACTGCCAGACAATGCCTGCCTCCCGGCAGGAACACGTCTGACCCGGACATAACCGCACATGAGACTTGGATTTTGAAAGCAGGAACTGGGCGTTTCTCAAGGAATTACATCAATTTTACGACCGTATCATCGAAGGAATTTAGGCCCGATATGGAAAAAAAGTCAAAACGAATTGCAGGCCCGCACACGATGCCCTACGCCGGGAGCAGTTTCGAAATTAAGCGCGTAATCGCCTTTTATTGGCTACAAAAAATTCGCTCTGCAAACTTCCGCCTTCGCTAGAGCTACGGCGGACAAGACGGCGGCATGATTCGTGGCCGTCCCATGCGCAGCTCCTCAAGGAGCGAAGCATGGTGCTCAGGAAGGGACTCGAACCCTTACGCCTTACGGCACACGCCCCTCAAACGTGTGTGTCTACCAATTCCACCACCTGAGCGATTCCATCGGGGAACGCGCACTAAGAGCCATCACCTGCACCTTGTCCAGCCCGGAAATCTCCGCAGCTTCTTATCCGCCTTTTTGCGGCCGTGCCCCTCCCTAGCGCAACGAGCGAAGGATGGTTCCACGGGTCACCCGCGGCAAAAAATGGGCTTGGACGCGCCGCCCAACCGATCAACCCTATCGCGCCCGGCCATGATCCACCACGACGATATCCAACGCGCCCTGCTCGCCTCTTACGAAACCGACGGCGGCATCAACCACCTCGACGGAACCAACCTGCCGGCGCAGGAATCGGTCAATCAGCTCGCCGTGGATTTCATGCATCTGCTTTTCCCCGGCTACTTCGAGGAACGCGGCCTGGCCAAAAAAGACGTGCCGGCGCATGTCAGCCACCTGCTCAAGCGGATCGAGACGCGCCTCTCCTCCGAGGTGGAAAAAAGCCTGCGCTTTGCGCACGACGCCAACGCAACCACCCGCGCCCGCGAGCTCAGCGACGCCACCCTCGGCCAGCTCCCCGCGCTGCGCAAAATTATCCAGACCGACGTGGCCGCCGCTTTCAGTGGCGACCCGGCCGCGCGCAACGTGGAGGAAATCATCCTTGCCTACCCGTGCGTGCTTGTGATCTCGCTCCAACGCTTGGCCCACGTGCTTTTCCATCTCGGCGTGCCGCTGCTCCCGCGCATGCTTACCGAGTACGCGCACGAGCGCACCGGCGCCGACATCCATCCCGGCGCACGCATCGGCACGCATTTTTTCGTCGACCATTGCACCGGGGTCGTCATCGGCGAAACCGCGACCATCGGCAATCATGTGAAACTCTACCAGGGCGTGACCCTCGGGGCGAAGTCGTTTGAACTCGATTCGGCCGGCAACCCCGTGAAAGGCGTCAAGCGACATCCCGACATCGGCGACCACGTCACCATCTATGCGCACGCCACCATCCTGGGCGGCGAGACGCGCGTCGGCGAACACTCGGTCGTCGGCTCCAACGTCTGGCTCCTGCAAAGCGTGCCGCCGCAGAGCGTCGTTTATTTCAAAGGGGAAAATCTCGTCATCCGCACGCGCCAAAAGGACGAGACCATGGTCGAGACCCGCAAACTAATGGATTTCGGCGATTGGGTGATCTGAGCGGCTTCTGGGTTTCGTTTTAACGCCAGGCCGCCCAGACACAGAAAAAGACGAACAACCCGGGCAAATCGCTGGAGAATTCAAAATGGCCAAAGCAAAGCTGAAAAAGATTATGTGGCTTTCCGACCTGGAAGAGCACGACTACCCGGCGGCCGAATCCTACCTCGGTCTGATTTACAACGGGGAACAGGTGGCCCGAATGATCGCCCGATTCAAGGCCGCTCCGGTTGTGCAATTCAAAGCCAAGGATATTTTCCGGGCTTCCCGGCTCCCATTGCTGGGCCTGGGCAATTCACACGTCGAGAAAGACTGGGAAAAAATCCGGAAGCGCCAAAGCCTGTCCCCTCTTCTTCTGGCCAGGGACGAACCGAACGGTCAGTTGGTGATCGCCGATGGCTATCACCGGCTGTGCGCCGTTTACGGGATCGATGAAGACGCCGTGATCCCATGCAAGATCATCTGATCCTTTTTCGCTCTACGAGTTGCGGAGGGCATGGTCGTTTCGACTACGATTGTCCTCGCGAGGAGTATCTCTCGCTTTAGAAAACACGGGCGACATGTTTCACGATATACCACCGTCGATGTTGGCTCGGATGCGCGAGCTTGAGCAGGTTGACCATCGCGACCGCACCGATGGGACGCCACGTTTGGAGCGACTCCGCCAGATTCCACCTGAGGTGGGCAAATTCATCGCCCTCTTGGCCGCAGGAGCTCCGGCCGGCCATTACCTTGAGATTGGAACGAGCGCAGGCTACTCCACACTCTGGCTTGCGCTAGCCTGCCGCGCTGCCGGCAGAAAGATCACCAGTTATGAGTTATTGGATGGGAAGGCTGCGCTGGCCCGGCAGACATTCGCCATGGCCGGGGTCAGCGATGTGGTCGAATTTGTTCACGGCGATGCCCTGGATCACCTGCCGGGCCGCCAGGACGTCGCCTTTTGCTTTCTCGATGCCGAGAAAGAGATCTATGGGCGTTGCTATGAAGCTGTGGTGCCTCGCATGGTGCCGGGCGGCATCCTTGTAGCCGACAACGCGATTAATTTTCAGTCAATATTGCAGCCCATGCTCGAACGGGCATTGCAAGACGAGCGGGTTGACGCCCTGATCGTTCCAATTGGCAATGGAGAATTGGTTTGTAGAAAAAGATGAACAACGACACACCGCAGCTTCTTTGGGCCAAGCGGTTTTCCCTCCCTGATCGCCTGTTTTTGGCTCTCTATTTTTGCGGTATCCCAATCCTGCTCTCGTGTGCTTTAATCTATTCGGGTGCGTCACAGCCCGGCTACGGTGCGCTACTGCTGTCGGTTCTTGGCGCGGCGTGGGTCATCCATCGGTTCGGCCAGCGACGATATGCCATCACGGACGGGACGGTTGACGCCGATCTTGCTCCGATCGGCCGCTGGACGGTCGGAAAACAGCAAGTGATGCTGCACGACGTTCTTTTTGCTTCGGTGAAGCCATCAGGAATCAAGGTGTATTCCAATGTTATCATTTATCACCGAGGCGATGGGCCGCCTGTGGCGTTCGATTTTCTGTCGAATTACGAAGCGTTGGCCGCGTCGAAAACGATCGGACACTACTGCGAAATAAAAAAAGCCGAATCCGCCGAGCCAACACCTGAAGCCGAACACATCGAGCCCATATCCGAGCCGACGCCAGAGACGACACCCGAACCAATATCCGAGACGATATCCGAGCCAATCTCCGAGTCCCATTCAGAGATTATTGAGGCCGATCTAGAGAATCATGAGGTCAGCCCGGAGACTTTTGAAGTCAGCCCGGACAATTCCGAGGCCAGCCCGAACAATGAAACCGATCAGGAAATGTTAGAATCGGATCAACTACCTGACGAAACCGTCGGCCCATAACCGTTTTGCCGTGCTTGTCCTCATGTTGGGCATCTGTAATATCGACGGTAGATAGATGAGTGATCAACCACCGCATCCACTGACGGACGTCGGTAAGCTTCTCTTCGTTTTTACGCTGCTTTCAGCGGGTCTTCGGACGTATCTGGCATTTGCTGACGTTTTCTCAGACTTTCCGAGCGGGAGCTATTCGGTATTCTACCTTTTAGGTCCAATTGCCATCGGTTCTGCGCTTTTTTTCTTCGGAGTCACCTCTGTTCTACGATGGCGCGGGATCGCGGTGTTCACTTCTGATATCGAAGTATTGACTGCGATGCGCGAAGAGAAATATCGGCGCCTGAGGAAAAACTAGGCTCAACTCAGATAACTAAATCCAACCGGAGCGTCCGTGGGCTCTCCATGCTTGCGGCAGCGCATCAACCAACCCGCTGCCGGTCGCTGAGTGCCCGGGCTACATCGAGCGCGAAGAGCGGCCCGCGGTAAATCATCCCGGTGTAAATTTGTACGAGTGTCGCGCCGGCATCGAGTTTTTCGCCCGCTGACTCCGCATCGGTGATGCCACCCACGCCGATGATGGGCAGGCGTCCGCCGGTCGCCCGCGCGATGTAATGGATGATTTCCGTCGAACGCCGGCGCAGCGGAGGGCCGCTCAGGCCGCCGGCTTCGTTGGCGTTCGCGAGCGGGCCCGGCCGCTCGAGCGTGGTGTTGGTGGCGATGATGCCGTCGAGGCCGAACTCAGCGATGGCCGCGAGCACGGTGTCGATCTGGCGGAAGGAAAGATCGGGGGCGATTTTGAGCAGCAGCGGTTTTTTCGTTTTGCCGGGCTCCGCCGCGCGTTCGCGGTTGGCCGCGGATAGGGCGGCGAGGAGTTCGCGCAGGCGGTCTTCATCCTGCAGCTTGCGCAGGTCGGGCGTGTTCGGGCTGCTGACGTTGATGGCGAGATAATCGGCGTGGTCGGCGAGCAGCGCAAAACTACCGAGGTAGTCGGCCACCGCCTGATCGAGCGGCGCAGCCTTCGATTTTCCGAGATTGATGCCGAGCGGGATGCGCCGGCGGCCCGGGCCGGCCTGGCGCGCGAGGTGAGCGGCGATTTTTTCCGCGCCGCGGTTGTTGAAACCCATGCGGTTGATGACCGCCTCCTGCGCCGGATACCGAAAAAGCCGCGGTCGCGGGTTGCCGGGCTGCTCGAGGCGCGTAATCGTGCCGATCTCGACATGGCCAAAGCCGAGCGCGGCCGCCGCGGGCCACGCCCGGGCGTCTTTGTCGAAACCTGCGGCCAAGCCGACAGCATTGGGAAATTTCAGCCCGAACGCCTCGACCGGCCGGGCCTGCGCCGCGGGCAGCCGGGTGAAATGCTCCACCGCACGGCACAGCAACGGCGCCACGCCAAGCAGAGCCAGCGCGTGAACGCCCACTTCATGCGCCGTCTCCGAGTCGAGCTGAAAGAAAGCGCGTCGAAAAAGATTTTCGTAGAACCAACCCATGCGCGGGAAAGTGCGGAGCATGCCGGAAAAACGCAAGTGCCAGGCATTGCAAGCGCGTTCCGGCCCGCGATTTGGCAAAAAAAACACCCAGGCGCTTTTTCTGCTTGTTTTTTCAAGACCTGTTTGCACGCTGCGGCTCAAATTTCCATGCAGCCACCGGCGGAGGCAGCTGAGGAAAATCGGCAAATTGTCATTTTCCTGGTTTGACTCGCGCAATCGGCAGCCCTTTTGCTCCCCTTCGAAGTCAACGACAACCAATGTCAAAATCTACCACCTCTCTTGAATGGTGCATCGTGCGCCTCGGCGAAGACCACAACTGGTGGGTCGAAGAAGTCAGCGACCCCGTGCGCTGGGACGTCGATAGTCTCAGCATCATCGATCCACGCCAGGTCGCGCACCTCATCGACCTCGTCGAGTCGCTGCGCGACCACGGTTTCAACCAGGACATCTTTGAACCCGCCTTCATTTCCTTCCGCATCGAAAAGGATCTCGGCCAGGGCCGCGTGCGTCTCAAGCGCGTGAAGGAATCCTTCTTCGAATCCGACGAGAAGCTCTTCGCCCTGCCCGACCACCTCGACGAGGAAAACGGCCCCTATGCCGACCTGCTCGACCACCTCACCCGCTGCCGTGTGAAGATGCTCAACGATCTCTTCGATTTTGAATCCAAGCTCACCATCGACGAAGTGGAGGATCAGATTCGCGAGGATCAGAACACCAATTTTATCGAAGGCAAAGCCGTTCATGCCTTCGCGGAACTCACCGCCATCCTGGATTTCGTGCCCGAGGGCTGGGACACCGACGAAGAGCGTCCGGAAAAATCAGCCGAGGAAGTGGACGATGCCGATCTGCCTGAGATCGACAAAGAGGAAGAGGAACGCCTCAACAAAGACCAAAGCCTCAAGTGGGATGAGGACGACGACGAGGAGAAGGATCCCGACGAAAAGGCGGATAAGGACGATGAGGACGAAAAAGAGGACAAGGACGACGACAAGCCCGATGCCGGTGAAGACGAGACGAAGCCGCGCCGCCGCTCGCGGGGCAAGCGCTAGATAGCTTCTGGTTGCCTTCTCCTACGCTTTGGGCACATCTCGCTGCATGTCCCAAACCTTCCGCCAGCACGCATTTTTCGTCACGTTGCTCGCCGCAACCTGCGCGCTGCTCGGTGCCTGCGCCGGCCTCGATACCGGGACCAATCCCCACATCCCCGCACCCGCCTCGTCCGCCGTGCTTCGTTCGGGTGATGGCCTGACCATCGTTCTGCAGGGCGTGCCCGACCCCAGTTCTAATCCCGTGCAGATCGACGAGCAGGGCGTCATCTCCCTGCCCTACATCGGCAACGTCAGTGCTGCCGGCCTGACCACCGCCGAGCTGTCCAAGCACATTCACGACACTTATCTGGCTAAAAATATCTACACCGCGGTCAATGTCGGCGTCGTCGTGACCGATCGCTACGTTTACGCGGGCGGCGAGGTGAACAAGCCCGGCCGCATTGCATGGACGGACGATCTTACCGTCTCCAAGGCCATCGAGGCGGCGGGCGGTTTCACTCTCTACGCCAAGCACACCAAGGTCACCGTCGTGCGCGCAGGTGTGGCCTACGTCATCGACGTCACCCTTGCACAAAAGAGTCCAGCGGAGGATCCACGGCTGATGCCCGGCGATTCGCTGCAGGTGCCCCGGTCGCCATTCTAAAAGTTCACCGTTCGCGGTTTGTTCGTATTTTTCCCGGCTCAACCGTGAACCGAAAACAGTGAACCGTGAACTTTATCGCCCGAGCGCGATGGCCACGTCCTTCGCGAAATACGTCAGGATCATATCCGCACCGGCGCGCTTGATCGCCAGCAACGATTCGAGCCGGCAGGCCTCGAGGTCGAGCCAGCCGCGCTGCGCCGCTGCGTGAATCTGCGCATATTCGCCGGAAACCTGATAGGCCGCGACCGGCTTGTTCGTGCGCTGGCGCACATCACGAATGATGTCGAGATACGGTCCGGCCGGCTTGACCATCACGATATCCGCGCCCTCAGCCGCATCGAGCGCGACCTCGGCAAATGATTCGCGGCGATTAGCCGGGCTAAGCTGGTAGGTTCGTTTGTCCAGCGCGTGTGTGCCCGCGGCCTTGGCGCTGCCCACCGCCTCGCGAAACGGCCCGTAATACGCCGAGGCAAATTTCGCCGAATAGGCCATGATGCCCGTCTGCGTGAAACCCGCGGCGTCGAGCGCGCGGCGGATGGCGCCCACCCGGCCGTCCATCATGTCCGACGGCGCCACGAAATCCACGCCAGCCCGCGCATGCAAAACGGCCATTTTCACCAAAATTCCCACGGTGCGATCATTGTCCACATCGCGGCCGTCCGGTGTCAGCACCCCGTCGTGCCCATGCGTCGTGTAAGGATCGAGCGCGATATCGGTCATCACCGTCAGCCCGGGCACCGCCTTCTTCACCGCGCGCACGGCGCGCAGCACCAGCGCATCCTCGCGCAACGCGGCGCTGCCCTCGGTATCCTTCAGCCGCGCGTCGAGCTTCGGAAACAACGCCACCGCCGACACGCCGAGCTTGGCAAGCGCGCGGCATTCCTTCACCAGATCGGTGATGCTGTGGCGAAACACGCCCGGCATCGACGTGATGGCCTCGGCACGGCCTTTGCCCTCCACGACAAAAAGCGGCGCGATGAAGTTCTGCGGGCGCAGCACCGTCTCCTCAACTAGCGCGCGCAGGCTGGCCGTGCGGCGCAACCGCCGCGGACGCTGGGTTAAATCGAGCTTGAAGTTTTCGGGCATAGACAAAGCTAGACTAAAAGGCTTAACCACTAATTCTCGCTAATTCACGCTAATCTTTCCAGAAAAACATGGCTTTCCCTTGTCATTCTGAGCGTAGCGAAGAATCTAGTTTGATGTCGCCAACCGAGTCGTTCTGGATTCTTCGCTACGCTCAGAATGACAAACCGTTTTAAAGATACGCCTTAGCGGTTTTTAGCCTCATGCCCATCAAACTTTTCGACTCGCTCACGCGGGAGATTCGCGAACTTCGCCAGCCGGATCCCCATAATCCGAAGGACGTCTTCAGCTTCTACAATTGCGGCCCGACCGTCTATGCGCCCGCGCACATCGGCAACTTCCGCACCTTCGTCGTCAACGACGTTCTCCGCCGCCTGCTCGAACTCGAGTACGGCCCGAACAAAGTCCGCTACGTCCGCAACCTCACCGACGTGGACGACAAGACCATCAAGCGCGCACGCGATGAAGGCCGCCCGCTCGCCGAGGTGACGAAGCAATGGACCGATAAATTTCACGCCGACTGCGCCGCGCTCAACTGCCTGCCGATGTCGGAGAAATCCGAGCCCACCGCCACCGGTTACATCCGCGAGCAGGTCGATATGATCGACGTGCTCATGAAAAAAGGGAACGCCTACCGCGCGCCCGACGGGTCGGTTTATTTCAAGGTCAGCTCGTTTCCCAACTATGGCTCGCTCTCCCGTGTGAAAGAACGGGAACTCAAGACCGGTTCCGCCCTTGCCGCTGATGCCGACGAAAAGGAAGACCTGAGCGATTTCGCGCTCTGGAAGGCGCACAAAGCCGACGACGGCGACAATGCCTGGGACAGCCCGTGGGGACGCGGACGCCCCGGCTGGCACATCGAATGCAGCGCGATGAGCAAGGCCCTTCTCGGCGACACCATCGATCTGCACACCGGCGGCGTCGATCTGCTCTTCCCCCACCATGAAAACGAAATCGCGCAAAGCGAATGCTGCAACGACACAAAGTTTTCGCGCCATTGGTACCACAGCGAACACCTCCTTGTGGACGGCAAGAAGATGAGCAAAAGCCTCGGCAACCTGTACACGCTGGATGATCTCACCGCGAAAGGCATTTCACCGATGGCCCTGCGCTACGCACTGCTTATGGGCCACCCGCGCAAGCAGCTTAACTTCACGCTGGACTCGCTACACGCAGCCGAAAGTGCACTAAATACGCTCCGCCATTTTCGCGATTCTTTCCACACCACGGTTCCAAGGAATGCGATTAACACTGCATTATTCGCGCCCGTTTTCTCTGCTCTTCATGACGATCTGAATATACCTGCAGCACTCGGTGCAATATTTACCATTGTAAATCGCAATGATTCAGGAACCGATTTGGAGCAATTTGACCGCATACTCTTTATTCTCGGCATTAAACTTGAACAGCCAAAGAAAAAGCCTGCCATTGAAATTGAATTTGGCGAAGTACCGAAAGAAATCCAAGAGCTGTTCGAAAAGCGCAACCAAGCAAAATCAGAGAAAAACTATCAACTGGCTGATCAACTGAGGAAGACACTGGAAGGGAAACATTATCAGATAGTTGATACCAAAATTGGTCCTCAACTCCTTAAAATTGAGAAATAAGGGACTCCAAACCAATGCGCTCCGCAAGGAACTGAGATTGCCTCGATTTAGTGGACACCGGGTTCTGGTTGGAGAGAAAGGACCCGATGACAGCAAAGAAAGAATTGGACGCAGGCGGGGCGAAGCACCGCCGGCATTTTGATGAGACCTACAAACGAAACGCGGTGGAGCTAACCCTGCGTGGAGATCGGCCGATCCGACTGGTGGCGGAGGAACTCGGAGTGAGCGTATCCGAGCTCTATCGGTGGAGGCGCAAGTATGCGCCACCCCCGGGGGGTGGGGGTGGCGGGGCTCAGCCGCGGACGTTGGAGCAAGCGGAGGAAGAAAATCAGCAGTTGCGAGCAGAGGTGATTCGGCTGCGCGAGCGGGAGGATGTCCTAAAAAAATCACTGGGCATCCTCTCCGAAGCGCCCGCGAGCGGTATGCCCAGATTGAAGCGATGAAGGGCGAACACTCCATCCGAGTGCTCTGCGATTTGCTGGGCGTGTCGGCCAGCGGCTATTACCGCTGGCGGATTGCAGCACCGAGCGCACGCCAGCGCCAGGACGCGGTCTTGGTGGAGCAGATCAGCGCCGTGCATCAGGCAAGTCGTGGCAATTATGGCGTGCCTCGGGTCGTCGTGGAATTACACCAGCGCGGGGTAAAGCTGAGCCGGCGGCGGTGCGCACGTCTGATGCGTACGCACGGGTTGCGTGGCAAGAAGCGGCACCGTCGCCGGCCCCGCACCACCGACAGTGGCCATGGGCGTCCAGTGTCAGCGAATCTCCTGGCGGCACGCTCGGCTCCAACTGGACCAAATCAAGTCTGGGTCACTGATCTGACCTACGTCCAAACGCAGGAGGGTTGGCTGTACGTGGCCGCAATCCTTGATCTGTGGAGTCGTCGCATCGTCGGCTGGTCGTGCGCAGCGACCATGCACACGAGCTTGGTCTTGGCTGCACTGCGTGCGGCCGTGGCGCAGCGCAGCCCACCTCGCGGTCTGATGCATCACTCAGACCGCGGCAGCCAATACGCTGATGAGGCTTACCTCGCCGCCATGGCCGCCCACGGCCTCGAACCTAGCATGAGTCGCAAAGGTAACTGCTACGACAACGCGACGATGGAATCGTTCTGGAGCACGTTGAAAACCGAAGCCGATCTCGAGGATACGATCCCGCCGAGTCGTCGACACGCTGAGCTTGCCGTCTTCGACTATATCGAAACATTTTATAACCGAACGAGGCGCCACAGCTCGCTCGGCTACCTATCTCCTGTGGCTTTCGAAAACCAAACTAACTAAATATCAAATCCAGCCGGATCTGGTGTCCGTTTTTTCGAGGCAAGCCCAAACTGACCGCCGCCGGTTGGTCGATGCTCGACGGCAAGGACGGCTACAAGCTCGATCTTGTGAAAAAATAGCCGGTGACCAAACAGCCAAATCGATCGGTAAAGGCTGCTACTCCCTTACCGAGCAAAACCGACCCGTCACGCCGACTTCCGCGTCCGCGCCTTGCGATTAGGCCGACTTGGTGAGGTTGCTTTCGGCGTGATGTAGGCACCTAATGATTCCTGCAAGACAAGCTCCACTTGCTGAGCGACGACTGGGGTTGAGCGATCCCGTGGCTTTCCCTTAGGAATATTGCCCGGCGTCCAAATCCCGCCGGCTTTCCGAGCCCAGGCGACGGCAGGGGGAAAGAGTGCATTTATTTCCGCACGGTAGTTTTCCAAAAATCTGCGTTCCACCGCCAAATTTCCGTCTTGAAGTCGGGCAATAATTTGATCGATGGGCCCCAATTCCATCCCCACCCACCGGCGGCCTTTGATCTCAGCGACCACATAAGTGCTCCCCGAACCACCGAAAGGATCGAGCACCAGATCGCCCGGTCGCGACGCCATGGTGATCACGCGATCCAACAGTTTTATCGACAGTTCGTTGGCGTCGTTGCGGCGCTTGAATTTCTGGTGACGGACTGGCGAGATGTCCTTCCACACATCGGTAAGATTCACACCCTTGGGATTCATCTTGTCCTTGTAGCCGCCATAATCCTTCAACTCGTGATAGCAGTGCGGACAGGTGGTGATGGCCAGCCGATCCGGGGTGAACGTGGCGGGACGGGACCCCTTGCAATAGTAAAGCAACGAGTAATGGCTTGGATAAAGACGCCCCGTAATCGGCAGCGTGTAGGTCATCTCGATTGCCACCCAGTGACGGAAGGTAAGCCGTTGGTTAAGAAATGCCCCCAAGGCGAGGTTCCACTTGGGCAAATTGTAGAGAAAGAAACTGCCTCCGGGCTTGAGCACTCGCACACACTCCTCCATCCACTGCTGGCACCAGGCCAGATAGTCGCGTTCCGGCACGGCATCATTCATGCCCGAGGCATAGGATTTGCCCAAGTTGAAGGGAGGATCGGCGAAGACAAGATCGATGGAATCGGAGGCGATCTGCGGCAGCACGGCCAGACAATCGCCACGGTAAAGCACACCCAAGCGGGAGTGATGATCGGGAATGGATGATTTCGGCACGGGCATGGAAAAGGACGATAAGGTAAAGGCGAGGTGAACATGGGGCCCATACTAAATGTGGTCAATAGACTACATCTATTTCGGGGCCGACTTGCTAACGTCAACCCATGTCCAAACAAGACGAGCGTTTACTGTGGTTAGGTCGAGCCCATATTGATGAGGCTACCTTCGATCGGGTTTTTGGCCGGATGCTCGCCAAACTGCGCGGCTCCGACGACTTCAATCCGACACGCACGGCCCAGCACTCCGGAGTTGACCGCTCCTTTCTCTATGCCGTGGAGCGAGGCGAAAAAGGCGTGTCATTATTCACTCTATTTCGCATCGCCTCGGCATCCAAATTATCCGCAACAGACATGGTGCGGCGATTGGAACAGGAACTCGCGGCAGAAACAGAGGAAGGTCCATGAAATTGATCCACGAGGAGATTCTCATAGGAGAGGCGGACTCCAGCAAGTCGCCCGAAGTAATAACATGTCTCGCCAACATCCGGTCTGCGATTGCCAACGTGGTGTGGCCGCAGAAATCGGGCAAATTTACCATTCGGCCTATTATCGATGGCAATGGGGTCCTTCCGATTAAGGTCGGCTTCACGCGGAAATTGAGAGCCCTCGGCTGGAAGCTTGAAGAACGCCCCGTACTGGCAAAAGGACTGGGCCCTGGCAAAGTAGACGCACTCAAATCCCTGCCAGATGGGCGACAGTTCGCCGCAGAGTGGGAAACCGGCAATATCTCCAGCTCACATCGCGCCTTGAATAAGATTTGTATGGGTATTTTGGAGGGACATCTCGCGGGTGGCGTGCTAATCCTCCCCGACCGTGAACTATACAACTATCTGACGCAGCGGATCGGTAACTACAAAGAGCTCGCGCCTTACTTTCCTGTCTATCGGCATCTTAAAGCGATCAACGGTCTGCTGGCCGTCTTTGCCGTAACCTTTGACCAAACTTCGGATCGCGTTACCCTTATTCCCAAAGGGCTGGACGGCCTTTCTCTGCAAAGGCGCACCTTAAAAAAGTAGCCATCTCTGGCCGGCAAAACGCCTTTCTTTCCCGGATTGAATTTGAACTCCAGCCGGTTGCCTTTCTGCCGTGCCACAGGGCTCAGCCACCGCCGGCTGGTCGATGCTCGACGGCAAGGACGGCTACAAGCTTGAAAAACTGAAAGGCTGAAGAACTGAAGGGCTGAGAAACCGGCTGTCGCCCTGCCGTTGCGCACTAAAACGGATTCATCCGGCCTTTCGGCAGCACCTTCACGATGTGCGCCGGATCGATCACGGCAATCGGACCCTCTCGGGGAAAATGCCAGAGCTCACCCGAATCCGGATGCACATAGGTGTAATCAGGATGCTCGATTTCAAAGGTTTGCCCCGACGTGACCGTTAATTCGACGGGAAAAGTGGTTGGGCTATTCAAAATATGCCGGATATTTCTCATGGCTTAACCTCTAGGTCCAATACCGCAAGACTGACGCTTTTTCATCGATTTTCGAGTTCATTTGTCATGGTTCGGTTTGCGTTGCCTCATTGCAGCAGGGTTTAAGCACCGGCCACAAAAGAACCCAAAGAAATCTTTTTGGCGGCGGGCACATCCCCATTGCGCCCATCGGCGCGCGGGCGATTCGAGACAGGGGACTTGCCCCCTTTGTGCTCATTGTGGCTAAAATCCGAGGCGACTGGCGCTCGACTTTCAGCTTTCACCCTTCAACTTTCAACTTCCCGTGATGACTCCCCTCGAAGAACTCCGCCACTCGGCGTCGCACATCCTTGCGACCGCGCTGCTGCGCATCTTTCCCGATGCCAAACTCGACATCGGCCCGCCGACCGACACCGGTTTTTATTACGACATCGACCTCGACCACAAGCTCACGACGGAAGATTTGGCCAAGCTTGAGGCCGAGATGAAAAAAATCGCCGACGAGAACCAGCCGTTCCAGCGCAAGGAAGTTTCCCGCGAGGAAGCCACCGAGATCATCAAGAAAATCGGCCAGGAACGCTACAAGCTCGGCCGTCTGGCCGACATTCCCGAGGGCGAAAAGATTTCGTTCTACCAGAATGGCGAGTTTATCGACCTCTGCGCGGGCACGCACGTGCGTTACTCGAGCAAGCTGAAGGCGTTCAAGCTTCTCTCCATTGCCGGCGCCTATCACCGCGGCGACGAGCACAACAAGCAGCTCCAGCGCATCTACGGCACCGCATTTCCGACCAAGGAGGAACTCGCGCAGCATCTCGAGCGCATCGAACAGGCGAAGGCCCGCGACCATCGCAAGCTCGGCCGCGACCTGAAGCTCTTCGTCATCGACGAGGACGTCGGCCAGGGCCTGATCCTTTGGACGCCCAACGGTTCCATCATCCGTCAGGAACTGCAGACCTTCATCAGCGAGGAACTGCGCAAGCAGGGCTACTCGCAGGTCTTCACGCCGCACATCGGCAAACTCGAACTCTACAAAACCTCCGGTCACTTCCCCTATTACAAAGAATCGCAGTTCACGCCGGTCGTCGAAAACGAGTCGCTGGCAAAAATCCTCCACGAAGGCTGTTCCTGCGCCGAGATGGTCGTGCGCCTCGAGGCCGTCTCCGCGCAACTCGCCGAGCAGATCAACCAGCGCACCGGCAAAATCACGATCACGCCCGACCGGGTGAAGCCGAACGACCAGTTGCTCGACGGCTTCATGCTGAAGCCGATGAACTGTCCGCACCATATCAAGATTTTCGCATCGCAGCCGCACTCGTATCGCGACCTGCCGGTGCGCCTGGCCGAGTTCGGCACCGTTTACCGGTGGGAACAGTCCGGTGAGCTCAACGGCATGACGCGCGTCCGCGGCTTCACGCAGGACGATGCCCACCTTTTTTGCACCGAGGAACAAGTCGCCGCCGAGGTGCTCGGCTGCCTGGCGCTGGTGAAGATCGTGCTGACCACGCTCGGCATGAGCGATTACCGCGTGCGCGTCGGCCTGCGCGACCCCGACTCCAACAAATACACCGGTGAATCCGCCAATTGGGACAAGGCCGAGGCTGCCTGCCGCGAAGCCGCGAAGACGCTTGGCGTGCCATTCACCGAGGAGCCCGGCGAAGCCGCATTCTACGGCCCAAAGATCGACTTCGTCATCAAGGACGTGATCGGCCGCGAATGGCAGCTCGGCACCGTACAGGTGGACTACAACCTGCCCGTGCGCTTTGACCTCAGCTACATCGGCGCCGACAACCAGCCGCACCGCCCGG